>Ga0310786_10000682_pt1 | contig 54188 bp, 31 predicted proteins | sample AusTroGonzalo_MG_FD_203881 | JGI IMG/M metagenome (GOLD analysis project Ga0310786, IMG submission 203881) | Bovine rumen microbial communities from tropical cattle in Woodstock, Queensland, Australia - Gonzalo_03 (v2) (version 2) | ecosystem: Host-associated > Mammals > Digestive system >...
ATATTTCGATTCAATCCTTTGAATCGTTACATACGAATCCCATTCGCTATTTTCCTTGCAAACAAAGCCATATTCTGCATAATCCGATTCTGCAGTCTTTTGTAAGAAATCCTGATTGTATGATGTACAACCCAAAGCAAATTCTATTTCCTTGGTTTTCGCCGCCCTGAACTCGCCGTTGTCGCAAGCATAAATATTATTCGTATTCACGCGACCTTTCAGCAAGGTTCCGTCGCCGTACTTACCTGTTGCACTGCATTCTCCACGCGCTTCGTAGGTGTCATTGGTAGATGTCGGGTGCCTTTTTCCATCCGCGCACGGCTCCGTCCGTATTCGCCGTACACACATAATACACACCATCGTACTTAACTTCTGATGTATCGCCCGCCGTAAGGCAGGCCTTGCCCTTAGCTTCCTTTACAAGCAAACTGTCCAAAGCCGTCCCTAGTCTCCAGTTCTTGTTCTGATAGACATAGGTCAAGCCGCTATTCACGCGCCCGTTCTTCACGTCGCCGTCCTTGAAGCTATGTCCCCAGCCCATCGTATCCATTTCAATGTTTGTAGCAAAACGCCACTTAGCACTGTCCGCATCCACGCAGATAAAGCGAGCCTTGCCGACAAAAGGGTTAGTGGAATGAGAAATTGTATCAAGGTAGCTAGATGAATAATACATAGACTTTACATTCGTCATATGCTTTACCGTTCCCACAGGCACACTGTCGCTGCCGCACACGCCGAGACCGTTCTCGACACTTGCAAACCTGCGAATGTACTTTTCAAAGGCAGGCACTGTCGAAGAAAGCCCCCAGCCCTTCACGTTGGCGCGGTAGGTACCCAGTTTTCCGTTGTCATCCACTATTATAGCCCAATCCGCAATCTCAGCCTTGGTCGCGGCATCGTCCCAGGTACCGTCATTGCTCAAGTCGCTACTGAAACTTGACAGAAGTGCCGTCAGTCCAGCCTCATTACGGTCACCCTGCAACAAGATGGAAATCGCGAGCAACGCGGCATCAGCATTGGTCTTGCCAAACACATCCAAATCTTCGGAATAGCCAAAGTCAGCCAAGTCATCAAAATGGAATGCCTTGAAAATTTCGCCTTCGGCCTGTTTCTTGAGCTTTTTAATCTTGAGCGTTCCGTCGCCTTGTGCCATCAAATGTGCTACACGATCATATTCCAAATGCGTCAGCAAGTTCACGTTTACCGTATTGCGGGCATCCAAATCCGTAACCGCATTTAGCGTAATCGGAGCCGTAGAATTTTTGCCAGAAACTTCGTTGCGGTAATAACCATTTGCGGACAAACGCACATAGCTTGACTTTAACGTTACGTTGCTCATATTGAAGTGTCCATCATCTTGCGTGATGTTGCCAACAAACGTACGCCCCGTCTGCAAAAGAGACTTGCTGCCATCCAGTTCAAAAGCCGTTACCGTCGCGCCTTTCACGAACGGCCCTTTCTGCGATACACCGCTAATTGAGGCGTTTTCGACTTCATACACTACATTGCCCGTATCGGGGTTTACGACAGTACTGCCTCCGTTAAGCGACATTGTAAACTTGTCCGTACCGCAAGCAATCGTCACTGTAGAATCCGTCTTGCTCGCAACGGAGCAGCCTGCACCATCTTTTCCATTTGAGCCATCCTTACCGTTCGAGCCGTCTTTTCCGTTCGAGCCATCCTTGCCGGCATCTCCTTTCGCACCGTTCAGCACGACACCCACAGAATCGCCTCCGCAAACAACCTTGAGACCAGATTTATCGGCAAGCGTCGCCACTGAGCAGCCAGCACCATCTTTTCCATTCGTTCCGTCCTTACCGTTGGTGCCGTCCTTGCCAGCCGCACCGGCATCACCTTTGTCGCCTTTTTCACCCTGCTTGCCATTGAGCACAACGCCTACGGAATCGCCTCCGCAAATAATCTTTACACCACTCTTGTCCTTGAGTTCCTTCGTCGTGCAAGTCGAATTCTTTTCAATAACGACAGTGTCTTTTACTAAAACGGTATCCTTGCCGCCCGATGACGTAGCAAACCACTTTCCGTCCATACAAACACGCGGAGCAGTCTCGCCCTTGACAAAAGCTTGCTCGCCCTCGTTGTCCTTCGTGCACTTGGGGAGTTCCTTGGAGGTAGATACGATAGACATGTTGTTGTCTTGAATCACTTGAGTCGTCACCTCGTCGCCACAGGCTGCGAGGAATAATGCTATGGATCCTATCGCTACGCTCCAGGATGACAGGCGGAGAGAGCGGCTCCAGGATGACAGAAAGTTGGAAAACTTTTTCATTTTTCACCTTTTGTTATAAAAGCAGGAAATGGCCCTGGCAAGAAGGGGTCATCTTTAAAAAACGGAGTGCAACAACTCCCGAAAATCATGTATCGGAATATAACAAAAAAAATCAAGTTTCTGTGGCGCAAATCATTTAAGGAACTCCCAATGGCGATATATCCTTGATAAATCAAGACACTCCCCTTTTCCCCGTCAAATTATTATATTAAAAGCATGGGAATCTACGTCAATCCGAATACAGCGAATTTTGAAGAAGCCTTGAACTCGCCCATCTATGTGGACAAGTCCATGCTCATCGCCGAAATCAATCGTCTCGTGCGCACCAACAAGAAATTCGTGTGCGTTTCACGCTCGCGCAGATTTGGAAAGACGATGGCTGGCAACATGCTCAGCGCCTATTTTACCAAGGGCAGCGACAGCCGCAAACTGTTTGCAAGCCTGAAGATTGCGAAGGATCCAAGTTTCGAGAAACACCTGAACAAGTTCAACGTAATAAAGCTGGACATAAACTCGTTCTACTCGAACCTGTCAAAAAAAGAACAGGAAGAAAAGGTTGACCGGAAGACCAGAGACATAACGCCAATTTTCAACGGGGCAGTCGTAAAGGAACTGATTCCCGCTTTCCCTGATTGCGACATTACCGAAGATGACAGCATCGCCGACGCACTCCTCAAAATATACGCCAAGACGGGCGAACAGTTCGTGGTAATTCTGGACGAATACGACGTGCTCATTCGCGAACGTGTTTCGGAACAGGTTTTCAAATCTTACCTTAATTTTTTGAACGCCATGTTCAAGAACGACAACTTGGCCCCGGCCATAGCGCTCGCCTACATCACCGGCATTTTGCCCGTCGTACGCGATAAGGTGCAGTCGAAGTTGAACGTGTTCGACGAATACACTATGGCAGGCGCGGGTCGCTTGGCTAAATTTGTCGGATTTACCGCGGAAGAAGTACAGGAACTATGCAAGGACAGCGCGCTTGACTTCGAGGAATGCAGACGCTGGTACGACGGCTACAACATCAACAATGTGGAAACTTACAACCCGAAATCAATCGTTTCAGCGGTTGATAGTGGCGAAATCGAAAGTTACTGGACACAGACAGGCTCTTACGAATCCCTGAAAAACTGCATCTTGATGAATTTTGAAGGCATTCTGGATGATGTCAAGACTATGATTGGCGGCGGAAAAGTCGATGTGAACGTGAACAGCTACCTGAACACGATGACGGATTTCCACAGCAAAGATGACGTGTTCACCTACTTGGTTCATCTAGGCTACCTTGCGTATGACCGTAAAGAGCAACAATGCTACATTCCCAACCGCGAAGTGCGCGACCAGTGGATTCTTTCGGTGCAGCAGTCTCCCGATTACAGAGGCGTCATGGAACTGGTGAACTCCAGCAAACAACTGGTAGAAAGCACCATCGAGGGTGAAGCCGATGCCGTAGCCACCGCACTCGACAAGGCACACGAACAGATTTGCAACAACCTGAACTACAATAACGAAGGGACTTTCCAGGCAGTGATTTGCCTCGCATACTTCTACGCCAATTTGAAATACACGATTGTGAAAGAGATGCCAGCAGGCAAAGGTGTCGCCGACGTGGTGATGATTCCCTACGTGCCGAACACTCCCGCCCTGATTATCGAACTCAAGCGGAACAAGTGCGAAAAAACAGCTTTGGATCAAATCCGTGCGAAAAATTACGGAGCCGCCCTAGAAAAGTATTCTGGCGACCTCCTGTTTGTCGGCGTAAATTACGACGAGCAAACCAAGGAACACAGGTGCGTCATCGAGAAGTTCGTGAAGTAATCGCTAGGCTCAATTTTTTTTGATTAGTCAAAAGTGACGCTGCACCCCAAAAAAAATTTACCTGCAACATGTCACAAACGGGTTTCCCTTTTTGGGAGCGTTCATTCTCCCCCACCGAATTTACCCGAGCAGACACATTGTAGGGAATTTTAAGAAGACGATGCTGCAACCGGACAAAGACGCGACAAGGCAAGCGAACAGGATTACAAGCTACAAGGGGCTATTTTCACATTTCGACTGCTACAAGATGCAAAAAAAGTGGACAAAACCATAAAAAAAATGTATTTTACAACAAAGAACCTTAGAGGTGTCTATGACCTATTCTATGCTAGAATCAAAAATACGCGATATTCCAGAAGAATATCTCGCCATCATAGACGCTTTTATAGATGGTTTAAGATCCAACGTCAAATGAAAAGAAACGTTTCCAGCGAACTGTCCGCCGCATTAGAAGAAAGTGAAGCAATGCTCAATGACCCGAATACAAAGAAATTTGATTCGGTCGACGCTCTTTTTGCAGATCTTGACGCGGAGGATTAAGTGCAATACCAAATTGAATATACTTCCCGATTCAAGAAAGAATATAAGTTAGCGAAAAAGGGACAAGGATATTAATTTGTTAAGAACGGTTATCGAACTCTTGGCAAAAGGCGAAACTCTTCCTGAAACATACAAAGACCATCCACTTGTGTCCAATTGGGTTGGGTACCGCGAATGCCACATTCAAAACGACTGGCTGCTTATCTATAAATACAAAAATGATGAACTCATATTGAGTCTAGCAGCTACTGGTACGCATAGCGATTTATTCTAAAAAAAATCGGGTCCACGCTTCGCGCGAACGATGCGCGGGCTGGCTTGCGCTGGCCCGCGGTGATGGACTTCCTTGGCAAGCACGCTTGCCTAGGAAGTTCATCACGGAGAATCCTTGAGGCAACGAACCGAGTTGCCGTTGTACTTGCTGAGGTCGTAGATGCTGAGGCCCGCATTGCTCGCATTCAAGCCCCAGTTGAAGGCGTAATTGCTACCGTACTCAGTGGCACTCCAGAAGCTGGCGCCCGAGCCGACATTGCTGACACTGCCATTGTAGTAGTAGCCAGCAGGAAGCGCGGAGAACCCGTAGGCGTCGGTTGCACTGGGCCAGTTGGCATAGCCCTTGGCCTGCATGGCGTAGCGGGAACTACCGATTGCAGAATACAGGGTGTTCCACTCCTCATCAGTCGGGATATGCCATCCTTCGGGGCAGATTCCCCTTGCAGGATTCTTTACGGAGCAAGTCTTGCCATAACCGCAGCCCTTGCTGTTCGTGGAATAGATGCCAGCAGAATCCATGGCGGCAGCCCAGGTATAGTAGCGACCACATGTATCGCAATCCGTATTGGTGTAGGTGCCGTATGTGGAACCTTCGACCTTGTAATCGAGGTTCAGGTTCTCAGCCATCCACATCTGGGTCTTGATGCCGATTGTTCTGTAGGTCTGCCCTTCGTAAACAACCGTCCCCCTATTCAATGAATCAAGCGTGAAGGTCCAACCATCCGCGGTACACCTGTAGAAGGAAAACTGTTTTGTCCCATTAGCATCCTTATCCAAAATTCTTAACGAGTCGAGGTTATAGCTAGAGCATCCCTTGCCACCATTTATTTCTATCTCATTGGCATACCTTAATTCACCATCATCCCATACCATTTTTCTGCCAGTAACAGGACCTTTTAAGAGTCCACCATCCTTTTCATTTTTCGGATGCCAGCCCATAGTATCCTTTTCAATGTCTTCTGCCACACGCCATATTTTACCAACACCTGTAGAATCGATACAAATAAAGCGAGTCTTGTTATTCTGCTCAGTGTAGCTTGCTGCATAGTACTTCTTGGATTTCGCATTCGTCACGTTCTTCACCGTCCCCACTTTTTCATCAACACCGCACACACCGAGGCCGTTCTCGATGCTAGCAAAGCGGCGAATGTACTTTTCAAATTCAGGCACCGTCGTCGAAAGTCCCCAGCCCTTCACATTCGTGCGATACTTGGGCAACAGTTTCTGTGCATCCTTTTCCAGCGCCCAATCTGCAATCTCCGCCTTGACTTGGGCACTATCCCATGTTCCGTCCTTGAAATCATTACTAAAACCAGACAGCAGGGCAGTCAAGTCAGCCTCGCTGCGGTCGCCCTGCAACAAGATGGAAATCGCGAGCAAAGCCGCATCAGCATCGGTAGAGCCGAAAACATCCAAGTCTTCCGAATAACCGAAATCAACCAAGTCATCGAAATGGAACGCCTTGAAAATCTCGCCTTCGGCCTGTTTCTTGAGCTTTTTAATCTTGAGCGTTCCATCGCCTTGAGCCATCAAATGAGCCACGCGGTCATATTCCAAATGCGTCAGCAAGTTCACGTTTACCGTATTGCGGGCATCCAAATCTGTTACCGCATTTAGCGTAATCGGAGCCGTAGAATTTTTGCCAGAAACTTCGTTGCGGTAATAGCCGTTAGCAGACAAGCGCACATAGCTTGACTTTAACGTGACGTTGCTCATGTTGAATCGACCGTCGTCTTGCGTGATGTTGCCTACAAACGTGCGGCCCGTCTGCAAAAGCGACTTACTACCGTCCAGTTCAAACGCGGTCACCGTTGCGCCTTTCACGAACGGTCCCTTCTGCGACACACCGCTAATCGAGGCATTTTCGATTTCATACACGACATTGCCTGTATCGGGATTTGCACTGCCACCGTTAAGCGACATCGTAAACTTGTCCGTACCGCAAACAATCGTCACCGATGAATCCGTCTTACTTGCAACGGAGCAACCCACACCATCCTTACCATTCGAGCCGTCCTTGCCAGCCGCACCAGCATCACCTTTGTCGCCTTTTTCACCGTTTTTGCCGTTCAGCACAACACCCACGGAATCGCCACCGCATATAACCTTGAGGCCAGAGTTATCGGCAAGCGTCGCAACAGAGCAGCCAGCACCATCTTTTCCATTCGTTCCGTCCTTGCCGTTTGAGCCGTCTTTACCAGCCGCACCGACATCGCCTTTGTCGCCTTTTTCACCCTGCTTGCCATTGAGCACAACGCCTACGGAATCACCTCCGCAAATAATCTTTACGCCACTCTTGTCCTTGAGTTCCTTCGTCGTGCAAGTCGATTTTTCCTTAACAACGACAGTGTCCTTGCCGCCCGAAGATGTTGCAAACCACTTTCCGTCCATACAAACACGCGGAGCGGTTTCGCCCTTGACAAACGCTTGCTCGCCCTCGTTGTCCTTCGTACACTTGGGGAGTTCCTTGGTCGTGGATACGATAGACATGTTATTGTCTTGAATCACTTGAGTCGTCACCTCGTCGCCGCAGGCCGCGAGGAATAATGCTATGGATCCTATCGATACGCTCCAGGATGACAGGTGGAGAGCGCGGCTCCATGACAGATTCTTCATTGTCATTCTGGAGGCTTGAAAAGCCGATAGAATCCATGACAGAAAGGAGGATGCAAATTCTTTTTTCATAATAATTTTTTCTCGTCTTAAAATTCTAATCTAACTTAATCCTTTACGCAGCGGACCGAGACAAAAGCGGCCTTGTAACCACCGGCAGCAGGACTTTCAGCTTCATCTCTTTGCAAGCTCCAGGTGAAAGCTCGATATTCCGCGTATTCAGTCGAAGTCCAGAATGCAGCTTCTGTGTTTCCAGAATAAGTTCCATTGTCGCTAATATAGCCCACAGGGATTGCAAAGAATCCATAATCATCGGTAGCATCCGGCCACATGCCATTCGCCTGCATCGCATACGGGGTACTTCCCATAGCAGAATATAGAGTTTTCCATTCACCCTGGGTTGGTATATGCCAGCCTTCAGGGCAAACCCCACGCGCAGGAGTTTTTACCGTGCAGGTCTTTTGAAAACCACAACCCTTGCTATTTCCAGAATAGACGCCCGCGGAATCCATAGCAGCGGCCCAAGTATAATAGCGACCACAAAATGAACCACAGACTTTATAGTAAGTGTTGCCATAGGTGGAATCCGCAACTTTATAATCGAAGTTCAGGTTCTCGGCCATCCACATCTGTGTTCCTATTCCAATGGTTTTATACTCATTACTATCACGAGCATCTTTAACAGTTCCTTTATTGAATTTTTCAGTCGATACGTTCCATCCTGACGAATCGCATTTATAATATCCGGCAACCATTGTCAAAGAATCAAGAGTATAGCTTGAGCATCCCTTATTTACAACAAGTTCATTCGTTTTGTTCGCTTCCCTGAACTCACCATTGTCGCAAACATAAGTCTTGTTCGTATTCACGCGACCTTTCAGCAAGGTTCCATCGCCATACACTCCCGCTTTACCTTTTTTACACTCTTCATGTTGTTCGTAAGTATCATTGTAGATGTCGGAAGCCTTTTTCCAGCCGCGCACAGCTCCATCCGTATTCGCAGTACACACATAATAGACATTGTTGTACTTGACGGTAGAAGTATCGCCGACCGTAAGACAAGCTTTACCTTTAGCCACTTTCACAAGTAAACTATCTAAATTTGTCCCAAGTCTCCAGTTTTTGTCTTGATAGACATAGGTCAGATTAGTGTTTACCCGTCCGTTGCGAACTTCACCGACCTTGAAATCGTGCCCCCAGCCCATTGTATCCATTTCGATATTTTCAGCAATACGCCACCTGGTACTGTCCGCATTCACGCAGATAAAGCGAGTATTGCCACCAACACTACTTACATCAGTGTAGCTCTTGGCGTAAAACTTCTTGGAATTCTCATTCGTCACCTGCTTTACCGTTCCCACTTTTTCATCAACGCCACACACACCGAGGCCATTTTCGATACTTGCAAACCGGCGCACATATTTTTCAAAGCCAGGCACAGTCGTCGAAAGACCCCAATTCTTCACGTTTGTACGGTAGATCGCTAACTTGTTCTGACTATCCTTGCTCAATGCAGAATCCGCAATCTCCGCCTTGACTTGGGCACTATCCCATTTTCCGTCCTTAAAGTCGTTACTAAAACCAGTCAAAAGAGCAGTCAGTCCAGCCTCATTACGGTCACCCTGCAACAAGATGGAAATTGCAAGCAAAGCCGCATCAGCATCGGTCTTGCCGAACACATCCAAGTCTTCGGAATAGCCAAAATCGGCCAAGTCATCAAAATGGAACGCCTTGAAAATCTCGCCTTCGGCCTGTTTCTTGAGCTTTTTAATCTTGAGAGTTCCATCGCCTTTTGCCATTAGTTGTGCCACACGGTCATATTCCAAATGCGTCAGCAAGTTCACGTTTACCGTATTGCGGGCATCCAAATCCGTAACCGCATTTAACGTAATCGGAGCAGTAGAATTTTTGCCCGAAACTTCATTGCGGTAATAACCGTTTGCAGACAAACGTACATAGCTAGACTTCAACGTGACGTTGCTCATATTGAATCGACCGTCGTCTTGCGTGATGTTGCTTACAAACGTGCGGCCCGTCTGCAAAAGAGACTTGCTGCCGTCCAGTTCGAACGCCGTCACCATCGCACCTTTTACAAATGGACCTTTCTGCGACACACCGCTAATCGAGGCGTTTTCGATTTCATACACGACATTGCCCGTATCGGGATTCGCGCTGCTACCGCCAAGCGACATCGTAAACGTATCCGTACCGCAAGCAACCGTCACCGTAGAATCAGTCTTACTCGCAACAGAGCATCCAACACCATCTTTACCATTCGTTCCATCTTTGCCGTTGGAGCCGTCCTTGCCAGCCGCACCAGCATCACCTTTGTCGCCTTTTTCACCGTTTTTGCCGTTCAGCACAACACCCACGGAATCACCGCCACAAATGATTTTCACACCGCTCTTGTCCTTGAGTTCCTTCGTCGTGCAACCCGAATTTTCTTTTAATACAACAGTGTCTTTAACAACGATGGTGTCTTTCATGACAACGGTATCTTTTACAAGAACAGTATCCTTGTCGCCCGAAGATGTCGCAAACCACTTTCCGTCCATACAAACACGCGGAGCCGTTTCGCCCTTGACAAAAGCTTGCTCGCCCTCATTGTCCTTCGTGCATTTGGGGAGTTCTTTAGACGTGGATACAATAGACATGTTATTGTCTTGTATAACCTGAGTTGTCACATCGTCGCCACAGGCCGCGAAGAACAATGCTATGGATCCTATCGAGGCTACGCTCCAGGATGACAGGCTGAGAGAACGGCTCCAGAATGACAGGCGAAAAGACTTTTTCATTTTTGACCTCTTTTTATAAATGCGAGAAACGCCCCTGGCAAGAAGGGTTCATCTTTAAAAAACGGAGTGCAGTTACTCCCAGAACTCATATATCGAATATAACAAAAAAATTTCAAGTGCTAACGACAAAGATTACAAGAATAGCACAAGAATATTACAAGAAAAAGCAATGCGGATAATGGAAAGTGAATTTTTGCATTATAAAGAATTATTATGAGTCCGTAATTTTTTTTATTCACAATATGCAACAGATTCTGATTCAAAATTTTGGTTCAATAGAAAACCATCAAGGTGTTTCAATTGAATTTTCCAAAGTCCTTGTTTTGTGCGGAGAACAAGGAACGGGGAAAAGTTCCATCGTAAAACTTGAATCCCGGCTTACTTGGTTAGAAAAGCCTCTAGAGCGAAAAGACCATTAAACCTTGTACCCGTACTTCCGCAATTTTTCGACGTACGTCGGGTCGCTCAGGCGGGCCTTGGATTCCGCCATGTACTTGTCGTTGTCCTTGTTCTGGAATCCGAGCTTGATACGCAAAACGTTGATTCCGCAAGCGATGGCGCCCAGAGCACTGAAGGCTCCCGCCACAACAATTTTCATGGAATAGTAGCCCTTCGCATACTGGAAATAAATCATCACACCGCAGACAAGAGCAATCGCCAAAAGGAACAACGCACCCTTGGTGTAGAACTTCGTGTTACTCGCACGCGGATCAAAACCGTCAATCGCGACTTCGCGGAATCGGCGATCCAGATGTTCGGCACGGCATGCTTGGCATTCTCGAATCGGGCTTCCGTACATCCAAGTATTGCATGATTCGCGGTTCTTGGTCTTGCATTCTGGGCAAACCCATTCGGCATAACTTAATGGCATGAACAACTCCTAAAAATACTTACAAAAAAAAATAATCTTTTTTATTTACGGTTCAAATTTCAACGGTTTCTTCGTCGCCTTTGATAAACGTTTCAAGTCGTTCAATCGTGCGTCCAAAATCGTTATTGACGGAACATTCCCAAACGGTCGCGACGCGGTAGCCTTGCAGCGAAAGTTCCCAGTTCGTCTTGATATCACGTACGATGTTGTTGTCAAATTTTGCATTCCAGAATTCAGAATTGCTTTTAGGGCGACTCGTAAACTTGCAGCCATGCTGATGCCAAAAGCACCCGTTGATAAACACCACCACACCATATTTGAGGATAAACAAATCAGGCGACCCCGGCAAATCGCGGCGGTGCAGCCTGTAACGGAACCCATCACGGAACAACGCCCGACGTACCAAGACTTCGGGCTTTGTATCTTCTGAATGGACCGCCTGCATCATCTGCGAGCGGTTCATGGGAATCCGTTTTTTGTGACTGCGTTTCATTTTTGTCGTTTGTCACCTCGGATTTATTCCGGGGTCGGCATTTTCATAAGACGTTACTTTTGGCATTTACGGTTCGCGACCGAGAACCGCTTTCGCGAGTTGATCCGCACACGAAGTCGGCTTGCCGCCGCAAGTGTTGCCGAGCAACTTTGCAGCGATATCTTCGGCGGTCATGCCTTCACAAAGTTTGGCAATAGCCTTGAGGTTCCCGTTGCAACCGCCCGTAAAACGGATGTTGCGGATTTTATCGCCATCGCGGGTGAACTGGATGGTCGTGGCGCATGTGCCTTTCGTCTTGAATGTTTCTTCCATAAAACCTACTTGATGAACCTTTTTTGCAGCAATGTAGAACTTTTTTACATGCAATTATCATCACATTTCTCTTTTTTGCTATTAGATTTATTTGTAACAGTACGGGAACCGTCAAATGAACGACATGCTTCAATTAGTTTCAAAGCACAGAAGCGCCATAATGGGCTTTGCCATATTATGGGTCATGCTGTTTCATTTGCGAGTTCCCACAGATTTAGCCGCAGTGGATTTTTTTAGGTCTATCGGTTACGGCGGCGTCGATATTTTTTTATTCCTATCCGGTTTTGGCCTCTATTATTCCCTGTCTAGGAAAAACTTTGATATAAAGAAATATTACAAAAGCCGATTTTTCCGTATTCTCCCTGAATTTTGGGTCGTGCTAAGCGTTGTGTTCTTGGCTCAAATGGATTTTAGCCTCAGAAGTTTCTATTCCTTGATATGCAGAGCGACAACATTAGGCTATTGGATTGGCTATCGCGACGAATCCTGGTTTATTTCGTGCATAGTTTTTTTGTATGCAATATACCCTGCCTATTTTAGGCTGTTCAAAAAAAACGGGATAAAAACGTCCTTTTATTTCATCGGAGCAGGATTTTCTTTAATGTTAATCTATGCATTAACTTGCATTTTCTGTTACAACAACCAAAATTTCGGCGGGTTCATCATACTGACATACGCAAGGATTCCGATATTTTTTATTGGTGCGATATTTGGTCACTGGGCTAAAGACGGTTGCAATATTGAATTAACAAATAAATTAAAAAAGACTGGATTAAGTTCCGCAATCATTGCTTTCATCATCTTAATTTTCTTTACAAATTTTCTGCACAGTAAATTACAAACATGTTCGCTAGCATACATTCCTTACATCGTCATAACCCCTGTTCTGTGCATACTCCTTGCAATGTTTTTTGAAAAATATAAAACAATTGATAAAATATTCACTATCGTAGGACTGATGTCTTTGGAATTGTATTTGTGCCATATTTTTATATATAAATTATTCTACGAATTTATAGACTTCCTTGATAAAGATTCTTCGAACATCCTGACGATGTTAACTTCATTTTTCGCAGCATACATCTTGTACATCGTCAACAAAAAGCTCTTGACAAGAAGAACGAACATTAGAATTAGACCGTAGTTTTTTTACATTTAAAAAAGCCCTACCCCATTTTTGAGGAGCTTTTATGAAACTTGATATCAAGAAATTTTTGTGCGGGACGGCGTTCGCACTTTCCGCAACGTCCGCGCTTGCGGCACAGAATGTCATCGAGGTTGACGACACGCAACTAGGCATTAAAATTGCCAACGTTTACGATTCGCAAGGCAACGATCACCACATGCTAGGAGCCGATCTCGCCATCTGGAATCCGCCCTCCCGCTATTACGACATGACGAAAGCTCTCGTCACAAGCGATTACTCGATTTTCCGTTTCCCAAACGGGAGCTTGAGCAATGACTACCACTGGAACGGAGCAGGTAAATACGACAGCACCGGACTTTGGATTCCAAGCGACACAAGCTGGGCTCCGGGATTCCTTGGCGAAACGATTTACCGAGGCACCACAAAAGACAACTACGGCTTCATCCGTCGCAGCCACCTCGCCGATGGTGACATGAACACGATGTGGTGGGGCGAAATACTCGACCCGAAAGACCCTCCTTGGGTTGTCATTGAGTTCCCCGAAAAGAAAGACCTCGATTCCATCATCATCGACTGGGGAAATCTCCGCCCGAAGTCTTTTGAACTTTCATACTGGACCGAAGACTACGCCGAATATCCGGGTGTTCACCAGAATCTTGAAAACAAGCTAAAAAGATGGGGCACCGTCAAGGTCACGAGTGGCCAGACTAAGTACAAGTTTGCAACGACTCGTGCACGCTATGTGGCAGTCCGCTTCAAGACGACCGACTTGCCGTCTAAGGGCGTACAAATCCGAGAAATGAAACTCTATAGCGGTTCAGACGATTTACTCGCCGGGAACGATTACAAGTTCTTCGCGATGTCCACCCGCAATGGCGACAAGCCGCGCACCGACTGGACAGGCATCAAGTGGCATTTCGAAGAATTCATGACCTACATCAACCAGCTTCCGAAATTGGTATATGCTAAAAAGGCTCAAGCAGTTATCTGCGTCAACGCAGGTACAGGCACGGCCAAGGAAGCCGCCGCTTGGGTCCACTACGCCAATAAAGTCAAAAAATACAACATCAAGCAATGGCAAATCGGCAACGAACTTGACGGCGAATGGGAAGAATCCGGTCCGCTTTCGGCAAGGCAATATGCCGCACGCTTTATCGAATACGCCCGCGCAATGAAAGCGGTTGACCCGAGCATCATTTTGCACGGACCGCTCTTCAGCACGCACAAAATGCAACAGAAAGGCGCAGGCCTCAACGATGGAAAATACTGGATGGCCGAATTTTTGCGCATCGTCGGTGAAGCCGAAAAGGCTGACGGCAAACGCTATCTCGATGTCGTTGACTTGCACACTTATCCGTACTGGGCACCAAACAACCTGAATGCCAAAGACATGCTCAAGGCAACGATGGATGTCGGCCACAACGCCGATACGCTGAACGCCTGGATGAACAAGTATCTCGAGGGCAAGCGTGGCGTGTTTCTCTCGGAATTCAGCACGTCTGTACAAGGGAGCCAAATCTGGATGGACTACCCGCAAGCCGCCGGCATCGCAAACATTTTCGCACAATACCTCGTCCGCTTTGGCGATCGATTCCAGGCACTCCCGTGGGATGCTTTCGGCAACGTCTTTGAAGGCCCGGACCACACGTGGGGAACTATCAGCATGACCGCTCTCGTCAAGGAAGGATCCTGGAACCTCTGGGGAAGCCTTGAACCCACCGCCGAGTATTACGGAGTCTATATGGCGTACATGCGTTTCCTCGATCCGGGATTAAGTTATGCCGTCGTGCCCGTCAAGAGCACGACCGAATCCGTCGTGCCATACGCCGTTTGCGACCACGACGAAGATCAAGATCGCTGTCACGTTTTGCTAATAAACCTCTCAGACACCAAGCAAATTGTGCAGGTTGACCGCAAAAGCGAAAAAAAGAAACCGGGCAACTATCGCACCGAAGTTGACGTATTCGGAGCAGAACAGTTCAAGTGGATTGGCGACCAAAAAGACGCTTACCCGTACCCGAAAATGGGACCAAGCGGTCGTTTGCTCGAAGGCAAGAACCGCGATATCGAAATTCCTCCATTCGGAACTGTCGTTGTCCGCATGAACGCATACAACCATACGAAACCCACTAGCCCAACGATTATCGCAGCAGCACTCGAAAAGAAAGTCATGACCGTTGGCGACACGCTCGATCTCTTTGTGACCGCCACGGAAGAAACTTCTAGACCGCTCGCCGGAGCCAACATTCAAATCAAAAAATGGGACAATAAAGGGACGCTTACCGTCCGCGCTACACCTGATGACGGCAAATGGAATTCATCCATCGAAAGTTTCCACATTCAAGTTCCTGTTACAAATAAAGTATCTATCGGTAAGAAAGAAATTAAACTTACCGTCTCGAATGGACTGAAAAATTGTTATCCAGACACGCTCAACATTCCGTTCCGCATTCGCGGTGCTTACCGCACCACAAGCGTCATGCAGAACTTCGACAACGGTTTAGACAACGTATCGTGGTTCCCGGTCGTCAATGGCGATAACGCCACCTCCATGGATGCCAAAATCATCAACGGAACTCCACCTCTCGGCGGCTACATCCGTCACGATTTCATCGTCGAGCAACCGCCTGAACTTGGCTGGCCGAACTACTCCGGCGCTTACTACAACGTTCCCGAAGAAGTCAAGAAATCCGTCGGCATCGTCTTCGATTACTCCACGACGCACAATAATCCCAAAGGCTACCACGAATTGCAAATCATGTCGAGCCAAGTCGAAGACTACGATGAATTCATGATTCGACTCAAGAACACGCACGGCAACTGGGTCCGCGATACGCTCATCTGGGAAAACATGAAGCAGGAAGGTTGGGGCAAAACCATCCCGCAGCTCGACCCGACCAAAATCAAGAATTTCGCGTTCCGCGCACGCCACAGCGGCAAAGGCTACATCAGCATCGACAACATCTACCTGCTAGGCGAAGACGGCAAGGAAGTCCCGATGCCCAAAGGGCTGAGAAGACTGAGGTAAGAAACGCATCTGTCATGAGCGCAATCCCCATCAGCCAAATTCTCCCCAAAATCCCATTTTGGGGAAATCTTTCGCCAGAAGAAAAAGCGATTGTTTCGCAGCGAACCCTAACAAAACGTTTCAACAAAGACCAAATTGCAAGCAGCAATTCCTCCGCATGTCTCGGAATTATCTTGATTTTGAGCGGAGGCATCCGCGTAAGCCTTATCTCCAATGAAGGTCGTGAAATAACATTGTACCGCGCCAAAGCCGGAGAGTTTTGCGTTTCAACAGCATCGTGCGTGATACGCCAATTGACATTCGAAGCAATCGTCACAGCCGAAGAAGACACGACCGTACTCGTCATCCCCTCACCTATCACTTCTCGGCTCATGGAATCGAACATTCACGTTCGAGCCTTCATTTTCGAACGCGAAACAGAACGTTATTCGCAAACCATTTGGGCGATTCAACAAATGTTGTTCAAAAAATTCGACCAACGCCTAGCCTCGTATTTCATCAACGCCTACGAAAGCAACGGCTACGTCGAAATCAAAAAGACTCAAGAAGAAATCGCCCGCGACATAAATTCAGCCCGCGAGGTGGTCGCCCGCATGCTCAAAGATTTTGCTGCCAAAGGATTCGTTGAAATCAAGCGTGGGAAAATCCTGCTCAAGAACATCGAAGCACTGAAAACGTTGGTATAAATAACTATATTGGCGTCCCTTCGGTGCGCATATAGAGCGGCTCGGTCCATGCCAATTGGCGCAAGCGCCATTGTCGCGACTCTCGCCTTTTGCTATATTTGCGCGCGAACGGCGCATTCCGCGCCGCATTAACTAATCGGAGGCTTTATGGCACTTCAATTCTACAACACTGCATCGCGTAAGAAAGAGATTTTCACACTTCCTGAAGGCGTTCCCGCCGTGCGCATGTACTGTTGTGGCCCGACTGTCTATCATTTTGCCCACATCGGCAACCTCCGCACGTACATTTTTGAAGACTTCTTGGTGCGCACGCTCAACTACTACGGCTACAAGGTAAACCACATCGTGAACATCACCGACGTAGGTCATTTGACAAGCGACGCAGACTCTGGCGACGACAAGATGGAAAAGGGCGCAGCCCGCGAAGGCAAGTCCGTTTGGGATATTGCGAAGTTCTACACCGACGCATTCATGGCTGACTGGCATCGTTTGAACATTCAAGAACCGACTCGCTGGACTCCTGCCACGCAGCACATCCAAGAACAAATTGACTTGGTGAAAAAGCTCGAAGAAAAAGGTTACACCTACCGCACTTCTGATGGCATTTATTTCGACAGCCTCAAGTTCCCTCGTTACGCTGATTTCGCTCGCCTCGATGTGGAAAATCTCCGCAAGGGTAGCCGCATCGACATGGGCGAAAAGAAGAACGCCACCGACTTTGCTTTGTGGAAGTTCAGCCCGAAGGACAAAAAGCGCGCCATGGAATGGGATAGCCCGTGGGGCGTCGGTTTCCCCGGCTGGCACATCGAATGCTCCGCCATGGCCATGAAGTATAATGGCCCGACGCTTGACATTCACTGCGGCGGCACGGACCACATCCGCGTTCACCATACAAACGAAATCGCGCAGAGCGAATGCGCCAACGGCGTACAGTTCAGCCGTTTCTGGATGCACGGAGAATTCCTCCGCACCGCCAGCGAAGAAAAGCTCGAAGACGGCACGACCGAACAAAAGTTCGGCAAGATGAGCAAGTCCAGCGGCGAATTCCTGACGGTGAGTCTGCTGATGGACCGCGGCTTCAACCCGCTCGACTACCGCTTCTTCGCCATCGGCAGCCACTACCGCAACTACCTGAACTTCACTTGGGAAGCTCTGGAAGGCGCGAAGGAAGGCCTCAAGAGTCTGCACAAGAAGACGGACCCGCTGATCGGCAAGGCTACCGCGATTACAAGCGAAGCTGCCAAGGCATTCCAGAACGAATTCAAGGATGCCATCGGCGACGACCTCAACATGCCTCGCGCCCTCGGCATCATGAACACGATGCTCAAGAGCGATATCGACGACGGCGAAAAGGCCGCACTCGTGATGGACTTCGACAAAATCTTCGGTCTCAAGCTTGACCAGCCGCGCGAAGAATACGCCAAGAAGGGAGCCAACGACGGAATCGACGTCGCCAAGGTCGAAGCACTGATTGCAGCCCGCAAAGAAGCCCGCGCTAACAAGAACTGGGCCGAAAGTGACCGCATCCGTGATGAACTTGCCGCGAAGAACATCGTAATCAAGGACAGCAAGGAAGGCACGACCTGGAGCGTGAAGGAATAAGAGGCTTGAGGTCGGGCCTTACGGCCCTTTGAGGTATGAGGCCCGAGGTTGGTAATCAGGTCACTGCCCCCGCAACAAAGTGCGGGGTGACAAAAGCAAAAGAAAAATTTTAATGTCGTTTACTATAAATTTGTCATGCCCGCCATTGAGCGGGCATTTCTTTTTATACAAACATATTTCTAATTACATTCATAAACATAAAGCTTGCCAACACTACAAGTTGAGGGTACTGTCAACTCCATCACAGATTTTGCTGTAATCGAAGTACCAGCAACATAACCACAATTGAATTTAGAACCATTAATTTCTATTAATCCTGATCCAGTTGTTTCTTCTACTTGTACTTTATGACACGACTTTTGTGTATTTAGATGATAGCAACCATCATTGGCTTTAGGATTGAATGTAATCATTTTATTGTTATTGTATTGATCGATAATCCAATCAGAGTTCGTACAACTTGCAAACTCCACATCAAATTCACACGAAGCCTCTCGATTATACTCATTCGGGTCGGTAGCTGTAAACGTGTATTTCTTTGTTCCTGATGCACCTTCATCAGAGAAGGTAAATCTACTACCATCCTTTGTCGGCGTTATATTGCCAATTCGATATTCGCAATCATCACAGTTGCTAACGGAAACATTTACAGAAACGTTATTCGGATTCTGATTGGCAACAGTTGTAGTCGGGCACGCCACGACAACATTCGGCCTTGCATACGTTACCTTGAAAGAACAAGTACCAACATGCCCCTTATTATCAGAAGCCTCAAACGTGTAATACTTATCTCCCGTAGTACCAGCACCAGGCGGATTGAAGGTAAAGTTAAGGTTGTTACTCTTACCTTGTTCGGTTTCATATTCATCCAAAACCCTATAAGAGCACGGATTACAATTTCGTACACTGGCATTGGTTACAGAAACCGATTTGGCCGGGTCTTGATTCGAGACATCGGAAGGACATGTAATGTCAATTCGAGGAACAAACGTTACATCGAACGTGCACTGATGACTTTGACCATCTTTTGTAGCCTTTAACGTGTAAGTCATTGTTCCTGTTCCGCTCAAATGGTAGAAATACAACTCGTTGTTTTCATTTTTCCTTTCACGGCCATACAAGATATCAATTCGACAATCCGATCCAGAGCAATTTTCAATCGTAGCGTTCTCCACACTAATTTTATCCTCAGGATACTGGCTTGTTATAGCGCTCGGGCATGTGACTCTAGGCGCAGCGGCAGAACTACTCATCGCCTCAGAACTGCTCGAAACATCATCTTCGGCGCTGCTCATTGCTGCCGAGCTGCTACTTGAAACAGGCTCTTTATCGAACGGCAAATGGCAACCCGGAACAGCCACACCATTCAAATAAAGTTGTGCAGAATATCCAGCGGCAATATCATGTCCCGGAATAGGATGCTCAAAATGATCATCTTTACCCTTTTGGGGATCCTTGGGTTCCCTTTTGACTTCTTTACCGAGAGGGTCGAACACGACAACTTGAATTTTCCATTCAGAACCATCCGTAGCCGGAGTTACATCAGCAGTAAATCTATAGTTCTCGTGTTTTAAAACTTCCTTTTTATCAACTGGTTCAGGGCCATTATCTCTTTCAAGCTTGCAGTTTGTCACTTCCGCGGCGTTTGCATTCGCAACCGTGACAGTACCGCATTCCTTCGCCTCACCGCCAAAAACGCTCACGTAATAGGTATATTCGCCTAACGGCAACGCAGGGAGTTCATTAACAGTAGGCGTCCATACTCCGCTTGAAGAAACTGTACCAGACACCGTTTCTTTGTCCGCAATCCTAGCGGTATATTCACAACCACCACTCGGACAACCCGTAAGAGTAAAGTTCAACGAAGGCATTCCTTCACCCGTTTCCACTACAGTTTTATTATCCGCAATGCTACATGTTACCTCAACAGGAGAAACGGTTACAGGTTCAGTCACGCAACTTACTTCACCACCATCAACGCTCCTCGCCTTGATCACGAACGAACGTTCGATATCATTCCCTGTAGAGTTGGCGAGGTTATACAAATCTTCATCTTCTTTAAACGTAAAGAATCCATCACTCGGGCACGAAACATTTTCCATTTTCGCAGTATTTCCATCGAAAACAGAGCAACCATTTGCGGCAGCGCCTTCAATGTTCGTTATCGTCGAAGTCAACTTCCAAGAAATGCCATTATACGTCGCATTGCAATTGCGGATGCCAAGAGCATTCGGGCAAGAAGACACGATTGAATTCACTTGATACGGGTACAACGAACTCTTTAGTACAACCGATTTTACCGCTTGCGGATTAAAGGATTCCACGTTAGCCATATCATTGACGTCAAAGGATTGAGTCCCATTTGTATTAATTTCTCTCGGAAGGCTCAGAACGCCATTTTCATCTTTCAAGTACAAATTAATTTTATCATTTTCTGATTCCGTGAAATCTGAAATATCAATCCACAGCGTAGAACTACGAAGGTTGACAATACCATCATGATCATTGACAGGAATTTCAATTTCCTGATCGGCAGTGGCATATTCGGGATATAAAGAATTCAGAATTTCCGCATTTTGTGAACAACCTGTAATTTCACCGACCCAGAACGTTCCGCAGCTGCTCCAAGTTCCGTCAAGACTTGTCTGGTGATCCGCACAAGTAATCTTGACTTTTGCATCATTGATAGCCCTGTTCATCGTAATTGGGCGACCGAAAGTATTATACGAATACGTTTGAATCGAGCCGTGCTCTCCTTTTTCCGAGAAGTTGTATATCGAATCACTTAGTTGCGCACCAAAGTAATTGCCATCGATATCATATTCTTCTCGCCAAGATTTAAACCAGTCTTTATTAAATTGATGTCCAACGCATCCCGTCGAGGAGCTTCCTGTACTGTTGTCGCATCCATTGTAATAATAAGACACCGTACAATTATGTTCTTCGTACCAGCTAGAAACGCCGACCCAAGGCGAAACGTCCTTATTCTTCGGAACAATACCGCCAATATAATTTGCAGCAAAGGAGCAGTTGATTCTCGGATTATCAAAACATTCTTCTATAAAGTAATAGCTACTCCAACCAATGTCATATATTTTGAACGACGGGTCAGAGATATCAAACCCTACGTAACGAGCATGTTCATCACGCGATCCCAAATAAGTGGAAATATCCATTTCCGCAGAAGCGGTATAACCATCAACAGTAGCAATTATCAGCAATTGGTTTTCCAAAGTAAGATCGATTTTCAATTTAATCATGGATTCCGCATCCATGCTAATCGTACCTGAAGATGCTGTTTTAAATGTCGTATTGGTACAATTTTCGTTTATCACAGAATTACCGCTAGCAGAACCTTTACAAACGCGAGCAGTCAAGGCCTTGCCCTTGCTCGCATTGCCATAAATGTTCAAAAGCGTATAGGAACTTGCCGTTGCATCGGAGCTGAAAATAAACCCAGAATTCAAACTCTTGGTGTTATTTTCCAAAACTGCGGTTTGAATCATCGTCGTCATGGAACCATGAATACCAGCTTCTCTTGTACTTAAAACAATCGTCGAACTTTCGTTAAGCATGTCGCTTCCAGACCTGATGTAACCATTTTGAATAATGGGAGCGATGTTTTCGCCATTTCCGTTATTCGGATACATGAGCTGCCATTCGGCATTTGCGCCAGACACAGTGCAAGAAGAACCGCTCCCGCCTTCGCAGGTGTTGATGCAATTCGTAGTTCCACCAGAACAGAACGCAGTCAGTGCAGTAAAATCTTCGTAGAAGCAGTGATCATCCTTATCGTTAAAAACAGCTGTAAGCGTGTTGTTCGCCGTAATTTGTGGCAAAACGAATTCAAGGCTTCTCATTGCAGGAACAGGACAGTTGTCGCCTTCGCATTCCCAGCGAGAAAGCTTATCATCACCCCCTAAAGTATAATCAGCCTTTACAGTCCAACCAGCATATACATAGCAAACGAGATCACCTTCACTATCGTTCTTGCAAAGATCTACATTCGACGTTATGTCTGTATATTCACCTCCGCCAGTTTTATAATAAACCGAAACATGAGTACCTTCATTTTCAATGTCTTTAGTCTTTACAGTCAATTTGTATTGCTTTCGTTTTAAAGAAGCATAGAGCATGTACTCGCTATTTTCTACAGTATTCGTAATAGTATTGTTTTCCGTTGGCAATACAAGCTCACAATAGCTTGGAATACCGCTGCTTTGAGCCTTTAATGATATAGAGGTGTTTACACCGACATCCCATTTATTATTTTCTTCAACAACAGTAACATTTGTTCCAGAAGCCCTTATCCATTCCCCAGAAACCAAATCATCGCAATCAGGCGCTCTCACGATTTCATTGAAAGGCTTTTCAAGGCATATAGTTTGGTTTTCCGTTTTACTACAGTATTGGCTAATAGAACCTCTTTGGACAGAGACATAGCCCGTCATAACCACACGTTCCGAAGACGGCGCGGCAATTGTGCAACCATTCAGAGGCGGCAACAAATGGAAATAAACACTCCCCTGTTTTGCGGAAGCATCCGTCGTTACAGTAAACAAATTCACCGACGTATTGGGCGTTAACGTCAAGGTATAAACAGTTTCAGAATTCGATTCACTACGAACAACCGTTTGCACATTTGGCGTTACAGTCCATCCATCCGGTGCTTTGGAGACAGAAATGTCAACTTGTACAGGCTGCGGGTTGGTCGCCTCTCCGACTGTAGCCGATACGATTACAGTACCGTCATTTGTGATTTCCGCAGAGGGTGCGTTTAAACTCACTGTCGGGGTTTTCCCAGTTTCGCCACTAACGACAACATAGAACGGCAAATCTCCATAAGTTTGACTTTTGCATTTGCAGTTGTAAATACCCTTCGTGAGCAGATTGTTATTTGTATAAAGCTTAGTTGTCGTGTTCAAAGAAGGGCTACACTCCACGTTTGGCGGATTCGATTCTTGAGCTCCATTCAAATAAACAATGCTGTAATAATCAGAAAGTTTTCCTACAGGGTCCTTGGTCAAATAAATGACTCGCGGGAGAACAATGGCAGAAGGAGCTATTGCTGCGGGAGCGTCATTGCCAGATTCATCAACCTTTTCTTTCGTCTCATATTGCGATTCTAGCGAAATTCCAAGTTGAGGCGAGGTGGCGATATAATAGTCATCATAGACAGTCGGCCCTGCAATAAGACCTTCTTCATTAACTTCTTCTCCAAGAACCAAACTTGTATATTCCGGGTTTTCTTTGATGATACCCGCATTGAGCAACGATGTCAAAACCTCGCCATTATATTCAAGATTGCAACCACCCTGATACTTTAGCAATTTTTTCCCATTCGCCAAGACAACGCTTCCCTTAATGTGAAGGTTGTTGATTTCGCCAATATTTTCATTAGACAAGATAAAGTAATTATATTCAACACCATCACGACCTTGAAGCTGCCCATCAGCACCTTCCAAAGTTCCCTTTTCCAAATACAGCATTACAATGCTGCCCGGCCCAGTTGGCGGCAATTTCGTTTGTCCTACGGCTTCTGGAGCATAAATAACAAACTTTCCATCCAGAATTTTGTTCACATCGCCTTCAACTCCAAACGGGTCATGCCATTCGATAATCAAATAACCGTTATAAAGTTTTTTTGCGGCCTCGGCATCGTCATAGCATGTATTTAAAGCCTCTATTACATCATTGGTAAAATCAAAGTTATCACCTAATGGGTTTCCATTTTTTAATTTACAAAAATCATTGGCTTTGGCTTTTTTCCAATCTGTTTCATTTTTCGTCAGAATTGGTTGAGGAATTTGACCATTTTCCGAACCGGGTTCCTTTTTAATCATTTTCCCATAACGATTCAACTTATCAATTTTTGACCAATAATTCCAATCACCACTACCAATATTCTTCAATACATTGTCAGTCGAACTCCATTCAAAAACTCGGTTATGGGTATGAATGTTATTTGCATTAAAAGAGAAAATACGACCTCTTTTACAATTCGTTTTGTCATCACTACAAAAATCCCGATTATCAAAGGGGCGAGTGTAACCGTCCATATAGACACCATATTTAAACAAGGTCTCACCAAAATCATAAACTTTATGACCACTTTGCGTTTCTATAACAAAGGGCGAATTTTTGTATTGATAAACATCGCCACCTACAACAAATCCACGTTTTCCATCTTTGTCCCCACAATTATTACCGTCACTACAATGGGCTTTTATTTTATATGGTAAATACAAATTTTTACCGACACTAAATTTTGTATTGTTATTCGGGAAATCATGTCCAATATCAAGCTGTTCCTCAGGAGGTCTAAGCTGTCCGACTTTGTTATTCCGGTTGGTAAACACCCAGTTCCAGCCAACTTCTACATTATAGTCATTATCTCTAATAATATGCCCATCTAAAGTAAAATTCCTTGAAACAAATACTTTACAGTCTTTGCTAATATCCCCCCTCACCCATAAATCACCATACACTGTTATATGCTGACCATTCGCGCACGATACATTTCCACCAATGTAAACAACCACTGTATCATACGGAGGTGCCGACCCGTATGTGGTCGAACCCGATGTATTTTTTAAATCTCCCCCTAAGTAAAAATCGCCATAGTGGTTCATGGCAGAGCCATATTCGGCAAAGCCAGTAACAATCATGTCTCCATTGATTTTAGGATTGTTGCTGTAAGTCCAGTTTCCATTAATGTTTCCCGAACCAATAGCATCATCGCCCGTGATACCTTCGCTGCCGCCATGGAAAGCCTTGTTGAAAGAAATAGTCAAATCTTCTTGGGGCACTTTTACACGATACAAACCACTGACATTGAGAATTGCGGCTTCCGAGTGCGAAGTCCCGTTGCGAGAGACGCCTTTCGAAAGCAATTTAAGTTTTACGATGTTGGCATTCGTCGTATCGACAGCAGTCAACCAAACTGAATTACTTTGTCCATCACGGTTAAACGGATGCAATACGGAATTAAGCGAAACAGGCTTTTGACCGTCAAAGAACTGTTTGATAATACCGCCAACGTCATTGGCATGGTTAGACATCCAGGCTCGCGCATCATCGATTCCCGCAAGGGCTGTTTGATACGCCTCTTGCCGTTGCATTCTAGCCGCACTAGAGCGGTTTTCAGAAGTGAGCCATTTGAATGTTGCCGTTGCAGCAATAGTCGCCACAAGCATGAACAAAAGAACAGTTATTAAGGAAACACCCTTCTTTGAATGAAGCATAACCAAACCTCGTTAGTCTTTGATTCCGTTGCTCGGAACAGGGATGACTAAAGAAACATCGCTGGACTCGCCATTAACGCCAACAGATAAATTCACGCGCATCGCTTTGACGTATTTTTTTTCAGGAATCTCGATTGGATTGCCGCTGAATGTATAATTTGCAGACTCTACTTTCTTTAAGACAACATTTGCGATTTTTATTTTCCCGTTGGCAACGCTTGGAGAATAGCAGGCAAATGTAAATGCAAGGCAAAGTTCAGGGATTTTATTTTTCACCCTAAACCGAAAAACACGTTCACGTTCGGCAGCACCCGTCGTTGTTGGCGGATAAAAGGAAAAGTCGCTAATTTCGCTCGGACGCGTGGCATCGTTTTTATATCGAAATCCGACAGACATAAAGTCATGTCCCGGGCGGAACAGCCTACTCGCATCACCCATATGCGGCATAGAAAACGAGAGTTCATATTCTGCGTTGGAATCAAGCGTTACCGTTTTGCACAAAGATTGCCAATTGCCGGAAGCTCCATTCGCTTCAGCAAAAAATGCCTGATTTGCATTCTTACCCCCCGCAATAACCGAGCCATTCTCATAATCATAATTGACGGCGAATCCCGACAACTCTATGGAGGATCCTCCTTCTGCAGGACTGACAGAGAAAAATACAAGGTTGTCCATACCATATCGCGGAACTAATCTGAAATTTTTTACAGCCGGATCCGTCGATGGCAAGACATGGGAATATTCACTCTTTGTTCCAGGTTCAGCGGCAGTCACTTCAAATTTTTTGACACCATCAGCGATAGAAACCGGGCTAGAACCTTCTTTGAGGCAATAGTTAGCATCTTCTGTTCCTGTAATGGTTTTGCACGTTCTTTTAAGAGTGCTGTTCTCCACAAACCACGTAACTTCTTCTACGGCTTCAAAATCGCCATCTCCGCTAGATTTGTAACGAATGCGGCGCATTGTTAGTTTGTCTAGACCAGCCCCGCCATCATTCTTTGTTATGATATACGACGAGAGATCGTCATCCGTTTCTTTTATATAAACATCTTCATTTACAAGAAGTTCTTTTGAAGAAGCATCTTCATAGCTCTTCGCGCCCATTTGGGCGATATCTTCTTTGAGCAAATTGCTTACATTACCTGCAATTTCATTCGCCCGAATCATCCCTTGCACGCGCCCGTGCATTCTGGCACTATCGCTGAAAGCTTGACCAGCAATAAGGACTATCACCCCTAGCAAACCTATGTAAACCATAAGTTCCATAAGGGTAAAACCAGATTTTACCTTTACTAAAATCATCTCAATTCCTTAACTCCAATTACTTGGGCACAAAGATACGTTTTTTTAAAGGAAAATGAAAAAAAATATTTTCATAACATATAGAAATAAGAAAAACGCCCATATTTATGGAGCAACGTTCTCGAAGTCTCAAGTTCAACACATTTTTGTAATAAAAATCAAATCTATTGGAGAGATTTTTATATTTCTTCAAAATAAAATTGGCCTAAAATCTATCCAATTTTACAAGGAATTGATTTCAAAAATACTCGAAATCAAGTGAAAAGTTTCCCCCAAGGACACATCATTAAAAGCTCAAAAGGAACATCGAGCTAGCCGGTAGTTTTCGGTTATACAAAAAAGCTCCCCTATCGGGGAGCTTGTTAAGTATTCATTTAACGATTTCAAATGATAGCAAAAATTTACAAAACCATTACCAGCATGAGATTGCAGAGTAACTATATCCTCCAGCTCTTATATCAATCCATATATAACCATCTGCATCCGCACTTGCATTAATATTCGTCTGTTGTCCGTCACTATGCTCAGACCAAGAACCACCATTAAAACGAATTTGTCGACCACTGTCAAAATTGTTATACTGACATCCTGTGATAGAAGCCTTTTCCACTTTTAAACAAATTGCATCAGACCCAAGATTAGTGTCTTGAAGGTTCCCAGTAACATTATTATAGGTTCTAATATTCGTTGTTTCACACATACTTGAGCCTCCTGCTCCAGTAAATGTCACACTACAATTACGCGAAGCCGAGCCTACAGAATTTGTCAATGTGACTGTATAATCTTCAGTTCCTGTAGTACTTGAACCAGTAAATGACCCCAACGCACCACTAGTATAACCACTTCCTGAAGTTTGGGTCGCTGTTCCATTAGTAATAGAATAGCTGCATCCATTTCCGCAACCAGAAAGATTTGCAGGTGTAATAGAGACAGACGAATTAATAGGATACGAAAGATTATCCGGACAACTGAACGTCGGAACTCCACCGCAATCAGGAGTTCTTGAACCACTCACAGTAACTCTAAGCCACGCATCATTTCCTGAAGTTGCAGGAGTCTCTATATAATAGCCTCCATCAACTTTTTCAAGCGAAGCAAGTCTATCGGAACAAAGGTTATTATTATCGCTATTAGAACAATATCCCGGTCTTTGACCGTTAACCAATATTTCATGTTTACCGTAGTTCTCATTTATTTCTGTAATCGTCGTTGCAAACAAGCAATGCTTAGAAGCCTGTTGTCCTTCAATCCGAGACGCGGGATTTAAGTTATCACACCCTGTACGGCAAGTACAATTGCAATTAGAGCTTGCAGCAAACGACACCGTACATTCTTTCTCGGTATTGCCAACAGAATTAGTCAAGCGAACTGAATATTTCTTATCCCCCGGAAGAGGTTTATCATCTGTAAACGACGGGAGATTCCCTGACGTGGTGTAGCTATCGCCTGTTTTTTTAGAGTTTGCACCGTCCTTAATCTCAAAGTAACAATAGTTACCACCTTCACTGCAACCCGTTACATTCTTCAAACCTATTGTAACATTGTTTTCACTTCCAATTACGGCAGTCATATTAGTATTGCAGTCAAACGTTGGAGCCGCGTTATTAACTTTTACAGTCCAACTACACGTCAATGCATCTGACGTTACTCCGTTATTATTCCATTTTACGGAGTACGAATAATTTTGGTTACCCGTCGCTGCTGGAGTCACCGTTATATCCTGATTAAAATTCCACTTATTGTAGCAATCGCCTCCAGTCGGAACTCCACTACCGCTCATGGAGCAATCAGACGGTTGCCCAGTCATTCCGTCAGCCCAAGACACCCTAAAGGTAACGGACTCACCCTTGTCGATTGTCGTACTGCTGACAGAACAATTAAGGCCGAGGTTTCTAATAATTGCACTAGCGTCACAAACCTTCTCTCCATTTATAAACAGGTCATACGAATGAGTTGCTGCAGAAAGTTTTCCTAAACTTATCACAGAATGATTCGACCAACTATTCAAAGTCCCAGAACCAATCGAAGTTCCATTTTCACGCAAATCCATTGCATAGGTAGCACCCACGCTCTCGCTATTTCGTGCCCAGAAATAAACATCGTCCGTAGTAAAGAAACTCCCATTATAAGAACCATAATTATTCGTCGATAACCCGCAAGTCACTGTTGGCGGAACATCTTGCTGATTTCTCAAAACCGTGAATGACGCACGACATTCTTCGAACTTACCATCCGTACTCTTTATCCTGTAGGTATATGGACATCCTGCAGTTTCGTTACATACAGGATTTCCCGTTGCAGAACTACGAACTGAAGTTTCCGTACCAGTCGCAAACGGAGTAGTTGCAACATTGTTACCTTCATCAAGATAAAGTTCATAAGCACAGCCGGAACCAGAACATCCATTGAAATTTACATTAAACACCGGATATGGAGCACCACTTGCGATAGAGCCAATCACCCAACATTCCCTTCCGATAGTTCCTATCGGATCTGGAGAAACCGAGCAGGTCTTCGTAATAGGCGATCCAGCACCTGTAGGAGTAATCGTCGCATTAAAGTAATAATGTTTACCTTGATGTTCAGTATTATAAACTTTATTGTCAGGAATGCTAAGTTGAGCGATATCGCCATTCCACAAGATGCCTTCATCGCCAGTCGCATTCTTGCTCGCCGACAGCGTATGCGAACTACCTTCTACTGTCGCAGAAACCTGCAAATTAGAAACGTTAGCTTTATTCGTTATCTGAGCAGACACATTCCAGCTATTTCCATCATATTCAGCACTGCAATAGGTTATACCAATAGCATTTGCACAAGTGCTCGTAATCGATGTCACCGAGACATCTGACGAGCCATGGTTTTTCAACACAATCTGCTTTACGTTCTGAGGATCGAATCCGTTCGAACCCGTAGCGAATTCCTGCACGACATCAAACATTCCAGTAGATCCACTCATCTGAACCGAATGGCTTTCGTGGTCGTTTTCGCCCCAATTATCGCTTTCGCTCACAAGCCAAATTTCAACCTCATTGCGACGAGGATTGTCAAGCGTTATGTGAAGTGTTGCCGCCCTTAGATTCAGCTTGCTATTGAGAACGATAGTTTCTTCCAGACCAGAAACAACACTTCTAGTTCCGTTAAACAGAGGTTCATGTTGAACACATTCCGTGAATTTGCCCGTCCAGAATGCACCGCAATGGGCACGGTTATCTTGCGTTGTGGCAGACCAGGCAACTTCATTGTCATTCAAGCCATAGCATGCAAGCCAAGCCTTGGCCGTCTTTACATCTTCCACAGTATTGGTAGTCTGATCTTCTTGCGTGTTGTTTGTCTGTATTTCTTGCGTGTAGCCGTGCATTCCTGCACCCGATTCATCAAAAGTATAACCGTCGCCGCACGAAGCACTCGAATTAACAGGAGAGCCGCAAGCGTCAGCGCCGTTGTAGTAATAATATGAAGGCGTACACGATTTGCTATCAAACCATCCTGAATGGCCCACCCAAGGCGTTACCGACTTGCCAGTTTCGATAACTCCGTCTGTCGCGACAGCTGCAAATGAACACTTGACAGTCGGATAAGTGTCATGGCATTCAGAATTGTAGGTTCCGCTCTTCCAACCAATGCCGTAAATTTTGAAGTTCGGGTCGGCAAGACTAAATCCGACAAACTCGTGCATCGCATCCGCCAAGGTGTTATTGAAATCATCAAGGGAGAATACGCATTTATACTTCGTCGGCGAATTGCCATAGAAATTACCGACAACAGCACTCACTTCTACAGTTCCTGACGCTGTAACATTCGCCGTCACCATGACCATCTTCGATCTGGATACGGATACAGAGTTTCCGTTATCATCTGTCAATATAGACGACAACGTTGTCGCGCCCTTCCACAATTGAGCCTCAAGCCTACCACTTCCATTTTCATACAAATTCAACATAAAGTAATCGTTTCCAAAGGTATTTGCACGGAGCATGAACCCGGAATTCTTTATGTTTACCGAAGAATTATCATAACTGGAAGTTGCTCGCGGAACATTGATAAGAGCTTTAAGTGTACCCACAATACCCGCATTCACCGTACTCATGACCACAATCGGTTCGCGAGCCGTCTGTTTCTTTTTCTTGATGACCGACTTGTCTATATGAATTTCGCCACTCGATCCCGTGATTATTTGAGAAAGCACACCGGAAATCAAATGCCACTTAGATTGAGAATAAAGTCCAGACACTTCAGCCCCTGTACACACAGACGTAGCATCATTACCACACTTGTCAATACAGTATTGTACGTTATTTTCGCATTCAACACTAGAATTCTTAAATTCATCAAAGAAGCAATGTTTGTCGGCTTCGCCAAAGACCGCCCACAACTCATTTCCGTTATCCGTAATCGTAAACGAGCCAAAATCTATGCTAGTAACCGTTTCGTCAGTCGTCGGACAATTTGTTCCTTCACATTTCCAAAAGCTGAATTCTTCTTTATCGTGATCTTCTAGCTGAACGGTCACCAAATCGCCTTTGAACACAGGAACAGAACATCTCATTATTTTTTGATTATCAACAGTTGTCGAAGCAGCTTCATCATAGCTACAAGTTACATCACTGCTGCCAGCAGCACCACTAATAGAAACTTTTATTACAGGGTTATTATTCGTTCCTACATTCCCCTTGAAACCAACCGAGAAACTTCTCGCTTTGACCTTTGCACTTGCACGCAAATGATAGGAATGGCTCGCTTCAACGGCTCCCGCAGCAATGGAATTATTCGTCTGAGGAATAATGATGACGCAATTGTTTTGAACATCTTCATTAGGAACACTCGTCAAAGTTACAGGACTACTATTGCCAACCATAATCCCCCATAAGTTGTTTACATCCTTGTTGGAAAAGGTCGTTCCTGATGGTTGAACCCACTCTTCGGTAGTATTACAGTTCGGCCAATTCGTCCTGTTTGTCGGACAATCCGAATTTTCACTACAGAAACTGTTCAGTTCATCAAGTTCAGCCTCATCGCGCTCCAACTGTGCGCTTGACGCAAGGTAAAGCTCGGCAGAGGATGGCGATCCAGGAATGTATCCTTCACCCGGAAGCAATTGGAACACAAGTGCTCCATCCACCGCATTTGACGTGCTCACAGTAGCTATTGTTTGCGTTGTTGAAGCATCGCTATTAGCAGGCAAACTCAGCTTACACAGCGTTCCTTCGCGCGTCACGCCTGTCGCCAAGTTATAAGACCAACCTTCATTATCAACTTCGGGGCAATAAAAATTCACATTAATTGCAGCAGAATGTGCAGGAACTACAAGTTCAATATTTCTCGTTCCTGTCGTCTGCATGACTCCAGAAGAGCCTTCCGAGAAAGTAATCATCGGCATAGAACGAGTTCCATCCCCAACACGAACCCAGAACGGAATGTTAAGATTATTTGCCGTAGCGGTGCAAGTATAAGTTCCCTGAGCAAGAGAGGAACCCGATACATAAAGATCACTTGTTGTGGACATAGTACCCGGTCCCGAGCAGTTGACCGCCACATCCGACTTTTTCACAGTGGAGCCATTGAGCGCTTGAACATTATAATAATCCGCCAATTTTCCATAGGGATCTTGAGGCAGATAAATCACACGCGGAAGCACTATAAACGACGGATTTAAAGTCGTTACGTTTTCACCGTCTGTTTGCGGTGGAGCTTCTTTACTCTTGTACTGAGATTCAAGCCTCACCCCCAATTGTGGAGCCATCGAAATATAAAATTCATCAAAATCACCTGAAGTAGAACCACTTCCCGTCGTATCAGTTTCTGAACTAGTAATTATCCCAATACCGCCACAACTCGTCGCTGTTGCAGCACAAATAACTCGACTTGCAGTCAAGTCGTTCAGCAAATCTTCATTAAAAATCATGCGACGAGATTGGAAATTCCCCACTTTTGCACAACTTGGCGTATCAGGCGGGGTACCCACTGCAGCATATACGGAGCCACTGAAATCAGCATTATTAAACATAATCTGTTTAATATTATGTTTAGTGTAAATAAAGTAATTATAAGAACCATAATTTGTAGCCGGCTGTATAGCATCGCCATTTTGTCCTCCCTCCAAATAAAGCAATACATAGGAATCAGGCGTGGTCGGCGGCAAATTCTGCTGCCCCATGGTATTTTCCACAATAATGATAAACTTTCCCTTCAACGGAGTTTTCGGATTTTTTATTTGCCCCGGATCTCTTACTTTCACAACCTGATAGCCGTTATAAAGGTTTTCTTGTGCAAGTTCAGGGGTTTTCGTATTTTCCCTATAACACAAATTCAAGGAATCAGACATTCCATTTCCCCACCAACCAACACGGCTTTTAGGACATCCTTTGTTTGCATACTCAACAAATTTAGAATAGGCGGTGACCAAAATATCATCGACCCTATATTTTGAACCATCGCATCCTGGTTTTGGCTCATGCCAAATGGAATCGCAATGAGCCCAGGCCGATTCAGCACATTGGAATTGTCGGCCAGCGGAAGTGTCTCTATGCACATTTTGCGATAAAGACTTGAACCAAGGAGTCACACCACATTCAGGGCGCCACCTGTCATGAGTTGCCTTGCAATACGGCGACCCGGTCGGTTTTCCGTTGTAATTCAGGAGATGATTTTGGTTATTTGCAAAAAACGGAACGTTTTCTACATAATAACTCGCATATTTGGTTTGGCCGACCATGCCCCATCCACTAGCATTAGACACAATGTAGTCCACATCTTGGCCAGGTCCTGTGTAACTATAAAGATAGTACGCATCATTTTTGTTCTTCATGTGGGGTTTTAGGTCCGGGTAAGGACGAGTCGTTTTGTTATCCCACCTCTGAACACCAATTCCATAAAGCATATTGGACGTTCCCCTGAAATAGTCCCTCGATTCAACAAACGACCTATCGTTTCTAAGCTGCACGTAATCCGATATAGGATGTGCACTAGTGATGTAAATTTGGGATTCTTCAGAATTTCCAAGGACAATTCTGTCGTAACCATCCTGATTATCCTCGCCATTTGGCACCCTTACAGGATACTTGGACTGAGACCAAATGTTTCCGCCCACCAAAAAAGTTCTTGGCGGTTTTTTCTTGTCTAGAAGAACATAAGCGGTGTCACCAAAGCACATGTTTCCCGCCACACGAGAATCATGAGCTTCAAGATTCAAGCTCCATTTACCGTTAAGCGTCAAATTCTTTTGAAATTTTTGATCACCTGTAGTAGGGGCTTCAAGATTCCCCCCTATATACACGTTCCCTGTAACATTTGCATTATGTAACCCAGCCGCCTCAGAAGTTGTCGGGAACGTAAAAGCAGACGCATTGCCTTCGATATAGAAATCTCTACCCAGCACGCCATTTTTCGCATAGAAATTACCCCCCACACATACATTAGTACCGGCACCAACAGAAGAACCCGTCACATTGACGTTTCCCGTCACAATCAAATCATCATCCGTATATACAGGGTTAGTACCTTCCAAATTACCGTTAATCAACATAGAAAAGGCTTTTACATGTCCCTTGGAATGCGTAGAGCCGCCAAAATAGTTGTATTTGAACGGTAGTTCCGGATACGCTTCATCTTCAACGAGCAAAACCCTGTACAAACCATCTACATTAAAGATTGCAACTTCATTCCACTTCGATTCCTTGCTCGCTTCACCGGAAGAAAGCAATTTTAATTTATATGTACTATTTTCCGTATTCACACCAGTAAGCCATACATGGTAAACCTGCCCCGCACGTTGCAAAGGGCGCAATCTAGCATCAAGGTTTATCGGTTTACGACCGCCATCTACAAAAGCTTTTATCAATGCGCCAACATCATTTGCATGGAAGGTCATCCATGTACGGGCATTCTCAATACCGGCAAGAGAACTTTGACGAGCTTCTTGCTGCCGCATACGGCTTTCACTCGAAAAGCCCTGGCTTGTAAGCAACTTATATGTGGCAGTTGCAGCGATTGTCGCCACCAGCATAAACAAAAGCACGGTGATAAGAGATACACCGGACTTTAAACGAAGATTATTTTCATTATCCAACATAATTTCCTCCTAATCGCGGGGTCCGTTACTCGGTGCAGGAACAACCATTTCTACATGTCCAGATTCACCATTGCGTTTAACGTCCAACATCAGCAGAAAAGCCTTTACATTCTGCTTATCGTTTTTGTGCGAGTTAAAATCATAAACATTAAAGTTGTAATTTGCACTAGGAACCTTGCTCACCTTCAACTTTGTAATTGAAACCTTCCCCTGCGACACTAGCGGAGAATAACAAGCAAAAGTAAAAACAAGGCATGCATTTTCTACTTTAGTAGGAACAGAGAATCGCATAGTCCTTACTCCACCACCTTCCGACTTACTCCCCAAAGGCGGGAAAAACATAAAATCGTTCAGCTGAGCAATTGGTTCACCATCTTTATCTCGAAACCCAACCGACATATGGTCTTGCCCCGGAACAAACATTTTACTTTTGTCACGCTTGTTATCAGGAGATACAACTTCGAACGAAATTTCGTATTCATCTTCAGGTTCGAAAGTAAAGTGATTACCGTTTTTAGCACACAAAGTTTTCCAGGACGTTTCAGAATGAGTTTCGTTACGAATAACGACAACTTCATTGAATTTCTTTCCGTCCGCAGCAGCACCGTAATTCTGGAAAAAATTGGTAACCGTCAGTATTTTACCGCCCTTGTTGACTTCTTCTCTTTCATTATAAACGACGGGAAACGCACGATCCCCATCGAGTCGAGCTACAAACTTAAATTCATCTTCGCCAACGGACGGAAAAAGCTGAATATTGTCGCCTACAGCACTAGGCTGTGACGGAATGACCCTAAACGCAGTCACGCCGCTAGCCATTTCTACGTTTGCCGTAGTGGTATCGTTAACGTCAGAACACGGGTCATCCTCAGGAAGTGCATCATCCGTTGCTTTTTGCAGAACCTTGCAATTACGCCACAGCGATCCGTTCTGGACAAACCAAGAGACTTCTTCCACGCCACTGAAATAACCATTGGCATCATAGCGTAGCCGCCGCATGGTTAAATTATCGAACCCGTTTTGGCTTACTACAGAAAAAGAAGACGAATCTTTGCTATCATCACTCGCATTATCCGGATCCATATAGACTTTCGCATAGACATCGCTAAATTTGTTTCCATATTCCTCTCCAGCACCAGGAACGCCATCTTCCATCGAAGTTTTCGCACCAGTCTGCTCAATATCAGCCTTGAGCAGAGCGGCAACATTTTCGGCAACTTCACTTGCTTGCAGCATGTTTTGCGAACGGAGCCGCATTCTAGTACTATCGCTGAACGCCTGACCTGCAATAATGACAATAATCCCCAATAAGCCTATATAGACCATAAGCTCCATGAGAGTAAAACCGGATTTAGCCTTAAAAAACTTCATTAAAATTCCTTAACACCATATCGTTTTTACACATAAAAATATGTTTTTTTCTTATTAAATGAAACATTTTTTTTTACAACGTGCTGATTATCACCACCAAAAAGGGCATATTTTTGTATAGAAAAGGGAAATCGTATAATAAAGACCCAGAAAACCACCTCGACCCCTGGATGAACGCCATTTTTCCTCGACAATGCCTCCCCTTTGTTCTTTTTTAATTGCCTCAAAAAATTTTACATTCTTTACATAGAAACATTTCTATATTTCTATACATGGAAAAGATAAATTACACCAAAATAGCAAAACAACTTAAGGTTTTAGCCGAACCGAAGCGTCTTAAAATCATAGATTTACTTTCCAATGCCAACGGAGAAATGTGCGCCTCAGAAATTCTGAAAGCGTTCCGAGTTTCGCAGCCGACGCTTTCGCACGACATGAAAGCTCTTGTTGACGGAAAATTTGTAATCGCACGCCGCGAGGGGCAAAAGACATTCTATACGCTCAACCCAGATGCGATTTTCGACCTCCAGACCGCCATGAGCGATATCAGCAACGAAGATTTTTAAAGATCCTCACCTTCGTGAGGATGACATGTGTAGTCGTGAGGATGACGACATTGCACTCATTCTCAAACCTCAAAGCGACCGTAGGTCGCGACCTCATACCTCACACCCCATTCCCTAGTATTTGCATTTTTTTCACGAAAACGCGTGCAAGTAAGTCGCTATTTTTCTAAATTTCGCCGTACTATGAGTGAAGCTATTAATAATGTCAAGCAGGCCTTTGATGCAGAACTTGCACAAACGGACCTCACCAATCAAGAAGCTGTAAACAATCTTCGCGTTAAGTACCTCGGCAAGAAGGGCGCTGTAACCGACCTCATGAAGCAGATGGGTTCGCTCAGTGCCGAAGAACGCCCCTCTTACGGCAAGCTCGTGAACGAACTGAAAGTTGCCGTTTCCGAAGCCATCGACAAGGCAATTGAAACCGCCAACGAAGCGGCTCTCCAAAAGAAGCTTGCTAGCGGCGCCGTCGATATCACACTCCCGGGCGCAGGCATCGCCGCCGGTTCTACGCACCCGCTTTACGACGTTCGCGAAGAAATCATCGACTTCTTTGCACAGATGGGTTTTGATGTCGATTTCGGTCGCGATATCGAAACCGATTGGTACAACTTTGAAGCTCTCAACACTCCGCCTGACCATCCGAGCCGCGACATGCAGGACACGTTCTATGTCGATAACAAGGTCATGCTCCGCACACACACGTCGGGCACCCAAATTCACTACATGGAAACGCACAAGCCGCCTTTCCGCATGATTGCTCCAGGTCACGTGTTCCGCGTCGATAACGATGCGACCCACGCTCCGATGTTCCAGCAGTGTGAAGGCCTCGTCGTTGACGAAAACATCAGCTTCGCTGACCTCAAGGGTGTGCTCCAGGTGTTCATGAACAAACTCTTTGGCGCAGGCGTCAAGACTCGTTTCCGTCCGAGCTTCTTCCCGTTCACGGAACCGTCCGCAGAAATGGACGTGAGCTGCGTGTTCTGCGGTGGCAAGGGCTGCCGCCGTTGCAAGGGCACCGGCTGGATGGAAATCGGCGGTTGCGGTTCTGTCGATCCGAACGTGTTCAAGAACTGCGGCATTGATTCTGAAAAATATACCGGTTTTGCATTCGGCTTCGGTCTCGACCGTATCGCCATGCTCCGCCACGAGATTCCAGAAATCGGCCTCCTGACGGCTAACGATCAGAGATTCTTGAGCCAGTTCTAAGAGCGACGAGGTCGCTCGCCAAGGCTAGCTTTGAGCAGTGAGCTATAAGTAAATCCTCTTGTAACAGAAGGCTCATAGCAACGTAGTTGCGGGCTCACGGCTCACAGCAAAAAGACGGATTTGAAATCCGTCTTTTTTCGTTTTTAATGAGATGGCGGATCCCCGGAACAAGTCCGGGATGACAGTCAGCTCCAGGATGACGCAAACCTCTGTTTACTAACCACCAACCACTTTCAACTATCTATTATTCAAGTAGTCCAGAACTTTGTTCGTGAGGTCGTTTTCTTTTTTCCAGAAGAGGACGGCGCCCGTGGCACGGTCAACCACCATGTCGTAGCCTTCCTGGAGCGCAATTTCGTTTACGGCCTTGCGGATAAGCTGGATAATCGGAGCGCTCACCTTTTCGTTTTCGGTGATGAGTTCGCCGTTACGGCCATAGACGCGGTCGATAAAGGACTTGAGTTCCGTATCCTTCTTGTTGTATTCCGCTTCAAGTTCGCGCTTCTTTTCATCAGAGAGCATCAGCACTTGCTTATCGAGCTTTTCCTTGATAGCGGCAAGTTCCTTCTGCAAAAGGTTCGCCTGCTGCTCCCATTTTGCCACTTGACGGTCGTATTCTTCTTGAGCCCTTCTAGTGCCCTTATACCCGTCAAAGATAATCTTCGAATCCACGTGGGCAATACGAAGACCGTCTTCGGCAAAGCTTGCGCAAGCAAAGACTACCGAAAATAAAATTATCAACTTGCGAAACATAGCGTCCCTCCCGTCAAACTAGAAAGCCTGACCAATGACAAAGTTGAATTCCATATCGCCCACCTTGGTATATTTCGTACCGTTGTAGGCTTCGCCCGGATCGAGTGGCCAAGCAAAGTCGAAACCGATAATGCCAAGCATCGGCACAACGACGCGGAAACCAAAACCGATATCCTTCTTGAGTGTCGTCGGATCCCATTCGCTGAGCGGGTTCTTTCTGGGCTTGTCAATACGCTTTTCCGAATCAATGCGTTCGCCGAACACGTTACCGGCATCAAAGAAGAACGGCAACAGGTAGAACGTCTGCGGCACAAGGCCCAGCTGGAGTTCAGCACCGATGTACTGGTAGCTGCGGCCCAAGCGGCTATAACCGATAGAGCCCGCGCCATAACCACGCATCATGCCATCGTAACCAAGCACGCCACCCATTTTATACAACGTGCGGTGTTGCAGTTTGTCGCCAAAGATAACGCCATATTCGTTTGTAAGGGAAATCGACAAGCGGTCACGGAACAGCGGGAACCACCACTTGATAGAGAGATCCGCCTTGATAAATTCAAAGTCACTGCCAAAGGCGGCATTAGCCCACTGCACGTCGAGCACGTAGCGGGAGCCTTCCGTCGGGAACTGCGGCAAGTTCTTGTCGTCACGCTGGATGCGGAAGTTGAACGCCGATTCGATACCCGTATAGACCACGTAACTGTTATCGATGTTCGGGCCCTGGTCGTTCATGAGCCAGCCGTAACCCACTTGTCCGTAGAAGTAGTCATCCGGCCACTTGAGTCGCTTACCCACAAAGATGTTTCCGCCATAACGCGTAATGTCGTGGTCGTCGTACTTTTCCATGTTCCACCAAGAGTAGCTGAGGCTTGCACCCAGCGTAATCGGCTTGTCGAGGAACCACGGTTCGGTAAAGCTGATTGTAGCGCTCTTCTTGTCGGCACCGTATTCGAGATTGAGGGCTGCCTGCTGGCCATCGCCCATGCAGCAGTTCGGAATCGAGACGCTAGCCGTTCCAACAAAGCCATCGCTTTCGCTGTAAGAAACGCCCAAGCTGAACTGGCCCGTACCCGCTTGCTTTTCTTGAACGGCAAAGTCCAAATCCACTTCCTGTTCGCCCACGACCTTGATGTCCGGTACAACCATGTCGAAGTAGTTGAGCTGCATAATGTCGCGGAAGCTGCGTTCCAAAGCAGATTGGCGATACGTATCGCCCGGATACAGACGCACTTCGCGGCGGATGACCTTTTCGTTCGTCTTGGTGTTGCCGTGGATGTGCACCTTGTGAATCTGCGCAGGCAGGCCTTCGTTCATCCTGTATGCCAGGTTCACGATAGAGTCGTTTTCAAACGTTCTCTCTTCATCGAACTGGGCAAAGAGATAACCGTCTTCGCGGTAAGAATCGAGCAACGCCTTACGGGAAGCTTCATAGAGATACTGGTCAAACACGGCTCCGCTATCCAAGCGGAATTCATACGCAAGCATCTTGTCTGTCTGGACTTCGTTCCCGGTAAAGTGGAGTCCGCCCATGTAGTAACGGCGTCCCTCGGTCACGTCGATGTGAACGATGATATCGCTAGAAGTCTTGATGTTGTCGTACTTGTACAGCGCAGGGACCAAATCTTCAATCATGTAACGCACGAGGAGCTTGCTTTCGTAAGCGGTGCGCTTCTTGATTTTGAGGAGGGAATCAATCTTCGGATTATTCCACTTGCGGTCTGCAACCAGCCCAAGCCACTTGTTGCGGGCACTTTCGTAACGGATGATGTCGTTCAAAAGCTTCCATGCATCTTCTTCTTCCTTGACCTGAGGAGCACGCCTTGTCACCGGGTTCTTGTCACCGGCCTTGCGCATGTGCCTATAGTAGTGAGTCACTTCCATCGTCGGCATACCCGCCATCTTGTAAAGCGGATTTGTCGTATCGGCCATGGCCTCGTTCAACTGCGTGTAAAGCGGAGCCAAGCGTTCTCCGACCGGCACCATGCGTCCAAGATAGAACAAGCAAGTGGAATCAGGCAAATACTCCGCATGGTAGTCGTTGAGTTCGGCATCCAAGAAACCGAAATGGCGGAACACGTTCAGCACCGTATCGCGGTCTGCTTCGAAAATATTTTCTTTGAATTCACCGCCGCCCCACCACTGATTTTCCTTGGAGAGCATGTGTTCGGTGATTTCTTCAATCGGCACATGGTCGTTGCCCTTCACGTCAAAGCCGCGAACGCGCACCTTGGAACCTTCGCGAATCACGAAAGTCACCTTGTTCTGGTATTCATCCGTCTCCTCTTCGCGGTAGCCCACTTCGGCAAGCAAAAAACCTTCGGAGCGGTAATGGTCGAGCAACGCCTGACGCGTGCGTTCCAACTGGGCCTTGCTATAGACTTGCCCCGGAATCATGTGAATCTTGAGTCGCAAATCGTCTTCGGAAACTTCGTCGCAGCCGTCCAAGATAGTCGTATCCAAAGCAGGGAGTTCCTTGATTTTGAACACGAGTTCCACATCGGAACCTTCACCCACATAATCCACCCATGCAGTCACATCGTCAAACAAGCCGGATGCATAAAGAGAACTCACAGAATTTTCAACTTTTTCAGAAAGAGCGGAGGGAGAAAAACTCTGGCCCACACGAATACCGATGCGCCCAAGAACAGAGCGGTCATCCATGTGATGGGTACCTTCAACGCGAATTTTGTTGATCTTATTCTCAACCATATACTTGTCGGAAATTTGCGACATGTCCAACAATTGGGCATTCGACATACCGACCAAAGCAAGAGCAAATAAAAGCGAACGGGAACGCAGAATAGACCTACCTATAAAAGCAGTTTATTTAAATTTCTGCCCAAAAATACAAAAATTACACTTCACTCGCCCACCCGACTTTTTGAAAAACACCCCTATGGCAGAAATAGCATAGCCCACTTTACATTTTCTGCAAATTTTACGTTTTTCTTGCAAAGAAAAAGAAACAAAATGACTTAAAACACAATGTTACCACTTTATTTATATTTAGAACGAAAATTTTAAACCCATCATTATTGAAGGATATTATGCGCTCTACAGCCTGGAACGACGAAGAAAACAAAGTCTTGCCCGAAATGGCGCTCGACTTTATGCCCGAAGAAAAACTGCGTGAACTGCAATTGCAGCGTTTACGTGCAACCGTGAAGCTCGCCTACGAAAAGGTTCCGCTGTTCCACGAACGCATGGTCGAAAAGGGAGTCACGCCCGACGACATCAAGACTTTGAAGGACATCGTGAAGATTCCGTTCTCGATGAAGAAGGATCTCCGCGACACGTATCCGTACGGTCTTTTCGCTGTCGATATGAGCGAAGTCGTGCGCTTGCATGCAAGTTCCGGCACTACAGGTAAGCCGATTGTCGTCGGTTACACCAAAGAAGACATGGACGTTTGGGCACAGGTCGTGAAGCGCGGCCTCCTCGCTTGCGGATTCCGCAGCACGGACATTGTGCAAAACTTCTACGGCTACGGCCTTTTCACGGGCGGCCTTGGCATTCATGGCGGTTTCGAAGCTCTCGGCGCCACAGTCGTGCCGATTAGCGGCGGCAATACTGAACGTCAGGTGATGCTTATGAAGGACTTCGGCGTTACCGCAGTCGGTGGCACTCCGAGTTACTTTGTCCGAATCATCGACGTTGCCGAAAAGATGGGCGTCGATATTTCGAAGTTGAGCGTCAAGCGCGGCATCTTCGGTGCAGAACCGTGGAGCGACGGCATGCGCGACTACATCGAAGAAAAGACCGGCATCAAGGCATACGACATTTACGGACTTTCTGAAATTGTCGGACCGGGCGTCGGTTGCGAATGCGAATGCCGCGACGGCATCCACATCTTCGAAGACCATTTCTACCCCGAAATCGTTGACCCGGAAACGCTCGAACCGCTTCCGGACGGACAAGAAGGCGAACTCGTCATCAGTACGCTCAGCAAGCGCGCCATGCCGATTCTCCGTTACCGCACCCGCGACATCACCGCGATTGAAAACACCAAGTGCGCATGCGGACGTACCATCCGCCGTATCCGCCGCATTGGCCGCCGCAGCGACGACATGATCATCATGCGTGGCGTGAACGTGTTCCCGAGCCAGATTGAAACGGCTCTCCTCCGTGCCGAAAAGGCTTTGCCGCACTACCAGATCGTGCTCGACACCAAGAACAACATGGATACGCTCGAAGTCAAGGTCGAAGTTTCTCGCGACATGGTGAGCGACTCCATGAGCGATATGGAACAGCTAAACAAGAAGTTCAAGCACTCCATCGAACAGATTCTCGGCATTTCCGTCATCGTTACGTTGTGCGAACCAGATTCGCTGCCGCGTAGCGAAGGCAAGGCGAAGAGAGTGGTGGATAACAGGAAGAAGATTTAGCGCCGAAGGCGCTTTGGGCTATGAGCAATGAGGTCGCACTACGTGCTTTGAGGTCGCCTTGCGTCGCAAGGCTCTGAGTGAAAGTATGGCGGCAAAGCCGCGATTATTACAAGCTCATACCTCAAAGCGAATGTCGCAAGACATGAGCGACCTCACCCCTCACACCTTTTATACAAGGAGAAAACATTATGAAGATTCCTCAGGTTTCAGTTTTTGTTACGAACCGTCCGGGTCGTCTCCAGGCTGTTTGCCGCTCCCTCGCCGATGCAGGGATTAACCTCTTGTCGCTCACGCTCGCCGACTCCGGCGAATTCGGGCTTATCCGCCTGATTGTGAACGACTCGGAAAAGGCTGTCGATGTTCTTGCAAAGTCCGGCCTCAGCGCAACCGTCACAGACGTTGTCGCATGCCCTGTCGAAGATAGAGTGGGCGGACTCGCCGACCTCTTGGACGTTCTTGGCGACTTGCAGATTGACTACATGTACGCCTACCCGTCTGAATGCAAGACAGCGACGAACATCATGATTCTTCGCTTCAGCGATACCGAAAAGGCTCTCGCCGTCTTGAACGAAAAGAACTTCAAGACGCTCAGCACCGAAGAAATGCTGGGATAGTCATTGGTCGTTGATAGCTATGAGTAGTCAGCATTGAGCTATGAGAACATAAATTAGGCGGCTTGCCGCGTTATAAAAAACTCACAGCTGATAGTTCACGGCTGAATGCAATCTAGTCATTAGTTATTAGCTAACGCTTATTGAGCGAATGAACCGCTAAACGTTATTTCCGTTTAGCGGTTTTTATTTGTAATCACGAAGAGAGACTATGGCTGGGAACTTTCACTGGATCCTTCAGCTTTCAGCGTCAGGATGACATATCGTTTTGCTTTTTTTATATGCAAAAGACCTCCCTATCGGGAGGCCTTTTTTATAAGCGTTTCAAATAAATTTTCTTAAAAAAGCCGACCCCGGCACTGAGGCCGGGGTGACAAAGAACAACGAAAACTATTAATGACGCTTAACGATTACTGCACACCGCAAGTTGCCGGGACATCAAGAGTAAATTCCAATGTAGCACCCTTAACAAGCGTACCAGCAGGCATCGACACAGCAATATAGTCACTACCCTTGATAGCAGTCTTATTTACCGTTCCGTTGAGAGCGCCAGACGGAGAATCAGCACGGGCAACATTGCAGAACACAGTGTTATTGTAAGCATCAACACTCAGCACAACACTCGAAGTTCCCTTCGGCAACTTAATTGCGCCTGCGCCTTGAGTCGTCGTGATTTCGAATTCCGGACCATCCGTAATCTTCACAGACGGGCAAGTGACTTCGACCATCGTATTGTCATTGTTCTTGACATAGAGTTTCGGTGCATAAGCATCAGTTGCCGCGGTAAAGGTCTTGGTAAATGTAGCAGCACCAACAGCACCGTCCCATTCATAAGACATTTCCAAACCAGCACCGGTGGAGCAGCCAGAAACGCTCCAATCCACGCCCGGAGTTGTATTGAAGTCCACCGACTTCGCTTCAGTTGCGCACTTGCAACCCGTAATCTTGGCACCATTTACCTGTACCGGGTCACAGTCAAGATTAAAGGATCCCTTCGTCGTAGAGAGCTTAAGTGTAGCAGTATGTTGTCCAGATGTCGCATACTTGACAGTATCGCTCATAAACTTGGCACCTTTACCATCCAACGATTCTGGCGTAGCACCAGGAGTGGACCACACAAGCTGAGCAGAAAGCATGTCGGTCGTCTTGACATTACCGCCAACGGTATATTTCCAGATGACCGCTTCGTCTTGCTCCACAATAGGTTTAGCAGGGGCACAAGTTCCACCGCCCGTAAGGATTGGAGCAGCAGAGCTAGATGAACGGATTATCACAACGCCAGAAGAAGAGGAAGGCGGAACCCATTTGAAGGAACTAGAAGAATTGAGATTGATTTCAGGCACCGATGAAGACGAAAGTACCGGCGATGAAATAACAGGAACAAAAATAGAAGAACTCGATTGTCCAACAGGCGGTTGAAAAATAGAGGAACTTGACGGCAGTCCTCCTACAAAACATTGGGGGCAAGCAGTGTCCAATACTTCCCTATTAACGCCCATAGTCACGAATGCATTAGGATCATCCGAGGGCCAAACTTCTATAATACCATCGGTAGTGTCATCAAATTTTACAATCTCACCACTTCCGCAAGCCCAAAAAGAAGCAGCTATACCGAAAGACATTATTCCTGCATAAATCTTTTTATTCATAAAAAACCTCTTATCCGAAAAATAAATTAAATCAAGTCAATATGCAAATAGTGTAAGCGATTTTTATTAAGGATTTTCATAAAAAAACGCTCCAGATAAGACATCTAGAGCGTTTGTAAATTTAATTATACAGGTTTTGTTCGTTTATGCAACAAAACGTTTCATAAAGTTTAGGCTAAAGGTCAATAACCTCAAAGGAAGACGATGACTTCGGAACCGCCTTCGAGGAACTCGACTTCGGTGTCGCTTCCGATGAAGAACTTTCTTTAGGAGGTTCCGAGGCAGAACTTACCGCCTTCGCATCTACATTAAGGAACGGATCCCCATCATCGTTAATGTTGCAGTCAATCATCTGCTTGCCAAACTGCACCATCGGAGATTTTTGACCCGGAGAAGAATACGTCACGAGAATCTTTGAGGAACCATTGCCCTTCAGTTCACCCGAGACAAGTTTACCATCTTTTCCGAGATCGCTCCAGTTATGGTAAGCCGAAAGAACATTGCCAACAGAGTCAGCGACAAACCATTCGACGGTATCGCCAACGACCACCTTTGACTTGCTGACCGCGCAATGACCTTCAGGAACGGCACTAGACGAAGACCTCGAAGAGCTGCTCCTTCTAGCGGCAGACGAAGAGGAAACTACAGAGGAAGAAGAAATCGTTTCGCCCTGAACATAAACGACCACATTCCTACATTCTAATTCCACATCACCAAAGGTAAGCTCAGGCCCAAGCTTTGTCCCCTTCGATGTGAAAGTCACCGTGATTTGAGCCGCACCGGAACCAGTGAGTTCGCCCTTCACAAGTCCACTTGTGACTTCCTTACCTTTACTCACGTCTTTCCATTCATATTTGGCAGAATCTATGGAATTTTCTTCAGGCAGGTAACGCCAAGTAACGGTATCTCCGACATAAACGGGATCAGGGGCATCCAGAACGCACCAGCCAGAAACCTGCGGGCCTGCTTCCGAGCTGCTGGATGGAATCGAGCTAGAAGAACGAACCTTAGAGCTGCAAGACCTTATCTGAACCGAACTTGACATTGCGCTGCTGGATTTGGGCTTACTCGAACTGGAAATGGCGCTAGAACTGCTAGAGCGAACCTTTTTTGAACTGCTACTGATATCTTCGGAACTGCAGCTTCCAATCCAAACGGCTTCGCAGTCTTTTTTATCTTTGCAGTATTCGAGAAAGACTTCAGCAACTTCGTAAGCGCTCCGTTCTTCCATTTTGGATTTTACCATTTCGTCCTGATCATCGGCATAGGCAATGTCACCTTCGCCACACGCCCACATGAGCATCATTGCAGACGAAAAAATTAACGGCATTAAAAATTTTCTTTTCATATAATTCCCCATTCTTTAAATTCTATTCCTGCGTTTCTCCATCCACCGATATTTTACGTTGTCCTGTAATAAATTGGTGGACATAAGGGTTACTTGTATTTTTGATTTCTTCGACAGTTCCTACCTCGATAATGCGACCATTCAAAAGCATCGCGATGCGGTCTGCCACCTTGAACGCACTTACCATGTCATGCGTCACTACGACAGACGTAACACCGAGCTTACTTTGCATGTCAAGAATAAGGTCGTTAATCACGTCACTCGTAATCGGGTCAAGACCGGTCGTCGGTTCATCGTACAAAAGAATTTCCGGATTGAGCGCAATCGCTCTAGCAAGGGCAACACGCTTACGCATACCGCCCGAAAGTTCCGATGGCATCTTTGTACGGAACGATGGTACCAAGTTAATCATCTCCAGTTTTTCAGTCACGACATTCTGGATTTCCTTTTCAGACATTTCAGGATGGTGTTCGCGAAGGGCAAATGCGATATTCTCTCCTGTATCCATGGAGTCAAACAGCGCACCCATTTGGAACAACATTCCCATCTTGCGGCGAATCGTTCGCGTATCGAAAAACTTGGGCGTACTGATAGTCACGCCATCGACTGTCACTTCACCGCCATCCGGCTGTAGAAGTCCAATCATGTGCTTTAGGATAACAGATTTACCACCACCGGATTTACCGATGATGACCATCGTCTCGCCACGGCGAATGTCCAAGTTCACGTCTTCAAGAACGGTCTGAGGACCAAAAGACTTTTTCAGTCCCTTGAGTCGGATAGCAATATCGTTCGGGTCGATTTTTACATTCGGCATAAACGGAAACCTCTAGAAGAACATGAACGCATCAAGAATAAAGTCAGAAAGCAAAATCATAAGACAACTAGAAACCACGACACTCATCGTTGCAAGCCCCACGCCATGAGCCCCCGCCTTAGCGTGCGTGCCATGGTAATACGCGAGCACAAAGATGATTGTACCAAAAACGACAGACTTGATAATCCCCGCCCACAAGTCCATATTATCGAACAAGTACTGCATACCTGTAGAATACGTGTAAGTCGTGATATCAAGCGCGAGCACACAAACTATCCAACCGCCAATCAGCGCAAGCGCATTCGAGATGGCAGTCAAGCACGGAATCATCGTCAAGAACGCAAAGAACCGGGGCATCGCGAGGTAGCGGTACGGGTCAAGCCCGAGCACCACGTATGCGGCAAGTTCTTCCTTTTCTTTCATGGAGCCGATTTCAGCGGCAACGGCACTGCCCACACGGCCCGAAAGCACAATCGCCGTAAGTAAGGGACCAAGTTCTATAAGCACCATCTTGCATGCGGCAGTTCCCACAAACTTGTCCGAGACGAGGTTGTGGAATTCGAACTCCGCCATGATGGTCGCGACCATGCCCGTAAAGATGGAAGTCACGAACAAAAGCGGGAGCGACGAAACGCCCACGGAAATCATCTCTTTCACAATCAATGCAGGATTCTTGTGGACAAAGCGGAACTGTTTCAGAGTCACGAGCAAAATGCAAATGCACTCGCCCACAGCAGCCACGGCATCGACAATCGTCTTTCCAATCCAATGTATAGGTTTCAGAATCAACGGCATTCGCACCCCTTAAAATTCACCGAAGTCGGCGACCTGCGGTCCGCCACCATCGTCATCTGAACCATACTGATAATCTTCGTCGCCATCGGACTGCTGTTCCGTCGCATCGTAGAACGTCGTGTATTCGGGCACGAAACTCATGTCGATATCTTTAACGGAACCGTTACGGTGCTTCGCCACGATGAGCGTTGCCTTGTAGCGGTCTTCGTCCTTGTGCGTCTGCACGAACGGGCGTTCCACGAACCACACCATGTCGGCGTCCTGTTCGATAGAACCGGATTCACGCAAGTCAGAAAGTTGCGGGCGTTCGCGGCCTTTTTCTTCGACCTTACGGCTAAGCTGGGCAAGAGCAATGACCGGAATACTCAGTTCCTTCGCGAGAATCTTTAAGCCACGGGAAATCGCACCGATAGCGACGGCACGGTTTTCTTCTTTGCCGGTCTTCATCAACTGCAAGTAGTCGATGATGAGGAGGTCGAGATGGCCTTTGTGCTTGAGCTGGCGCGCCTTGCTCATGAGTTCCATAATGCCGAGGTCGGCGTTGTCATCGACAAACAGCGGAGCCTGGTTAATCGGAGTCACGGATGCAATAATCTTTTTGATTTCGTCAGAGTTTAGCTTACCATTACGGAGGCGGCTCTGATCGACTTGCGCCTGCGAGCAAAGCAGACGCTGGGCGAGCTGGACGCCATCCATTTCTAGGCTAAAAAATGCGACATTTTTACCATAACGAATGGAAGCGTTCGCGGCCACCGTAAGTGCGAAGGACGTTTTACCAACACCCGGACGTGCGGCCAAAATAATCAAGTCGGAATTCTGGAGACCGTTTGTGAGTTCGTCGAGTTCCGTGATGCCCGTCGGCACACCCGTGAGGCCGCCTTCCCTGCGGTTGTTGATGCGCTCCAAAAGCGGAGCGACAAAGTTGTCGATAGACTTGAGGGTGTTACGTACCTGATTGTCGGCAATCGCAAAGATGTCGCGTTCGGCATCTTGCAAAACGTTGTCCGGCGTTGATGCCGGATCCATCGACTTACAGATGATTTCGGAAGAGGTGCGGATGAGCTTGCGGAGCACCGCCTTGCTGCGGAGATGTTCCAACTGCCACGGCACATTCGCCGACGAGGCGACAGATTCCATCAATTCAAAGATGTATTCCCTGCCGCCCACAATATCGAGCTTGCCCATCTTCATGAGTTCCGCAGAAAGCGTCACTGGGTCGATGGGAGTCACAGCCTTGTTCAAACTGCAAAGAGCGCTCCAAATCAGCTGATGGCGTTCCATGTAGAAGAAATCGTCTTCGTTAATCGCCATCACAGCCACCCCCATCACTTCGGGGTCGCGCAAAATACCGCCCAACAGGCAACGCTCCGCCTCGACATCGGCGGGCATTTGGCGGCCATCAAACGACTTTGACGATTTTTCTTCTGACATACTAAAAACCTGCTAAAATATAATAATATTATATTAAAGGGAACTTTCGATAAAGCACCCTAGAGAGGCAAAACTATAGCATGTGTATCTCGAAGCGTGTCGATGTGTGCGTTTTCGCACAGATCCCAAGCAACGACTAGGTCTGAGCCAAGCAATTATTTAGCTGCAAAGAGGCCGCTACGCGGGATATGCACCTTCCACGTAAGCCATTTGAGCTGTTTATCCGTCGTCATCGCGTAAGCATCCACGAGCGAAACAGTCTTTGTGCCGTTGAAATCGAGTGCTGTACCCGCAAGGTCGTTGAAGTTCTTGCCTTTGCTGAACACGTCGTAGAAAAGCGGTTCACCGAAGGTCATCATGATTTCGGGAGCGATAAAGGAGAGTTCCTTTGTCAGCATTCGACGGAGCGAGGCGAGCAGGATCGGAGATAGTGCTCGCGGAGCATCTTTGTAGAAATACGTAACGCCAAGGGAAGCCGCATCGTAACCGAGACTTGCAAACAAACGAGAAAGCATTTCGCCGGTGGGCGACTGGAAAAAATTCCCGCCGATTTCGCCCGGCTTGGGAGCGGCAAGCAAAATCAAGAGTCGCGGGTGTTCCGGGCCTTCATAACGAACAACGTTTGCAGCGCGGGCGTAAAGGGCGTCCGTCTTGAGTGCATCGTAAAACGCGTTGAGAGAATCGGCAAGTTCGTAAGCGGCGGTTGTCTTTTTGACGGCACGCGGAGCGATAGTCACTGCGGAATCGAGCTTAGGCGCAGACGGCGCAGGAGCCGGGCGCGGCTGCGGAGCTGCGGACTGCTGGAATGCCGCGGGATTTGCGCCAAGCGCGGATGGGAAAGACGGAGTCGAAGACGATTGCGCGGGCGCGGAAAATGCGGGTTGTTGGAACGCGGATTGCGCGGAAGTTGGGAACGGCGCGGGGTTCAGCGGAGCCGAGCGTTGCGGAAACGCCGGACGCATTTGAGGCATCGGATTTGCAGGACGACCTGCCGGAGCGGCGGACTTTTTGCGAGTCAATGTCCACGGCTCGTCGAAAAGCAAGTCCACCTCGCCCATGTCCATTTGACCTTGCAGATATTTGCGAAGTTCGCTAAAATTCAATTCTTCGGGCATGTCAATCCTCTAAGCGTTCTTTAACTTGTCTAGCGTAAAATCTACAATTTCTTGAGCGAGATCAATTTTCGAACCCATCTTCATTTCGGGAATTTCTGTTTGCGGGGAGTTTTCGCCAGCGGGAACTGCCGCGCATTTACTTGGAACTGCCGCGCGAATCAAGACGTAACGCACTTCGTCAAAACCAAAACCGCTATTGGCCGCCACAGGGGCATTGAGCAGGAGCGCATCGGCACCGCTCTTCTTGAGTTTTTCTGCGGCATGTTCCTTGAAGTGGTCCGTTTCAAGCGCAAAGCCCACGATGACTTGGTCTGCTCGCTTTTGTGCCACACTATCACGCAAAATATTCGGATTCGGCTCCAATTCCAGAATGAGCTGGCTGCGACTATCCTTGATTTTTTCGGTAGCAGCAACTTTCGGGCGGTAATCGGCAACAGCGGCGCAATGCACAAGCACATCGGCGGATTTCATTTGTTCAAGAACAGCCTTGTGCATGTCACAAGCGCTCCTGATTTTCGTCACATGAACGCCACCGGGGAATTCCGCTTCCATCGGGCCAGCCACAACGCTCACGTCAAAGCCATTCGCAAGGAATGTCGCAGCAATCGCAACGGCAGTTTTACCGCTGCTACGGTTCGAAATGTAACGCACGGGGTCAATCGCTTCTTCAGTGCGGCCAGCCGTAATGAGGACTTTTTTGCCGTAACCAGGGAGCGTCGGATCTTGTGCAGGCAGGAGTTCCGCAGACTTTAAAACGGAAGCATCCGGGGTTTTAGGGGCGGAATCCTTAGAACACTTCGACAAGCTCAGCGCATCGGAAGAGGTAGCGAATGATGCGCAAACAGCCCCGCTGCCTTTTCCTCTTTCGTCTTTCGTCTCTCGTCTTTCGTCTAGAAAAGCCACAATTTCACTCGGTTCCATCAAGCGGCCTTGTCCGACTTCACCACAAGCAAGTTCACCGGCAGGGGATTCGAGCACGACAGTATCTTCGAATTCTCGCAAAACAGCCAAATTGCGTTTGACGGCGGGGCTGTTGTACATCGCCACATTCATCGCAGGGGCAATGATTCGCGGGCAAGTGCAACTCATAAAGCAAAGGCTCACCGGGTCATCAGCAATGCCACAGGCAAATTTTCCGATAACATTCGCAGTTGCAGGAACCACCAAATAAAGGTCCGCCCAACGCGGAAAATCAATATGCTGGAAGGGGCGCGCTTCGACGGCGCCGTTCTTCAGGTAAACGGGGCACTTGGAAAGACTTGCAAACGTGAGCGGAGCGACAAACTGCGTTGCGGCTTCGGTCATGCAAACGCGAACTTCGGCACCTTTCTTTTGCAATAGGCGTAACAGTTCACAGCTCTTGTAGGCGGCAATTCCGCCCGAGACTCCAAGGAGGATTTTCTTTCCAGCGAGATTCATGAAATGCAAGATAGAAAATAGGGGTCAGGAATCAGGGGTCAGGGGTCAGGAGCAAGGGGAATAAAGAGCAGCAAAGCATGAAACCTTGATTCAATCTATATGAGCGTGCTTATTTTTTCCCGGCTAGCCATGGTGTAAAGCGATTGATAAATAGAATTACCGGGACGAGAATGATGAGCGTCGCGACAGTCATTGCTAGGCCCGCAGCTAGCGAGGTTTCTAGGATTTCAGGGGACACGTGAAATATTTTAAAGAGTATGCCCCGTAAAATACTCTGAACAATCATGTGCAATGCCAAAATTGTAAGTGTATTCTGCCCGACAAAATTTAAGACAACATTATTTTTTAGGATTTTTGAAAAAGCAACTAACGCAAGTAATCCCGAATGAACCATCACTGTATGCATCAATAAAAATAAGGAAGCCGTATTTTCACGAACTACAAACACAAGCCCAAATACAAGAGCGGAAGCCACTAAAGTAATCGCATTTCGCGTTGAAGAACAAAGAATTTTATCTATAAAATTCCTTTTCGAAATCACATACCCAAGAGCGAGAAAATAGAGGCAAAAAGGAATTTGGTCAATATTCCAGAACAAGTGTGGCAGTTGGAATTTTTCCATATACGTTATATAAACGAGTCCGGGAACATATAATGCAATTATCAAAAAGGCCATCAACATTTTTTTTCGCAAACGAAGTAGTCCCCAAAAGCAAAGTTCCGTCATGAAAAGACATGTCAAGAACCAAAGCGGAGTCACAAAAAAGGTGCTATTCGTTCCGCATAAAATCTGCAACAAGACATCTAGCGGTGTTGCATCCGTCTGGTACGACATGCCAAAGTTTCGCCGCACAAAGAACCAAAACGCAAAGAGAACCGCAGAAAATCCAAAGTAAGGAACGACGAGCGCACGAATCTTTTTTCGGACTAATTCCGTAAATGGAGAATTCGCGGAACGTTCAAAAGTGTATCCCGAAAGGAAAAAGAACGCGGGCATGACAAACGAAAAAATTATTTCGTTGACAAGGTAAACGGATTGCACATGTCCAAGTGCTACCAAGCTAATGGCGAGGGCTTTGCAGTTGTCAATCCAGGAAATGCGGGGTTTCATACAAATAAAATAGTAAATAGAAAAAGTGTATGCCGATGCCGGAACAAGTCCGGCATGACATTGCAAAAGAAATATGTCTAGAGATCCTTCGACTTCGCTCAGGACACACAAAAAAACTCCCATGGTTTTACCCACAGGAGTTCTTCGCAAATCAGTGTCTAGCTGAGGCCTCAAAGCCCGCCGAGGCGGGCGACCTCATAGCTCATACCTAATTAAGCTTCAGCTTCTTCGGACTTTTCAGCCTTCTTCTTGGAAGCCTTCTTCTTCGGAGCGGTAGCTTCGCCAATCGTGGTGCCGTTTTCGCCCGGCTTGTGGGAGTCCATCCAAGCCTTGAGTTCTGCAGATTCACGGTTCTTGAAGTAGTCAACAACGGAGAGGTAGATCTTGCGGTTGTTCTGGTCGATTTCGGTCACGACAGCCGGAACTTCGTCGCCAACCTTGAATGCATCGGCCGGAACCTTGATGTATTCAGCGGTGAGCTTGGAGACCGGGATGAAGCCTTCGATGCCGTCAGCGAGTTCAACGA
>Ga0310786_10000683_pt1 | contig 54187 bp, 46 predicted proteins | sample AusTroGonzalo_MG_FD_203881 | JGI IMG/M metagenome (GOLD analysis project Ga0310786, IMG submission 203881) | Bovine rumen microbial communities from tropical cattle in Woodstock, Queensland, Australia - Gonzalo_03 (v2) (version 2) | ecosystem: Host-associated > Mammals > Digestive system >...
CAAACTTTTGATAGAAGGGAGACTTTTGAAAGAAGAGATGTTTCTGCAGAAAGAAATATGATTGACAGACTTCCAGAAAGAAACAATTCTGGTGCATTTGAAAGAAGAAATCTTGATAGAAGTGACAGAGTTTTGAATCAAGATGATCGTGATGCAAGAAAGCAGTTTAACAGAGAGCTTGACACAATTGCTGCGAGAAATGGAACGCTTGCAAGAGAAAATGGACCAATTCCAGAAGAAGAACCTGAAGAAATTGTGCCATATGTATACACAAAGCCATCGCTTGACATGATAACTACGCAGAGTGTTGATTTGTCTACGCTTAACAGTGATGTTGCAGAAAAAAGGGTGGCACTTGAAAACGCTCTTGAGATGTTTGGTATTGCAGCAAAAGTGCAGGGTGTTGTTATTGGGCCTGCGGTAACAAGATATGAGCTTGAGATGCCACAAGGTGTGCCTGTAAGCAAGATTAAATCTCATGTTGATGACATTGCTTATGCTCTTGCTGCAGAAGGTTCAATTCGTGTTGAAGCGCCAGTTCCAGGCAGAAGTGTTGTTGGAATTGAAGTGCCAAACTCAAAGATTGCAACAATAAGTTTGAAAGATATTTTGTCTGCACGAGAATTTCAAGAGGCACATTCTCCACTTACATTTGCAGTTGGAAAAGATATCACAGGTAGAGTTATTTGTGCAAATTTGCAAAAATTTCCACATCTTTTGGTCGCTGGTACAACTGGCTCCGGAAAATCTGTCTGCCTAAACTCAATCATTTTGAGTATTATTTACAAAGCTTCACCAGATGATGTAAGAATTATGCTGGTTGACCCAAAACGTGTTGAGTTTTCTTCATATGAAGGACTTCCACATTTGATTATGCCAAAGATTTTGTGTGATTCTCAAAAAGCAATAAATGGTCTTGCATGGGCTATTGACGAAATGGAAAGACGTTTCAAAATGTTGGAACTTGCAAGAGTTAAAAACATTGATGAGTTTAACCAAACACCAGATGTCTTAAACGGAAAAGTTAAAAAGATGCCGTTTATTGTGATTATTGTTGACGAACTTGCTGACCTTATGATGGTAGGCAAGAAAGATGTAGAAGAAAAAATTGTTCGTATTGCTCAAAAGGCTCGTGCTGCTGGGATCCACATGGTTTTGGCTACACAACGTCCATCAACAGATGTCGTAACAGGACTTATTAAGGGTAATCTGCCTTCAAAGATTTCTTTTGCAGTTTCAAGCGTTACAGACTCTATGGTTGTGCTTGACAGACCTGGAGCAGACAAATTGCTTGGAAAGGGTGATATGCTTTATTTTCCACTTGGAGCAAAGGACCCTGTCCGTGTTCAAGGTTGCTTTATCAGCACTCCTGAAATCAACAATATTTTGGACTTTGTAAGAGACAATAACGAAACAATTTATGACAAAGACATTGAAAACAAAATCAATAATCCAAATGCAAACATCGGTGACAGTGACAATGATAGAAGTGATGAAATTGATCCACTCTTCAAACAGGCACTTCGTGCATGTATTGATGCAAATGTTGCATCTGGTACGATGCTTAGAAGAAAATTTGCAATTGGCTTCTCAAGAGCGGGAAGACTTTTGGATCAGATGGAGGCTGCAGGGCACATTTCATCTCAAGATGGAGCAAAACCAAGAACAGTTTATATAACTGAGGAAGAATTTAGAGATCTCTATGGAGATGATGAGGAATAACAAATGAACGAAAATTTAACAGGGAAAAAGATTTCTGCCATCTCACTTGGGTGTGACAAAAACAGAGTTGATCTTGAAAAGATGCTTTTCAAACTCAAAAACTATGGCTTTGAAATTGTGGATGATGTCAATGACGCAAACATTGTTTTGGTAAACACTTGCGCTTTTATTGAGCCATCACGAAAAGAGGCTGTGGAAAACATTTTTGAGATGTGTGCACTCAAGGAGGTAAAACATCTTGAAAAGGTGCTTGTAAGTGGATGTTTGGCTCAAAGATATAAAAAAGATTTGGAAAAGGAAATCCCAGAAGTCGATTTCTTTTTGACAGAAAAAGACAACGACAAGATTTGTGAAATCATTGAAGATTTGTATAATGTTAAACACCAAAAAACAAAAGATGAAATAGGTAGAGTTTTTACAAACAGAGGAAGTTATGCTTATCTTAAAATTGCCGAAGGCTGCAATAATGTTTGCTCTTATTGCACAATCCCTAGAATTAAGGGGAGATACATAAGTGCTGACATGGACGAGCTTATTTCTGAAGCAAAATATCTTGCAAAACAGGGCGTAAAAGAGCTCGTTTTGGTTGCACAAGATGTGACGAGATATGGTGAAGATTTATACGGAGAAAATCGACTTATAGAGTTGTGTAAAAAGCTTGCAAAAATCAAAGGAATTGAGTGGATAAGGCTTCACTATGCATACCCAGAAAAAACCACGGAAGAACTCTTGGATTTTATTGTCAAAGAAAAGAAAATGTGCAAATATTTGGATGTCCCTTTGCAACATATTGACAATGCGATTTTGCAGAGTATGAGGAGAAGGCACAAAGAAGCTGGCACTCGTGTGCTAGTGAGAGAACTAAAAGAAAGGTATCCACAAATTGCGATAAGGACAACCTTTATTGTGGGCTATCCAGGAGAAAGTAGAAAACAGTTTAAAAAACTATGCGATTTTATTGAGGAAACAAAATTCGATTATGCTGGATTTTTCCCATATTATAGAGAAGAAAACACGCTTAGTTTTTACCTAAAACATCAAGTCCCAAAATTTATAAAAATGGGTCGATTAAAGAAGATTGAAAAACTTCAACACAAGGTGTCAAAACAGAAGGCAACAGAGCTGATTGGACGCAAATTTAGGGTTTTGATTGACTATTTTGACGAAACAGATGGATATTATTATGGACATAGTGAATTTTTATCTCCATCAGTTGACTTTGGAGTAAAAATTGAGGATAATGTTAATGTGGAAGTTGGCAAGTTTGTTGATGTCAAGTTTGTCGATTTTGACGGAGAAAATTTTATAGGAGTGTATGATGAATTTACCAACTAAACTTACAACTTTAAGACTTATTTTGATCCCAGTTTTCATGTTTTTTTACATGGCAGATTTTATTCCAGGAGGCTGGGGCAAGCTTGTTGCTGTTTTGATTTTTGCTGCTGCATGCTACACTGACCATTTGGATGGAAAAATTGCAAGAAGCAGAAATATGGTGACAAATCTTGGCAAGTTTTTGGATCCAATTGCTGACAAATGCTTGGTTATGGCAGGTCTTGTTTTGGCAGTAGCTTATCCAGTGCCAGCAAATGGTGGTGCATATTCAGCTTTACCAATAATCATGCCACACTATATTGGTGCAGTTGCCGCAATTATTATTTTGGCAAGAGAGCTTATTATCAGTGCATTCAGACAAATTGCTGCAACAAGAAATATTGTGCTTGCTGCTGATATGTATGGAAAGGTAAAGGCGGTTTTCCAATTTATCACATTGATTTACTATTTTACTTACGCATTTGTTGTTCAAGGTTATTATTATGCGATTGATGGCACAATAAATGGCATTTTGAATATTGTTGGTTATGTTCTTTTATCTATCACTGTGATTATGACAATCATATCTGGTTGGAAATATATCTCAAACAACAGAAAAGTTTTGAAAGAAGAAAAGTAAGGAGAAAATTATGGCAGAGAAAAAAGACGCAAGAGAAGAAGCACTTGAGCAGGCCCTTTTGAAAATTGAAAAGGATTTTGGAAAGGGTGCAATAATGAAGCTTGGGGACAATGAATATCAAAAGGTTGAAGTTATCCCAACAGGCTGTTTGACACTTGATATGGCACTTGGAATTGGTGGTATACCACGTGGTAGAATTGTTGAAATTTATGGACCAGAATCATCTGGTAAAACAACAGTATCTTTGCACATTGTTGCAGAAGCTCAAAAAATGGGTGGAAGAGCTGCTTTTATTGATGCAGAACATGCTCTTGATCCTGTTTATGCAGAGCATCTTGGCGTAGATGTGAAAAACTTGTATGTTTCACAACCAGACAATGGAGAACAAGCTCTCAATATTTGTGAAACACTTATTCGTTCTGGTGCTTTTGATGTTGTTGTTATTGACTCAGTTGCAGCACTTACACCAAAAGCAGAAATTGACGGAGAGATGGGAGACAATCACGTTGGTCTTCAGGCAAGAATGATGAGTCAAGCACTCAGAAAAATGACATCAGTTTCAAGCAAGAGTGGCACAGCAATCATCTTTATTAACCAACTTCGTGAAAAAATTGGAGTTATGTTTGGAAATCCAGAAACCACAACTGGTGGAAAGGCCCTCAAGTTTTACGCAAGCATTCGTCTTGATGTAAGAAAGACAGACACAATCAAAGATGGACAAAATGTGCTTGGAAATAGAACAAAAGTGAAAGTTGTAAAAAACAAGATGGCTCCTCCATTTAAAACTGCAGAGTTTGATATTATGTATGGTACAGGAATTTCTCAATCAGGTTGCATACTTGACATGGCAATTGAACTTGGTCTTATCAAAAAGTCTGGGGCATGGTTCTCATATAATGACGAAAAGATTGGTCAAGGGAAGGAAAACACAAAGCTTTATCTTGAAAAGAATCCTGATGTTATGTCTGAAGTTGAGGCAAAGGTTAGGGAGCTTATGGTTGGCAGAGAGATGAGGACTGAGGCTGATGAATAAATGAAAAAAGACTAGAAAATTTCTAGTCTTTTTTTTGTCACAAATTATTCAGCTTCTTTGTCTTTTTTATCTTTTTGGCAGTGATGCTCGTGTTTGCATGACAAGAGATCAATCATTTTTCCAAGTCCAAAGAGAACAAGTGTAAACAAAACTGTTTCACAAAGGCTTTGTATAAATGAAGCAAAACCCCAACCCTGTGCAACGATAATGATTGATGTGATAAACATCAACACGCCAACACAAAGTGCACTAATTTCAAATATGTAGAAAAGCGCTCTTGTTCCTTTATTTTGTGAACATGGTTTCAAAAAATTGTTTTCCATAATTTCCTCCTAACAATATTATTTTATCAAACAAACATAAAATTTGCAACATAAATGTACCATTTATTTTTTGTGTGAGGTTGAAGAGTCTCAATTTTGATTTTGTTTCCGTTAAACTGATTGTCATCTTCAATTTTTGTGTTGTCTTTTGCATATATGTCGACGGATAAAGTTGATTCTGTCATCGCATCAATATCAAGTGGGATTTTGTTGTATTTTATTGTTTTTATAGTCAGATATGTGGTGCAAAATGTGACACCAAACAAAAAAAGTGCAGATGTTGTGATAAGACAGATTTTGACAAATTTCTTCATTTTTCTAGTATGTTTCAATGTTGATGGAAAAATACATGAATAACTTGCAAACAAAACTTTTTTCCTGTATAATACTAACATGAAATATTATATAGTTACATATGGTTGCCAGATGAATGTGCATGAGTCTGAAAAACTTGCTGCAATTTGCGAAAAAATGGGTTATGATTGTGCCGATAAACGTGAAGATGCAGACCTTATCGTTTTCAACACATGTGCAATAAGAGAAGGGGCAGAAGAAAGAGTTTTTGGAAATGTTGGGGCTTTGAAAAGAATGAAAAAGCAAAGACCTGAGACTATCATTGCAGTTTGCGGATGTATGACACAAAAAGACAGCACTGCAAATGAAATGATGAGAAAATTTCCATTTGTGGATATTGTGATTGGCACTTTCAATTTGCCAAACTTTGAGTATTATGTAAATGCAGTCAAAGAGGGCAGAAGACAAAAAGAGATATACTCTGAAGGAGATATTGACGAGTCGATTCCATACAAGCGTACAAGTGGTGAAAATGCTTGGGTAAACATAATGCAGGGGTGCAACAACTTCTGCACATATTGCATTGTGCCTTATGTGAGGGGAAGAGAGAAAAGTAGACAGGAAGAGAATATTTTAAAAGAGATTAGAGAGCTTGTTGCCACAAAAAGATATAAACAAATCACTCTTTTGGGGCAGAACGTAAACTCTTATGGAAAAGACCTTGAGCCAAAGGTTTCTTTCTCGCAGCTTTTGAAGGATATTTGTGCAATTGAAGGGGATTTCAAATTGTGGTTTATGACATCTCATCCAAAGGATTTGACAGAGGAAGTTATTGATGTCATTGCAAGTGAAGACAAAATCCTAAAAGATATCCATCTTCCTGCACAATCAGGAAACAATCGAATTTTAAAGGCGATGAACAGGGTTTACACTCGTGAAAAATATTTGGGAATTATTGAAAAAATCCGCGAAAAGATCCCAAATTGCAGAATCACTAGTGACTTTATTGTTGGATTTCCAACTGAAACAGATGAAGAGTTTAATGACACAATGTCTCTTGTTGACACAGTGAAATATGACAGCATCTTTGCCTTTATGTATTCTCCAAGAGAGGGGACGGTTGCAAGCAAAATGGAAGGTCAGATTCCACTTGCAGTAAAAAAACAGAGAGTGAATGCTCTTTTGTCACTTGAGAAAAAAATTCAAAAACAGGAAGGTAAAAAATAATGGCTACTTCTGAAGTAAAAAAGCCATCACTAATGATGCAACACTATTTGCAAATGAAAGAGCAGTATAAGGACTGCGTGCTTTTTTATAGACTTGGTGACTTTTACGAACTTTTCTATGATGACGCAATTGAAATTTCAAATGTGCTTGACTTGACCTTGACCGGAAAAAGTTGTGGACTTGATGAAAGAGCACCAATGTGTGGTGTGCCATATCACGCAGCAGAAGGATACATTGCAAAACTTGTTTCACTTGGTTATAAAGTTGCTGTTTGTGAACAACTTACAGAGCCAACAAAGGGAGTGAAGATTGTTGAGCGTGATGTTGTGAGGGTTATCACACCGGGTACTGTTGTCGATGACTCAATGCTTGAAGAGAGAAAAAACAACTATATCATGTGTCTTTATAAGGCACTGGATAGAATGTCTGTCGTGTATTGTGACATAACAACAGGGCAGTTTGATTTGTGCCATTTTGATGGTGGACTTGATGCAAACTTTTCTGATCTTTTAAACCGCATTTGTCCAACTGAGGTGATTGGAAACTCAGAGGCAAAAGAGTTTTACAACAATTTGCCGATCCTAAAGTTTGGTGTTTATCCAAGATTTGAAGAATATTTTGAATATGCATTTGAGGGCACAAAGGCTCTGCAAAATGTTCAAAAACAGTTTGGGGAAAACGCTGTAAAAGTGTTTGAACTTAAATCAAACAAGGAAGATATCCCTGTTGTTGGAGCACTACTTGAATACCTTGAAGACACACAAAAAAGGTCTTTGAAAAACATAAACAAAATCACAAAAGTAAAAAACAGTCAGTATATGACCATCGACATGAACACAAGAAGAAATCTTGAGCTTGTTGAATCAATCAGAGAACGTAAAAAATATGGCTCGCTTTTGTGGCTTTTGGACATGACAAAGACCAGTATGGGTGCGAGGAGATTTAGGTCAATGTTTGACCAACCTCTGCAAGATACAAAAGAAATAAATCAAAGACTTGATGCGGTTGAGGAGCTTTCAAAAAATCTTATTTTGAGAGATAAACTTGTTGACAGTCTTGGCAGAATCCGTGACGTTGAAAGAATTTGCGGTAAAATTGCATACGGCAATGTGATGCCAAAGGATTTGATTGCACTTAAAGAGTCTTTAAAGGAAGTGCCTGCTTTGCAATCTTTTTTGGAGATAACAAAATCAGACAAACTTGCAAGCATAAAAGAAGGCTTTGTTGACTTTGGCGAAATTGTAAAACTTTTGGATAATGCCATTGTAAATGAGCCTCCAGCACTTATGAAAGAGGGAGGATACATCAAAAAGGGCTTCAATCAAGAGCTTGATGATCTTAGAAATGCCAAAGAAATTGGAAGACTTGAGTGTGAAAAACTTGAGGAACTTGAAAAGCAAGAGACTGGAATTAAAAATCTTAAAATCAAGTCAAACAGCGTGTTTGGTTTTTATATTGAAGTAAGCAAAGGACAAACAGATCTTGTTCCACTTCGCTATATAAGAAAGCAAACCATTGCAAACTCTGAGCGTTATACAACAGAGGATTTGCAAAAAATCGAAGACAAGATTTTGGGGTCTGAGGAGAACGCAATTAAACTTGAAGAAAAGTTATACAAGATGCTTATTGAATATCTTTCAAACTATCTCATGCAATTTAGCGACACAGCAAAAAGCATCGCAGAAATTGATGCACTTGTTTCACTTGCAAATGCAGCAGTAAAATATGGTTTTTGCAAGCCTGTTGTAAGTAAAAACTTACATAAAATTGAAATCGAAGGTGGTTTTCATCCAGTTGTGAAACACTTTGTGAAAGAAGGAGATTTTATCACAAATGACACAATGCTTGATGAGGGCGACAACCAAATGATGATTATCACCGGACCAAACATGGCTGGAAAGAGCACTTATATGAGACAAGTTGCAATTATCACTTTCCTTGCACATATTGGAAGTTTTGTGCCTGCAAAGTCTGCTCAAATTTCTGTGACAGATCGAATTTTTACAAGAGTTGGAGCAAGTGATGATTTGGCATTTGGTCAAAGCACGTTTATGGTTGAAATGACTGAAGTTGCAAATATTTTGGCAAACGCAACAGACAAGAGTCTTGTCATTTTGGATGAAATTGGACGCGGAACATCAACTTTTGATGGACTTTCAATCGCTTGGGCTGTTGTGGAATATATTGCAAAGAAGCTTAACTGCAAAACTTTGTTTGCAACACACTATCATGAGCTTTCAGAGCTTGAAGGTGTGATTGAGGGTGTAAAGAATTATAAGATTACAGTCAAAGAGATAAATGGAAATGTTGTTTTTCTCCGAAAAATTGTCAGAGGTCATGCAAGCAGAAGCTTTGGTATTGAAGTTGCGCAACTTGCTGGTGTGCCTGAAAATGTTATTGACAGGGCAAAAGAAATCAGTGCAAACCTTGAGAAAGTAAATCAAAAATTTGACATCAACATGTTTGGTGAAGATGAAGAAAGGTCAAGACAAGAGAAAAACAACAAACTTGGTGCACAGGTTCTGTCAATTTTGAGAGATTTGGACATAAACAGAATGTCACCAATTGAAAGCTTTGAAATTTTAAATGATTTGATTTCAAGATCAAAAGATGAAAAATAAGGAGTAGTTATGGCAATAAATGTTTTATCACCAAGGATTTACAATCGTATTGCTGCTGGTGAAGTTGTTGAAAAGCCAGCATCAATTGTAAAAGAATTGGTTGAAAACAGTTTGGATGCTGGGGCAACAAAAATAAAAGTTGAAATTGAAGAAGGTGGAATCAAAAAGATTTCTGTATCTGACAATGGATGCGGAATTTCAAAAGAAGATTTGCCACTTGCTTTTTTGCCACATGCAACAAGCAAAATTGCAAACATTGAAGATTTGGATGGCATTGCAACGCTTGGTTTTCGTGGAGAGGCTTTGGCAAGCATTGCATCTGTTTGCATGGTTACTCTTTCAACAAAAACCGCAAGCGAAGAGACGGGACACAAGATTGATGCAAATGGTGGTGAAATTTCAAAAGTGAGTGAAGTTGCAAGACTTGACGGGACAACAATTGTCACTCAGAATCTTTTTTACAATACGCCGGCTCGTGCAAAATTTTTGAGAAAGCCAAAATCAGAAGAAAGTGATGTTACACATTTGATTGAAAAGTTTATTTTAGCAAATCCAAATGTTGAGTTTGAATATTCAGTTGATGGTAAACTGATTTATAATCATGCATCAGGAAAACTTGATGAGGCAATCTATTTGATTTATGGCAGAGAAGTTTATGACAAACTTTTGCCACTTGACTATGTTGAAGATGGTGTAAAGGTGTCTGGTTATATTGTTTCTCCAAAACTTTCTAGACCAAACAGAACATATCAAACACTGTTTGTAAATGGAAGATATGTTGAAAACTATTTGATTTCTGCGTGTGTGCAAGGAGCCTATGAGCCTGTTTTGATGAAAGGTAGATTTCCTATCTATGTCATCAAACTTGAACTCCCTTTTGACAGGGTTGATGTAAATGTTCATCCAAACAAAAGAGAAGTGAAATTTGACAATTCTTCAAAAATTTTTGGAATTGTAAGACGTGCCGTTGAAAAATCACTTTCTGGCACAAATTTGATTGCGGAATTTGAATTTTCTCCAGCAGAAGAAAGTGCATGGTCAAAATTTGACATCAAGAATGATGCTGATCCACAGAGAACTGGATTTGATTCTTATCAAAAAACAAATGTTGATGTGATGAGTTCAAATGAGGGTGCAAGCTATCAAGTTAAGATTGATTCAAATGAGACAGCAGAGAAAGTTGCTTCTCCTGCAGACTACCAAAAGAAAGGTATTGACATTATCAATATGCCAGAGTTTTCATCTGTCAAATCTGACCAGTCAAGAAGAAACAGACAGGGCGGAAATATCTTCTTTGACCAAAGCGGAACAAGTTTGCTGCACGAAGTTGAATTGAGCGTAAAAAATGACATTAAAAACGAAGAAAATGATGTTCCTGCAAGAGAATTCAAGGAAGAGAAGTTTTTGACTTCAAAAGCCGAAGAAATCAAAATTATTGGCGTTGTGTTTAAAACATATATCATCACTGAATTTGAAGATAGCATCTATGTGATAGATCAGCACGCAATGCATGAAAGACAAAACTACGAAATCCTTAAAAGTCAAATTGAGAAAAACAATATTGCAAAGCAGGACTTACTTGTTCCATATGAGCTTAAACTTTTGGCAAAAGACAGAGATTTGTTTGCTGCAAAAGTGAAAAACTTGCAAGAAATTGGTTTTGACATAAGAGATAATGGCAAAAAATTTGAAATCACAGCGGTTCCACTTGTTTTGTCAAACTTGATTTTTGAGAAATTTGTTGCAGAGATTTTGTCTAGTGATTATTACAGCACAACAACGGCAAGTGCTCTTGTAAACGAAAAACTCTGTCAGTCGGCATGCAAGCACTCAATAAGGGCAGGAGATGATGTTTCAAAAGACGAAATTGCATACCTCATTGAAAAAATGAAAGATGAAATTGTTCTTTGTCCACACGGCAGACCAATTATTGCGAAGATTTCAAGAAAAGATTTAGAGAAAATGTTTAAAAGAGTTTTATAATGAAAAAAGTTGTGTTTATTCTTGGTCCCACAGCAGTTGGCAAAACTTATTTTTCCGTTAAACTTGCAAAAGAGCTTGATGGAGAAATTGTTTCTGCTGATTCAGTGCAGATTTACAAAGGACTAGACATAGGCTCTGCAAAAGTGACGAAAGAAGAAATGCAAGGAATCAAGCATTATGCAATTGATATTTTGGAGCCGGAAGAAGATTTTTCAGTGTTTGACTTTGTTGAATATACCAAAAAGAAGATTGATGAAATCATTGCAAAAGGAAAGATTCCTATTGTTGTCGGAGGGACAGCACTTTATGTAAAGGCTCTTACATTGGGTTACAACTTTGGTGGGGCTTCTTATGATAAGGAGCAGAGACAAAAGATTGAAAAAATGCTTGCTGAAAATGGACTTGAACATGTTTACAGCCTTTTGAAAGAAACATCTCCAGCTATGGCAGAAAATGTTGACAGGCATAATCCAGTGAGAGTTGTGCGTGCACTTGAAATTGCACTTTCTGGTGGGAAAAAGACGGAATCAAAGACAGATATAGATGGACTTTTGATTGCTTTGTCAAGGGACAGACAAAAACTTTATGCAGACATAAACAGGCGAGTTGATATTATGCTTGAAAATGGCCTTGTTGATGAGGTAAAAGGTTTGATGGAGAAGGGTCTGACACTTGAAAATCAATGCATGAAAGCTATTGATTATAAAGAGGTGTTTGCGTATTTGAAAGGCGAATATGACTATGACAGGATGGTTGAGCTTTTAAAACAGCATAGTCGAAATTATGCAAAAAGACAGATGACTTTTCTAAGAGGAATGAAAGGCATTCATTTTGTTGACACTGAAGACAGAGAAAATGCATTTAAAGAAATCTTAAAACTTGTTGAAAAGTGGAAGAGATAAAGAACAGGTTTCTGTTCTTTTTTTTATTTTACAATAGTAAATTATGATATGAGTAAATCATACAAAAAGGACGCCTTTGTGAGCGGACTTAAATTTTCTTTTGAACGCACTTTTAAAGAAAATAAATGGAAAATTCTTTTGACAAGTTTGATTGTTGTCGCTGCCATTGTTTTTGGGACTGTAGTTGCCATCAAAGCAGATTTTGCAGACACTTTTAAAGCTCCAATCAAGGCGGGAGATGTTTTTGGAGAGGTGACTGTTGCAAAAGATGAAACAAAACATTTGTATTGGTTTGAAACGGTAAAGCAGGTTATGAAGAAATGGTAAAAATCTAAGAATAGGGTTGAAGGCACATTTGGTGCCTTTTTCTCTTTTATTTGCTTGCTATTCAAAGGCTATTTTGTTATAATTTTATAGACAAATTTGTTAAGGAGAATGTATGGCAGAAGAAGAAATCAAAACTGAAAACATGCAAGAGCAAGACATGCTTCTTTCTTCTGATGTTTACAGATTTAAACTTGACAATTTTGAGGGGCCTCTTGACCTTTTGCTTCACCTTATCAAAGAAGCAAAACTTGACATTGCAACTGTTAGACTCGCAGAGATAACAGAACAATATCTTGAGTATATGCAAGACATCAAAAATGTCGATATGGATAAGGCGAGTGAGTTTATTACGGTTGCTGCGACGCTCATTGAAATCAAATCAAAGAGCATCTTGCCTGTTGAACAGGAAGAAGAACCTGATGAAGATAGCGATGAAGCTATGCTGTTACGTCGTTTGAAGGAATATGAGGTTTTCAAAGAGACAAGCAAAAAACTTAAAGATATTGAAGACGTAAACAAATTTTATCGTGCACCAGGGAAAGAAACTGAGAAAGTCAAAGTTATCATCAAAGATATGGTGCTTGACCAACTTTTGGATGCTTTTGCCAAGCTTTTGACTAGAGAAGAGCTCAAAAAGGCAGTGCAAAATGAGCAACCAAAGAAGATTGTAAAAGACAGATTTACAGTTGCTGAAAAAATTATTTCTATCAGAAACTTCGCAAAAGAACACAAGCGTTTTGAGTTTGAAGAGCTGTTTGATGAAGATATGACAAAGAGTGAACTTATAAACACATTCTTGGCACTTTTGGAGCTTTTGAAATTGCAGACTGTCAGGGTTTTGCAAAAGGGAACTTTTGGAAGTATTGTGATTACAGCAGGTGAGGGTTGATATGAAAATAGAAAATAAAAAGAATATAAAAGATGTCATTCTTTCTGTGCTTTTTGTTGCTGGAGAGGGTGTTGAGAAAGAGTTTATTGCAGAAAAGCTTGAGCTTTCTGTAAAAGATGTTGACAAAGCAGTTGCACAATTGCAAGAAGAATATTGTGGTGACAATGGGATACATGTTATCACTTACAAAAACAAGGTTCAACTTGCATCAAATCCTGCATATGCGGATTATATCAGCGAAGTTTTAAATCCAATCAGAGAAAAGGTCTTGACAAGGGCAGCGCTTGAGACTCTTGCTATCATTGCCTATAAACAACCAATAACAAAGCTTGAGATTGAGGAAATCAGAGGGGTAAACAACTGTGATTATGCCATTCAAATTTTGGTTGATCAAGGAGTTATTGAGGTTGTTGGAAGAAAAGATGCTGTCGGAAAACCACTCCTTTTTGGAACAAATGAAAACTTTTTGAAGAGATTTAATTTGCAAGATTTGGCACAACTTCCTGATTATGATGGACTTATTGAAAGAATCAAGGTTATTGAAGAAGGTCAAGATGAAAAATCTGATAGTCTTTACAATGAGTTTAAACTTCCTGATGAGGAGGAGCTACCTGACTTTTTGAAGGATGTTGAGGGCGTTGAAAATATAAGCGCTGATGACGCAATATAATAATATCTTGTAAAAAAATCATAAGATAATGTATGAAAGAGCAGAAGTCTTATGGAGAGAATTACAAAACAATTAAAGTAAAACACAAAATAAACAATAAAGTTTTTATAACAACACTATGCATTTGCCTAGTTGTTGTTTTTTTTGTGATTTTTGTTGGTGAACATATATGAAAAAGTGTACAGTAAATCCCGTTGCATTTTGTGTGTGGATTTGGCTCTTTGTTGTTTTTGGTTGGATATATGCATTGAACTGTGTGCTTGCAATAATATTGCATGAATTAGGGCACTATGTTGTGGCAAAGATGCTGGGATACCAATTATCAAAATTTTCTCTTTCACCTTATGGTGTCTCACGGTCATACCATGATGTAGATTTAGATGAAAATGATGAGTTTTGGATTGCAGTGGCAGGACCTGCTGTAAACATTGTTTCTATTGTGTTTGTGTTTGGAGGTATGCTTGATTTGAAACAAAAGTCACAATATGAAAAGATAAATATCTTTTGCAAAAAGACAAAAAATTTTGTCAAACCCACGTTTTACTGTGTTGGATTTGAGACAACACTTTCTGATTTATTCTCAAAAATGCAATCATCAAAAACTTGCATCTTCTGTATAACATTGGAGAGTGGAAAAGTGTTAAATTTAAGTGATTTTTTTGTGCAAAAATTATTAACCAAATATAATATAAAAACAAAATTGTCAGAAATAATAAAAAATACGAACAGCTAATTTTTTAAAAATAGTTTTCTGCCAGTATTTTAGGTATTTTTGTGATTTTTTATAATTTGTTAACAAAATTAATTTTGATTATTTAAAAATGGCAATAACTTGTCAATATTTTCTCTAGATTTATTGGAGGAGTGACTCTGTATGAAAAAGAAACTCCACTATATGAAAGTTTGCAGTGCTATCCAAAAAGGCGACGTGACAAGCTTTTGAAGTATAAAAACAAATTTGAGAATGCTGTTCAAGCTTTTGGTAGAGGAAAATACGGGCAAGCCAAGGAAATTTTCGCTGAGATTTTGCATAATATGCCAGATGATCAGGCATCATATGTCTATTTCAACAACTGTGGAGAAAAATTATCCCAAAACATATAATGGAAAAACACTTTTGTCTTGCTTGACAGAAGGTGTTTTTTTATTTAAAATAAAAACTATGAAAAGAAAACCAAAAGCATACAAAGTTTGTCCAAGATGCGGAAACAAGTGTTTGATTGCACAAGAACGTTGTGACGAGTGCGATTTGGTTTTTGCACGTCTGCAATATGCTTCAAACAAAGAGGCGAAGAAAAAGATTAGGAAATTTGACAAAGATTTTGTTATTTACACAACACAGCTGCCACCTGATGTGAGTTGGATAAAACTCTTGCTTTTGACATTTTTTACGGGACTTGTTGGTGGGCAATATTATTATGTCGGAAAGTATTGGAAGGGCGGAATTATGACCGCTGGTTTTGTGTATCTTGTGTTTATGACAGTTTTCAATGCTGACATTGTAAATGCTTTGACAACCTCTGTGGCATATATGCCGATTGGTGTTTATGCAATGGCATGGCTTGTGAGTTTGGTATATGTTGGATTCAAAAAATTTAAGGTCCCAGTAATTGTCAAAGAACCAACAGGTGAGTCCATTGAAGAAGTTGTAGAAATCAAAGAAGAAAAGAAACCTAGAGAAAAGAAAACTGCTGAAGTTGTTGTTGAAGACAAAAAAGAAGAAAAAACTGAAGCAGAGGAGAAAAAATGAGAGTTGTTGTTGGCATTTCTGGTGGTGTTGACTCTTCTGTTGCAGCCTATCTTTTAAAACAGCAAGGGCACGAAGTCATTGGGCTGTTTATGATAAATTGGGATGAGCATGATGGTCAATGTACAGCAGAAGAAGATTATGAAGATGTAAAACGTGTGTGTGCAAAAATAGGCATACCTTATTTTTCTGTCAACTACGCTAAGGAATATTATGACAGAGTTTTTCAATATTTTTTGGACGAATATAAAGCTGGAAGAACGCCAAATCCGGATGTTTTATGCAACAGAGAAATCAAGTTTGGTCCATTTTTGAATAAAGCTCGTCAGCTTGGTGCAGATATGATTGCAACAGGGCATTATTGCAAGAGTTTGACAGAGAATGGCAAGACTTATTTGCTTAAAGCAAAGGATTTGTCAAAGGATCAATCATATTTTTTGAATCAGTTAAGTCAAGAACAGCTTTCATCAGTAATTTTTCCACTTGCCGACATTGAGAAAACAGAGGTGAGAAGAATTGCAAAGGAACTTGGGCTTTCCACTGCCGAAAAGAAAGACTCTACGGGCATTTGTTTTATTGGAGAGAGAAACTTTAGAAAGTTTTTGAAAGAATATTTGCCTGCACAACCAGGAGACATTTGCACACTTGAGGGCAAAGTTGTGGGAAGACATGAAGGACTTATGTATTACACAATTGGACAGCGCAGAGGATTGAATATTGGTGGAAGAAATGACGGAAATGGTGAGAGATGGTTTGTTCTTAAAAAAGACCTTGAGAAAAACATTTTGTATGTAAGTCAAGGTGAGAGTGACGAGCTTTTTTCAAATGGACTTTATGCTGACACTTTCAATTGGATTCCACAAAGACCAGAGCAAGATGAATTTGAGTGTTTCGCAAAATTTAGATACCGTCAGCCAGACCAAAAAGTCAAGGTTAAGGTGCTTGATGACACACATATTCAAGTTGATTTTGCACAGAGGCAAAGAGCAATCACAGAAGGACAATTTGTTGTGCTTTATGATGCAAATGGCTATTGTCTTGGCGGTGGTAGAATTGCAGAAAGATATTAAAAAAAGACTGTGCTTTCAGTCTTTTTTTTCTTGTCAATTGCATATTGTTTGATTTATTTTCCCAAATATGATAATATATCAAACGTATTAGGTGAAAAATGAAAATAGAAAAAGTTGCAGAAAAATTTAATATATCAAAAAAAGACTTGTCTTTTTATGGTGATTATATGGCAAAAGTTGAAAACAGCAAAGGCAAGAAAAATGGAAAACTTGTGCTGGTTACTGCCATGACTTCAAACAAATTTGGAGTAGGAAAGACCACTTTGTCAATTGGTCTTGCTGATGCGATGAATTTGCAAGGTAAAAATGCACTTTTGGCACTTCGTGAGCCTTCAATGGGACCAGTGTTTGGAGTTAAAGGTGGTGCAACAGGCGGTGGAAAGGCAAGCCTTACTCCAAGTGATGAAATAAATTTGCATTTTACTGGTGATTTCCATGCGATTGCACAGGCAAACAATTTGCTTTCTTCTATTATTGACAATCATATTTTTCAGGGGAATACACTTTCTATTGACATTGAAAAAATTTACTTTAAAAGATGTCTTGATGTAAATGATAGAAGCCTGAGAGAAATCACTTACAAAATTGGAAAAAACACGATTAAAACAGGGTTTAACATTACGGCCGCAAGCGAAATTATGGCAATTTTGTGTTTAAGTGAAGACATAAAAGATTTAAAAAGAAATCTAGGAAATATTCTTGTTGCACAAAGCACTGAAGGAAAACCAATTTATGCACGAGATCTTAATGCAGAAGAGTCTATGGCAGTACTTTTGAAGGATGCTTTTAAACCAAATTTGGTGCAGACGCTTGAAGGCAATTTGGCACTTGTTCACCTTGGACCATTTGCAAACATTGCACATGGTTGCAACAGCATTGTTGCAACAAGATACGCTTTGACGCATGCGGATTATTGTGTTACGGAAGCTGGTTTTGGAAGTGATCTTGGTGGAGAAAAGTTTTTGGACATAACAGACAGAGTGCTCAAAAAGACTCCAGATGCAGTTGTGCTTGTTGTGACAATTGGTGTTATGAAAGAGCAGGGCTCGTTTGAAATGGGGCTTGATAATGTTGCAAGGCATATACACAATTTGAAAGACGTGTTCAAAGCAAATCTTGTTGTTGCAGTAAACAAACACAAAAATGATAGTGCAGAGGAAATAAGAAGGATTGTTGATTTTTGCAAAGAACAGAGTGTAGAGGTTTCTGTTTGTGAGGCTTTTGACAAGGGTGGCAAAGGTTGTTTGGATCTTTCAGAAAAAGTTGTTGCACTCTGCAACAGAAAGTCACAAATTCAGTTTACTTACAAACTTGATGCATCAATCAAAGACAAGATTGAAGCCATTGCCACAAAAATATATGGTGCGAAGAGTGTGGAATATTCTGATCTGGCACAAACGAAGATTGAATATGCAGAAAGTTTGGGACTAAAAGATTTTTACATGAATATTGCAAAGACGCAATTTTCTTTCTCCGATGACAAAAATTTGCTTGGTGCGCCAAGTGACTTTGTGTTTAAGGTTACCGACATTGAAATAAGAAGTGGGGCAAAAATGATTGTTGCTATTTGTGGAAATATGCTTCTTATGCCAGGACTTGCAAAGGTTTCAAATTACAACAACATCAAAATTGACAAAAGAGGAAAAGTTGAGGGAATTTTTTAATTATCATTTTGAGTAAGCCATTCAATGTGATATGATAAAGAGAAAAATAAAAGGAAAGGTTTTTATGAGAAAAGTTGCGGTTGTTACCGACACAAACAGTGGAATTATGAAAGAAGAGGCAGACAGGATAGGTTGTTTTGTTGTGCCGATGCCATTTATTATTGATGGTGAAGAGTATTTTGAAGGAGTAAATTTGACAGAGGACCAGTTTTACGAAATGCAAGCTGGAAAGTCAAGAATCTCTACTTCACAACCAAATATCAATGATATTGTTGACTTTTGGAAAAATATTTTGAAAGATTATGACGAAATTGTGCACATTCCTATGTCAAGTGGACTAAGCAATAGTTGTGAGACTGCCACTCAATTTGCACAGGAATTTGAGGGGAGAGTGCAAGTCGTTGACAATCAAAGGATTTCTGTTACTATGAAGGGCTCTGTGTATGAGGCACTTGAGATGGCAAAACAGGGCTGTGATGCACTCAAGATAAAAAATTATTTGGAAGACACAAAGAAGGATTCTTCAATTTACATTTTGGTAAGTACACTCAAGTATTTGAAACAAGGCGGAAGAATAACTCCAACAGCGGCCGCAATTGCTGCAGTGTTGAGCATTAAGCCAGTGCTTCAAATTCAGGGAGGTAAACTAGATTCTTACGCAAAGGTGCTCAATGTTAAAGCGGCAAAGGCAAAAATGATTGAAGCCGCAAAGAGAGATTTGGAAGAAAGATTTGCAGATCTTGTAAAGGCTGGAAAAATGAGAATTTCTGTTGCACACACTCAAAACATGGAAGAAGCACAAAAATTTGTCGAAGAAATCAAGGCTGCAATACCAAATGTGCCAATTGAATATGTTGATGCACTTCCACTTTCAATTGCAACACATATTGGTCCAAAGTCATTGGCTATTGCATTACATAGAACATACTAAGAACGAGGAAATATGAAAGATTGTTTGTTTTGTAAAATCATCAATGGAGAAATACCTTCATACAAGATTTATGAAGATGATTTTTGTTATGCATTTTTGGATATAGCAAACGATGTTTACGGTCATACGCTTGTCATACCAAAAAGACATTTTGAAAGTATGATGACTGCTGATGGTTCAACACTTTCAAGAATGATTGAAACTTGCAAGAAAATAGGAAATCACTATGTAAAAGATTGTGGTTTTGATGGATATAATATCTTCAATTGTACTGGGGAAGCGGCTCAACAATCTGTCTTTCATGTACATTTTCATATTTTGCCAAGAAAGGCTGGAGACGGAAAGAACATTTTGGCAGACCTTGGCACATCTGGTGCTGAACTTGCTGATGTTTGCACTGCACTTGCTCTTAAGGAAGAACCTGTTGAGGTAAAGAAACAACCACATGAAGATGTTGATCCAAACAGTGTTGTGCTTTATACAGATGGTGCTTGCTCTGGAAATCCAGGTGCTGGTGGTTGGGCGGCAATTCTTTCTTACAAAGGCAAAGAAAAGATTTTGGCTGGTGGAGAAAGAGAGACAACAAACAATCGCATGGAACTTATGGCAATCATTCAAGGTTTGGAAGCGGTAAAGCCGGGGCAAAGTGTGGTGGTCTTTAGTGACAGTGCATATTCAATCAATGCGTTCCATCAAGGTTGGATAACAAAATGGGTTATGAATGGATGGAAAAACAGCAGTGGCGATGAAGTTGCAAACAAGGAGCTTTGGCAAAGACTTTTGAATGTTATGGAAAAGTTGAATGTTGAGTTTGTCAAAGTAAAGGGTCACAGCGACAACGTAAACAACAATCGTTGTGATGCTCTTGCAAGAGAAGAAATAGCAAAATTAGGGGCTGAATAAGCCTCTTTTTTATATGAGTAAAAGTATGATTGTTGTTATGCATGAAAAAATTCCATGCATAATTTTTTGCAGTGCAAAAAGGTAGACAGGCATTTTGATTTTTGATGTCATTGCAATTGATTGTAAAAGCGTTGAAATGCCACCAAAACTTATGACAAAAGAGGTTGAACAAACGGCAAAAAATCTGTTTGGTAAGGCTGAAAGAGAAAGACTGCCTTTTGTGATTTCTATTACACCTTGCAAAAGGGCAGAAACGCTTTGTGGAAGAAGGTTAAAGAGTGGCATAAAAGTTTCAATAATGATAAAAAAGATGACAATTATACACCCAACTGACAAAATTGAAAGTGTTGAGTTTAGCACAATTTCGCTTATATCAAAAGAGGACTTTTGATCGAGAAAGGGGGATATATTTTCATTGTTTTTGAGATTTAAAAATCTAAAGACGAAGCCATTTATTATTGCACCAACAATGTGACTTAAAAGCAAAATATAGCCGATTTTTGCACTTTGGAACATCCCCACTCCAACGGCGCCAACAATAAACATTGGACCAGAAGTGGAGCAAAAAGAGAGCATTTTAAAAGCGTCGTTTTGACTGATTTTTCCTTGCAAAAATAGGTCTGCAACAATTTTTGAACCCACGGGATAGCCAGAGAGAATAGTCATCAAAAAAGCATAAATTGAAATGGATGGAGTGCCAAACATTTTTCTTGTCAAAAAAGACAGTGGCTGTGTCAATTTTGGCAATGTGTCAAGCGAAGAAAGGACTTTTGTAAAAAACATAAATGGCAGCACGCTTGGTAAGACATTTAATGCCCATGCAGAGATGCCATCTAGTGATGTTGAGATATATTTTGCTGGATTTTTTATCATACAAACAAGAAAAAAGAAGATGCAAAATGTGGCGAGAGTTTTTGTGAGATTTTGTCCAGAGAAAGTGGTTGATTTATTTTTCATTTTTCCTCGTTTTTATTTGACTTTATAAGCTGTTTCTTTCTATAATAAATTTAGAACTTGACGGTTTATTATATTTTTTATTTTGAGGCTTTTATGTTTAAAACGAAAAAGATTTTAGAATTGGCAAAAAAGACACAAAGGACGATTGTTTTTCCTGAAGTTAGTTTTTCTGACAGAACCTTTGAAGCAGTAAAGATTTTGGAAAAACAAGGCATTGTAAAACCGCTTTTGGTGGGAGATGCAAGTGCACTTGTTTTGAGAGATAAAAATTTTGAAAAATTTGACATTGTAAATCCTGTAACATTCCCTGATAGAGCAAAACTTGTTAAGGCTTTATACGAAAAGAGAAAGGAAAAGGGACTTACACTTGAACAGGCTGATGAGCTTGAAAAAGACCCATATTATTTTGCAACACTGCTTGTTGAATGTGGATATGCAGATGGCATGGTTTCTGGAGCGGAATGTTCTACGGCAACAGCGATAAGACCAGCACTTCAAATTATCAAGGCAAAGAGCAAGAAGGAACTTGTTTCTTCTGCAATGCTTATGTGTGGCAAAAACGATTTTACAAAAGGAAAGGTTTTTGTTTTGTCCGACTGTGGACTTATTGAAAATCCTGACGCTGACACGCTTGTGTCAATTGCACAACATGCTGTTGATTTTGCAAGAAAATTTGACCAAACACCAAAGGTTGCATTCTTGTCTTACTCAACAAAGGGTAGTGCAAAGGGTGAATCAGTTGAAAAGAGCAGACTTGCATATGAAAAATTTGCAAAGAAAGAAAAAGACGTGTTATGTGACGGAGAATTGCAGCTTGACTCGGCAATTGTTCCAAGAGTTGCAAAGACAAAATGTGATGGTGGCACTTTAAACGGAGATGCAAATGTGCTTATATTCCCAGATTTGCAATCAGGAAATATTTGTTATAAGGCAATGCAGTATTTTGGCGGATTGAGCGTTGTTGGACCAGTTTTGCTTGGTCTTAAAAAGCCTGTAAATGATGTTTCAAGAGGAGCATCAGTTGAGGATATTGTTGTTGTGAGTGCTGTGACGGCACTTCAATGCGAAGATAAAGAGAAAAAGGAGAAATAAAATGAAAATTTTGCTTATTAACGCAGGAAGTTCTTCACTTAAATACCAACTTCTTGACATGAGAAACGAAAAGGTTATTGCAAAGGGTAACTGTGAAAGAGTTGGACTTGCAAATCCATTTATCTCATACAAACATGATGGAAAGGAAGTTAAATTTGTTGGTGCAAAAAATCACGAAGAAGCAGTGAAGAAAGTTCTTGACATTTTGACAAACAAAGAGTACGGAGTTGTAAAATCTCTTGACGAAATTGATGCAGTAGGTCACAGAGTACTTCAAGGGGGATGGATTTACAACGAATCAGTTTTGGTAGATGCAAAGGTTATGAAAAATTTGGAAAAACTTGTTCCAATTGGACCTCTTCACATGCCAGCAAACATCGCAGGAATCAAGGCTTGCCAAGCAGTTATGCCAAAAGTCCCACATGTTGCAGTTTTTGACACAGCATTTCATGCAACAATGCCAGAAAAAGCATATCTTTACCCAATCAAATATGAGGATTCTCAAAAATATCACATCAGAAAATATGGATTCCATGGTTCAAGTCACAGATTTATCACACTTGAAACAGCAAAGATTCTTGGAAAACCAGTTTCAAAGACAAATTTGATTATTTGCCACCTTGGAAATGGATCTTCACTTTCTGCAGTTCAAAATGGAAAGAGTGTTGACACAACAATGGGACTTACTCCACTTCAAGGACTTATGATGGGATCTCGTTCTGGAGATGTTGATCCAACAGTTGTTCAATATCTTTGCCACAACAAAAACATGAATGTTGATGAAGCAATAAATTACCTCAACAAACAAAGTGGTCTTTTGGGTGTTTCTGGAATTGACAGTGATATGAGAAGTGTTGAAAATGCAGCAGCAGAGGGAAATGAAAGAGCTCGCCTTGCAATTGACATGCTCGTTTACAATGCAAGAAAACATCTTGGAAGCTACTTGACAGTTGTAAAGAATCTTGATGCAATTGTTTTCACTGGTGGAATCGGTGAAAATGGTGCTGAAGCAAGAGAAGCGATTGTGTCTGATCTTGACAATTTTGGTATTGTTCTTGACAAGAGAAAGAATAATAATTTCAAACGTGGAGAAGTGACACTTATTTCATCACCAAAATCACATGTTAAAATTTATGTGATTCCAACAAATGAAGAGCTTATGATGGCAAGAGACACAAAGGCTATTGCAGAAGCTCTTGCAAAGAAAAAAAGTGCGAAAAAATCTAAATAAAACTTGACAAAATGGTTTTATTAAGTTAAAATAAGCAAGCAAATGTAAGATACAACGGCATGTCCGTTTCTTAAATTCATCAAAAGGAGAAGAAAAATGGCTGTTCCAAAGCATAAAGTTTCAAAAGAAAGAAGAAATACAAGAAATTCTGCAAACTTCAAGGCAGAAGCTCCAACACTTGTTGAGTGTCCAAAATGTCACGAACTTAAGGCTCCACACGCTGTATGTAAAAACTGTGGAACATACAAAAACAAGACAGTTGTTGAAGACAAAAAGAAGAAAAACTAATTTAAAAAGAAATCTCGGTTTGATGCCGAGATTTTTTATTGTCAAAAACGTGTTTTAAGCCGTATTCTTTTGACTTTTTCTCTTATTATTTGATATATTTATATCATAGATATAAGGAGAAATATGAAAATCGTTGTTGATGCATTTGGTGGAGATAATTCACCTGTTGCAGTTGTTGACGGAGCTTTGCTTGCTCTTGAAAAGAGAAAAGATATCGAGCTTGTTTTGACCGGAGATAGGGCAAAGCTTGAGAGTCTTTTGAATAGTAAATTTGAAAGAATAGAAATTGTTGATGCACCAGATGTTATCACAAATGATGATCAGCCAACACTTGCAATAAGACAGAAAAAAGACTCTTCACTTGTAAGAGCATTTGACTTACTCAAAGAGCAAGATGACATTGTTGGTCTTGTTTCTGCTGGAAACACAGGAGCTGTCCTTACAGGAGCTATACTTAAAATTGGAAGAATTAAAGGTATTTCTCGTCCAGCACTCTGCGCAATTTTGCCAACACTGAAAGAACATGGTGTTATGATTTGCGATGCTGGCTCAAATGTTGATTGCAAGGTTGAGCATTTGGAGCATTTTGCTATTATGGCATCTGCTTACTATTCGGCTTACAACAATATTGAAAGACCAAGAATTGGGCTTTTAAACAATGGCGTTGAAGAGCATAAAGGCAATGAACTAACAAAAGAGGCATATCATGCGCTTAAGAAATTGCCAATCAATTTTGTAGGAAATGTTGAAGCAAGAGAAGCTATGAGTGGAGATGTAGATGTCATTGTCGCTGACGGCTTTGATGGAAACGTTTTGCTGAAGACGACAGAGGGTGTTGCAGCTGGCATGTCAAAGATGATAAAACAAGAGGCAAAAAGAAATGTTTTTGCGATGCTTGGTGCGCTTTTTATGGGCAAATTTAAAAACATCAAAAAGAAGATGGACATTGATCGTTATGGCGGAGCACCATTTTTGGGATGCAAAAAACTTGTTGTAAAAACTCACGGATCGGCAAATAAAGAAAATTTCTGCAACACAATCTTGCAGGTTGCAACACTTTATGAAAGAGGTTTAAATCAAAAGATTGAAGAGCTTGTTGGTCAGATTTCAGAAACAATGGAGAAGACAGATGATTGATAAGAAGATTGACTATAAGTTTTGTGATCAGAATTTGCTGACAACTGCACTTACTCATCCATCGAAATCAAAAGAAAACTATCAACGTTTGGAGTTTTTGGGTGACAGCATCTTAAATTTTTTGGTTGGTGAGTTTTTGTTTGCACATAGTGACAAGCATGAAGGAGAACTTACGGTTTTAAGATCTCACTATGTTTCAGAGGATTATTTGGCAAAATGCTTTGATGAAATGAATCTTGCTGAAGATGTCATCTTGGGAAAGAGCATGAACAACGAAATTACTCCTGCGATCAAGGGAGATGTGATTGAAGCAATTATTGCAGCGATTTACCTTGATAGTGACATTATGCAGGCAAGAAAGTTTGTGATAGACAAACTTCACATTGAAGGATTTGAGTCTGCCGAGAATGACAACTATAAATCACAACTTCAAGAACTTGTTCAGGCAAATTTTAAGTGCGCAATGAAGTATGAAACGACAAAAGTTGAAGACTACTTTGAAGCGAAGTTTTACATGGACGAAGATTTGATTGCTGTGGGTTATGGAAAGGATAAGACAAAAGCCGAACAAAACTGTGCCTATGTGGCAATCAACAAGTTGTTTACGGAATAAAATTATAAAAAGATAACTTTTTTTAGGATTGAATTATGTATTTTAAAAAGATTGAAATGATTGGATTTAAGTCGTTTGCGGACAGAACTGTTATTGAGTTTAACGGTGGTTTTACTGCGATTGTTGGTCCAAACGGATGTGGAAAGAGTAATGTTTCTGATGCTATCAGATGGGTGCTTGGAGAACAAAGTGCCAAGTCTCTTCGTGGTGACAATATGCAGGACGTCATCTTCAAAGGAACGGAAAAAAGAAAGAGCCTTTCATATTGTGAAGTTACTCTCACATTTGACAACTCTGACAGATTTTTCAATATTGCATATGATGAGCTTTCCATCACAAGAAAACTTTACCGCTCTGGTGAAAGTGAATATTTGATAAACAAAAACACATGCAGACTTAAAGACATCACAGAGCTTTTGTTTGACAGTGGTATTGGTAAGAGTGGTTATTCTGTTATTGGACAGGGAAAGGTTAGTGAAATTGTTGACGAAAAACCAGAAGAAAGACGTGCCATGTTTGAAGAAGCTGCTGGTGTTGCAAAGTTTAAGTCAAGAAAAGACGAGGCGGAAAGGAAACTTGAAAGAACAAGAGAAAACCTTGTGCGTATTGATGATATCATCGCTGAAATCGACAGACAAATGGGACCACTTCGCAAACAGGCTGAAGATGCAAAAAAATATTTGGAATATAAAGGGCAACTTAAGGATTTGGAAGTTAATGCCTATGTTTTTCAATATGAAAACTCTCATGTTGTAAAAGGACAAATTCAACAGAGAATTCAAGCTCTTGAAGAGGAGCTTGCAGCAAGACAAGCAGAAATTGAAAATCTTGGCAAAGAATATGATGCAGAGATGAACAGACTTGCCGATTATGACAAGCAAATTGCAAAACTTAATGATGAGCTTTTGAGACTTTCACTTGAAATCGAAAAACAAGAGGGAGACACAAAAGTTGTTAGAGAGAGAATAAATTTCACAGCGAAAGAAAACGACAGAATAAATCTTGACATAACAAATGCAAACATTGTTCTTGATGCATGCAACGAACAAGAAAAAGCTAAGCTTGAAGAGAAAAATGCTTTGCAGGAAAGAATTGGAGTGTTGAACGACACATATGAGAAACTTTCTGATGAACATCTCAAAATTATTGACGAAATGTCCTTGAGTGAGACGGAAGCAGGAGAGTCACAACAGAAGATTATTGAGACTTTGGGATCACTTTCTGATGTAAAGAGCAGTGTTTCAAGATTGGAAACTGAGAAAGATCTTTTGATTCAAAATAGAGGCACTCTTGAAAAGAATTTGGAGGATTTGTCAGAGCGAATTGATGCTGCAAAGAGCACATGTGATGAGTTTGCAGACAACATTGCAAAAGAAAAAGAGGCTTATGCTCAAATCAAAGCAGAAAATGAAGAAATTGTTGGAAGAATTTTTGTTTCTTCAAAGGATATAGAACAACTTCAAATCGAAAAATCCAACATCGGAACACAAATTCAGGTTTATGAAAACAGAAGAAAACTTCTTTCAGAAATGCAAGCTGAATATGAAGGCTACGCATACAGCGTAAAAAAGATTTTGAAAGAAAGAGAAAAAAACATGGCCATAAACAACAAGATGGTTGGTGTTTTGGCGTCACTTATCAAAGTTCCAGCAGAATATGAAACAGCAATTGAAGTTGCTCTTGGAAATGCTGTGCAAAACATTGTTACTTACAATGAAAATGGCGCGAAAGATTTGATTTCATACTTAAAGGAAAATCAGTTTGGACGTGCAACATTCTTGCCAATCACAAGTATGAAAAGACATGATTTGGATGAGAATCTTGTTAAAGGGAAAAAAGGAGTTTGCGGAATCGCAAGCAAGTTGATTTCTTATGACAAGAAAATTGACAATGTTATTTCAAACTTGCTTGGTGGAACTGTGATTGTGGACAAGTTGTCGACAGCTGTTGAGCTTGCACAAGACAACAGATATTCATTCAAAATTGTTACACTTGAGGGTGATGTTGTAAGCACACAGGGTTCACTCACTGGTGGAAGCAAAAAGAACGAAATTACAAACCTTATTTCAAGAGAAAGAGAAATCGAAACTCTTGCAAACGAGATTGAGCGTTTGGAGCAGAAAAACTATGAGTATAAAAACAAAATTGACTACTTGGCAGTTGATTTAAATGCTTCAAAAGCCGAAGAAAAGAAGATTTCTGCACGAAAAAATGAGATGGAAATCAAACTTGCCACAGACCAAGAAAAAATGGAAAGTTTGACAAACAATTTAAACTCTCTTTTGGATGAAAAGAAAGTTTGTGAAATGGAAATGACAAGCGTGCAAAACAAACTCAAGATGATTGAGGGAGAGCTCGCAAAAGTCGGCAGAGTACAAAGTGCACTTAGTGGAAACAAAAAGGACGCTGACCAACTTGTTAAGGAAAGACAAGAAAGATACAATCAAATCCGTGCTGAAAGAGATACACTTGTTGCAAATATGACTTCTGTAAAAGTTGATATTGCATCTTGTGAAGCAAAAATCAAAGCAGTTGATGATGAGCTTGAAAGAGTTGTGCTTGAAAGGGATAAACAACATGCAAACATTGCATCACTTCAATCTCATTTGGAAGAAAATGAAAAATTTATTGCAAATGCAGAAGAGATGATTAGACAAAAGATTGAAAATGCAAGACCATCTGAGGCTAAGGATAAATTGCAAAAAATTAGAGCCGACAGAGAAAAATTGGAAAGTGGAAAGGTTGATATTTCCGCAAACATAAAGAAAATTGACGAAAATAAGACTATTGCCATGGAGCAAGTTTCTGTTGTCAATGACAAAAAATTTAAGGAAGAAAACAATCTTACAAAAGTTGACACAGAGCTTGAAAATATGCAAGAGCGTATTTATGAAGAATATAGCTTGACATACAATGGATGTTTGGAATTTAGAAGACCTGATTTTGAAATCAAAGAGGCTTTGATTGAAATTAGCAAACTCAAAAAAGAAATCTCAGCACTGGGCTATGTAAATGTTCATGCAATTGAGGATGTTGCAAACTTGCTCGACAGATACAATGAGATGTCAACACAATCTGCTGACTTGAAGAAAGCTGAAGAAGATTTGGTAAAAATTATCAAAGATCTTTCAAATGAAATGTTGACGAAGTTTAATGAAGAATTCAACAAAATCAATGACAGTTTTAAGATTGTGTTTAGAGAACTCTTTGGTGGTGGAAGTGCAAGACTTGAGCTTACTGAGGCAGAAGACCCACTTGAAGCTGGTGTTGAAATTATGGTTCAATTGCCTGGAAAAGCACAAAACTTTAAACTTTCACTTCTTTCTGGAGGGGAGAAGACACTGACAGCGATTGCACTTTTGTTTGCAATTTTACGTTTAAAGCCACTTCCATTCTCACTTTTGGACGAAATTGAAGCAGCGCTTGATGATGCAAACATTGAAAGATTTGCATTGTACTTGAAGAGACTTTCTCAAACGACACAGTTTATTGTCATCACACACAGAAAACCAACGATGGAGCTTTCTGATAGTTTGTATGGTGTCACAATGGAAGAAAAAGGTGTGTCAAAAATTGTTTCTGTTAAACTTGCTGATGCAATCAATCAAGCAGAAACAGAGTAGAGGAGATTATGGGATTTTTTAAGAAAATTGGTGAAGCACTCAAAAAGACAAAAGAGGCTTTTGCAAGAAAAATTGACTCTTTGCTTTCTCATGGAGAAATTTCTGATGAGCTTTTTGATGATCTTGAAGATATTCTGATTTCTTGTGATATTGGCGTGAAACCATCAATTGAAATTGTTGAAGAATTGAGATTGGAAACAAGAAAACGTAAAATCAGAAAGGCAGAAGGGGTAAAAGAGCTTTTAAAGGAAATTATTGCTGGCTATTTTGAAATCGCTCCAAAGATCGAGATTGAGTATCCATCTATTATCACAATAATAGGGGTAAATGGCGTAGGAAAGACCACAACCATAGGAAAACTTGCAAATTACTTTAAGGAGCAAAAAAAGAGTGTTACGCTCGTTGCTGGAGACACATTTAGGGCGGCAGCATCATCTCAGCTTAATGAATGGGCAAACAGAACAAAGACGAGGATAATTAAGCATGCCGAAGGCGCTGATGCTGGTGCAGTTGTGTTTGATGGAATCACAAGTGCAAAAGCAAACAAAACAGATGTCCTTTTGGTTGACACAGCAGGAAGACTGCACACAAAGACAAATTTGATGGAAGAACTGAAGAAAATTGAAAAAATTGAGAACAGAGAGTATCCTGATGCACGCAAATACAACTTTATTGTTCTTGATGCCACAACAGGACAAAACGCGCTTTCACAAATCAATGCCTTTGCAGAATACGCAAAAATTGATGGAATTGTTTTAACAAAACTTGATGGAACTGCCAAGGGTGGAGTCATTATTGCCATTGAAAAGGAGTATAAACTGCCAGTTGTTTTTGTAGGAACGGGCGAAGGTGTGAGCGATATTGCTCAATTTGATGCAAAAGAATTTGTTGAAGGGTTGTTCTAGGAGCATAGTATGAAAAAAAATAAACTAGAAAACAAGATTGCGGTTGTATCTGGTGCTGACAGTGGGATTGGTCTTGCAATTGCAAAAAGACTGAAGGAAAATGGTGTAAAAGTTGTAAATATTTCTCTGAATGGCGCAGAAAATGAGGCTTTTGAAAGAAGTTATGCTTGTGATATTGCTGATAATGAGAAGGTAAAAGAAGTTGTAGATAAAATTGTCAAAGAATATATCAAAATTGACATGCTCTTTTGCAATGCAGGCTTTGGAATTGCCGGTAAACTTGAAAATGCAACAACGGGCAGCATAGACAAAATTATGAATGTAAATCTTGTTGCACATATCAAAATGACAAATCTCTTTTTACCACATATTGTTGATGGTGGAAAGATATTATATACAGGTTCCTTAGCAGGAATTTTGCCACTTCCATATCAAGCATGTTACACAGCATGCAAATCGTCGTTAATCTATTTTGCAAGGGCGATTAGAACGGAACTTCGTTCAAGAAAAATCAAAGTTTCTGTTTTTATGCCTACCGATACAAAAACAGGCTTTACTGATGCAAGAATCAAAGAAACAAGTGGTGACGAAAAAGAAAAACACAGTATTGACAGTATGGAAAAAGAAGAAAGAAACGGCAAAGACCCAGATTACATTGCAAAAAAAGTTATGAAACTTGCAAAAAAGAAAAATCCACCGGTTTGTGTAACTGCTGGAGGATATGGACCATTGCCAGGTTGGTTTATTCAGTTTTTGATAAAAATTTTGCCAGTGAAGTTTGTTGATTGGTTGATTTACAAATTATATTTATAAAAAAGACAACTTGCAAAAGTTGTTTTTTTGTTATTGACAAAAATTTTGAATGTGATATAATTTTTTTATGAGAATGAAGGAATTAAGAAAACTGAAAAAAGAACAGTTTCTACAAGAAAAGAAGGGCTTGGCCAAGAAACTTGGAGAAGTGTTCAAGCAGGGCTATATGCCACAAAGGGGCACACAAACCTATATGTATGCATATTGTTTTGATCCAGAAGTTTTGATGGGTGACATCATAAATTGTTTTGGACATGCTGCCTTCAATCTTACAAATGAGATGATTGAGAAACTTGGGCTCACAATGGAAGAACTTGAACCAATGTGGCGTTTTGGAGAAAAACAAAGCCAAGGAGTTAAGTTTACTGATGAGGTTGAAGATTTTGTAAAACAGATGGGACTTAAGATTGAACCATGTAAGCTTAGCACAAAAATGAAAAAGAATCAGTGGAAAATTGCTTATTATATGAGGCATCCATCAGATGGACTTGATTATCACTTTATTTTGCAAGAAAAAGATGGAAGATGGTCAAGCAAAAATGGACAGAGACCAAAAGTTGAAACATTTGTTTCTGACCCGCCAAAAATGTGGAAAGGATTATATTATTTGTGTGGATATTATTGTATAACAAATCCATATGTCAATGAAGTCACGGGTGAGCCAATTTTTGGGAATGACAAAACAGACAAAACATTTGATAATGGAATGACTAAATAAAAAAACTCTATCAAATTTGATAGAGTTTTATTTTTATTTGCTTGCAGTTTGCTCTTGTGCAACTTCGGCTGTTTTTTCATTTTCACCAGTGATTACAAATTCAGCATCTTCAAAAGACTTAAATTGCATAACTTGTCTTGGAGTCAAAGGTTGTCCAAGAACGATCGTGTCACTTTCTTTGTCACTAAAGAATGATCTGTGTCCATAATAATTTGGAACATCACTAAGCATTGAAGCCAAAACATTGAATGCTGATGCTGTGAAAAGTATTTGTCTTTGTGATTTCAATGTTTGATAGTCGCATAAGTCATGCTTAAAGAGTGGGATTTCTTCAGGGGCATTCTTGTGAAGTGAAAGAGTGTATTGAGCACCATTATGACTAAAGAAAAAGTTTAATTGTTGCATTGCAGCTTCAAGAACTTTTTTCTCAGTGTTTGCTCCCATATATTGTCTCTTTACTGAAAGCTTAAAAAGCCACTCATTTTCGTACTTTACAACCGAAAAAGTGAATGCGTTCAAATATTGTCTTGCGGCATAGCGCTCTGGCAAAGTTGAACCCAAAAGTGTGTTCTCAGAAAATTTTGTATAATCCTGTTTATTAATATTAATTCTCATTTTTTCCCTCTTAAATACGAGCATTATTAAATCATATTTTTTATTAAATGTCAATAGTCATTTTTAAGAAAAATGTCAAAAAATGACAAATTTCAACATATATATTTTCCATAGGAGATTTTTTCTATGGTTTTTGAGAGTTTTGCATATTTTTTAAGCAGAATTTGTTTATTTACAAACTTTGTCAACACAGCACAAGGATTTCCAAAACCCTTGAGTTTGGAAGACGAAGAAAAATATTTTGAAAAAATGAAAAAAGGGGACAAAAATGCCAGGGAAATTTTGATAAGTCACAATTTAAGACTTGTTTCTCACATTGTAAAAAAATACTCAAATTCACTTGAGGCAGATGATTTGTTGTCAGTGGGGACAATTGGACTTATAAAGGCGATTGACTCGTTTGATTATGATAAAAATGTGCAGCTTTCAACATATGCTGCAAGATGCATTAACAACGAAATTTTGATGCTTATAAGGGCAAATAAGAAACACAAAAATGTTGTTTCGTTGAGCACAATGACAACGAGTGGAGATGATGACAAAGATTTGGAGCTTGAGGATGTTTTGTCCTCGGATGAAGAGGAGATTTTTTCTCAAGTGGAAACGACTCTTTCAATGCAGAGGATTCATAATATCATCGACATAAATCTTGACAGCAGAGAAAAGAAGGTTATTTGCATGAGATATGGCTTAAATGGAGATAAGGCATACACACAAAAAGAGATTGCACAGAAGCTTGGAATTTCAAGATCATATATCTCAAGAATTGAAAATAAAGCACTCAAAATGATTAAGGAAGAGTTTGAAAAAGAACTCCGTAATGAAAAAATTATAAAAAATGGCAATTTTGCTTGACAGAGTTTTTTGTTAACTTTACAATAAAAATGAGGTAGTCCCTCACAATTTTTTCAGTGGAGGTGGCAAATGACGAAAGAAGAATTCTATGACATTGTGCAGGAACTCTTTGTGCCGCTTTTTACGGGATCATATTTGGCTGGAGAAATTGAATCATCACCAAGAGATTTGGAGGTTGCTTTGGGGAAGAGCAACTCTATTTTATTAAAACCATCAAAAATGGATAATTATAGACTTGTTTTGAAACGTGGACAAGCATTTAAATCTTTTGAAGTAAATCTGATTAAGTCAATTTTAAATGAATTAAATTTTATTACAGAACTGCAAATTAGTGATAGTATTTACAAAACTCAACTTAAAGAAATGGCAATAGAAAAGGCCCTTATTGAAAGCATCACAGCGGAAGGTGCAGACACAATTTTGGGTATTTTGCGCGGAATGGAACTTTGGGCAACAAAGACATATGAAGGTGAGGACCTTGGTTTTGGCGTGCTCATCAATCTTGCTGCATCATCTGAAGATAAAAATGGTGTCAGGTATAATAAGATTTTGAATAACGACTATTTTTCACTTTTTACTGATGGAAGCAAATCGTTTTTGGAATTTGATATAAATGGATATATGCTTGGATATGTTGCACTTAAAAATCCAAAGAAAGTTGCGACAATTTCACCAATAACATACGACAACGTTGCAAGGATATGTGGAGAAAAACGTGTTGGAATGGTTCTTACACAAAAGGGAGATATTTTGATTTTCTTTGAAAGACAAATCATCTTTGCAAAGAGAAATGGACATTGGAGCGTTTATTCGCATGATGAAATCATCCGCTTGCTTCAGAACAACGTTTCAACGAGCGCAAGACAAATTAGACGTGCAATTTACAATGCGGCACTTGATTGCTCATTCTCTTATCATGGGGCATGTATTGCATATGTTGATAGAGATAAGACAAGAGATGCACTTATGCATATTGATGCTGCAGATATTATTTCTGAAGAGCACTTCAACATGAAACGTGAGATTGAACTTGCAGAAGCTGAAAAAATTTACAATCTTGCAAATGCAAAAGCGATTAAAGAAAAATACGACATGTGTTATCAAGACTTTTTGTCAAAGCATCAGTTTGTCAAAACAATGATGCTTCGAAGAGTTATCAGCGGAAGAAAGCTTTTTGAGCTTGATAGACAGTTTATTGAGGAAATGGCATCTGTCGATGGTGCAATTATTGTTGACTATGATGGAACAATCATTGCTGTTGGTGCAATCGTAAAGATTGAGGCTGGAAGTAAAGGTGGCGGAAGACTTGCTGCAACGCAGACATTGGCAAAGTATGGTGTTGCAATCAAAGTTTCTCAAGATGGCATTATGCAAGGATTTACTTTTGACAGAAAAGTTAAAAAAGTTAAAGAAATCTTTTACGTTGGTTAATTGTGATATCAAATCAAGTTTCGTAGTGGAACTTGATTTTTTTGTTTAAATATGTTAACATAATAACATCAGACAGCCAGATGGTCGCTGCATGCCAATGAGAGGCATGGAGAGGAAAGTCCGAGCATCAAAAGAACATGGTGCCAGCCAACGACTGGTGGAGGCGACTCCAAGGAAAGTGCAACAGAAATAGACTTCCCGCAAGGGTAAAGGTGGAAAGGTAGGGTAAGAGCCTACCGGATGATTGGTAACAATCATCGCTCTGTAAACCCCACTTGATGCAAGATTAAGTTTGGACACATGTGTGTTCTTTCACGTCCAACAAAAGTATCGCTAGAGCTTGTTGGTGACAACAAGACTGGATAGATGACCATCAAAAACAGAACTCGGCTTATAGACTGTCTGATTAAATGAGACTGGAAAACCAGTCTTTTTTTTTGTCTATTTTTTGTTTTTGTGGCAACAATTTTTTTATGAACAAAAAGCAGTATATTGAAAAAGCAAAACAATGTATTTTAAATAGAGTCAAATTTCATGCACCAATTCTATATGATGATGAAATTGACAAGAGAGCACTTTTTGAAAAAGGTATAGACATCAATTTGCCAATTTTTAAATATGAAAAAAGAATGACAAAACACCTTTTGAAAGCGTTTCAACTTGCACAAAAAGATGAACAATTCAACATAGTTTTGGCTGAATCATCTCTTCAAAATGTAAATCAAAAACTTTTAAGAGGACTAGAAAATGTTTGTGTGTTTTCATCAAATGATAAGGCATCTTTTTTGAAAAGCATAAACAAACTAAACATAAATTATTTCTCTACCTCAAATTATAATACCAAGTTTTGTGAAAATTTTGTGTGTGTAAATGGTGAGAGAATAAATCCGTCTTTTGATGATTTTGTGCTTTCAAAAATACAAAATTTTGATGGTGTTTTGATGGAGTATAAAGAGTTTTTTTTGAATGGAAGCAATCTTTTTTTATATTTTCGAAATGACACTCAAACAGGCCAAAAAATTGCACTCGAAATCAATTTTTTGTTTAAAAATGGGTATTATTTTATAAAAAAATCACAAAAAAACATGATAATTGAGAATCTTTTAAACAAAAATAAAACATTTATAAACTATGTTTGCGACCACACCAATTTTTCGTTTTCAAATGTCGATGGCTTGCAAAATTCAAAATTCTGTTGTGCAAATATAAGAGCAAATTTTGTGTTAAAACCTGGACAGGAAAAACAGGTCTTTTTCAATTTTGGTAATGACAAGTTCTTGTTTAAACAAAGCGACAACTTTGAAAAATTGTTTGAATGTGCACGAGTGGCTGTTCATCAAATTTTCAATGTAAAAGTAAAGACCAAAAATCCAAAGTTTGATTTGATGTTTAACAAAACACTGCCAAGAAAAATTTGGCTCAATTGGATCAACAACACCCCAGACATTTTGCTGGAGGAAAAATACATTGCATACAAGAAGATGTTTGTGAGAGGAGACAACATAATGTCACTTGTTCCTTTCAAAGAGATTGGTTTGAGAGAGTTGGGGATTTTTAATGGAAAATATTACAAGAGATTTGTTGTTGTAAGGTCTGACAAACCATTTTTTAAAGTCGGGAAAACAATGTTTTACAATTTGCAGAAAATTTCAAAAATGATTTTAAAAAGCAAGGAAACTGTTTCTTTTTCATTTGGTTGATTTCTTTTTGATTTGTTTGCGAATATTTATGTTTCTTGTTATAATAATTGTGTTATATGGACATCGTGCAAAGAATACCTCTCGCGGAGAGAATGAGAGCGAATAATCTTGATGAGTTTGTTGGGCAAGAACATATTGTTGGGAAAAACAAACTCCTTTATCGTGCAATATCAACAGGTTCTGTTGGTAGTTGCATTTTTTATGGCCCTCCTGGCACTGGAAAAACCACACTTGCTGGCATCATTGCAAAGATGCTTAACGCAAACATTGAAAAACTAAACGCTGTTTCAAGTGGAGTCGCTGATGCAAAGGCTGTGATTGAAAGGGCAAGAACACAAAAGAGAATGTTTGGTCAAGACACCTATCTGCTTCTTGATGAATGTCACAGATGGAGCAAAGCACAGAGTGATTGTGTTTTGCAAGCAATTGAAGAGGGAGATATATTCTTTATTGGCTCCACAACAGAAAATCCATATACAAGCATGACAAGAGCCATCGTTTCAAGGTGCTCTGTGTTTGAATTTAAAAAAATTTCTCAAAAAGATGTTGTCAAGGTTTTGGAAAGAGCTCTTGCGGACAAGGATAGAGGACTGGGAGAGTACAAAACAAAGATTGATGAAGAAGCAATAAATTATTTGGCATTTGCGTGCAATGGTGATGTCAGAAACGCACTAAATAGTCTCGAACTTGCTGTTTTGTCGACAAAAGCTGGAAAAGATAGATTTATACATATCGACAAGGAAACTATGGCTGAATGTTTAAACAAAAGACCTTTGTCGATTGATGAAAACATGTTTTATGATTATTTGTCTGCTTTTTGCAAATCACTTCGTGGAAGTGATACTGATGCCGCACTATATTATGCGTTCAGGTTGATAAAGGCAGGGATTGATCCGCAGATTATTGCCAGAAGAATGATTGCTCACGCAAGTGAAGATATAGGCATGGCAGATAGTAATGCACTTTTGCTCGCAATCAGTGCTTTGACATCTTGTGAAAAAATTGGACCGCCAGAGTGCTATTTGACTATAACACACGCAATAATTTATATTTGCGAGGCAGAAAAGTCAAATAGTGTGGTTGTTGCGATGAACAGAGCCATGGCTGATGCAGAAAATGAAAGAGAAGATCTAGTGCCAAATCACCTCAAAAATCACCCAAGCACAAATGGTGATGGTCATGGAAAATATAAATATCCGCATGATTTTGGAGGATATTGCAAGCAACAGTACATGCCAGACAATTTGAAAGATAAAATTTATTATGTGCCAAGCGAAAATGGCAGAGAGAAAAATTTGGTTAGAAAAAAGTTTGCAAAAAATGGATTTGTTGCAAAGAAAGAGGAAGAGTAGGAGATAGATTATGTTTGGAAGAAGAGCTGATGGAGTTAGAGTAAAAAATCTCGACATAATTGAGAAGGCGACGCCTTATTTTATGCCGATGAGAATTGATGCTGTGCAACTTTACACACAGCCAGTAAATTTGGATATTTTGGACGATTGGATTCAAAAAGAAAAGAGAAGAAGTGGAGTGCATTATTCATACACAGAGATTTTCATTGCTGCTGCAGTTAGAATGCTTTATGAAAGACCAAAAACAAACAGATTTATCAATGATTGTGTGATTTACCAAAGAAAATGGATTTCTGTCTCAATGGCGGTAAAACAAAAGTTGACTGATGATAGTGCAGAAGAAACATTGAAGTTTTACTTTACCGGTAGAGAAGGTCTTGCACAAGTCAAAGAAATTTTGACAAAACAAATTGAGCAAACAAAAACCCCAAAAGAAGAATTGCACAAAACAACAAAAACAGCTGGATTTTTATGTCGTTTGCCAAATTGGATGTTTAAATTTGCAATGTGGTGCTTCAGATTTATGGATAAGCACAACATGTTGCCAAAGAAATTGATTGACGCAAGCCCATTCCACACAAGCTTGTTTGTAACTGATGTCAAGAGTATCAAGCTTGACAAAATTTATCATCATCTATATAACTTTGGAAACACAACAATTTTTGCCGCACTTGGAAAAGCAAAATATGTGCCTGTTTCTGACAGGGGTAGAGAGGTTGCTGTTCAAAAGAGAATGGATATTGGATTTACTCTTGATGAAAGAGTTTGTGATGGATTATATTATTCAAACAGCATAAGATATGTTTTGAAATATTTGGAAAATCCAGATTTTTTGCTCGAACCACTGCCAGAGCCTGACTTAACAAAAAAAGGAAGAAAAAAGGCAGAAAGAAAGGCAAAAAAAGCATCAAAGAAAACTGCAAGACAAGCAAAAAAACAAGAAAAAAGAGAAAAGAAAAGTGTAAAAAGAGAATCAAAGAAGCAAAAATAATTGCTTCTTTTTTTATGTTTAATTGGTTATAAAGATATACCTTTTGACACATATAAAGCGTCATTTTAGCATAATAAAATAAATATTTTTGTAAAATTTTGAAAAAAGATGAAAATTAATGACATAAAAAATTGACTACATATTTAAATGACAAAAGTGACAAAGAAATTTGGACGGAAACAATGGAATGGGCAGACAACCCATATCTTTCAAAAAAGGAGATTAAAAATCTGACAAACACAATGTCCGCAGATGAGCTTGAAAGCAGACGCTATGGGCATTTTATGCAAAATGGTGGGCTTGTTTATGGTGAATTTGACGAAAATGAAAATGTGATTGAACCATTTGATATTCCGCTTGATTGGCAATGCGACATTTCAATTGATCCAGGTTTGCACAACCCTCTTTCCGCACATTTTTATGCTGTTGATTTTGATGGAAATGTCTATGTTGTTGCCGAGCATTATGACAGTCAAAAGACTGTTGAATATCATTCTCAAAAAATCATTGAAATCGCAAATAAGTTGAATTGGAAAAAAGATTATCGCGGATTTTTGCATGCTATTATTGATCCTGCAGCAAAACAAAGGACACTGGCAAGCGAGAAGAATGTTGCAGAACTTTTTTATGAAAATGGAATAGTGGTCAATACAAATGTTGACAAAGATTTGTTTTCTGGGATTTCATTGGTAAAGTCTTACATCAAAAATGCTGAGGGTAGGCGAAGGCTCTTTATTTTTAAAAATTGTGTAAACATGATACGTGAAATAAAAAACTATTGGTGGGGTGATGATGATTTGCCTACAAAAAAAGATGACCATGCCATGGATGAGCTGCGATATTTTCTTATGACAAGACCACAAAATATCAAAAAAATCCAAAAAAGTGAGATACAAAAAGACAAAGAAAAAATGATTAGAAAATTGCAATTTAAATAAAATTTAAAATATTGAAATAATTTGTCAATATATTTGGAAAAATAAAGAAAAATGTGGTAAATTAATTATATGAAAAAAGGATTAAAAAATAGTTTATTTTTAATTTTTGCTTTTGTAATTGGAATTGCAAGCATATTTGTTGGCAATTCTTTTCTTGGTTTTGAAAAAGAAACAAACGAAGCAGTTTATGCTGCTGGCGATGAAATTGAGATTTCTTCTGCAGCAGAACTTAAAAATCTTGTAAACACCTATGGTATTGCAAGATCCACAGCAAACTTTGTTTTGGCAGAAGATATTGACATGGGAGGTGAAACACTGTTTGGTGGAATTGGTACTGGTGCGATTCCATTTGCTGGGACATTCAACGGCAAAGGACACAAAATTTCAAACTTACATTTTGATTTATCACAAAATGTTCAGGGGCAAGAGGTAGTCTTAACAAACAAATATGCTGGTCTTTTTGGGGTTACAGATGGGGCACAAATTTCAAACATCTGTATTGATGGAACGACGTCATTCACTGTTGGACAGTGTACAAACTTATATGCAGGGAGTCTTGTTGGTCAGGCAAATAACACAGAGATTTCTTATGTGCACAATTTTGCAAACATGACTTTCGACAGTGCAGATGTCTTTGCAAACAATGTTTATATTGGATCACTTCTTGGCATGGCAAATGATTGCAGTTTGTCTTATGTTGTTTCAAGATCAAGCAATTTGGGGACATGGACACTTAGTGATGCTAGTGGAAAGACCACAAATGCCGGCGGTGTGATTGGTTATGCATCTAGCACAAGCATGCTCTTCTGTGTTGGACTTTCAAAATTGAAATTGGTTTTGACAGCAAGTTATGTTGGAAGAGTTAATGTTGGCGGGGTGGTTGGTTACCTCACACAAAATGGCAGCAGCATCATTGACTGTGTCATCGACAACAGCTTTGATATAACAAATTTGTCTGTTTCAACAAATGGTCTTTTATATGTAGGGCAAATTGTAGGTGTGATTGCTTCACCAGTTCCTGAATCTGCAAATTTGGCATATGTTTATTACAGAACAAATTCAACTGCATATGATGTTTTTGGAGATCAGGGGAGTTATACTTTTGTAAATGAATCTGCAAAAGATTATTTGAGAATGGTTACACAAAATTTTTCAAATGCAGATGTCTTCAACAATTTGAGTTGGCATTTTAGATACGGAAACTGGGATTTTAGCGAAAAGTGGTATTTCAATGCAGCGACAATATATTTGCAAGCATTTTATGGAAACTTTACAATTCAAGTGGGTCCAGGCCTTGTAAATGGAAATGTTTTGGAACTTAAACAAAATTTGAGTGAGTCATATGCATATGGAGAGTCAGCTGAGATTGTGTTTGGATTTAAAGTGATGATTGATGGCTCAAGAAACATTGACTTGTCAAACTATTACACATTGACGCAACTCACTCTCGGCGGAATCGATATTTTGAAAATTATCGAGAAAAATGGTGTTTATAGTTTTGCGGATTCTGACAAATATACATTGACGACAAATGGAACAAATTATGTTGTTACAATCAAAAATGTAAATCTGTCAACTGCATCATTTGGTGCTGCTTATGACATCAGAACACAGGCTAGAGAATTTAATATTGACATCACGTCAAAACTTTATTCTGCAGATGGGGAGCTTGAAGTTGGAAAAATCCCTGCCTATGTTTATTACAATACAAGCAACCCTGTTTTGAAAGAACTTTTGCAAATCAAATTGAATTATGACACAAGTGCAATTTCAATTGATAAGAGACTTGTTTCAGCAAACTCACCATATGCTTTCCTTGGTTGGTATATGGAAAATGATGGGGGCAGAGACAGTGAGCTTACAACAAACTCAACATTGTCAATCAATTTTGGTCATGGATTCTTTATTGACAACTGCAAGGTTTATGCAAAATATCAAGATGATGCCTGCATGGTTACATTTAAGATGGATGCAGGAATAAAAGAAATTCACCTTTATAGTGGTGGTGTGATTGTAAACAAAGATAGCACAGCTGTTGCTATTTCAAAAAAATTGAATGACGTTAAACTTGAGATTTATGTAAATGATAGATATGATTTTGATGTAAGTGAATTTATTGCAAGCCTTGACACATACAAATCATCTGATGCAGAGAGAAAATTCTGTGTATGGCTCAACGAAAATGACCCAGATAGACCAGAAAATTATTATTCTTTCAGTTTGGATATGACTACTCTTACTGGGGACTTCTCTGACGCATTTACAATCAGTGCGCAGACGCAATCCTCAAGAAAAAACAGTGGCATGATGATGTGGATTATTGTTGGTGCTGCTGGTGGTGGTGTTTTGTTGATTGTTGCAATTGTCATCATCGTGGTTGTTGTTAAAAAGAGAAGAGGTGGCTTCGGTGGAGGCTACGGCGGTGGATCTTCATTTAAGAAATCAAGTTATAAGGACTTCTACTAAAATAAAAAAAAGTTTACCAAAAATGGTAAACTTTTTCTTTTTTAATTCAATTTTTGTGCGATGGTATTGTCAACAATATCTGACCAATTTGATGTTTTTGTGATTATTTTTGCTTTTAACATCACATTCATCAAGTTGTTGAAGCTTTCTTGTGACAATGTGAGGTCAGCTCCCCATGCTTGAATTGTTAGGTATTGTTCTACTGCAGATGCAATCTCTTCTGTTGTGTTTCCTGCAAATGAAGGCTTCAAAGATTCCGCAACTTCATTTGATGTGTGAGTCGATATAAATGTGTATGCTTTTTTGATTGCCTTGAGAAACTTTTCTGCTTGCTGACCATGTTTTTTAAGGTAGCTTTGTTTGGTTGCAAAACATGTGTATGGAATGCTTCCAGAAAGCTCGCCTAAACTTGCCACAACATAACCCTTACATTCTTTTTCAATGTTTGTTGCAGTTGGCTCAAAAAGAGTGCAATATTTTGTGCTGCTTTCTGCTTCCCAAACGCTTGCAGTCAAATTGAATGCAACATCAGTACGCAGGTTTATGTCAGTGTTTTTTGTGCCAATTGAATAGCCATTGTGCTCAATGATGTATTGAAGTGTCATTGCAGGCAGTCCACCTTGACGTCCGCCAATAATTGTTTCTCCAACAAGATTGTCAAGAGTAAAATTGGTTTCATTTTCCTTTGACACAATAAATGAGCCATCACAGTGAGTTAGCTGACCGAAGACAACAGGGGCATCTTTTGTGCCTTGCTGATCTGTGTAAACAACTGTTTCAGGTCCAGCAAGTATTATGTCTGCAGAACCTGTCAAAAGGGCACTCATTGAGGTGTCGGAACCTCAACCATTTGTGAGTGTGACAGTCAGTCCTTCATCTTTGAAATAGCCATTGTTTATTGCCACATAAAGTGGTGCATAAAAAATGCTGTGTGTAACTTCATTGAGTTCTATTTTGTTGTAATCTTTGTTTGTGCAACCAACAAAAGCGAATGATGGAACAACCAACATGATAAGAGCTAGACAAAATATTCCCAAGTTTTTCCAAATTTTCATTTTTCCTCCTTACAAAACATATTATGCGGTCAACATTATTTTGGTTAAGGGCGTAAAATACTTGGAAAATTGAGCCAATTATTGTAAAATAATATATATCAATTGGAGATTATTATGGAAAAGACTTACGAGCCATCAAAATTTGAAGACAAAATTTATCAAAACTGGTTGAAAAACAAATATTTTGCTGCAAGACCAGACAAAAACAAAAAGAAATTTTCTATTTCAATGCCACCACCAAATGTTACGGGAAAGGCACATGTTGGTCACGCTCTCAACCACACAATTCAGGATATTATTGTAAGATACAAGAGAATGCAAGGATTTGAGACTCTTTGGCTTCCAGGCACAGACCATGCTGCCATCGCAACTGAAGCAAAAGTTGTTGGAGCTCTTGAAAAAGAAGGGCTTAAAAAGGAACAAGTTGGAAGAGAAAACTTTATCAAGCGTGGTTGGGATTGGTATAGGGAATATGGAAACATTATCTGTGAACAGCTTATGGCAATGGGAGACTCTTGTGATTGGGATAGGAAAGCTTTCACAATGGATGAAAACCTTAGCCGTGCAGTTAGACACTCTTTTGTTGAATATTATAACAAGGGATATATTTATCAAGGCAAGAGAGTTATAAATTATTGCCCAAAATGTAAGAGCTCAATTTCTGACATTGAAAATGAGTATAAAGACCAAACAACAAAACTTTGGCACATAAAATATCCTCTTGAAGATGGTTCTGGTGAGATTATTGTTGCAACAACAAGACCAGAAACCATGTTTGGTGATACCGCTGTTGCAGTAAATCCAAAGGATAAAAGATACAAAAATATTGTTGGAAAAAATGTTGTTTTGCCTATTGTAAACAAGCTTATTCCTATTGTTGCTGATGATTATTGTGAGATGGAATTTGGAACTGGTGCTGTAAAAATTACACCAGCTCATGATCCAAATGATTACGATTTGGGACTTCGTCACAATTTGCCTATGGTTACCGTTATTGATGATGACGGAAAACTCAACGAAAATGCAGGCAAATTTGCCGGAATGGACAGAATTGAGGCAAGAAAACCAATTGAAGAAGAACTCAAAAAACTTGGTGTTTTGGTAAAGACTGAAACATACAAAAACAAGGTTGGCTGCTGCTGCCGTTGTGGGACTATGACAGAACCAAAGGTTTCAGAGCAGTGGTGGGTAAAAATGAAAGAACTTGCCAAACCAGCCATTGAAGCAGTAAAGAGGGGAGAACTTAGATTTACTCCAAAAAGATACGAAAAGATGTATTTAAACTGGCTTGAAAACATTCAAGACTGGTGCATTTCAAGACAATTGTGGCTGGGTCATAGAATCCCTGTTTTCACATGCCAAGATTGTGGGTTTAAGGGAGCTTTTGAAGAGGACCTTAAAGTTTGTCCAAAATGTGGAAGCAAACATATTACTCAAGATCCAGATGTTTTGGACACGTGGTTTAGTTCAGCCCTTTGGCCATTTTCAACACTTGGCTGGCCAAATAAAACGCCAGAACTTGACTATTTTTATCCAACAGATGTACTCGCAACTGGTTATGATATCATATCTTTCTGGGTTGTTAGAATGGTGTTTAGCGGTTTGTTCTTTACAAAGAAGTTACCATTTACTGAAGTTGTTATCAACGGAATTGTTCGTGATAGTCAAGGTAGAAAAATGTCAAAGAATTTGGGCAACGGAATTGACCCAATGGAGATTATTGCAGAATACGGTGCTGACAGCTTGAGACTTTCTCTTATCAATGGAACATCCATGGGTATGGATATTTCATATGGAAAGGAGAAGGCAAAAGAGAGCAAGATTTTTATCAACAAGCTTTACAATGCAAGCAAGTTTGTTTTGGCAAACACAGAGGGGATGAAGATTGTGCCACTTTCATCTTTTACACTTGATGAAAAAGACAAGTGGATTTTGTCAAAATTGCAAGATGTGATCAAATCAACAATCAAAAATCTTGACAAGTATGCACTTGGTGTTGCATCAGCAAATCTGATTGATTTTACTGTTTCATGTTTCTGTGATTGGTATATTGAAGCAAGCAAGCTTGACCTAAATAGTGGGGATGAAAATAGAAAGTCAAAAGCACAGAATATTTTGCTCTTTGTTTTGACAAACATTTTGAAACTCTTCCATCCATATATTCCTTTTGTAACAGAAGAAATTTATACAAATTTGCCAGGGCATGAAGAGACTATTATGCTTTCAAAATTCCCAGAATATAATGCAAAACTTGCTTTCAAAAATTCACAGTTTGAAAAGGTTATGGCAGTTGTAAGGGCAATCAGAGGTACAAGAAGTCAATATAATATCCCTGACAACAAGAAAATTTCAATTTATCTTCTCCCAACAGCAAACCAGAATGTTTATGCTGAGGGTGCGGAAACTGTTGCAAAACTTGCAGGCGGAAACAATGTTGGTCTTATTCAAAAAGAACCATTGGAAAAATGTGCAAAAATATCTCTTGAAGATTGCAACATTTATCTTCCAATGGGTGATTTGGTGGACGAAGCACAAGAGGCTGAAAGAAATGCAAAGAAAATTGAGGAACTTAAATTTGAAATTGCAAGATCAGAAAAGATGCTTTCAAATCCTGGATTTGTTGCAAAAGCACCACAGGCTATGGTTGAGGCCGAAAAAGCAAAACTTGCAAAAAACAAAGAATTTTTGGCACAACTTTTGGGATAAAACAAACAAAAAAGACCGAAATTTAACGGTCTTTTTTATTGCAATGTGATATGTTTGCTGATTATGTGTTTTTTACAAAAAATTAATTACGAATGCAATTTTTTAATATTTTTAATTCAAAACTGATTATAATCCAAACAAATCTCTACCCAAATTCAACATAAGCCTTGGTAATGGCAAAACCCTTATTGGGGCAGTAATAATTCTTAATGTTACGCGCAGATTGGTTTTTGGTGGCTGAAGTGCAACAGCCATTTTTCCGTTCACCTTGCAAGTTGCAACGAGAGGTGCTTTTTTGCCTTCGTATTCAACAACTCTTCCAATACATTCAGAAAAGGTCTTTTCATCTTTATCCAGATTTGATATGTCATATTTTTTCTTTGATTCTTCAACAAGTGGCAATATTTCATCATGAAAATTTGGATTATAAAAGAGAGTTGAGCTTTCACCAGCAGAATAAATTTTTTCAATATAAAGCTTGAATGGTTCAGTAAAATCGCCAACATAGAATGGTGTATAAAGTCTTTTTCTTACGCCACTTTCCTCGTCATAATATCCAAAAAACAGATAAACACAGTTGTCTGTGATTCCTACTTGATTTTCAGAAATTTTTTCAGGAATCAGCCCTTCAACTCTAAATGGTTGACCTAAGCCATTTTTACCTTTGATGGTAACTTTTTGTCTGTTAAGCATGTATAATTTTAGTCTGTTTAAAACCTCTGGTGTAAAACGCATATTTTTTTCTCCCTGTTTTATTGTAGCACATTTTTAATGCATTTCAAAATAAGAAAAGAAAAATTTGTCATCCGACAAGTCATGCTTTCTGGTGCGAGCGGGGCGACGTGTAAAAAAAACAAGCCTGTGTGCTTGTTTTTAACCAAAGCTGAGCATAACTATGCTCCGAAGGGACAAAAAGTCCCACCGCATTTATAAACAAAAAAAGACTTGTCATCCGACAAGTCATGCTTTCTGGTGCGAGCGGTGGGACTTGAACCCACACTCGTGTTAGGAACACGCCCCTTAAACGTGCGCGTCTGCCATTCCGCCACGCTCGCATTGTGAAAACGACTATATTATATACAAAAAAAAATCACTTGTCAACAAAAATGACAAAAAAAATATTTAGTCTTGTATATAGTAAGTTATTTTATAAACACATAATTTAGTTGTTGATTTTTTGTCAACAAAGTGGTATACTACTTGTATGACAAGTAGCAAAACGAAATTTGGCAATAAGGTATTGATAATGCTATGTGTAGCATTCTTGTTCCTTGTTGCTTTTTTTGCTATTCCAAATCCTTTTTCATCAACAACTACAAAGGTAAGTGATTATGAGGCTTTTTACAATTCCTTTATGGATATGATTTCAACATATGATGCAGAAGGAAAAGTTGTTGCTTCGTCAGCAGGAGATGATGATTTGTATTCAACAAGACTTATTGTTGACACAAACAAAACGCTTGACGAGAGAAATGCTGTTGCATCATGTCACTATGATGGTACACACATTTTGCAATATGAAGACTGTGAAACTGCAGAAAAGGCTTATCAATTTTATACAAATTCTGGATTTAAAGTTCAATATGATGTAAAGGTGACGGCTGATACGGTTTCAAGCTCATCTGTTACATACAATTCTTGGGGTTGGGACGCCAAATATGATTTTATGGGGGTAAACTCATATCTTACAACTTTGGAAGCAACGACTGATTCTTCAGAATATAGCAATGTTGTTGTTGCTGTGCTTGACAGCGGAATAAACTCTTCACACACACTATTTTCTGGAAGAATTCTTTCTAGTCTTGGAAGAAACTTTACAAACGAGGGCTCAGGCAGAGATGACTTTGAAGACAGAAACGGACATGGCACACACGTGAGTGGAACGATTGCAGAGGTTACACCAAGTTCAGTTCATATTTTGCCACTTAAGGTGCTTGACCAAAATGGTGAAGGATATTCAAGCTATATCATAAATGCAATTATCTATGCAACAGAACTTCGAAATGGAACAAATGAGAAAAAACTTCCATCTGGCTATGATTTGAGACTTATGAACATGAGCCTTGGTGTTTCTTCAGGTTATAATGCGGAAGTTAGGGCAACAGCCACTGGAATTGAAACACAAATCAACAATGCATACTCAGCAGGCATTTTGTCTGTGGTGGCTGCTGGAAATGAAAGACAAGACACGAAACATGTTCAACCTGCAAATGTTGCCAACGCAATTACTGTGACAGCACTTAAAAGATATTCAACATTCAGCAAAATGTATATTTTGTTTGATGATTCTTACAGTAATTATGGTGACACTGTTGATTTTGGTGCACCTGGATCTTATATAAACAGTGCATGGATTGATTCTAACACAGCAACAAATCACCAAGAGAGTGGAACATCAATGGCTACACCACACGTGACGGCCTGCGTTGCACTTTTATATATGAATCCAACATACAAAAACAAGACTCCTGCACAAATGTATGAAATTTTGCAGGATAATGCCAAGAAGAGTGATTTGTATCCATCAGGCACATATGCAATGGGTTCAAGATCTTGGAACAAATATTATGGATATGGTTGTGTAAATATTGCAGACTGTGCAGTAAAAACAACAGGAAAGGTTACGTTTGATGTTTCAAATCAATTCCAAAGCTCTGCGTTTACACTTGGGCTTGGTTATAGTGAAAACTATTCAGGTTATACACTTCAAATCAAATATTCATTGAATGACGGAAGCTATCAAACATACAACTCTTCAACAAAATTGAATTTGACTGCTTCTGCAAAGATTTCTGCTGTCGCTTATGTTTATAGTGGCACAACAATTATCAAGGCAAGTGAAATTACAACAAAAACATATTACATCAACAATTATGATGTTGAAAGTGCTTACACAATTGATTCATCTGGCGCAATCAAATATTCGGGTACAGAACTGACAACTTTGAATGTTCCAAACATGATTGGCACAAGAGAGGTAAAATATATTTCAAAAAATGCATTTTCAAGTTCTCCAGTCAAAGTAATTAATTTACCAAATACAATCAGAGCAATTTACGAAGAGGCGTTTGCAAAAAATGCAAATCTTACCACAGTAAATTGTTCTGCAAATGTCAGTGGAAACGGGGTTGAAATTGGAAGACTCGCATTCCAAAAATGCACCAGTCTTGCAAATTTCAATATTCCACATGTAAAATCTCTTGGAGAGAGCGCACTTGCTTACACAGTGGTGACAAAGGTGACACTCTCTGATGTGACAACAATAGGTAAGAATGCTTTTTCAGCTTCATCACTCAAGACTTTGGTTGTTGGCAAAAATGTGACAGCTATTGAGTCACATGCCGATCCATTCAATTTGGAAAAGGTATATGGTTATGCAGGCACAAAAGCAGAGGAGTTTGCAAATACTTATAATGCAACTTTCTATGATCTTACATTATCAATCAGCAAAGATTTTGGTACAAAAAAAGTGGTTAAACGTGATGATTTTCTGAGTATTTCTCTTGAAATCAATGGTTATGAGTTGTCTTCCTCAAATTGTGTTGAAGAAACTGGAATTGCTTCATCAAAATATTCAAAGACTTTGACAAATGTAAATGATAATCATTATACTTTGACTTACAATTTCTCAAATTTGCCTGAGGGAGAATATAACTTCAAAGTCACAATCACTGATGGATACGGCGAAAGTGTTGCAAGCTCAAAAACAAAAATTTATGTTGTGGCAGACAGCGTTGAGGGGTATGACATTGCCGCTAGTGCTGGAAATTATGACGTGTATGTAGATAATTATCTTATAAATCCATCAACTTTCAAAGTTTATAGCGGTTATAGCTATGATATAAAAATTGTTGCAGAGGCTGGTTACAAAGCTGACGATATCAATATAGCTGGTTTTGATGTTGAAGAAAATGAGACAAAGACAATCACACCTACAGAAGACGTTGTCATTACAATCAATTCTGCTGAAATGAATGTGTTGAGGGTGACATTCAACATTGAAAACGGACATGTTGAAATCGGTGGGCATACATTGTCACAAGTTGATGTTGATAGAAATGCAAATTGTGTGTTTACCATTGTAGGTGAAACTGGTTATTATGCAAAAAGAGTGCTTGTAAATGGTGAGGTGCTTGAAAGTGAAACAAACACATTTACCATTGAAAATGTGGCAACAAACAAAACTGTCGACATTTTGATGGAGAGCGCCTATTATGAAATTGACGTCACATATGTAAATTCTTGTGGTGTTTTGCATGCTGGAAATTTAAAGAAAGTGGCTTATGGAACAGCTCAAGAAATTACTGTTGTTGCAAATGATGGGTACAAAGTTGATTTTGTGACTGTAAATGGAATTGTTGTTAAAGTGACAAACGGAACGTTTAAAGTTGAAAATGTCACAAAAGATACAGATGTTGTTGTGTCATTTGCAGAAAAAGGTAAATCAATTTTTAGCAGTGACAATGCAATAATTTTGGATTACTTCATTGTCTTTGTTGCAATTTTTGCAGTGTTTATTGTGGCAAGAGTTGCCTTGTTTATAGTAAGAAAGAAAAGACAATAAAAGAGTTAAATCATTTTGAAAAGTCATGTAGATATGTTATCATAAAAAGGTAGGAGGTGTATTATGCCAGGTTGGGCTATAGGATTGATTATTTTTGGTGCTATTTTGCTCTTGGTGCTTGCAATTGTTTTGTGGTATATTGGAGTTTACAACAAACTTATAAGACTTAAAAACAACGCAGAAGAAGCATATTCAACAATGGATGTTTATATGAAGAAGAGATATGATCTCATTCCAAATCTTGTTGAAACAGTAAAAGGCTATGCAAAGCATGAAAAAGAAGCTCTCGAAGGGGTTATGAAAGCTAGATATTCTTGTATGTCAGCAAACGAACCAGAAGAGAAAGCAAAGTATGAAAATGTGCTTACAGGCACACTTAAGACATTGTTTAGCATCACAGAAAACTATCCAGATCTTAAAGCAAACACAAACTTCTTGTCTCTTCAATCAAATTTGCAAAACTTGGAGGCAGAAATTGCTTCATCAAGAAAGTATTACAATGGCTGTGTAAAACTTTATAACACAGAGATTGATATTTTCCCATCAAACATTGTTGCTAAAAGACACAATTTTGAAAAGAAAGTTTTGTTTGAGATTGAAAACAAAGAGCAAAGAGAAGCTCCAAAAGTTCAGTTTTAAAGGATAGAATATGAAATCTAAAAAGTTAAAAGGCGTTTTATACGCCTTTTTGCCTATTATTATACTTTTTGTGCTCTACTTCTTTATTGCAGGGCCAAGTTTTTCATCGTCCGTTTATTATTTGCCAGAAAAAGATGATGGATATGAAATCACATCTTATGATATCAATGCCAAGATAGATGAAAATGGGCGATATCATATTGAAGAAACAATAGAAGCAAACTTTTTTGAACCATCTCATGGGATTTTAAGGTGGTTGCAAAGATACCAAACTGCAAGTTATATAAACACAAAAGGCAAATTTGTATCACAAAATTACAGAGTGCAGGTAAGTGATTTTAAAAGTAGTCAATATGTTGATTCTGATGTCCAAAATGATTATGTTGTCTATTATCTGGGCTCAAGTGCCAAGTATGTCACTGGGGTGCAAACATATCATTTAAGTTATGTGTTTGACATCAGCGATGACAGAGATGACAGTATGGATATGATATATTTCAATATCATAGGCACAGGCTGGAACACAAAAATATCAAATATTACTTTTAGCATAGAATTGCCAAAAGTTGTTGACGACAACATCAAGTTTTATGTTGGCAAATATGGAGAAACAAATGGTGCTGATAGGGTGTCATATTCTTTTGTCGATGGAACAAAAATTACTGGCAGTGTTGCAAGCCTTGATTATGGCGAAGCTGTAACAATCTTTAAGAGTGTAGAGAATGGGTATTTCAAATATGAACACAGCATCATCTTGGATGTATGTATGTTTGTGGCATTTGTGATTACACTTTGTCTTTTTGCAGTATTTTTTGTTAAAAACAGAAGAAAAAGTCCAATTGTTGAAGTTGTTGAATTTGCGCCACCAGAAGGAATCTCTCCAACCGAAGCAGGCTATTTGAATGACTTGGAGGTGACAGGAGATGACATTTCTGCGCTTCTTGTTTATTGGGCGTCAAAAGGTATTGTAAATGTAATTGAAAAAGAGAAAGGCAAAAAGAAGCAAATTTTTATTCAAAAAGTTGTGGATTTGCCTGAAGGTAGCAAAGAACATGAAAAGATTTTGTTTAAAGATCTTTTCAAAAAGCAAGAAATTATTGATGTTGAAGATATATCATCAAATTTGAGTCTTGAAACAGGATATAAGTGCGTTAAGTCAGTTGAAAATGATCATAAAGATAAAATCAAACCAAGTGTTGATGACAAGTTTGGCAGTTTCATTTCAATTTTTGCGATTTTTGTTGTGGCATTTGCACTTAAAGACATCTACGTAAGTTGCATTACAGGGTTTGCCGTTATAGGGAGAGTGTTGCTTGCAATTTTGCCTGCAGTTGGAATGTTTCTATATACATGGGCAATGCAATATAGAATGAAAAAATCGAAGAAAGTTTTAAGAATTTTGATGGCAATTTCTGGTCTTTTGATTTTTGCTCCAATGGTGACACTGGCATGTTTGGCATATGGAAAGGCCGATTTCTTACTCTTTAGATTTTATATGTATATTTTGCCTATTTTTATGATAATTGTACTTCCTAAGTTGGAAAACTTGACAGATAGTGGAAGGGCTGTTATTGGGCGAATTTGGGGCTTAAAACACTATATTGAAACGGCCGAGAAAGATAGACTTGAAATGCTTGTTAAGGATGATCCAAGTTTGTTTTACAAAGTTTTGCCTTATGCCTATGTTTTGGGTGTGACAGATGTTTACATGAAGAAGTTTGAAGATATTGAAATAATTCAACCAGATTGGTATCAAACAGCCTCAACCGATCACTTTACATTTACACATATTTGGCTGTTAAATAGCAGTATAAACAATGTTTCGACAAACATGACAAGAGCAATGATACAAAATTCTGTAAACAAAATTTCTTCAAGTGGTTCCGGACATTCTGGTGGCGGTTGGTCATCAGGCGGAGGAGGCTTCTCTGGTGGAGGTTTCGGCGGCGGTGGCGGCGGCCGATGGTAAATATTACTATATTGACTTTTTATTGTGTTTTATGTAAAATATAGTTAATAAAATTTTTGGAGGATGTATATGGAAGTGAAAGAAGCTCTTTCAAATGTGGGTCTTGCAGCAGGAATAGCGACTTTTGTTGGTGGTCTTGTGATGTGCGGATTTACTGTTGCAAATATTGCGAGTGAGGGGTTTGCTGCAAATTCTTCAATGTCCATGGGGATTGTTACTCTTGCTACTTTGGCTGTTTCAGTTGGGGTGGTTGGAATTTCAGAAGTTATACGTGATAAATAATTATCAAAAGAAGAATTTTATGAAAAGAAGATATATTGAAGAAGCAAAAGACTCAAATGAGGCAGTATTATATTGGAATGATTCCCAATTTGAAGTAGGAGACATTTTGATTGCCTTAGTTGATAATCAGATTTTAGAGGGTGCAAAATTGTATGCTCTTTTTACAAACAAGGACTTTGGAATTGTAATGAGCATGTTTAAAATTGATTTTCAGGCCATAAAAGAAGATCTTGGCATTTATGGTGATTATATTGAAAGAAAAGGAGATATTTTTTCTACGGATTTTAATCCCAAAAGGAATATAAACGCTTTGACAAAGAAGGGTAAAGATCTTGCATTATCTGCAAGAAAGTTTTACAAAGAATTTGAGGAACAGTTTAATGCTGCGATTGCGACAAAGATTGATTTTATTTTTTCAAAAAAATCAAAGAAGGTAAATTAAAAAAATGACTATGTAGTCACTTTTTTAAAAGGCGACAACGATGGGGTCGTCTTTTTTATTTTTAAGTTTGTGTTGCCTTTGAATGTTTTGAGTTGTAGAAACTGCAGTTGATTCAGTTTTTTCTTCATCTTCTTCACTTTTATTTTGTGCTTCTATGTTATCAGTTCCAACGGATGTGATTTGATTTTATGGCGTTGCCATTCTGTTGTAATAGTTTGATCCAAACATTCCGCCAGGGTAACCTCTCATAAATCCGTTTCTATATGGCATTCCATATCCGGTGCCATATGGCATTGTGCCATATCCATAGGCTCTATAAGGAGTTTGGTGTTAATGCTGAACTAATTATTGACAATTCAAACGGTATAGAAACCGCTTTGATGAAAGATATTAAGTCATACAAAGCAAAATCTATATCAAATTCACAAATATTGGCTTGTGCTTATAAACCAGAGGACGCAGGAATTGTCCTAAATGAAATGATACAAGAAGGTTGTTACAGATGATTATTTAATGAAAACAGTATTACATCTCTTATTCATATC
>Ga0310786_10000684_pt1 | contig 54138 bp, 74 predicted proteins | sample AusTroGonzalo_MG_FD_203881 | JGI IMG/M metagenome (GOLD analysis project Ga0310786, IMG submission 203881) | Bovine rumen microbial communities from tropical cattle in Woodstock, Queensland, Australia - Gonzalo_03 (v2) (version 2) | ecosystem: Host-associated > Mammals > Digestive system >...
TATCCAGTCCGCGCAGCCTTCTTCGTCTGTCATTTCATCGTTTGTTTTGTCGAGAATATGCAATCCTTTTCGATCAAGCTTTTTATTCAGATAGATACCATCTTTTGTGCATTTGGCGTCATCAAAGTCCCAGTCTTTCTTCCATGATCCCGTTAATACAAGGCGAGCTCCTGAAGCAAGCACTATTTTTTTTAGCTCTTTCACTCTTGCTTCTGCTATGCCTTTTCGTCCACTTGGAGCTTCGGCATCTGATTCAGGAAAATTCAATACGTTATCAACAGTAAAAAAAATAACCTTCATTAAGGTTCATTCCTTTCAGAGTAAAATTCAGCAGTCATGTTTCGCTTCAGATACCAGCTCTCAAAATCTGATATAAGACGAATACCTTCGTCTTCTTTTGACATGCCGACTTTTATAGGTTTGAATTTATTGTATCTCTCCTTCTTATACATTTGCTGGGCATATTGGATTAAACGTTTTGCGTTTGGGGCATAAAAAAACTCCGTCACTTCCGGCGGATGTCCATCATGTCCAGCTTCAAGCCTGTAAATATAGCATTTTTTCTTAGCCATCTGCATTCTCCTTTGCTTGTATTTGTCCTTGTTGTATCAGCCATGCTATGGCTACGGCTGCAGCATCAGATTCATCGTCGCATTTGTAGTTTTGCTTGCCAATATAATATTCAAGACTGTTTGCAACTTCTGTCTTATCTGCTCTACCGTTGCCAGTTATCAGCTTTTTAATTGTCATCGGATATATGCTGTGCCATTCTTTGCCGTAGAACGCCCACGCACTCCAATCCATGATGCCAACTACTTTAGACAAACTTCGTTCTGACGGAACTTTGACTTTCATTATTTCGTTTTCGCGAACAACAAACACAGTATCATTTAAAGGATAAATACTCTTGAATTTTTCAAAGATTTCATCCAGTAATTGTCCATGTGTTTTCTTGGTATCTTTTTTATTGTTTACTGAATACAATTTAACTCCAGTTATCTTTCCGTTTTTCATGCTGAGAACACAGAATCCAGGTTGTTTCAAGCTAAGATCTGCTCCTAAAACTTTATACTCATTTGGGAATTCAATCTTTTCTGGTTCTTTTTCTTTACGCATAGTTGTCCCTCCTTACGGGTTTGCCGCACTGAGGGCAGAAAACATATTTAGGTTTGTTCTCTAGCCATGCTGTTCCGTTCGAAGATATGACCCATATCTCCTTGCCAAATATTGGTCTTCCAATTGCGTCGCTGAATAAACCGCATCCCGTACAGTTCCATCCTTTCTTGGATGCGTTCAGTTCAAGTTCTACATACTCCATAGAACTGCACTCCTTGTTAGAATGTGTGCTGTCTTTTTAAATTAATCATTGCGCACAGCCATTCACAGGAATTAATCAAGTTTTGATAGCTGATCAAATAACTTCCGAGCTGTTCCAAGGTCAATGTTAAACTTTATGGTGTTATTGCCGTACTTTTTCAAGAACTTTTCTCCGTATGCTGCTCGGCGTTCTTTCATTATTTCTGTTTTATTTGCAGGCTTTTCATATTTCAGCATGACAATATCAGATGCAGTTCTTACATCTTTTGCGTCATATAAAGCGTTAAGAACAGTTTTATACGCCTGAAGTTCCTGCCACATATAATCAAGCTGAAGATAAATATCGCCTACTGATTTGTTTGTCTCAACGGCTTGGTTCAGCAGCCCTTGTTTGCGTGTCTTGTAGCACCACTGAACCAAGCCATATGCTACGCCATCTGTAACAAAGTTATCGTTCTTATGTTGGTCTACTACATGTGTATATTCTTGATTAGTCAGACCAAGCTTCTTTACTCCGTTGGCACATAACGGATTCAAAGAACTTTCTGCCATCAGGTTGCCCATCAATGCAGCTACTCCGTATACATTTTTTAGTTTTTCATACAGATAATTCCAGATAATTTCTTCATTCGTCATCTTCTTGATAAAGCGGGACTGTAAACTTATCGGTATAGTCATCCTGCTTTTCATCTCCGAATACCAGAATTTCAAAAGCATCCGAGTTAAACTTGACATTGTCATTTTCAAACGAATATGTCGGTCTGATAATTGCAAGGTCTTGATGATACGCGCCGGTGTCTGTCTCTATACCAACGAATATTTCTTTATTGAATTCGCTGTCTGTATTTTGTTCTGCTATCAGTCTGTATCCATTATCAAGCGGTATGACTATTTTGCTCACAGTTCTCACTCCTTTATTAATTCCATAACCTCTTCGTAAGAAATGTCATCCATATCTTTCGGTTGAAGTATTCTCATTGTACCGTATAACTCGCCTTCAACTTTTGTCGTTGTGCGTTGAGGAATGCTATACTCAAAGCTGTATGGTCCGGCAAGCTCTTGCCGAATCGACTCTACGTGGAAAGGCGAAACAATTACAGCGCCTGTCTTTTCTTCCACAGATACTAAATAGTATTTTTCGGGATTGTATATCATTGCCATAATATTTTCTCCAAATAAAAAAGAGGGGCAGGATTTCTCCTGCCCCAAGTGTTAGATTTACTGGTTGAATTCTTCATCGCTCACATTCTGAAGCATGTCTTCGCATTCTTCAGCGTAAGCTTCTTCCAGATCCTCTAAGGCAGCGTCCAACAGATTACGTGCATCTTCGATCAGTTGTTTGGTTTCTTCAGCCTTCTTTAAGAGTTCTTGAATTTCGGGGTTAATCATAGTTTGTTTCTCTCCTTCATAATCGTTGTTGGGTTTGTCGCTGCAGTTAACAGTGTCACGATCAATCAAAAGCATCTCTCCATTCGTTCTGAATTAATCGTCCTGGCTGTTACATTCTTCCCGGCGTGGCATGCTTCACCCACGGTGTTAAAGTCATTTAACAGGACTTGTCACGCCCTGCACCAGTAAATTATTCTTCTTCAATATATCCATCGTCATACAACGCGTCAACATCTTCTGTTTCTTCGTCGTCTTCAATGGGTTCTGGATCATACACATCATACACTCTTAATCGTTTATCAAGTTTAGAATTAGCTTTTTCGTTTGACTTTTCAATCAAAGACATAAGACGAGCTACAGACAGAGGTGATGCAATAACAGAACCATTATCTAGGAAAATGGCAGACTTCGCTTTGACTTGCCCACAAGCGTTGATGAGAGTTCCCGCTTTTCTTTCGTCAGCTATTGTTTTTCGTGCTTGGAATATTTCAGTAGACATAATTGCAACTATTCGAGTTGCACAAATAGATACATCAAATTGTCGATTATCGTTGTGTTTTCTTGAGACTCGAACAAACCTTAACGGAACTGTATAACCCATAGGTACTTCAACTCCTTTTCTTTTGCGGGGGTCCGGGCGGCTTTTGGGAGCCGCCCGTCCCCAGATTATTTAGAAGTTGTTTCCCCAGCTTAATTAATCAAAGTCATATTCTCCGAAACTACCAGCACCAGTCACACTATCAATCGAATATCCTGCATAACCAGTATCGTCACTTATAATAGTTTGCCCATTTCCAAGTATACTATCCAACGTATATCCTACATGACCAGATTCATCACCGTACAGATCTCTTCCACCGCCGAGCAATCCATCGACCGCATAACCTCTGTGTTGTCCGTTGGCATCGTAAAAGTCTGTACCTCCGGGAATAACACTGTCGAGCGAATACCCAACAACGTTTCCCTCATCATCATAAAACGTCTGACCATTTCCAAGGATGTTTTCTACACCATAAAATCTTTTCATTGTTTTTCTCCTTTACTTTTTTAAGCGGGAGCTTTAACAACTTCATAGGTTTCAGCCCAAATATCCATTTCTCCAGGCAGAGCTTTTCTTTCTCCGTCTTTATATGTATATCTCGGACTTTTGTTGTAACTTGTTAACACTATGCAATCACCTACATTGAATACATGCTTCGCATAGTCACCTTTGCGTACACGAACAACACCTGTCGTGCCACGCTGAACAGAGTACAGCTTACATTTGACACCATACTTAGCATCAATTTCTTGTACAAAGTACAAGTTGTTTGGCTTTGTTTTATCTATGGAAAGACAAAGTCCAACATTTGAAAACTCTGATGACAGTCGTTGTCCTACGTCCAACTCCTCATCGGGCAGAGATTCTTCATACTCTCTGCACGCCTGAAGCCTTGCCTCGTAAGACTTAACTGTCTTGGTAAGCTTATTCTTTCCTTCAAAGAATTCATTGTAAACTTTCATAAGCTTACCGGATTTACCGTACTGTTCAAAGTAATTCAACTCTACCAGAATCTGAATCTGCCTTGTGTCAAGACAAGTATTCATCTGAAGTTCCCTAAGAACGTCGGTAAATGTATTCAGCTCAACCTGTCCTGACCTTTCTTTATTCGCCATGTTCTGCAGATCACTTGCAGCTTTCTTACTCATATAGCGAATGGAAGACAACGACTGTGATATTGTTCCATGATCTTTATCTACAACCCAGTCTCTGTTGTCTTGCCCAAACCTTCCAGCGGTTAAGCTGATATTCTTATAGCGTTTCATCTCTGCAATGATAGCAGAAATCTTATCAGTATTCTTCTTCTCATCATACAATTTAAGCATGGTAACATACAACTCATATGGATAATGAACCTTCAGCCATGCTGCATACAATGAGTCACAAGCCATACTGAACGCATGAGCGCAACAGAACATATAGTTCGCTGCATCCTCAATAATTCTCCAGATCTTTTCTACAACTTCATGTGCCTTTTCTTCAGATGCGCCTTCTTGTTCTTGTAGCACCTTTGTAAATCCTTCTTTGAATCTTTCTTTGAACGATGCTACTTTGTCTGCTTTCTTTTTCTTAATTGCTTTTGTACAGGCATACGCATCTGATCCAGGAATTCCAGCCGCCTTAAGTATGCGAAGAATCTGTTCGTCATACATTAAGAAACTATCTGGAATTTCTTCAGTTGCCAGTAGATTATCCAGAGATGGAATGTTATATGCAAACCGTTGACGGTTGATAAAGGTGTTAAGCATTGACTTGAAGCCCGGTCTGATAGCAGCAATAAACGCAGCCAGCTCTGTCACATTTTTTGGTTTATATATGTGACATCTTTCAGAAGACTTCGCCCTTTCAACCTGATTCAATCCCATCGTAAACCCATTCGCATATAACTTCCAGACCTCCTTGTCGTCCTTTACTGCTGCAAGCAATTCGTCGACAGACATTACAGGAAGTCCAGCAAGCGCAAACGTATCAGCAATAATCTTTACAACATCAACACGCAAAAAGTCTGCCTTTAAATAGTTATAACTGTCAGCTGTTTTGCCATCAATATACGCAGCATACACAGCATCTTTAGAGCCAGACTTTGACTTAACACGAATAATTCCTATCTCTCTGCGCAAGTCTTTATCAGACAGAATATGCGCACAGGGATGAGGCGAAATGCTGGTAATAATTCCTTTATACTTTTTCGATTCTTCTATAAGCTGTAAATACTTTTCATCTACGTAAGATTCAATTCTTACATCATCGTCAACATTATAATCTGTATCATCCGAGTTATTTTCCTTAGCGTGCTTCACATCAAGCTCATAATTCTGAATCTGTTTTGCAACTTCATTAGCTGTTTCAAAGTCCAAGTTCCTTGCTCTTGCAAGAAGCTTGAACGCTGATAATGTTTTAGCAGTGCCGTAAGCTATCATAGGCAGACATCCATACTCGCCGAGTATTTCTTTGCCTGCTCTTTCAAACGCTTCGACATTAGCCATGTTACAATCCAAATCGGGTAATCCATTTGCCAGTCTGTCAGCCGAAATAAACCTTTCGGGATACATCTTAACAGGAGCTTTCAGTCTGTTAATTGATGAGAATCCCATAGCATAATTAGAAACAAACGAAGCACCAGAACCTCTGCCAGTCTTTGTCAACACGCCACCATATTCTATACCTTTGTCTATAACCTTCTTCATGATGAGCGGATAGTCAGCAGTTCCTGTGCTTGTCATTGTGTCCATCTCTGCGTGGATTTCAGCAGCTTCTTCTTTGGTCGGCATTCCTGCCTTACGAATATATTCATCGCAGACAGTTTTCTTGTATAAATAATTTCTACGTTCTATTGGCATATCAGGATATGGATTAGGTATCTTCTTTTCGGTCGAGAAATATACGCCAGGAAACTCTCGTAGAATCAAAGTATTCTCCATAGCTTCTTGAATCTGTGCTTTATTTAAAACACCTTGATCCTTCAGCATTTGATATGCTTCTTCTGCCGTCGGTAAGAACAAGAGGAATTCATCCTCATTTCCGTAGGATATCTTTGCAGACAGCAGAAATTCTTTTCTTAGTTCTTTTTCTTCCCTTAACACATAGTGACTGTCAGTCGCAAATATCAAAGGTATTTTATACTTTTTAGATAGTTCAACAAGCCATTGATTCCTGTCTACTTGAATCTTCTGCGAGTGCGGTTGCACTTCAAGATAGAAGTTTTCTCTGAAGATATTATGAAGCTCTGCAATTAAACCTTCAGAGTTTGGTCCTGCTACGCAGGCAGTCGTACATATAAAATTTTTGCGATCCAGCCGACGCAATAAATCAAAGTCTATTCTGGCATGATAATAGAATCCTGTCAGATTAGCTTCTGATAGTATTTCATTCAACTGATACAGTCCATCCATATTCTTTGCAACAAGAATCAGATGGTAACCTCTGTTCTCTTTAACAGTTCGATCTTCTACAAAGTACGCTTCTGCTGCTGCAAGAGGAGTCAACTTGTACTCGCCGTCAGAATATTTCTTAGCCAGCTCATATTGTTGCCAGACGTTAGATCTGTTGCCATGCTCTGATATACAAAGAACACGATGACCGCGCTCTTTGAATATCTTTGCATAGTCTTCAATGAACAACGTAGAATCAGGCTGAGTTAAACAATTTGAATAACTCGTGTGTACGTGGTACGGCTCGTATTCAAGCAAACCACATCACTCCTTAATTTAAATAAAATACAGCGCGAAGCTTTTAATCGAAGTCGCTGTATGTTTTGGAAGCCAACACTTCATTGCACAAGCCCTACCCCCTCTCGTGCCTGGGTTGATCAGTATCCCTCCATCGCTCCCGAGTACGCTGTGCAACTCGTGGTCGGTTCATCCCTTCCGTAGATGCCTCCACTAACTGTTGAGTTGCCTGTAGCTGTGGCGTTCTAATTTAAAATCATACTTCTTAGTCAATAACTACATTATCAAGGAACTCTTTCAGCTGCTGTTTTGTAGTCTCACCCATCTCCAGATCAAACAGAACCTGACGAGCCTTAGTGCGAGCCTTGGCGCGCATATCATTTCTCTTATTGTTAATGCTGTTCTCTTCTGGCTTAGAGAAAGATCCATTGAGAGAGAAGATGCTGTCAGAACGATAGCTATGCATAACCATATAACCAAGATCCTTTAGATATTCTTCTGCTTTCTTGGAAGCTTCTGTCATAATTTCTAACACCATTTCTTCAGCTTGTTTCTTTTCGTCATAGTATTCTTTGCCAATTTCTACAGCAGCGTCGTTATACTTTTTGTATATTTCTTCTTCTACATATTCCCTGATAGCTTTTGAAATTCTCATTTTTATTCTCCTTCTTTGAATTCATCGTAATCGTCTTTCTTTTTCTTAAAGTTCGGCATAACACCATTGGGACATTCTTTTCTACTTCCGCATATTTCCCAGCAATAAAAATCTGGCTTCTCTTTGCAGGTAAGCCAGTCGATAACAGTATAAGCTTCAATATTATTTATCTGTTGAGTTGCCCACTCCATCGTTTCATCGTACTGATCTTGAGAGAACAACCGTTGTGGTTTCACGCCAGCTTCATTAAACAAATGGAACATCATCGCATCTGGAAATTTGCCATAATGTTCTTTTACATAAGTTGAATAAAGCAATTGTTGTCTGTACATTTTATCTTCGTCTTTTTTAAATGAAGACATAGACTTAGATTTATGGTCGCAAATAATTAAATTACCTGTAGACTTTTCTCTAAGCATCATGTCAATAATGCCAATAAATTGACGAGTAGTTCCATCAATTAAAGGCAGATCAATTTTGAACTTTTCTTCTGCTGAAAGAACTTCATATCCTTTGAACTCGTCAAAGTTTGTAAGAAAATCAATACCTTGCTGGTATGCTTTCTTAGCGTATCCTTTTGCTGCCAGCATTCTTGGGAAAGCTGTGACGACTTCTTCCGGGTATCGTCTTTCATAATCAACAAGCATTTCTTCCTTGCTGATTATCTTTTTAGCCCATTGATCAAGCAGATCATGAACCAAAGTGCCGCGTTCCGCAAAGGCGTTTGACGCTTGTTCTTGCAGTCCTTCTATTCTTTGAAGGTAAAAAGCGTATGAACATTCATCAAATGAACTTAACTGTGAGTAACTATATACATGATTATCGGGTAATAATCCCATTGGATTCACCCTTTCTTACTTGTTTTTCCCATAGCTTACAATTGATAACAACAATACACCCATAAATACTCCAACAAACAATGTTGGAATAAGCCATATCCAACTGATCATAATGTCACTCCATCTCGATTCTATTATCGATGAGAACTGGTATACTCATACGATTTAATCACATGCCACTGATCATCGTAAACAGTAACAATTGTTGTATGTTCAAGATTATTATTTTGTGAATCAAGCCAGTCTTCCGCTTTTTCCTGCGTGTCAAAGATCTTTGAGGTTGATTCGTAAGTTTGTTTAATTGTTGCCAGATATTTCATATATCCTCTCTCCCACAAATAGTGTAGATTTCAGCGTCAAGGATGACCCTGCCGCAATCTACACATTCGAGAGAGATGTTGGCAGGATCATCCCAATCTCCATATGAAGCAATTTCTACTTGATGACCTCTGTGTTGGAACAGAATATTCCATAAAATTTCATCAGGTTCCCAGAACCGTTCGTCTAATTTTCTGACATCGACGTTCATTTGATCACCAACTTTACTATATAAACAGCTTTATCAGTTTCCACTTCAATATCGTCAAGTTCATACGTACAGTCAAGATCTACGAAACGCCCATCGTCAAACCAGAACGTAACATCGTCATAATAGTTATGTGTTCCAGAACAAAGTTTCCATGTCAAGGATGCTCCGTCCGCAAACCCTACGTCGAAGATTAGCTCGCAAGAATCCTTTTTGTAATGCCAGTTCTCAAGTTCAGCATCAGACATTTCTTCCAGACTTTCTTCCTTAAGACAACGTTTAATCCGATGAAACATATTCTTATTTATTTCTACTTCTTCTACATATTTTGGTCTGTAACTATCTTCTACTTTATGATGAATCATATACGCTCCTTAAATCGGCGGATCAATGTTGCCATCGTCCACGTTGAACTCTTCCAGTTCGTCAACTGGATGATCCGGCAGTTTAATGCCAGTATGATCCCAGCTGAACACCAGATGATCCATCGAGTTAGCCTGATAGATTCTTCTGTTCGCAGGATCGTACACCGTGTTGATAAACCCAGTAATGCCAAAGTCCCTGTTCTTGGTAACACGAATTCCTTTAGGAGACTTTTCTACATTTAATACATTGTCGGCAAGATTAGTTATTGCCGAACTTCCGCTAACGTCATCATTGCTAAACGTTGCACCAACCGCAGTCTTCCTTGGATGTGCAACGCAGATGACATGAGCTTTATATTTATTAGCGAAGGCTTTTAACTGAGCAGTGAACTTAGCCTGCGCTTTGTTCTCTTCGTCAGCAGATACCAGAGCAGACATGATATTGTCACATACAAACAGTTTTGTTCCATATCGACGAGCACAACCTTCAAACACACGCAAAATAGATTCTGTTTGCTTTTCGTCGGTTATAATCCCGTTATCATACAGATAGAATTTGCCTTCAAGCCACGCCTTGATGCGTTTCTGAATCTCTGCATCAATGCACGCAATGTTCTTTCCAGATCTTGGATCTGTCTTATATCCAATGTACTTACGTTCAGTTGCTTGCAGCATAATCCACTCAAGGAATTTATATGCTGACAGTTCTCCTGAATACGCGCATACACTTTCGCCTTGCTCTACCCCTTTAAGGCAGAATGGTCCGCACAGAGAACTCTTACCTTCTCCGCGTTTACCTGAGATAATAGTCAATCCACCTTCACTCAATCCGCCGATATAGTTGTTCAGCGCAGGAATATGAGTCATAATCCTTGGCACTGTCGTTGGATCGATGAATGGAATCTTTGAAACTTCCAGCACACCTTTAATCGGTGCTGGTTCGCATGCGTCTACAAGACTCTTTAATACTTCTGGACCATAGCACTGAAGAATTTCACTTGCATCTTTGCAGATACGATTATAATCTTTACCATTGAAGATACATTCTGGATATTCTTTTGGGATCATGCATCTATCTTCGCCAAGTCTCTTGGCAATTGTTGACACCATTTCCATCCCAGGTTCATCTGCATCTCCAAATAATTTAATCTGATTAAACTTTTCCAGCCAATCCCAGCAGAGATTAATCCACTCAAGATTGTTGCAACCACAAGGAACCGATACAACATTGACAACTCCTGCCTCATACAAAGACAGAGCATCAATCTCACCTTCGCAGATAACCAGCGGAAGGTTGAACGAAGTCATATCCATGCCATAAAGAATCGGCTCTGTGTTTGCATCCTGCCATTCTTTAGGACCATCTCCTTTTTCGTGGCGCTTCGGCTTACGATACTTGACATATGTCAGGACATCGTCCCTATAGAACGGGAACACAATGTTCCCTTTATCATCAGCACCAATCTTCCAATCTTCCAGAGTCTGTTCGGAAATCTTTCTCTTTGCGAAATACGTAACAATCTCTTCAGTCATTGGAAGAATCTTTTCTGGATCTGGTTTAACATAACTCCTTTTCTGTTTGCTTGGCATAGTAGGAAGATAAACTCCTTCAGGCGCTTGAACTCCTAATAGATCGCATAACTGATTGAAGTTACCTTTCTGACCACAGCTTCCTCTTAAACATTGCCATAAGCCATTACTCAAACCAACAGCAAATGTTTCTCTATCATGATCATGCCCGTGACAAATAGGACAATATTCTGCTACTACTTGTCCATTCTTAACCTTAAAATTTCCTAAATGTTTCTCTGCCAATTCGATGACAGCGCTACTCATGGAATCCATTTTAGACACCTCTCCAAATTAGTTTCTGTACTTTTATTTTCTGTTATCTAAAGACGTAGTCTTATTAAAGCCGGAAGCCTCGTTTGAATGGCTTCCGGCAGCATTCGCGGGAGGAGCTCGGCTAGAGCTCCTCGAGAGCGAATGCGCCACTCTTGACATCTAGTTTCTGTCAATAACATTAACAGAGCAACATTACTTGCATTTCATAACAGAAATTAGAACGGATCTTCCTCCGTAGGTTTCGTTTCTTTAGGTGCTGGTTTACTTGTTCCTTCAGGATCTTTCAGTTTAATAACATCGCTGGCTCTGACGGACATACCAAGTCTCTTTTCACCATTCTTGTCGGTATAATCTTCTTGATACAGATCGCCATAAACCTGAACAAGCACACCTTTATCAAGCTTCGGGAACACAGTTTCAGCTGCTTTTCCCCAATAACTTACATTGTAGAAGTCAGCGACATACTTATCGTCAACCTTCTTCGTTGTGTAGACCGCTACACTGAATGAAATAACCGTAGAATTGTTGTAAGTGCTTTGCTTTGGCTCCTTGGTCAACCGACCAGTCAGAGCAACCTTTGCGTAATTTGCCATAATTTTTACCACCTTTTAATATTGCCTCTTATTTATTTTCTTTCCAGCGCGCATGGAAAAAGCCCTCCGAAGAGGTTCGGAGGGCGCTTAACACCGACTCGTGTTAATGTCACTTTTGAAATGCCAACAAGTTACCATATCTCAAGCCGGTGGATTAGCTTAAGCAGGTTTCCTTGCAAGACTCAGAAGCTCATTTAACAAAGCTTCCAGTTTTCCCATATCCTTACAGTTTAGATAGTTTGCCACGCCAATATGTTTCACAATAACATCCTGCGTGAACTGTTCTTTCTGCTTGTCATCCATCTTGGCAGTTATCTTTGTGATGCCATTCTGGATTCGGGAAGTAATCAGCTTATAGTCTTCAGCAGTTGGTTCAGCCTGAGCTGCTGTATACTTTGTCCTATCAGCCTGGAAATAAATATCGTGGCTGAAACCAAGAGCCTTACAAGCAATAGATAAAGCATCCGTGTAAGCCATCTTCATAGCTTCATCAGATGCCTGTGGTCCGTTCTTCCTTTGAGCGACAAAAGTGTTGCCGCCGACACCATATATCGGCTTGCCTTCTTCTTTTGTCACGGGGTCGCGGACAACAAGTTCAAGCTCGCAGAACACTGCAGTTTCCTTCGTCTGTTCTGCATCAACAAACTTATAATTGACGTTCTGTGTCCACCAACCGAAACCGCATGGACCAAACACTTCGGTCAGTTTCTTGATACGCCACATAGGATTGATATCAGTTCCAGAGAAGCGTCCATTGTTAAATGCTTTCTGTGCTTCCTTTGGCGTATCCTGTACTTCTTTGTAAAACCGCATACGGTCATGAATGGTATCCACTTTGACAGAAACTTCTTCAGTATCTGTTTTCTTTACAGGCATTTACCTTTCTCCTTTCGTATATTTGTGTAATATAGGTTTAACAACAGCTATTGTCTCTGTATCTGGCGGTTCTTTTGTAAATAATTCTTTTGTAGAAAGCGTTCTATTATACTTTTTCAATAGCTGTTGGTAACCACGTTCTTTCTTTGGAAGACTCAGAAACTGCATATCTGGAATCCTCCGAGCTATGTATAAAGATCCAGTCGGGTCGCCGTACTGATTCGTTTCAAACCAGCACAGCGCACCCTTTGGGTAGTAATGAACTCCTCGCATTTTGTCTTGTGTTCTATAGTCAGATAGATAATCAAGCATATCGTCATGCCCATACATAGACGTCACCAATACCTTTGGCAAGTTAAACGGAGATGTGCCGTCGAACTGCTTGATAACTCTCCAGCCAGAACGTTTATCTGATGTTGTGTTACTTTTGCAAAGCACGTAAGAAGGATAAAACGAGCCATTCTTTATGTCTCGTTCAAGGACAATTGCAAGCGAATAATACGTTCTTCTTCATCTGCCTTTCGTTCTCTCCTTCTTGCTTTCTGCTTTGCACGTTTGCTTATGACTGCATATACATTCTGACATAACTCACATCTGCATTGTTTTGCATTCTTACGTTCGCAGATAGCGCCGCAGTCTATGCATTCATAAAAGCCTTTCGTATTCTTAACACAACGATGATTCTCTACCCAGGAAGGAACTTTAACTCCACACTCCGGGCAAGTATCACAATCAGATAAATTCTTGCGAAGATTTGTTACTGCGATCCATCCAAACACACGCCAGAACATTTGCTTATGGACGGATTTATTCATACCTTCTCCCGCAAACAGATATTTCACCACATGCGGATAGGCTTCTTCGAGAGATCCATAGCGTTTAATCATTTCGTTGGTAATATCTTCAGCTACAATAGCATAGTTATTGATCAGCTGTTTCTCTGAACTATATGGATTTTCCTGCGATTCAATCACACTTGTAAGATTTGAATTGTCCAACTCACAGAACAACTGTGGAATTTCTGGACGCATTAAAGCACATGGACCAGACATTAACATTTGCCAGTTGAACGGAGGAATGCCTGCATAGTTCATATTAATATTACCAATGTCATCAAACGCATGGCTTATCCTATTCATTGTTGAGTTATTCGATTCTGCATATTTGCGAGAATGATTCTTTGACGTATCCTTTCTTCCGTTTTTGCTGAACTGGAAGAAGTACGGCATCCTACCATTCTTACCGCCTGTTGCTTTACCGATGCGACGAGCAACAGCAGGATAATTAGAATACTCATGGACTACACCAGTCTTTGCGCCATCTATTCTTAAGTTGTTCAGATACGTTAATAACGCTGCTACAACTCTATCAGGATTACTCTTATTCCATACTCTTGTCAGCATGTTAGAGATCTCACCAATATTGGAATATTCATGCGCCCGTTTAAGTCCATTAAACAATGACTCATTAGATATTGGTTCTGCGTATGCCATTTCTGCATCATAGAACAACGGAACAACATCATATCTCTTTACATTGCGTTCTGCTATTTCTACAAACAGCGGTTCTACAATTACATTAAGCTGATCGCCATCTACATCGAACTGCAGAATTCTGGAGATCATAGACTTACACGAAGTATAGATAGCATTTGTATAGAACCAATCATAAATGCTTTGATCATGAACAATCTTTTGAATAGAATGTTCACAATATAAATGAGGAGACCTTAATACGTCTGCTTTATCATGGCGACGGAATATCTTACAGGCAATTTCATCCTTTGCAAGCAATCCTTTCGGATTCTTAATACCCATAAACCAATATTCGCAGCACGCATAAAAGTCGGGCAAGACATACAGTCGCTTATTCTGACAACGAATACGTCCAGACTTTGCGTCAAGGATCATTCGTTTACGAATAGCCTTTAGGGATTCTCTGCTGTAAGCTTCTCTTAAAAGTTCTGGATAAATAGCAAGAGCAGCTTTGTACGGCTGCTCTGACTCTTCATCGGCTTTCAAGGTTTTCAGCATTGAATCCATATCTTTTGTTATTCCTAATATTCTTTCATGTTCTTTAGCTGTAAACTGTTTGATCTCTTCATCTGTAAAATCTGTTAACGTTTGAATCATTTGATAATTCAAAGTTGTATTTGGAATAAATTCTTCTTCATAATTAGTTCTACAGAAATGACAGTTATGAGCTTTATAATATTCTTTATACTCATCCCAAGATCTATATAATTTATATAGCTTAAACATTGAAGTTGTAAGAATAACATTGATACGTTCTTTAACAAGATCATGCTTCTGATGCCATGCATCCTCAATTACAGGTTCGATATTATTTACTTTGCAGAACAAGATGAAATCAAAACTGCCAAGCAAACCTTTCATCCAGTCTCCTCTGATCATAAAGTTAGACATGGACACTTCCGGCAGCATCATTCCACTACCATCAGTATGGTCAATCAGAACAGTCTGTACACCAATCTCAAACGTATAATCAGGTTTGATGTACATCATTCTGTCTGTGACTTCACCTTTAAACTCATTAATTACAATACATCTATCTATATCGAAGTCTGCCCATACCTCGGTGGCGGATGCAGGCAATGCGGTATATGCCATGTACTTATTGGGATTCAACGAACCTCGTTCGTTTATCACATCCCAAATCATACCACACTCAAGTTGTTTGTGTACCTTTTCCCATGCTTTGTCAGATATCATAACAATCTTGTCTCTTCGCAGCTGTCCTGCACTTGCAGTATAGAAATGATAATGCACATGCTCAACGCCAGTCTTTGTTAAAATTGGCATGTACATTCCTTTCATCACAAGCTGTCGAAGAATCTCAAGGTTTTTCCATTTAACCACCACAAGATCCAAAGTACAATCGAGATTGTTTAACTCTAACGCACGAGATAACTCACAACAAAACTCTGCTATTTTCTTACTTGTCTTTAAACTATGATATGTAATTCCTTTTGGAAACGGATAGTCTGCATCTTTAGGATAATAAATTACAGACTTTAATCTTACAGTTCTTGCGGTATCTTCATGTGATAATATTAATTTTTCCAGTTGTACTTTAAGTGCATTCTTTTTTTCTATAAACGGTTTTCGTTTTTCGTTTTCTGCTTTTTCCTCATCCAATCTGTCCAACTCTTTTTTCTGTTCGATGATCTGCATATACAAATCAGATTCTTCATCGGTAAACAGATCATAGCTGGACAGAGAGACAAGTCTTATCTGTTCTTGCAAGTATGTCTTTACAGACATCTTGCCGCCTCCCCTCTTTTGTAAAAAATATCTATGTGAAACTCTTACGAGTAATACAGACGAAAAAGACCGTGCATTATGCCTGTTTTGCACGGTCAGACCACTCACCCTTAGGCAGAGGTCTTCTGTTTGCGAACTGCCGTCTGCTCAAGATAGCGAGAAATAGTAATAACTATACGCAGTCCAGTTTGAGCAACAGAAAGTCATAAACCTATCAGCTATCTATTTCTTTCAGAAAGAGGAATAAGAAAGGAGCGTTTAGCGTCGTACCATGAGCGACGGGTTACCAACCACGGTGCTGATAATCCTATGACGTCTCCGAAATAACAAAAAAAGGAGCTACTAGTCCGGGTTCTCAACCGTTACAAATAAATGTATAGTAGCTCCTACGACAGTAAGACTCGTCAAGGCAACGAAAGGGTGCATATCGCCAAGGCACGTTGTTACGAGGAATCTGTCTCTCACCTTTCAGTGATTCTTTTATTAAATTCACAGCGTCAAGTGGCAAGCTTGACATTAATGCTTATGCGCAACTGTTGGCGACGGGTGCAGGATTCGAACCTGCGGTCGCCTCTCGACGACGCTGGTTTTCAAGACCAGAGTGATAAGCCATACTCTACCAACCCGTCATAGAAAAATAGTGCCGTGTTGACACTCACGGGTATCATTAACACGGCACTACTAGGAAGGATCCATGTCAGACTTGTAGCGCTGACAGACTTAAGCAACCGGCAAGCCGTGAACTCACGGGTTGCACGAAACTCCGCAAAATTTATCATTCTGCGGAGGCTCTTACAAATCGCTGCACCTGCGCAACATCAGAGCAATGTTTATATAAAAGAGAGAGCCAAACAGGAGCATACCTACCTTTCTATTCTCTCTCCTTTATACTCATTTTCGAAATGCTTCATTAGTTCGGTACCTAACAATCTAATTGCGTTAGTTCAGAAACGAAATTCGAATACGCCTGAAGGCTGTACGCTAGTACCGCCTTCAGGCATTGAGGAATTTCGTTGGGGCGTTCCCATCTTGATTCATCAAATAACATTTAATGAGCATAATAACTTTTTACCCTTTATCACAAACCTCTAGCTATCATGCATTTCATTGTTATCCTACAGTACCGTTTAAGTAAGCCTTAAACATATCGTTAACGTTCACATTCCACTTCTTATTTTGATCACGCACGATTTTCTTAAAGTAATCCGGCTCTACCATCGTGTAGTACGACAGCTGTCCACGCAGATGTTGAACATCACCAAGCTCCCAGTACTTTCCGTTCTTCGTATCAAGAATAAACGAACACAGCGCAGCTTTAAAATAGTTCTTCTTCTTATAAGATACTGTGATATTGTTATCCTTGTTCAGAAGAAGTCCCAGACACCAGTTCGCAGAACGACCAGCCTTCTTACCGAAGTGAGTCTTCTCTTTCTTGATCTCCCACGGTGCGCCAAATTCTTTTAATGTGTCTTCAATCATCTTTACGACATCCCGCCATGGGAACATTTCCTGCGCTGACATATGAATATCATCAGCATAACGAGTATAAACGATCTTTCTCGCTGCAAGTTCATTAAACAGTTTATGATCAATCGGTATCATCTGAATGTTACTAAGCAGAGGGCTAATAACTGTTCCTTGTGGCAGACCACCGTTCAGAAACGCCAGACTCACTGCTTTCTTCAGTTCTGCATAACCGTCTTCACGCTTACAAATTTCTGACAGCGGGAATACCATTGACAGCATCTTCATCATAAAATCTAACGTAGTATTTGGGAAGAAACCGCTAAAGTCAGTCTTCAGAAACCAGTTAGAATCATTCTTCTGATGCTTCTTCACGCAGTCTACAATACTGCGCCCTTTGACGTATGCAAACGCTGCGGTATGATACAGCACACCGCAGTCATTTGTGATAAAGCTACTAAGCCTTCCAAGCTGATCCTGCAACTCACTGCATGGGGCATCGATCTGCCTGAAACCACCAGTCGCTTTCGGGATCTTAAACGATCTGTAAAGACTCTGCCTGTCCGTTGCAAACAGACTTTCATTGTCTTCATTGAAGCGTTTTAACCAACGAATCATCATATCGACATTAATTCTTTTCAGAACTTCATTATCGATCTGCTCATATTTTCTTGTAATTGTGGCAGTTGAATTTGACTTGTCATTAGCAAAATCATTCAGCGGAACTTTGTCCATGATGATATCTTCCCACGTCAACTGCCTAGGTCTCCGATGTTGCATTGTTGTAATATAGTACATTTTATTCTCTCCACATAAACTAAATTAGTAAAGTGTGATCTTTCCAGGAGGAGCCACTTGAACACGTTTATCGCTTATTTTTCTTTTATTTCAGGTAAATATCTGAGTATTAGGTAGATTTTGTGATTTATTTACCTGCTTCCACATCAAAAACTGTCAACTTATCTGTTCTCTTAAGCGTCCCGGTTGATTTTCCCGTCGGATCGCGTTAAGCAGCTCGGGCTGCCAGCTGGCGTCCCTGCCTCCTTATCGGGCAAAACGATACAATTTATAACATAAATTGTTCAACAAAAGTTGAAATACTTTATGTGAAATATTTATTTTTCTAACATTTAAACTCAAGCAGTCTACCCAGTATCTTTTCTGGACCGTTCATGCTTGCATGTCGTCGCCTAGACCGGTTACTACTCGTGTTTCTGATTCTTTATAGCCATATCTGTTTTCTATATAGTAGATATTCAGAAACCTTTATTGTTCATTTGCTCTTTCAACCTGCGTTCGAGACGCGTGCGGCGCCTCCGCCCGCCATCTCTTTCCGAGCAAAGTGTTACAACCTATAACATAGACTGTTCAACCGAAGTTGGATTACTTTAAATGTTAAACGATCATTGTGTCAAAAGCGAAAGGATTCAGAATCATAGCTCTCTGCAGTCCTTCACCTTTGACAAAGTTTATAAAGTTTACCACGCCTGCCATTGCAACAGACCAGACAGTCGGCATCACACACAGAGATACTTTACAAGCACTTACCGGAACATTCTTTTCCGCTTCAGCATGTGTGAAATCCATTGTGTCAAGCAGTGAGGCAATATCAGTATCTTTTTGCCAATCTGCAGCATAATGCTGTGCAGATGTTAAAGCTGTTCTGAAGTCGAACATAGCTTTAATGTTCATGTTGTATCTGTTTTCTTCCACGATCCGCTTTCTAAGTTCAATATTGTCTACACACAGAAACACATAACCACTAAGCTTCTGCCCATCCCAGCCGTCACCATACAGTCGAATTGTTTTTACGGCTTCTGGATTGATCTCAACCCATCTGTCGTATACTCCTTCGACTTTTGGTTTATAAAGGTTCTTTGTTGTAAACATTTGGTTTGCAAGATTGTGTTCTTCTACTACGTCAAAGTCATACAGATTCACATTCTTCAGTCCAAACCTTGCAAGCAGTTCAGCAACCGTAGAACCTACTGAACCACAACCAATGATGTTAATCCTATCAGGACAAGTCTCCGGGTTAAAGAATTCAAAACTCTTAGACAGATCCAATTACCAATCCCACCCTTCATAACCGCAACTGTAACCATCATAATAACCTGGCAGATATGCAGGCTGGGTTAAGTTACTTTTTTCTTTTTCTTTTTCTTCTTTTTTTTCCGTGTATTTCTTAGGCTCATTGTAATTATATCCGTTATAGTTATAGCCAGAACCGCCATACTGATAAGGATAAGTTTTCTTCTCTACAACAAGATCAGCAACTTCAGCAACGAAATCATCTATACCTTCAACGTCAATGATAACATCTTTGCGATCATAATATACATTATTGTCCAGATCATACAGGTAAGTATTAATATCGTTATTCTTATTCCAGATCTGGAAGATATAGAATCCAGTCTTTCCAAGATTCTTTACCACATCCTGTTGATTCTGCAGATCAACACCAGATGCACTGGTAGACATCTTGACATGCGAATGCGCCTGAAAGTGCATATCGTTTGCCTCTTCATCAGTCAGGCTGTTAAAGAATTCAAGAGTATCCTCATCTTTGGTATCAACCTTTGCGCCATCCACATACTGTTTGCAAACTTTTACGTCATACACATAGAAATGATGAGGGTCGATACGTGCAACAAGACCATACCATGCAACTTCTGTATCAAAGAATTCAACAAGAGACTGCATTTTCAGATATGCTTCCTGCGTATATGTAATTACAACTTTTTCTTTAGCCACTTCGCTGAAACTTGTCTTTAGCGAAATCGTGCTATCTGATGTGTTGAAAGCAAAATTGTCCAGTTCCTTCTTAAACTTTTCCAAGAACTGTTTAAACAATTCTGTTTTCATTTCTTCCGACAGAACAATCGGTTTCATTATGCTTTTTCTCCTTTATTAAAGAGTCTATTTTGTTTTCTATCTTTGTCAGCTTAAAGGAAAGTATATTAAAACAGACAACCATCACTATCTCAACTATAGTGATGGCTGCCCATAATTGCATATTACTCATCTTTCTTCTCCCTATCAGTCAGCCAGATCAGCGCCTCTTCGGGAGTCATCTCTTTACCTTCCTTCGTGACAAGAACCTTATCCGTACTGTTCAGAATCCATCCCAGGAATGGACGGAATGTCTGAGTTGTTTCATCTAGATTAACAGAACCAGCTGATGCCATACACAGATTAATCGCCCCAATATAGTTGCGAGCAAGCATCTGCTGCATAACTTTGTCTTTATACCCGCCCAGACAACTGTACAGTTTCAGATGCGGATTAGGAATATAATTCTGGAAGATCGGATCTGCTTCCACATAATTGTAGCAGTCATCAGTCGACACTCTGCAACTCTGAAGATCAAGCTGATAGTTACCAGCCATTCTGACCATCAGTAACGGAGAATCAGAGAAGATATTGTTAAACAGAAGTTTACGATTCTCCTTGTTCTTAAATACTTCAGACGTGAGGCGTACACCATATTCACCATCGAAGATATGACCACGTTCGCTAAACACTCGCCATGCCTCTGCGTTATAGCCGTTCAATAGAGTTGTAACTGTAAAGTAGATTCTATTGTTCCTGATGTGCAAATTATGAATATCTTTATTGTGTGCCAAATATTCAACAAAGTTTTCTTCCGGTGCGTCATAATTCTCCGTAGCTTTCAGTCCTTCATATTCAACAATTGCCTGACGCAGAATACGAATTGCTTCGGCATAACGTTCTTCCATTTGCTGTACTTCATAACGCCGATTGGTAACATTGTTATTCGCAGCGTCAATCTTAACTTGATGAAGCTGTCGCATAAAGCTAGACAGCTGAATCCTCTTAAACTCAAGACTGTACGGTTCAACCATTGCTTTAATGCTCTGATAAAACTCCATACGATCTTTCTTGCTCAAAGATTTGATCAGGTTGTAATCACTTTCTTGCAGCGGGTGATCATTAAACAAAGCAGGAAAATACAAAGAGACGAACGACAGCATAAGATGATACAGTCGTATATCGCTCGAATTAACTGCAATCATAACCGCATTCTTTTGCTCATGATACAGAACAAGACATTCACTGCCAGTCTTGTCTTTCACAAAAGCAGAAATACTTTTCTTTTCTTTGAAATCACTCAGATGTTCATTAATATACTGTTGTACATCTGTGTCTTTTGAATATCTATAATAACAGAACAGCGGAAATTCATCGTTATAATCTTTCATGCGATCGATGAAATTCGCAATACATGTACTTTTCTCGCTAAAGATATGATATATACCATCGATGCCTTTATATTCTGGAATCCTTGATTTCAGCATCGCAAGACCCAAACAGGTCAAACTATAATCAGGTTCATTTGTAATCCGTTGAAGCGTGTTAACATACTCCTGCGGGATGGGGTCAATTGGTTTGTTGACTAACTCTCTAAACATTACTTTTTATCTCCTTATGTATAAAAAATAGGAGGACTAGAACCTATCTAGTCCTCCTTTTGGCAGCGGAGATTACTGCGCGCTGATCAGTTCAGCGATCTTCGCTTCCTTCTCCGCAATGTCAGTCAGGACAGTCGGAATTTCCTTCTCAATGTCGTTCAGATCCAGCAGGGCGTTCCCAGCGATATCCTTGATAGCCTGCACCTTGTCGTCGACATCAGAGTCAAACAGGACAGTCACGGTAGCCTTGCCGCCTTCGTTCGTGTGCTCGCCGAAGCAAACACCATAATCGTTCACAGAACCAGCGCCGCTGCCAGTCATAACCTTGAACAGCACTTCGCCTTCCTCGTCAACGATCTTCAGCATTTCGGGAGTATACTTCTCAACCTTCTCCCAATCAGCCAGAGCGATGTCAGACACCAGCACAGCAGATGCACCAGAGATCTGAATCTTCGCCGCATTGTCAATCTTCACGATGGAAGAGATACGGCACTCGGCACCAACACCCAGATCCTTCAGGCTCTTGTCCATGTCGCCAATGCCCAGACGGACACCGTCGATGGTATTCGTCGCAGAGGCATAGTCCACACCGAAATACTCAAGGATCTCGCGAGGAGTCTGATGCTCCGCAAACATGTCGCTCTTACGTCCACCAGTAGTCAGAAGATTAACTTTCACCATAGTTTTTTCCCTCCATAATAAATATTTTTGTGTAAGATGGTGAATCAAGCAGAACGAAAACTTCCAAAGTTTCTGCTCAAACTTTTGCGGTGTTTTACACAAGCATATCCCGGCTGGTCTATGCCTTATAAAATTGCGCGGCGCATGGAGACGAGCCATGACATTAAGGTCTAACGTGCCACCACATATTAAATTGTTCCTACTCATAACAAGCCGGAAGACCGAAGAGTAGGATGGTGGGGAAACCCCCGTAGGGATCGCCGATGCGCAAGCAGCGGCGGGACGAAATGCTCCTATCTAACCATGTTTCTGACACAGTTCAACATCGCGCAGACTTACGTGTAGTGGTCGGTTACACGGCTACGCTAATGAAGATACTGGTAATGTAACTTCGGAGCAGGAACCACCCTAGTTAATACATGGACCAACCAAGCATGTCCTTTTGGCTTTCGCCTACTGTAAATCCTTAGCCAGTCATGTGTCGAAGATGTCAGAGTCGAACTGCTACTGGTCGTCCCAAACGACCCGTGTTACCGTTACACCACATCCTCGATAAAACGCCGACAGTCATTGCTGTCGACGGAGAAAGTAAGCTTTATGTTCTACAACATATCTGAAGAAAGAATCCCAATTCATCAGAAGCTGGTCATAAACATCTATCTTTTCATCTTTAAACTTATGATGTTCTGAATTAAACAAACTTGTTAATACTATTTCGTATTCACATTTGCTCCAGAAACTGTACATAGCCCAAGATTTAATTTCTTTTTCAATAATATCTATATCTTTATACTTTTTAAATGTTCTTTTGCATCCTTCCAGAAAGTTTAAACTATGAAACACATTGAACTTTTCTATTTCTTTCTTATTGAAATCGTCAATATATACATACCATTCTGGATCTGGACATCTCGCAGGCATATAATTCCTCCTTTATGCAATAAAAGTCTTCAGCTTTTCGATGTAATTTCCAGCCGAATCATAAACATCTTCTTCTTCGACGGAATATTTTTCATAGACAAACCCGTCTTTATCAACATAATATGTCTGTTCACCGATAACAAGTATGTCTGAAGACTGTTCCTTCAGCCGTGCATTCATAAAATCACAAACCATATCAGCATTTTCTTTACTGCTAAATACCGCTTCTGTACATTCGAAAAATCCATTTTCCAGTCTGCAATCTTCGCCATCAAGTTTAACCAGATACACTTTATTCATTTTATTCACCTCCAATAAAATAAGCTGAGGTGGTAGGACTCGAACCTACGAATCCGGGAGTCAAAGTCCCGTGCCTTAACCAACTTGGCTACACCTCAATAAAATGTCAGCCTAACCCTCCCCACTTAAACACTGACTCGCTATCCCTCTTCTTTCAGCCGCCCTTGTGGGAACAGACTTGATAGCTTCCAATCCGTCCTGCAAGAGAGTCCTGTTAAGGATATCTGCATTTTATTGCCCACAGTAACGGAAATAGTAGCGGGAGCAGGATTCGAACCTGCGACCTCATGGGTATGAACCATGCCATCTGCCACTGATATATCCCGCAGTAAAGGCAACTGGGTAGCTAACCCTTCTTTCAACCGACAGTTGCCGTGCCGTCATTCGTTTCAGCTTTTTCATTCTTTGTGTGGCGAAACAAACCAATAGACACACATCAGTCGCGACACCGTACTTCCGGCTGGATTCGAACCAGCGACCAGCAACTTATAAGGATGCCACTCTCACCACTGAGTTACGGAAGCAAAAAGAGACTGCGCCACCGGGCGGGCTTGCTAGAAGCGCTTTTGACGCCCCGATTATTTGGTCAGTCTCTAACAGAAGGTAGAAGTCCTTTTATCATGTACGTGGAACTTGTTTTTATCCATGGTTCAAGTGCGCACCCACGTCCTTTTTATTCGCCCGATCAAGGAACGAGCCAATCTGTGAATTTGGTGGACTTCAATATCAGTCGTCACTGAATTTCCCTTCTTGGCGGCTGCTGTAGGGCTCGAACCTACAACCCTTCGGTTAACAGCCGAATGCTCTGCCATTGAGCCAAGCAGCCATAAAAAAAGGAACGCCGAAGGTACTTTTTTCAAGACCCATGTAATCTATTCTTTGTTTTACGCGCGATGGGAGTTCTATATCCGGCTCTTTTGCTTCACCAGACTATTCTCGATAGCGCCCTTCAACCTGACCCATTAATCGATATTAAGTCAGCAACGTTCCTATGGAGCCGATATCCAGATTCGAACTGGAAACCTGCGCATTACAAGTGCGCTGCTCTGCCGTTGAGCCATATCGGCATAAAGGCAGTCTTTCCTGCCAGTCAGATGTCTTTCCATCAAAATGTTGTCTTCCTAACAGGAAGATGGTGCCCAAGGTCGGACTCGAACCGACATGGTTTTGCAACCGGAGGATTTTAAGTCCGCTGTGTCTGCCATTCCACCACTTGGGCAAATAACGGTGCCCTTCAGCACCGTTTTGTCTTACGAGTCATCTTCACCGTTATCGCCGTAGAACCAAAGAAGAAATGCGAAAAAGATAATTACAGGAACTGCAATGCGCCAAGTCAAAATGTAATTAAGTCTTTCCACTGAACTTTCTTCGGTTCTTCAAAGACAATGTCTCCACGGCAGTGTTCTACGTCCATGTCATGATAATATTCGCGCCAGAAATCTCCGAATTCCTCACCGGAACCTTCTAACATGAAGTAAACATTCGGGAACTTTTCAGCAATGGCAACCATATCTTCTGGATGATCATACCATTTCACAGCGTCATACGAAGGAAAGCAAACTTCATGATTCTCGTTGTTGTAATTACCTTTGCATAATGCGTAATTCAACAGATCACGATCTTTCAACTCTTGTAAAATTGCTTCGTATTGTTCTTTGTCTCTTACCTTTCGTGCTGTAAGGGTATGCTCTGTATAGTATCCCATGTTATCCTCCAACTATCTGAAACATATTCATCAGATCATTTTCAGTCTTTTCTTCTTCTGCTTTCTGTGCTTCATTGATTTCTTTGTCCTGTTCGAGACGAACTCTCAAAGCAAACAAAGCATCATCGCCGTCATAATCTCCAGAGCCTTCGTCTTCATACTCATCGTCAACCACAGTTACAGACCACGCTTGAATATCAATGACATCACCATCATCAGCTCGATTCAATGCGCGACGAGCTTCTTCTTCGTCGTCTTCGTTCATGCGTTCGCAAAAATCGTTTCTGAAATCATTCAGCATGTCCTCGTCACAACCATTGAGAATCTCATAAGCAGTAAAAGTATGTCCACCAATAGTAGCACTTTCTTCCAAGTCATTAAGCCACTCTTCAAAGTAATCGTCATCTTCATGATAATCGTCATCAATGCAATAACGAAGAACAGCCTCAATGTCGGTAAATTCTTCACCTGTGTCTTGTATAATATATTTCATTTCTTTTTGCCTCCAAAAAGGAGTAGAGCTGGCTCCCATCACAACCAGCTCTACTCTATCAGCTATTACCCGAGGAGGTGAAATCGGGTGTCAAAATGTCAATTCCGACAAGAAAATCCTTGGACATATTTCTGTATGTTACAAGAGATTTTCTTTTTGATTACAGAATCTTTCTTTTCATACACCTCAAATTTTATTACAGAAAAATTCCATAATCTATATCAGAACACGGGCGGAATCCCGATGGTAGGATTCCCGTGGCGAAGGGGTCGCCGTTGCGCGAGCAACGGCGAAAAATAAGGCATTTCGGCTGATGCCAGAGACTATACATTTATGTGCATAATATGCAAAATTACAGTCATTATTCAACCTATAGATTCGCCTTATACAATACCACCAATTATGCAGCAAGAGGACACATGTTGTCCATGCACTGCACTTCCCGAATCAGTCGTTCAGCATTCTTTCCGCTGTCAGAATAAACAAACTTTCGACTTACAGCTACGTTATTATGGAAGTCCATCAATGCCAGATATGTAAACTCCATAAACCTGTTGCTCAAATTGTCGCCGTGACCATCATAAGATTCAAGCTGATTACGAAGCGCAAGAGCGGGACTGACATTGCGTTTTACACCGCACTTACGGTTCGAGTTGAGAACTTTAAAGAAGTCACGCAGTTCGCTTTCTGAAATTTCTCCAGTCCTAAGCATACAATAAGCCATTGTTGCACAGCTTGTCTTGACACCAACAAACTTAGCGTTGCCAAACCTTGTTCTTACGATACCTTCAACCATTTTCAGCGTTTCAATATGTTTAATAGCATAGTCGCAAATCTCCATATCTCCTGCGCCACATCTGCTTTTCACTTTACCAGCAATAATAGTCTTCACGACAGCCGGAGTCAGATTGCTAACACTATATCCAAGATCTCTAAGCATCTGCAGACAAGAACGTTTGGACTGCATGTCATACATAACACAATTATCAGCATCGAAAATCATATACATCAAAGCAGGCACTCCGCTCTTAATAATTCCATTCAGTCGGTGCTGACCATTGCGGAGAATTCCGTCTTTGCTAATTACAATAGCCTCGCCATTCTTTTGCCAAAGTCCCTGTTTAATATCTTTCGAATATTTGTCGACAACTGGTCGCATGACGGGACGATAATTGCGAACATTCAATTTAAGAAATTCTTTTGCCAGTTCTGCGGTAATCAGAATCCATCCGTTAAGTTCAAAGGTTTCCTGTCTTGCTTTAACAATCATATTGTACAAAGTTTTAGACATCCATTTCATTGCTTTTTATTCCTTTCATGTATTTTTATTTTATGCTTTTTATACAAACAAATCATACATTTCTTTTTCTGATATATCTTCGAATTCACTACCAGCAGGTTCCAGCCACTCTTCTGCCCAAAGCCAATAACCATCAAAATTGATTAATGTGTCTCCGCTTGTTGCACCATCAAGCTTATAAGCATTTCTACCGCTTGCATCCAGCTTGATAATTTTATGTGTAGTTGCTAAATATGTTCGCATTGGACCAGCGAAATTAACACAACCTTTAATCTCTGGTGCGTTTTCTTTAATATAAACCAAATCGCCAACTGCATATTTCATTTTATTCACCTTAATCTGCAATAGATTTAAATCTGGGATAATCTTTGCTGTGTTCGCATGCTTCAAGGTATTGAATTGCTCCGTTTACACGACGGATTTCCTGAACACCAGCCTGAAGAGCTTCCACAGCAAAGTCTTCCCAATCTTTCTGTGTAAAATTTCCTTTTTCGTTTTGCGACAAACAGTACGAAAGTTCATCTTTCAGTCGCTCTAAGTAAGTCCGTCTATCTTTAAACAAAAGTTCTTTTGCTTTTGTTGGATCAATATTATTCATACTTCACAATCCTTACTGGTTTTCCCAGTTTTTTCATTGTTTCAATCATGTGTTTCGTCCCGGAAGATTTTCCATCCCAGAAAGCAACCAGACAGTCAGCAACTTTTGCCATCTTTTCATTGCGCAAATAACCGGCAGCTCTGCCATCCTTTTCCCAATTAGCAGGATAAGACAAAATATGAAGCTTATTTTCTTCGGCATACTTTCTTCCAAGAGCGTCTGCTCCTCTTGCTTCACCACAAACAATTGTAGGGGTCATAGAACTAAAGAAATAATCAAGCTTTTTCTTCAGCAAGTCATAATCTTTGAATCCTCTTGAACCTGCGACAATTACATTCTTCTTGCGATCCATCTTCTGAATGTTCTGGCGAATCTCCATAATTATCTTGCCAAACATGTTATAACCTTTACCGTTATGAACACCCCAGAACTCATCACCTTCTGCGGCTATATATTCATCTCCGGTATCACACAGAGCCTGGCGAAGTCCTTCGTTATGATAGAACTTGTCTTCCAGCAACTGATACATAACATCAACACGATACTGATCCCAGTCTTCACGAAGTTGAACTTTGCGACCAATATCTTTCGCAGTGTATCCCTGTACCCAGAAGCCACGCCTATTTATAAACAGTTCATGATCACATTCATTCGCACACTTTGCATATTGATATGCAGTTTCCACGCACGGAAATACTTCACCATCGTAATGAACTTTGCAACTGTACGTGTTGCTAAGAAATGAATACTTGTCAGAAAATTCCATTTCAGTTACTCCTTGTTCAGTCGCGCTTTTAACTCTTTATTTTCAGTCACTAAAGCTTTGAGAATTTTATATATTTCACCAAGATGGTATGCCTCTCGGCATTGAATACAGATGTCCCAGCAAGGACCTCTACATTGTTCAAGATCCGCAAGCAATTCTTCGGGGCTTCGCGGTTCTCTCGGGATCAGATCTTCGATCATTGCCAGTCACCTTCTTCCAGTCATTGATTAAATATGTCTATGAGTTCGCTTTCGCCAATTGCACTATATTCTACTTCTAGCTCCAGCGGTTCCAACCAGTCACTATGCCACGTCCAGGAATTACCAGTCACTTTGAACCAACTGGGATCTCCGTCACAGCGCCTTTCAACGGTAACTTCCTGTCCGGCGTACAAATCCATATCACTGCTAAATCCAGGATGCCGACCTCTCTCAATGTCGATATCCCGGAAATTCGGTCTAATGCGGTATTTTTTACCAATTTCTATATTTACATGTTCCATTTGTTTTACCTCAGTCATACTTGCCGTATTCCCAGATTAATTCTCCAACGCCCATCGAAGCTGAAACTTTCGCATAAGTCTTGAAAGTCCAGTCATCATGCTGAAGCGTAAAACCGAGAAACTTATCACGGAACCACTTAACGATATGATCGTCATCTGCATAGTCACGAAGAGCGCCGGTAATTTCATACTTGTATCTTCCGTCTTCAGTCTTCCGTGCAGACCTGCGACACTTGACATATTTCAAGGAGCCCTCACTGCCAGTCGGCATGTATTCATCTTCGTGACCTTTATATGCTTCCCATTCACGCTCGTTATGTTCATCTGCTTTGTCGCAGGCGTCATGATAAGCCTCATCGTCGAACTCCCAGTCACCTTCGACACGCTTGTAATATTCGTTGGAATTTACAAACTGCAGATCTAGCTGTTTACCAAAAGCTTTTTCCAGTTCTTCAGTCGTCACAGGTTCGGGGAACTTCATGATAATGTGCACATGGGTCCAAACACTCATTCGTGACACCTCTTTACTTTTTATTCATTTTGTTGTATACTATTCACGGTGAATCAATCACCGCATCTCTCCTGCTTATACGACCGCTGAAACCATACAGCGGTCATTTTTCTTTGCAGTCTTCAAGCAGCTGAAGGATGTCATCAACATCCCAAGGTTTGTCAAACGCACAAGGACCAAGGTCATAATACTTTGCGTTTTTCATTTGCCGAAGCAAAGTTTCTGCCAGTTCTTTCTGATCATCATGATTAGTAAGATCACACGGACATTCATCAGTATCAAATATCTCATGACACTGTTCACAGTCAGTTCCGCCGCATATAGTGCGAGCAAGAACGCCTATGAAGACCTGATCAATATCTTTCATCAGTATTCACCTTTAAATATTTCTTCTTTTTGTTTGTATATTTTATTGTACAGATCGTTCACTGTCATAGACTGAAGTTCAAGGTGCCAGCGAGTATCCTCATCAGCAGTCTTTATTGCTTCATCTTTGATAGCTTTCATCTCTTTAAGAACTGCCAGAATCGTATCCATATCAACAACGCTAAGCGAGACATTCTTCAAAGCCACAGCGTCAACTTTAGGATAGCGTTCCATAACAGGGCAGACTTTACTTTTCACCAGTCGCACGCTCCTTTTCTCTTTCCAGAGCCTGCTTAAAGTGACTATACGTTTCCCACGTCAGATTCTTCTTTTCCTGATAGTTAAGATACCCGTCACTGTCACCGACAGTAAAAGCTGCTACGCGGGCTGCGCCGTAGTGTATAGCAGCCATTTTCAAAGCTTCGATTACAACTTCCATTTCATATTCAGGTACTTTAAGATTCACAGTCATCCCGTTTCGCCTTCTTTCTGTCGTAGATTTTTCCAGATGGTTTCTTTCTTGTCACGGGGCTGAAACCCCATTTAACCCGCCGCTTCTTATTCAGGGCGGCTTTATCTTTCTTTGACATCTTTTCATACGGTATAAACATTTCAGTCGCCCCTTTCTTAAGATAAGATAAGTGTTTATTCTCTGTTAAAGAAAATGCATTAGACTTATCTGATAAAAGATAATGCAGTTACTGTAGAGATTATTCTTATATGTCAGTCTTTGATAAAAGAATTCGGTATAGGAGATTCTGAAAGAATAATTCTATTCCATAGTTGAGTCTCTTCTATAAAGTCCTAATACCACTCATTAAGTACTCATCATTAGAACAGAATATTTTCTCATAATTGAAAAAGTTTTTTGAAAGACTTAACTAAATGATAAGTTTCTTTTATATATATAATATATTCTTATAGAAGAAACTCGTTTACCTGTCATCCCAGTCAGGGACATCCTCTACAGGCGTTAACTCCGTCTTAGTCATACCTTCATACAGCATTTCAGCAACAGTTTCCTTCAGTCTGTCCATAAATTCATCCAGAGGCATATGCACGCACTGCTCCATCTCTCTCCAGCATAAAGTTTTATAATCCAGCATATTTGCAAATACATTGTCCAACATATCATTAGGATCAGCGTTCACGATAATCTTGTTCGTTCTCGGATAAATGTTCAATTGAATCATGTCAGTCACTCCCTACGGGTTGTACGTTATCGAGTCAAATTTCGTTTCCAGAGATTCAAATGAATAAATAGTCATTCTGCGCCTTCGGCGCGTTTTTTCTTCCAGTCACGTAAGCGTGCTGTGAGAGTTTCTTTCTGTTCGTCAGTCAGGTTCTGCTTCTGCGGAGCCTGCAGTTTGAAGTAGGAGATCGGCATCCGAGCGTAGATGGTCCCGTCATTGTCTTCTGGTTCCCGAAGAATCACGACATCGTCAGGATGCGTGTTGTGCAATTTCCGTACTTTGTTAATCCATTTAGGTTCATTCGATGAGAAGTAGCCCGCTTCGCGGGCACAGTAGTTGAAGCAAGTCTCAATATCTTTTTGTGCCATATCAGTCACCCATCTTCTTTATGTTCGACGTGTCATAGATCGGACACTCACCAGTCTCGCAGGCTGTCTTCATGTTCTCGTCTACGAAAGTACAGGCAATACATCCGTACAGTCCTATTGCTTCACCGGGGTCTTCGGTAAACGGATCGTTATCCATTTCAGTCACCTCCAAATAAAAAAAGCGCGACGGGCAAAACCGATATCCGGGAGGAGCCCGCCACAAATCCTTTTCTCAAAATCAGTCACCTCTAAAAAAAATAAAAGAGAGGAATGTTATCCGCTAGACACAGTATTACGTACTCCCAGTCACGAGCACAACCCCTCTAAGAAAATGCCGGTAAACCGCATGAGTGTAAACCCGGCGCGTCAGTCACTTAAACCATTACTCGTACACAGCTATCAACCTTAACCCATCAGGTCATCGTGAGGTTTCCACTCACAGGTGTGTGCCACCGGAGAGTATGGTCGGTTTAAAAAAAAAAAAATACTGGGAACCGCAGGAATGTAAACCCAGTCACTTGCTTCTTTGCGACGTAGCTTCCCGGCATCAGTCGCCTACCGCTGCTCTCGGCACAAGCTTCAGTGTTTTTCGACGGGGCTTGAGCAGATCTCCCCCAGACACTCGGTTTTTATTTACTTGGCAGCACTCGTCCAGTAGATAGCCTGCGTGCTCTTTACTTTCACTGTCTCCAAGCCAGGGATCGCTATCTCTCTCCCTTATAGTAATTCTCGAAATGCTTCATTCGTTCGGTACCGAAGTAATTTCGAGCACTATTATAAAAAAGAGAATCAAAAAAAAGGAGCCTGACCCCATCCAGTCAGGCTCCATATATTTCAGTCAATTAGAAGGGTCCGTCGCCGTCTTCCAGCTCGACCACTTCGTCCACCGCGATCTCACCAACGGGCAACTCTTCAGTCGGGTCCGCAGTGTCAGGCATACCAGTCGCAAACTGGATGCTGGCATTGTTCAGCTGCAGATACGGCACAGCCTGCCCCTGTTTGTTGATGTAGGCACCGGCATCTTCGTACCCGATAATCATCAGCGGGCGTCCCTTCGCCAGCCACTTCTCCAGGGTCTTACCCCTCTTGCCGAAGATGGCAATCCGATGATACACAGTCTTTGTGTCGCCGTTGCGGTTCCGGCGGTTTTCAGCCACGGAGAAGTTGGTCACCCAATCGTTGATCTTCTCAACGTACTTGGAAGTAGCGGGGATGCTAATATTAGCCAGGAAAAATGTCATTGCTTTTTACCTTTGGCGCGTCCTTTCTGCAACGCGCCCCTTTCTTTTTTATTTTTTACTTTTTTGCACTTCTGGTGCGCTCTGTATGAAAGAGTTTGATGGAAACCCTTTCGCTATATGCAAATGAGCCCAGTCAGATTCTGGTGAGCCCAAGTACATCACTTTATTGCCTGTGTGGCACGTCCTGTAGTCTTTAATCTGTTCATAAAATCCTGTCCAAGAGGAAGAGGCTTATTTTCCGGTGGAGCAATATAACCCAACCCCTTATCTGCTGCCAGAATCTTGCAGCTGTATCTCCATTCTTCGATTAGCCTGCGCCAGTACATTCCGGCAAGCGCAAGTCCTCCGGCGAACGCTCCGACAATCAAAACCAGCACAATCAGAAAATAAATCATGTTAATCTCCAATCCTCTGGATATTCCAGAATCTCGTTGTAGTATGATTCTTCTGCAAGCCGATCTACATACTCGTCATAGTCATCCATGCAAACCTCCGAAGATCACATGCCGAGCTTTAATCGCCTGTTCTCTGGCAAACTTATCGGCACGCTCATTCTGTTCGAGACCTGAATGTCCAGGGATCTTGATCATTTCGATCTTATGTCCAGACCTCTTCAAGCTTTGGATAATCTGAATCCAGAGTCCATGATTCGGACGATCACTTGTGCTGAGCCAGTGTTCATCGTGGTTCCAGCAGGAACACACATACTGACTGTCAGTGAGGATCTGGATCTTGGCAGGCTTTTTAATACTGTTTGCGCAAAATTCAACTGCATGCAGAACTGCCTTCAGTTCCATGCTATTGTTGGTTTCACGCGGTGATTTGCTATATCCCTTTACAATCCTGCTGATTCCGTCTGCCTTGATAATGGCGGCGAATCCACCGACTCCGGGGTTACCCAAGCAGGACCCGTCGGTGTAGCACTTAACAATCTTTTCCATACTTTTATTCCTTTCTTTTTATAAAATTGGGCGGAGCATCGAAGCCCCGCCCTTCTCCCGTGGTACACGGAAGTTAATTCTCAACCGGAGAGAGTATGGTCGGGGAGTAATTTTGATCATCCAGTTCTCCCCATTTTCAACTGGAGTTCCATCGCATAGCCCGAAGGCTAACCAAGGTCCTCCAATTCACTTGTCGTAGGTTCGCACGAACAGATCGCTATGTGTTTCGGAGGTACTGAACGTGCAATGGTTCTTTCATATTCCCATTGACGTAACCAGTCCTTGATACACTGACGGTACTGCGCAACGAGTTCTGCGACAGTGCAGTACTGATAGTTGTGCATCTGTTTCTCCTTTCATTTTTTATTTATTCAAACTCTTACGAGGTCTGCGCAAAGAAACTGGGCTGATCTGTCCACCAGCCCAGAAAAGGAGGAGGAATATGAAGAAACTGAATGTCTAATTAACAAATCCGAGGGGACCCTTCATCCCCCCGGACCCAATCACAAGCACGACAGTCGGAGCTGGCATCTCCTCGAATCGTGCCCTGGCTGTAGGACTAGTCTGCAGTAAGTCAGTAAATGCCAATAACTTACCGTAGCAGTCCCTGTGTACAATTCTGCAGACCATGTTGACCATCAGCCACCGTCTGCAGTCAGTATACAGGAATCAGCACCTACGACGCTTGGAACAGCCTATGACCGTTCCAGCGTGAGGACAGTCTTTCTTGAATATACATTTTACACAAGGGCAAGGAGCTTGTTTCTTCGTCATACTGCTTTCCCTGCCTTGTGTTTAATAAGCCAGTTTTTGATGCTGGTAATTGCTTCTCTCTGTTCCTCAAGTTCTTTGTTGATACGACGCACAGATTTCTTCTTTACGTTTGCGGAAGTGAGGGCAACCAGTTCAGCACGGAGGCTTTCGACTTTCTTTTCAGCTGCGTCGAGAAACAGCTCCTGATTTTTGATCTCATTTTGAAGCAGAGCTTTCGCTGTGCATTTCATCTCATATTCTGTGGGTTTTCTTGTACGTGCCATTTTTTGATTTCTCCTTTTTACTTTTTATTGAATAGAAAAAAAAGAGAGCACCCGGTCCGAGATTAGACTCAGACCGGGCGATACGTCCTTTACGCGACGGGAGCAACGGGAGCCGAGGGTGCAGTGGTCTTCGTGATCACCTGTACCAGCGGAGCAGACACCTTGCCTTTGGGGTCCAAGACGAACACGTACCCCGTAGCATTGTAGTACTGATCCTTCTTCACAACGTGATCGCAGTACCCCGTGATCTGCTTCCCAGACAGACTGTCCTTCTCAGCCATGATCGCTGCCATGAAGTTTTCATCCCAAAAGCTGAGCTGGATGGAACTCATGGAGTTTTCATCGAACTCGGGCAGCTTCCCGGTGATCTTCACTTCGGGCATAAAGCCCACGGTCACATGGACCACCTTGCGTTTCTTTTCCTTCGTCTCGAGCTGGACGGGGGTTCCGAGAATCTTTCCTGTGAATTTCTGCATTTTAGTTTCCTCCTAAGATTTTATTTTTTGTTTTTATGGGTCTTCCATAGTGGATCCTCCGGTCGCGATGGGAGCGCGATATAACCGGGAGTCCCCATAGTAGATCCCCCGGTCGCGATAAACGCGATAAAAAGGAGATTTAAACGGGGATACCAAAGGAGAATCCCATGGTAGATCCCTCGGTCGAGATCAAAGAGACAAAGAGAAAAAGAGATATAGAGATAAAAAAATCCCCCCCCTCGAAAAAACACCTCCGCTGGAAAATTGGGGGTGCCCCAATTGGCAAAAGAGTGCTGGAGTACTCTATGCCATAAAAAATAAAAAAAGAGTCAGCTGTTAAACTGACTCTGTTGGTAATTCTTTATTCGTTTGGCAGAATACGGATGTTGTCTTTGAATATTGCGTAACCGGAACCTATTCCATAGTTGTTATGTGTCCATAATATAGCATGTTGAAGCGTTGGTTTTGCGTTTACTATCCTCCAATCCCAATCTTCTTTGTCTCCCATTACAGCACAGATTGTATATGTGTGAAGATTTTTCAAATATTTTTGTAGTTCTTCATGTGTCCAGTAATGCACGCAGATGTTTTCACGTTCCAAGCTTTCAATGTTGATTATTCCGTCCATGCATACATTGCGGTATCCATCATCTGGTCCATAGCAATTTACTTCATCGTCGGCTTTCAAAAACGTGTTGACGTCCTCTTCGCAGCCAAAAACGTTGATTACTGGGTTGTCGTTGATTCCGGGATTAATACATACTACGCTTGGGTTGTTGAAGAGCAAGAGTCTCATTTTACCTTCTCCTTTCAGTTTTTGGTTATAACCGTTCGTAAAAATAAAAAAGCCCATCTGGAATTTCTTCCAGACGGGCTTGCTGTTGTCAGACGACGGGAGCGGTAGGCGCGATGGGAGCAGACGGGGCTTCAGCGGGCTTGGCTGACTTGCCGAGTTTTTCATTCAGCACAACGTGCCACTCTTCTTTGGTCAGAGCCGCTTCAAGGTCGATCTTCGGAACTTCTCCCTCTTTTGCCAGGTCGAGCCCGGTTGTTTTGATGTTGTACAGATCGTTCATCCCGGGCTTTCCAGGTGTACGAACGAGGTGCCCAAACACTTTCCAAAAGGTCTTGGCACCGATCACGCCAGACTTCTTGAGCGCTTCGAGCGCCTTCTTGTCGTCTTCGCGCAGACCGTCGATATAAATCCAGTGATTCTTGCGGCGCAGAACGTTGAGCGGAGAGTCGTCCGCAACAATCAGTGTTGCGGTGTACTTCACGGTGTCCTTGAACTTCTTGGCGGTCAGGTCGATTTCACCGTTCTTGTCAACTTTCAGGGTTCCAATAGCTTCGATCATGGTGTCATTCCAAGTGTCCTTATTCATGGTAGTTCCTCCTCTTGCCGTTGTACGGCGTTTTGTTGCTCCGTTGCCCAGTTTCTGGGACGGGTCATTCCATTTAAGAGTCCTTCCTCTCTAAGAATGACATGCATGGGCTCTTTGATCGCTGGCAGTTCCCCTCTGCCCGCCTGTATCAGGTCGACTTTGTCGCGAAAATAAAAAAAAGGAGCTGAGTTTCCTCAGCTCCGATTGGATTATTCTTCTTCGTCTTCTACTTCGTCGTCCTCTGTGCCTGTTATTGTTCTTAACGAAGCTAAGAGAGCGGCTGTGTCGACGTTGTCGTTTGGCTCTACCTCATCGGTTGTTTGTACCGGTATGTTGATTTCTGTGAGCAGTTGTGCCTGAAGTGCCGCGCTGTCGATGTTTGTGTCAAACGGTGGTTCCAGCTCTTCCGTCGTGGTTTCAGCTATTTCCTCTGGCTCTTCTTTGATAGGTTTTGTCACAGAGTCCTTGATGGAAACGCTATCGCCAAATGTCTTCGGTGCTTTCTCGCCAGTATTGCGACACACTTCCTCAATCAACATTCCTTCAAACAGTTTGAGGAACTGGCTGATGGCAAAGGACGTCCCTCGACTCTGGGACTCTGTGCCGATGAAGCTCTGACATAGCGCATTGTACGCCAGCCACAAACAGTCATCTGCTGAGATATCCTGTCGTTTTGTTGCTGTCCTGACGAACGCAATAAGGTTGTCGCCAAATGTGTCGCGTGCCGACACGGACCAACCTTTCTTGTCGTCGTTCAAGTTGCACTCAAGGTCAACGATCTTCGCCGCGTACTTAGAGAAGTATGTTACCATGCTAATCCCATTCTCGCTGTCAGCGAAGACTTGCAGGTCTGAGTTTAACTCCAACGTCTGCGCTTCGTCGGGGAAGCAGACCAAGCTTGTCTTTATTTCGTCCAGTTCGTTTCCAAACCGATGCTTCCACGTAGACTCATCTGCTGGTTCGAATCCGCTGGGACACCAAAGCATTTTCGGGACGTCGGGTTCAATCCTGCCGTCCTCTGTGTATGAGAAATCGTTGGTTTCAGTTTTGCCCGTTTCTTCAATTGGGACAAACTTCATCAGCAGCTTCTTAACACGCGCCAGTACATTAGTTCCAACACCTGGATACTTGTCTGGCATGAATGCTTCGTGACGTTTCTTGAATCCCGAATCAGGCGCGTTCGGGTGCGCGTCCCTCTGACTCATCGGGCGGAACGCGAACCGTTTGGTTATTTCTTCCGGTGCGTCAGGCTTGTGATTCAGTTTGCCCGAATCAGTCGCCATATTTCCACCCACGCCGAGCAAGTCGTTGTATTCGAATACCTGTTCGAGCGTGACGAAGTCGGAATAGTCTCCGTTTTCATCCAGAGTTGGGCGAAGAAGCGTTCTCCATTCCTGCCCTTCTTCAAGTAGCGGTACCATCTCGTCAATGACGAATTGGTGCGTAGCGAAATTTCCTACGCTTTCCTCACTCTGCCACTGAGCATTTCTGCTCAGATATTCAACCAGTGTTTCTTTCTTCGATGACGTTTCCCATTTGCTAAAGATGATATGAGGGAAGTTGAAGATTTTATTCGCCAACTCTACCGCTGTAACCACACGCTCATCGAAGATAACGTACAGTTTGTCGCCGTCGAGATCAGCGTCCAAATCCTGGAGAACCATGTCTCCAGGACGTCCAGATACCACGATCACGCCCGAGTGCGTGCTACCTGAAACTTTTACAACAGGTAAGCCAGATTTTACCTGTGGAAATCTTCCAAGGACCAGTTTCTTGCCAAGATATGGATTCTCTTTATCCTGACTAGACACACCGAAGAATACCGTTCCTGCCTTGACTACGCCAGCTGTCGGATCATCTACAGACATTCCTCCGACATACACGTCGTCAAACCAGGCGGGATCTATAACCGCCAACGCCAGTGCTCCATCGACTTCTATGCCACCACTAGCAATGTCGTGCCAACGGCTCAGGTATTCACGCACTGTATCTTTGTACAAGAGCGGATGGTCCAAGATGCTTGCTAACGCCGGAAGTTTCAATGCAGCGTATTTGCGCTGTAAATTGCGCTTATACCCGCTTTCGAAGCCAAGGTTGGCAAGCTTGCCCAGATCTTTGAACATGACTCTGAACAGTGAGTCGTCGCTCAGCTGACTGAGTTTGCCAAAGATCTGTCTACCGAGTTTCACCCGGTTATTCTGAGGATGAATCGGACATTCATAGATTGGACCATCCGGTCCGCCGTTAGCTGCAAGCCATGCTGCTTTGGCTTGCTCTCCCGTCATCTCACCACTTTTCATTTTATCGAGAAATGGTTTGATATCTTTAGTATTGTCTGTTGTCAACAGAATTGACTCTTCGGTAATCTCTACTTCGCAGCCAAACACATCCAGAACGATTTTCCCAATGAATTTGCTCAGATACTTTATAACAGCACATTTGATACCACCGTTGTTTCTGAGCTGCGCGACCGGTCCCTTGATGCCAGACTTCGGACCGGCGATGCCTCCTCCATCGTCCAAGGCTTGGGCGACTTTATCGGCAACAGTTCGTTTGTACCCGTTTGGTACATCAACGTGTACAACGGGACGTTTGTCTACAATAGTAGACGCGTCATCTGTTCTACGTTTTACTGCGAAAACAACCACATTTTTCATAGTTGCTTCTGTCTGTTCGCATCCTGTAAACCTTAATGCCTTGATCTGGTTTTCCTTGTTTATGGGCAAACCATCTGGCGGGCTCAACAAGATGTGGTTTTTCTGACTGTTAGTTTCTGTGTACAGAAACTTTCTAGTCAGATAGATTGCGGCACCCTTCTTGACGCCGCCCTGTGATGCGCAATGGAGCATGTATTTTGTGCCCTTGAAGACAATGCTTTCCGGCGGCTCGGTTATTGGTTCTGGCGCATCTGGCTGAAACCACTGATACTGCAACACAGTTGTAGCGTCAAATCCGTTAAGAGCAGCTGCTGAAAACCATCCTCGTTTAGCAGAAGTTACGTCTGTGAGGCTTTCAGCAGATAAGAACCCAACCCGTTCTGGGTCAACTTTTGCCCAGCGAGGATGTGTGATCCTTGACGCTTTTGGTTTTGGCACTTCAGATTCGTCAGCTGCGTTGTAAGCAGTTAATGCTTCTTCCGGTGTGCCGCCTTTGGCTGCGCAGCCCCAATAGCGTTCATCAGGGCTCGTTTCGGCTATGGCGCTGCCAATCAGCAGATGCATTGGTGCTAATGCAACTTTTCTGACAAACTTGCCATAACGTGGCTGAAGTTTGCCATGATATGCACGACACCTTCTATGGTAGCCGACAGCCCACTCAACGATCTTCACATCAGAGGGGCGGTCGACAGGGGTAACGTCGGCGATGCCGACGGCGCTGAAAACGCTCAGGACGAGCGCGATCAGCAGGGCAACCAGCTTCTTCATATTGAAGCTCCTTTCTCCTGCATTTAGCAGGAATGTATTTTTCTGCGTGGACAGACGCAGCCACGTCTTTGCGTGGTGTCAGGTTCCACCAGGAGTCCGTAAAAAATAAAAAAAGGAGTCAGACTTCTGCCTGCTCCTTATTGGTTTTGTTACAGTTATTCAATGTAGTTTGCAGCTGCAACTAAAACTTTTGTATAAATGTATAGATTTGAGCGGATCATTCCAACAAATTTATCACACCATTCCTGCTCCCAGGGACGGTCTCCGTCCACGTCCATGTCCATCAGCGCGAAATAACAACAGTCAAGAAACTCGAGACGTGTTTTCCGCAATATCGGGTAGAGCTTCTTGGCGTTTTCAACAGACGGGAACATCATATAGTTCTCAATCTGATGGCATACAGAAGCAATGGTGTGCATTCCTTTGCTAACGTTTTCGCGCCAGAGCAGATACGCGATACGGTTGCACATTTTCCCGACTTTGGTGTAAAAGTCTTCGTCATGCTTGCGGATACGAAGAAGCCCGCTCCCGTAGTTATTTCCGTCCATGTCGCCGGAGATGTATTCGAGAAGTTCTTCCTTGTTGTCAAACACGACAAACTTCTCTGCGTCAACGATGTTGCCGTTGACGTCTTTCAATTTGCATGGAAATGTGAATTTGTAAACGGACATAATAATTCCTCCTGTTTTGTTATAGCGGTTAACTCCGCTTAAATATTGTAGTCTTTTACACTACCGACACTATATGTCCATAAAAATAAAAAAACCGAAGCTGGTTAGGCTTCGGTTTTGCTGGTTCAAACTTTATGTATTCTCGAAATACCAGTAATAAAACGGGTTGATGTCTGTTCTGCCACTCCAGTATGTGTCAATATCGCATACGGTTTCTGCGGTGCAATATGCGTTGACAATTTTAGTCATACAAGAGCCTTCTTCGCTTAGCAGCTGTGAGAAACGTTGAAGTCTTGTTTTATCTTTACTACAAAACACAACACCGGGATGATTGCAATCTGTAACCATGAATATATGATCTTGTGTCATCTCTGTTTCCTCCACATCTGCTCTTTCATCGTCGGAGTCAGAGCATCTTTCGATGCCGTCGTCCCACTCTACGCCATAGTCAGTGTACTTCATTGCGGTTCCTCCTGTGGCACAGGGCTCTAGTCCCATGGGTGCCGTAAAAAATAAAAAAGCTCAGAGTGCACATCTCTGAGCATGGTTTTCAGGTTATGGCGTTGAGCACGTTGCGGGCGCACTCGGTCAGTTTGTCCATGTCGATAGTCCAGATGTCGTCAATGCGCCCCAATTCGCGTAGATAGAAAACGTATTTTATCCTGTTGTTTTCTACAACGAATATTTTCATTTCTAGCTTATTTGTTTGTGTGACCCACACACAAACTTCGAGCTGGAATTGATTGTAGAAAATTATTTCCGATGCGTCCTTCTCGAGGCGGAACGACGGCGAGTTCAACAGAAGCTTTACGGTTTTTGCGATCTTTTCAACCATTATTTTTCTCCTTTCTTGTTTAGCCTATGTGCATTAGGCTTTCGAAAAAATAAAAAAGCCCTGAACAATGTCAGGGCTTCTGCGGTTATTCTTCACCGCGGTGCTGCTGCTTTCAGTATGTTGTCGATGAACTCTTTGGTTTCGTGCCATCCGAATCCATAACCAAGGTAGTCGGATTCGTATACGGTGTTGTGCAGCACCATGTACACTGTGTAGCCTTTCTGCCAGGCTGTAAAAGCTTCCCAGAAGGAAAAGCTTTTCTCATAGTACCATCCCTCATAGTCGTCGAAAGACGGGATAATGAATTTTGGTAACATAGTCTTCACTCCTTTTTTTATTTTTTGGTACCGTTAAAATAAAAAAAGGCTCTGTCTCACGACAGTGCCTTTATCCTTAGCCGTCCCGTCCAGCCCAGAGGACCGCAACGACAAGCAGGGCGGCGGTGGCGGTGAGCAGCAGAGCGATGCCGCCCAACATGGCGACACACTCCAAGATCTCTTTAATCATTTTCTGAGCCTCCTTTCGTAATGATTTTCAAGCCACTCTGTCCAGAGTGGGGCTCCGACGATGATCGCCATCGCTATGATGGCAGCAACGATATCTAGGATCATATTTTTCCTCCTTATCCTCCGATGATTGCTATTACAAACGGTAGGACAAACACGAACAATAGAAGTGCTATAACAGCCAAGTAAATTATTCCCTTAAAGATCCAGTAGACTATGTCCTCCCAAATAGCCCACTGTTTGTGAGGCTTCTCGGCTAGATCTATTGCCGATACAACCTCTCCATCGACAATTTCAACTTCGTAAGTTGCGCCCGGGTGGTAATCATCGTCATACCACCCGAAGTCGAGACCCGCCCATTTGAAGCGGATATCGCGGACCTCGACGCCGTTCTCATCGACGTACGCGACGTCTGCGGACGTGATGTATTTCCCAGTGTCGATTCTCAATGTTACAGTTGTTCCTTCTCCACGAACGAGTCCGGGAATCAGGAGCATCGCAACGAGAATGAGTGCAGCAATTGCAATAACAGCTGCTTTGCGGATGGCTTCGCTGTGCGTGCGAACATATCGGCAAATTAATGCGCCGATACCGACAAGAGCGGATGCTACTACGACAGCCGCGAGGACATAGAGGATAACCAGTTCAACCATATTCAACGCTCCTTTCTAGTGTAGGGCAGAATATTCAATGCAAATGCATTGCACAGCAGCGCCCCATTTCTGCTGCCGTGAAAAATAAAAAAATAAGGACGTATCTTTCGACACGTCCTTCTTCCGCCTCAGCGAGTATACAAGGAACTCGGTAGAGGCAGGTTATGACTTAATCGCTGACTTTGCAGATCAGCCAGATTAATCCGGCGATCAGCATCGCTCCAGCTAGAAGGTGCATTAGATCACCTCCTTCATAGAGTCGAGCTCTTTCTGCGAGAGCCGACGCCCGTGCTGCTCCTCGGTTACGACGATATCATCGATCCCGAGTCCGCAGCCAGAGCGCCAATTAAGTAGTTTGCGGACTTGACCCTTGGTCTGAGCAGTTCTTGTTTCAGCGCGTCCCGGGTTGAACACCATGAAGACGCTATAAGTCTTTTTAGCCATTATTCAGCACCTCCTCCGTGCTATATTACGGACTGTGGCTAGTAGTCCGCATTAAAATAAAAAAAGAGACTGTCTTACGACAGCTTCTTTTTTTTCATCGATTATGCTAATATGCAGAAATCCTCCCAGCTTAAAACTGGTTTTTTGCGGATGATGTCTTTTGCTTCGGCGTCTGCCAGCTGTTTTTCCATTTGATACTCGTTCAGCGGGTTGCCAACATAATCTACCGTGAACAGGAAATCTTTATACTCGAATTCCCACAGGTTTGCCTCGGCATAATCTTTAACTGTCTCGGCATCCCACCGGCAGCGCTCCGCATACCAGCGGAGCTCCTGCTCTTCGTCTTCGATGGGATATGCATCCCAATCGATTACGACGTCAGGCACAAGTTCGATTGCTGCTTCAGCTTCCTGATTAAGGAAGTTGAATAGCTCGACACAGCCAGAGTAATCGAGGTGCTTGAGACCGATGGAACTTGAAAAGAGCTGAGCAATTGTCATTTTTGCTTCCTCCTGCCTTATCGGCAATATATTTGGCGGCTGTTGCCGTTGCTACGCTTAACGCGCATAAAAATAAAAAAGGGAGAGCTAGAATTAACTAGCTCTTTCTTCCCTTCTCTTTTTTTATTCAGTTTTTGTTTTACTGGCGGGACGGAAACACCCAAATGGGTGCTCCTCCTGCTGCTTCGGCGGCTTTTCGTGCCTCTTTCCAGCATTTTGACCATCTGCCGTGCTGGATTGTTTTCCAACCGCCGCGAACTTTTATGCTCGCGGTGTACCTCAAACAGTGCTTCTGTCCGAGGTATTTGGCGTGGGTGATGTCCTCCTGTACGTCTTCGATTTCGTTGAGGAGCAGGGCGATGGCGATGACGATGACGAGAAGGATGATAAACATAATGTACCTCTTTCCGGGGCTAAGCCCCTGTTTTTATTTGCGGCTGGACTAACCGCATCTGCTTTGCGTCCATAAAAAAAAGAAAGGGCATTAGCCCTTTCTCTTTTCGCCCATGCAAAAGAATTTAATCTTCAGGTCAGGACGATAAAGACGGATCTTGTCCGCCAGTTTGGAGTCGACAACGATGATGTTCCCTTTGTTGTCCTTCATTGTCTTGCCGTTTTCAATTACAGCATAGAACTTTTCCATAATCAAACCCTCCATGTTTATTTTCTGCAATTTACGCTCGAAAACTTTCGAAGCATAAACTTCACTAAGATATATTCCCTCCCCTCTCTCTCCTCAAATTAAAAACTTTTCCCACAGCACACAATCATTCATAATCATTTGACAAAAGATTCATAATAAAACTTTACCCTTTTTGAACTTTTAGTACCGTGTGTTTCGAAAATAACTATAAGGGGAGAACTATGACCCCAAACCGATTCAAAAGGAGATTGAGATTATGGATAATCAAGAAAACAAGGTTGCTATTCCGAAGACTGTATTCGATAAGGAATACTCTACTCAATGGAGGCGTGAGGTTAAATTTCTTGAAGATAAAGGGATTAACTACACTTATGCCAAGAAACATTACAAGTACCCAATTATCAGGTATAAGTACACGAAAACTCCTGAACTGTTTTTAGCTCTGGCTGAGTTTTATAACCAGGTCCGCAATGAAAAAGTCTTCAAGGAAATTGAAGCTGTTTCAAAGGATACGTCTGTATGTTACTCGACGATGCCGCTGGATAAAGGTTATATAGAAGTCAACTATAACGATCTGACTGCAGCTGAGAAAAATACAGTTGATTTTCAAATTAACGAAGCCGAAGTATTAAATGTTATTCAAGATGATACGGAGTGATCAAAGTGGCTTATGTGCTTTCTAAACCGAAGAAAGGCAAACCACCTGCTCAAACTCGTATGTGCATACACTGCGGTCAAACCAAACCGTTATCCAATTTCTATTCAAATAGAGACTGGCATGAAAACGGAAATAAGGATGCGTGGTGCAAGCAATGCATAGCTAAAATCCAAACCAAGGATGAGATGCGCCGATACTTTTGGGAAAACAACAGAGCGTGGAAAGAAAACATCTGGGAGAACGCTTTAGTTCAGGCAGAGTTGGAAGCTGCGAAGTCTACTGTTTATCAAAAGTCGAATGAGGATCGCAGGCTGGTATTGTTAGAGCATATCGCCTGTCAGTATGTTCCGAATATTATGAAGCAGGCGCAGAACTACAAATACGAAGAACACAAAAAAGATTCGAACGCCAACGACTATGACGAAGCAAAAGAAGCTGGGATGATCGTTGAGGGTTCGACTAAACCCAAAGACAAGAATTTAAAAGTTTACAACGAATTTTTCAACGGCGAATTTAAGCAGTCTGAAATAGAATATCTTGAAAGATATTACAAGGGACTTCAACAAGACTTTGACTTGTCGGATGTATCGTTAATGGACAACGCTAAGAAATTAGCTAAGGCTTCTTTGTTGGCTGACAAAGTTCAAAACGACTATATGGCTGGAAGATGTTCCTTGCAGGACGTCAAGGATGCTGTAGCGCAATACGACTTGTTAATGAAGACTGGTAACTTTGCCGCGTGTAAGCGCAAACCCGGCGACAAGAATACTTTAAACAACTGGGCTGAAACCACGATGTACTGTGAGACACACGGTTATCCCTGTGTTAAGAAATTAGACTGGGAGAAGGATGTGGTTGATATGGCTATAGATAGTTTAAATTATATTGTCGAGTCGATACGGGATGATGATTCGGGTGATATCACATGATAGATACTCGTAAACCGTATCGTCCCGGTGTAATAACCGATTGGAGCACAATAGAAAAACAGGTTATTTATTATCGAACGCATATGGATATGTTTATCGAGGATGCGTTTGCTCCAATCAAATTAACCCCTGTCCAACATGTCATAGCTCGTGAAGTAGGCAATGCTATGGTTTCTGCCGTGGTTGCACCTCGTGGCTATGGTAAAACATGGTTGATAGCAGACTTAGCCTTGTCGCTGGGTTCACTATACCCTGGTACAAAAGTTTTGGTCGTTGCGCCGACTGCTGACCAAGCTACGCGTATAGCCGAAAAGATCAGGGACTTAGCGAACGAGAATGCGAACATTGCGAATGAAATTAAACCTACCAATGCAAGAACGTATGTTTCTATTTCAAAGGACAGCTCAACATGTACTTTGAAAAACGGAAGTATTATCGAGTCGGTTGCAATTGGCAGTGCTCGTTCACGCCGTGCGAAATTAGTCATTGTTGACGAGGCACGGGATGTGGACATGGAGGTTCTTAAGGCTGTTGTTTCCCCTACCCGTAACGAGACCCGTTACAATTGCAGGGCGTATGGTTTTGAGGATTATCCTTCCAAATTAGTGTATATCACTTCTGCCTGCCCGAAGAGCTTTGAGTTTTACAAGGAATTTCAGAGAATACTTCAGCGTCGGGCAAGAGGAGATAAAAAATACTTTGCTTGTGCTTTACACTATAAAACTCCGTTACGGGAGGGGTTAACAAGCGAAGAATATTACGAGGAAGAAAGAGCAAGCTTACCGGAAATTACTTTCAGAATGGAATATGAAAGTAAATTCATCGGAGCTTCTGAAAACTCTGCCTTCCCATACGAACTTGTTCAGAGCTGCAGAACTTTAAACAATATCGAGATGGAACAGCCTAAAGGTTCAAAGTCAAGATATATTCTTTCTTTGGACATAGCTACGTCCAAAGCTAAAGGTTCTGACAACAGTATCTTAATGGTTCATAAGTTTACCGAGAAAAAGGACGGATCGTTCAACCGACAGATTGTACATATTCGTTCTTATAACGGTCAACCGTTAGATTATTTAGCAGAACAGGTTCGTGAATATTTCCATATTAGATTCCCAAACTCAGAGAAGATTGTGTACGACGCCCGTGGACTTGGCGATAGTTTTGACAGGTTCTTCGATAAGGCGTGGATAGACATGAGCTCTGGGAAAGAATTCCCGCCGCTGGTTGTTGACGATGAACCGTTGACAAATCCAGATGCGGTGCAGGCGTTGCATCCTTTCAGAGCTGTGAATACTCTTAACCAACGTATCTATACTAATTTAAGAGTTGCTCTGGAAAAACAAACCATCGAACTTCCGAACTCATCACGAATCATTAAAGATAAACTGATGAATTCAACAGATGGAAAGCAGATGTCAAAAGAAGAGTTCGCTAACTTTATTGAGGCTGACGCTTTACAAATAGAGATGGGTAACGTTGTAGCTAAAACAGGAGCAAGCGGGAATGTATTATACGATGTTCCAAAATCTACTATGCACAAGGATAGATATTCGTCGTTGGCTATGGGCAATGACTACATATCTGAACTTGAAAAGGAAAGCGTTCGCCTGCATAAGCACGGACCTGTTTGTGTTGGCATCGTTGGTGGATTCGAAGACGCAGAATCCAAACGTATAGCAAAAACCTTTGGACAATTTTAAGAAAGGGGCTGAGTCCCAATGGGCTTATTTGACCGATTCGCAAATCGGAATAAAACTACTGTGGCTGAACAGCCCCAGACTATGAACGTAGTTGTTGGCGCAGACAATAAGAATGATGTAATAGCCATTCAAAGTTTTGACAACTCCAACTTTACTTTCAGCGGCGACTTGTCCGGCTTTGATTACGTAAGCATTCTTCGTAACAAGCAGGAAAATATTCAAAGTTTTTATCAGCTTGCAGACTATTATGCTGACGCTGATCCTATTATACATGGCATTATCTACCATGTACTCGTTCCATTTTCTACATGTTCAGAATGGTATCTGACTGGTGCAAAACAGAAAACCTATGCTCTTTATGAAGAGCAGTATGAGCGTATGAGGCTTCGTGAAAAGATTGATGCAATTTTTGCCGAGGCTTGGAAGTACTACAACGTATGTTGCTATCTTTACAAAGGCGACCTTATTACTCTTCCTCCGAACAAATGGAAAATCGGTAATACTACTTTCAACGGTACTCCTATTGTCGATTATGATTGTCAAAGTATTATAAACGAAATCAGGAACAAGACATATTCAATTAAAGAAACCTATGTTAAAGATAGTGAACAGGAACATATTTTAAAAGGTTATCCTGAAGAAATTCAGAAAGCAGTTAAAGAAGGACAGCAATATGCACAGCTGAATCCCGATAATACGTTTGTGTTACAGGGAACAAAAGCGACATGGCAACGCTATGCTATTCCATTTATTGCTCCTGCTCTGCGTGCTTTAGCCAAGAAAGAACTTATCTCCAGTTATGAAGATGCTATGCTGAATATTGGTAAGCGTAGTTTTGTACATGTTCAGTATGGTGAAAGTTCTAAAATTACTGACGTTCTTCCAGATCAGGGGCAGCTCTCTGCAGTGCGGAAGATATTCCTTGCGGCTATGAGCGGTACTCCCCTGGCTGTTACGAATCATTTGGCTAAAGCTGATACAGTTCAGTTTGACATGGACGATTTATTCCAATGGGATAAGTATCGTGGAGTAAACAGGGATATCCTGTCTGCCGGAGGTATCAGCGAGGTTATGGTTACTGGTGTTTCTGAAGATGGTTCTACATTCTCAACAGCGCAGGTTTCTACTCAAACAGCAGAAGCCCGAATCAATTCAATGAGGGATGAGTTCTGTGAAATGATGAACAAGATCAACAAACGGTTAACAGAATTTATACCAGGAACTTATAACTTAAAAGAGCCTCCTAAGTTTCATTTTCAGCCGCTCTCAATCGAAGGCAAGAAGGCTTTACGCGAAAATGCTCTTGCTCTTTGGGAAAAGGGTGTTATCTCTACAGATCATATGCTTCAGACACATGGTTATTCTCTTGAAGTTGAAAGAGAGAATCGAGAGAAAGAAAAGAAGGATAAGACAGATGAGATTATGCTTCCTCGTGAAATAACAGATTCTTCTTATGCTCCAGAGAATAATACTCCAGAGAATAATAGTGTTGGGCGTCCAGAAATGGACACTACAGAAAGAAACTCAGATCCTGAAAGTGCTTTAAGGGGTAAGCAACCTAAACCGAGTAATCCCGAAGGATCTATGTAACGTCTATCAGCGCCTCTTGTAAACGACCACCTATTTTTAATTTGCGTGTTACAACGCGCTCTATCTGATAGAACTCCGGGCAGTCTTTGACGTAAGTCCCGGAGTGTTTTCTTTTACATCTGACCGTTGGTCAGAGATAAATCAACGGAAGGGTGTGACCTATATTGAGTCGAAGATTTGACGAGTTAAGTCAGCAGGAAATGCGCAATATCACACAGGAGATACTTGACCGCCGGAAAGGCAAAAACGATAAACGATGGGTTGATATTGTCAACGAGTATAATCTCGATTGTACTTCTGATGACTTGCGCAAATTAGCTTTTGGCGTTCGGTTTGCCAGTGACGCTGGTATGCGGTTTGATGAAAAAGTTCAAACTGAAATCAACAAAGGTTATATAGAACGCCAGAAATTGTATGACATTCAACGTAAAATCAACAAAGACTTACGCGAGCTTTCTCGTACTGAACTACTTTGTGAATGTATAGACTCTGCAATAGAGAAGCTTCCGAAAATAAAAGTGTGTAGCTTTCCTACTGTAAGAAGAACTAAACTGAAACAGCGCGACTTGGTTGTTGGCATTGGAGATTTTCACTATGGAGCTGACTTTGATGTTAAAGGTTTGTATGGTGAATCTATAAACAAATACGACTCGTCTGTATTTAATCACAGAATGAGTATGCTTCTTAGTGAAATCGTAGATATTGTTGACAAAGAAAGCCCGAATCAAGTTACGATCATGATAGCGGGAGATATGCTTGATGGCATGCTTAGGGCAAGTCAATTGCAAAAGTTGGAATACGGTGTTATACAAAGCGCTATGATGTTGTCTGAGACTCTAGCTGTGTGGTTGGCTGAATTAGAAAATGCTATTGAAATTCCGATTCGTGTATATGCAGTGCGTGGAAACCATGGAGAGATTCGTCCGCTCGGAACAAAAGCAGGACAGTTTCCTGAAGAAAACATGGAACGTATTATTATGCACTACTTATTTGCACGTTTTCAAGGTATCAATAGCGTATTAATTGCACAAAATGACGCCCCGCTGATGCAAGTGATTGATGTGTGCGGATATCAGTTTTTATTAATGCACGGTGAAAATGTTAATATGGAGTCTATAGCTAAAGACAGTATTAATCTTTATCAGAAACCTATCGACATTTTCATGGTTGGGCATCTGCATAAAAGTCAATCTTTTAGTTCTGGCATTATGCCAGCTACTAATATATACGTTGAACGTGTGCCGAGTCTGTGCGGTATAGATCCTTACGCTCAAAGCAAAGGCTACGGCGCGTTACCCGGCGCCACCATCATTCTTATGGAAGAAGGATATGGACGTCGGTGTATATATCCTATCATTTTGAAATGAGGTGAAAGAAATGAAGTATGTTACACCAAAAGTCGAAAAGGTTGAATTCAATTATACGGAAAATATCGTTGCCTCGGCTTGCGTTGGTCATGGCGATATGGGTATCGGTCTGGGTCATGGCGGTGGATGCGATCACGACCCTGGACATGGCAATCCGCACAAGCCACATCCGACGAAACCCTAAAACGTGTTCACCCCCCCTTTATATATTAGTTTGAACACATTTTTTAGATACATCCACCGAAAGGTGTTTGTATAGATTAGCCTTGCGCTCTTTGTCTTCCCCCATTGAACGCAAAGCAAAGGGAGAATGGTTATGAGCAAATTAGTATTTGCTTCTGTCATCTCCGAAATCCAGCAGTCAGACGTCTTTATGACTGTAAAGGCTCGCATCTGCGAAGCTCCCGAGGCTAATCTTAACGGAGCGAGAGTTACCGAAGCGTTCATCGACGAAATCGTAGGTAACGAAAAGCGGTATGTCGGGCTTCCGTTATATGCGGACATTAAAGCTCTGACTAATGGAAGTTACAATCGCCTTGGTCATCTGTATGATGTCAGAACAGGCGAGTTCCATTCTACGCAGATTGGAAGTTTCTACAAGTTCGAAAAGCAAAAGAATGGCGAAAAATCTTATCTTGTTGGATATGCTCGTATTCCCAAACGAAACAGGAAGCTTAGCAAAGCAATATCCGAGTTATTTGCTGATGGCGCCTTGAAATTTTCTTTTGAGCTTTCCGTTGGAGAGTATGAAGAACTTGATGACGACACTATCTTAATCGATGCGTCAGAGAACAACTATTTGGAAGGCACAGCCATTGTGACCTATCCCGCCTGCGAAGATGCCGTCGCTCTTGAATTAGTGGCGCAGAAAGCAGATGAAACCAGAAAGGGTGAAAGTGAAATGGCAGAAGTCGAAACCAAGGCTGAAGTCGTTGAGACCGAAGCCGCACAGCCTGAACTGGCTGAAGAAGAAAAAGCCGAAGAAGAAAAGGTTGAAGAAACCGCTTCCGAGGAAGAAGAAGAAACCGCAGCCTGCAAGAAGAAAGAAAAGGCTGAGGACGAAACCGCCGCCGTGTATGTCACAGAAAACCATGTTGAAGTTCATGAGTCAAGTGCTTATGATTCTGAAACAGGTAAGTCTGTGAGCCAGAGAGTTGTTGTTGAGACGACCTCCACGAATGAAGTTGAAGGAACTCTGGTTGAATCCGTTGACGGTGTGCATGTTGCTGAAACTGTCGAAGCCTCTGAAGAAAAAGAGGAAGAAGAAAAGACGGAAACAGCTGAGGATGAAACTCCAGCCGATCCCATTCCCGAAGAAACGGATCAGGACAGCTACGACTCCAAGAAGAAAACTGCTGAACAGATGATTGCTGAACTGCTTGAAACTGTAAACAGTCTGAAGGACGAAATTGCTGAACTGAAAACCCAGAGGGAAAAACAGACGATGACGGCTGAAATTAATCCGTTCATGGGCGATATTAACGCTAAGAGCAAATATTCTCTTTTAGAGTCTGATAGCGCCAAGACGCAATACACACTTCTGTGATGGTGTGTTTACTTTTTATGAAAGGACTGAATAGCTATGGCTGGCTATATGACAAAGCTTCAGGGCTATGTTTATGAAGGCGAGCTTGTGAACGGCGAATCTAGTGCTGTTGAAAACGGTATTCTGATGGTTCCGGGTACCAGCACCAATATTGGTAAGCTGAAGCTTATTGCTAATGCTGATACCACCACCAAGCTGCTTTGCAAAGAAGTTACAACCATTTACGATGGTGTGACTGCGTATCGTTTTGTTGTGCAGAAGCTGAACGCGAATTACTATTTCGTTGAGAACGGCTTCGATATCAACGACAATGCCGCTTATGACAAGCGGACTTATACTACTCCTGCTGGTGCCGAACTGCGGGCTCATCCGCTGCTTGTCGGCGAAGAATTTGTAACTGATAAGGTGACCGGGACTATCGCTGCTGGTACTGAGTACGGCGTGAAGACCGACGGCACTATCGGTTAATGGAGGTGCCGAACATGAGTGAAATTAACGTGAATCGTGACAGCAAGCTCATTAAGGTGCTTGCCGCTCAGGTCAACAACCAGCGTGTTGATTCTGACAAAGCTGAAGAGGCGGCTCAGATTGTTACTGAACTGGCTCAGGATCTCAATCCTCAGAGCATGCACCAGATTGGTCAGCTCGTTGCCTACACTGTTGACGAACTGCAGTCCAAGTCTCTGGACTTCCTGAATCTGGTTGCTGACATTAAGAACATTGGTTATGGCGACAAAGCGGCTTTCAAAGTCCGCACTGGCGGCATTAAAGCTGTTATGCAGGCGAAGGGCGCTACCGCTCCGCGTAGCTATATTGCTGACAGCCAGGTTCTTGTGGAAACCAAGGAAATCGCTGCCCGTCCCGCGATCAACATCGTCGACCTGCGCACTGGTCGTGTGCAGATGTCTGAGCTGATTCGTCAGGCGAACGTTGCTATCACCAACAAGAAGATCGCTATGGTTGAAAGCGTGCTGCATGACTCTATCGACAATTTCAGCACTCCTTTCTATGCGACATCTTCCGGTACTTTCAATCCTGCCACGCTCGACGCTCAGATCAACTACTTCCGTCGCCTGGGTCCCGTGACCCTGCTGGGCGATCTGGCTGCTGTTGGTCAGCTTGCTGGTCATACCGGTATGGCTGTTAGCTCTACTGGTGTGCAGTTCTCCGGTAACATGATTGAAGAGAACAACAACAACGGCTTCATCGGTCGTTATAAGGGCTGTGACGTTGTTGCTATGACCAACGCCTACGAAGAAGGCAGCACCACTCCGATCCTGGCTACCAACTGGATCTACATCATCCCCGGTGGTCAGAGTGCGGAAATGCGGAACCTGAAGATCGTTAACGAAGGTCCCGTGAACTCTATGGCTTCTCAGAACATTGACGACAGGACTTATGAAATCCTGCTCGACCAGTGGTTTGGTGTGGCGTTCATTGTTGGCAAACTGCCGACCAGTGGCGCTCACTATATTGGCTAATCAAACGGGACGGCGGTTTTGCGCCGCCGTCCCTATTCTTAAAGAAAGGTATGAAGGATTATGGATGGCGATAAGAAATTCCGCGTTTACAATAGATGCAAATATGATATCGGCGTAACGCTTATGTCCGGGCAACAGCCCAATATTAAAGCAGGCAGTTTTATTATGCTGTCTGTGAACGACATTTTATTCATCGAAGGCAACGCGCAGAGAAAACCGTTCTCAGCGAAAATGCTGGTTGCCGTTGACGACAACAATAAAGATGTAGATCTGGAAGATCTTGGCGGCTATAAGGATGAGTATACAACTCCTCACCTAAACGATGAAGAGATTATTGCTGAACTCAAGAAGCCCATTAAAGCTGTTGAAGCTTGGCTGAAGAAGATCGACAGTCCAGAAGAACTGCACGCTATTTTTGTCGTTGCTAAATCTATGGATCTTCCTGCGAGTAAGCTGAAGATTCTGCAGGCTAAGATGCCTCAGAAGGACATGCTCGAAGAAGACGAAGAGTAATTCAGAAAGGGGCGGTTGAAGTGTTTGACATTGATGAAATGGCATTAGAACTTCAAGAGGAAACCGCGTGGCAAAGCACACCGCTTCCTGTGTACAAAGAT
>Ga0310786_10000685_pt1 | contig 54119 bp, 45 predicted proteins | sample AusTroGonzalo_MG_FD_203881 | JGI IMG/M metagenome (GOLD analysis project Ga0310786, IMG submission 203881) | Bovine rumen microbial communities from tropical cattle in Woodstock, Queensland, Australia - Gonzalo_03 (v2) (version 2) | ecosystem: Host-associated > Mammals > Digestive system >...
AGAACTGTAAAGATCTGGTGAAATACCTGCGTCCCACCATCCAGGAGTACATGGATATCTTCGGTGACAACGTCATCACCCACAACCGTCTAGAGAACTGTGGTCCGATGAGTCTCGAGGATTGTATCAACTATGCAGTGACCGGTCCTGCCGGCCGTGCTTCCGGTTGGAAGAACGACGTTCGTAAGAACCATCCGTACGACATGTACGACAAGGTGGAGTGGGAGCAGTGCACACTCAGCGGCTGCGACTCCATGGACCGCTACCTCGTTCACATCAACGAGATGTATCAGAGTCTGAACATCATCGAGCAGCTCATCGACAACATCCCCGAGGGCGACTTCTATGTAAAGCAGAAGCCCATCATCAAGGTGCCCGAGGGACAGTGGTACTACTCTGTCGAGGGTGTGGCTGGTGAGTTCGGTGTCTATCTTGACTCTCGTGGCGACAAGAGCCCCTACCGCATGAAGATGCGTCCGATGGGCCTCTCGTTGGTAGGTGCTTTCGACCCGATGCTTCGTGGTCAAAAGATCGCCGACCTCATCGCTACTTGTGCCGCTATTGACGTAGTGATTCCCGACATCGACAGATAATAATGAACAACTACGAATTACACGAATTATACGAATAATAAATTTGTGAAATTGGTTAAATTCGTAGTCGAAATAATAAATAGGATATATGTTCGATTTTAGTTTAGTTACACAATGGTTCGACCAGCTGCTGCAGGTGACGATAGGTTGTCCTGAATGGTTGGCGATATTGATTGAGTGCGTGCTGGTGGGTACGGCTATCCTCGTGGGATATGCCCTCATCGCTATCGTACTGATCTTCATGGAGCGTAAGGTCTGTGCCTACTTCCAGTGCCGTCTGGGCCCGATGCGCGTAGGTTACTGGGGTTTGCTGCAGGTGTTTGCCGATGTGTTTAAGATGCTCATCAAGGAGATCTTCATTGTCGACAAGGCCGACAAGCTGCTCTATCTCGTGGCTCCGCTTCTGGTGATTATCGGCTCCGTGGGTGCCTTCTCGTTTCTCCCCTGGAACAATGGTGCTACGATTCTCGACTTCAACGTAGGTATCTTCCTGCTCACTGCCATCTCTTCGATTGGCGTAGTAGGCATCTTTCTTGCCGGTTGGGGTTCTAACAACAAGTACTCTGTGGTCTCAGCCATGCGTGGTGCCGTGCAGATGATCTCTTACGAGATGTCGCTCTGCCTCTGTCTGATTACAGCTGTCATCCTGACGGGAACGATGCAGATGTCTGGTATCGTCGAGGCACAGACAGGTCCCTGGAAGTGGCTCATCTTCCAAGGTCATATCCCTGCCATCATCGCCTTCTTCGTGTTCCTCATTGCAGGTAACGCTGAGGCCAACCGTGGCCCGTTCGATATGGCTGAGGCTGAGAGTGAGCTGACCGCCGGTCATCATACCGAGTATTCTGGTATGGGCTTCGGCTTCTTCTATCTCGCTGAGTTCCTGAACCTCTTCATCATCGCAGGTATCGCTGCTACGGTGTTCCTCGGTGGTTGGGCACCTGTGAACATTGGTATCGAGGCCTTTGATGCCGTGATGAACTACATTCCAGGTATTGTTTGGTTCATGGGTAAGGCTTTCTTCCTGGTGTGGATTCTGATGTGGATTAAGTGGACGTTCCCCCGTCTGCGTATCGACCAGATTCTGAAGCTGGAGTGGAAGTACTTGATGCCGCTGAGTCTCATCAACCTCGTGATAATGACTGTTGTTGTGGCCCTGGGCCTATATATTAAATAAGGTATAGCAATGGAAGATAACAAAACATATTTCGGAGAAATAGGGCACGGGCTCAAGACGCTTGCCGTTGGCATGAAAACCTCCTGGAAGGAATACTTCAAGGACTTCTTCACCAACAAGTCGACAGAGCAGTACCCTGAGAACCGCAAGACTACGCTTCACGTAGCAAAGCGTCACCGTGGCCGCTTGGTGTTCAAGCGCAACGAGGATGGCAGCTACAAGTGTACGGCTTGCACATTGTGCGAAAAGGCTTGTCCCAATGGCACCATCAAGATCACGGCCCACATGGCCGAGGACCCGGAGACGGGTAAGAAAAAGAAGGTGCTCGACGACTACCAGTACGACCTGGGCGACTGTATGTTCTGCCAACTGTGTACCAACGCCTGCAATTTCGACGCTATTGAGTTCACAAACGACTTTGAGAACGCAACGTTCAACCGTGGCGGTCTGGTGCTTCATCTTGATAAGGAGCAGTATGATGGCGGCTCGCTGCCTAACCTGCTCGAAGGTGGTGCAGAATGGGAAGTCGGAAAGTTTAATACTAAAACGAAGTAAGGACTATGGGTAATACAATCATGTTTGCTATCCTCGCCGTCCTCATCCTCGGCTCTGCCGTGATGTGTGTGACGACGACAAGGATTATGCGTGCAGCAACGTTCATGCTGTTCGTGCTCTTTGGCGTGGCAGGTCTTTACTTCCTGCTCGACTACACCTATCTGGGTGCTGCCCAGATTTCCGTCTATGCCGGTGGTGTGACGATGATCTATGTCTTTGCCATCCAGCTGGTGTCAAAGCAGACACTGCAGGGCTTGGTGGAACGCCTGAAGGGAAGCCGTGTCATCTTCGGCGCCCTCATGGCCGTCATTGGTTTTGCCACTGTGCTGTTTGTGTTCCTGAAGAATGATTTCATTTGCCGTGCTGCCGAGGTGGCCGATGTTGAAGTGCCTGCAAGCACCATCGGTCATGCCCTCGTGGGTGCCGGGAAGTATGAGTATGTACTGCCTTTCGAGTTCATTTCTATCTTCCTGCTGGCCTGCATCATCGGCGCTTTGGTTGTTTCACGTAAAGTAGAGGAGAAGTAAGCCATGGTACCAGTACAGTATTATTTCGTGCTCTCAGCACTTCTGTTCTTCATCGGCGTCTATGGCTTCATCAGCCGTCGCAACCTGATTGCCATGCTCATCTCCATCGAGCTGGTTCTCAACGCCGTTGACATCAACTTCGCTGCTTTCAACCGTCTGCTCTTCCCCGACGGCATGGAGGGAATGTTTATGACCCTCTTCTCCATCGGTGTGTCTGCAGCCGAGTCGGCAGTGGCCATCGCGATTATCATCAATGTCTACCGTAACTTCAAGAGCGACAGCGTAGACAGTATTACGAACATGAAAAGATAAGTAAGCATTATGGGATTTGAATATACAGTTTTCATTCTACTGCTGCCGCTGCTGTCCTTCATCGTTTTAGGACTTGCCGGCATGAAGATGTCTCATAAGACCGCTGGTCTTATTGGAACATGTTCGCTGGGACTGGTTACTATCCTGTCTTACATCGCGGCTTTCCAGTATTTCACTGCCGACCGCGTGAACGGTGTGTTCCAGACCATCGTACCCTTCAATATGACGTGGCTGCCGCTGGGCAACCTCCATTTCGACATGGGTATCCTGCTCGACCCCATCTCGGTGATGATGCTCATTGTCATCTCCACGGTGTCGTTTATGGTGCACATCTACTCCTTCGGCTATATGCACGGCGAGAAGGGCTTTCAGCGCTACTACGCTTTCCTGAGCCTCTTCACCATGTCGATGCTGGGTCTGGTGCTCGCCACCAACATCTTCCAGATGTATATGTTCTGGGAGCTCGTGGGTGTCTCGTCTTACCTGCTCATCGGCTTCTACTATCCGTTGAAGCCCGCCATCGCAGCATCTAAGAAGGCCTTCATCGTCACGCGCTTTGCCGATATGTTCTTCCTCATCGGTATTCTGACCTTCGGCTACTTCACCGACTCGTTCAGCTTCTCGTTTGCTGGCGACATCGTGATGGGGCAGGGGACAACGCCGTTCATCGAGGGTAACATGGCGAAGGCTGCCGCTGCCGGTGCCTTCATCATCCCCACGGCTCTGGTGCTGATGTTCATCGGTGGTGCCGGTAAGTCGGCCATGTTCCCGTTGCACATCTGGCTTCCCGATGCCATGGAGGGTCCGACGCCTGTGTCTGCACTGATCCACGCTGCTACGATGGTGGTTGCCGGTGTATTCCAGATTGCACGTATGTTCCCCTTGTGGATCCAGTATGCTCCTGAGGCCATGTCTATCGTGGTCTGGGTGGGCGTCTTTACCGCTTTCTATGCAGCTGCCGTGGCTTGTGCCCAGAGCGACATCAAGCGTGTGCTCGCCTTCTCGACCATCTCGCAGATTGCCTTCATGATGGTTGCCCTCGGCGTTTCGCTGCCTGGTCACGAGGCTATTCTCGACAACCACGCACAGCTGGGTTACATGGCAGGAATGTTCCACCTCTTCACCCACGCTATGTTCAAGGCTTGTCTGTTCCTCGGTGCCGGCTGTATCATCCACGCCGTCCATAGTAACGAGATGGAACTGATGGGTGGTCTGCGTAAGTACATGCCTATTACCAACGCCACGTTCCTCATCTCCTGCCTGGCCATCGCCGGTATTCCCTTCTTCTCGGGCTTCAGTTCGAAGGATGAGATTATCACCGCCTGCTTCGCCTACAGTCCTGTGGTCGGTTGGATTATGACGGGTATTGCCGCCATGACTGCCTTCTACATGTTCCGTCTGTACTACGGCATTTTCTGGGGCACGGAGAATGTGGAGGCTCACGAGCACCACACACCGCACGAGGCTCCGCTGACGATGACCATTCCTCTGATTGTCCTCAGCGTCATCACCCTTGGTGTTGGTATCTACTCTACGCTGGCTGGCTTCCTCGGCTGGGGCGGCAGCTTCGGCTCCTTCGTTTCTGCCGCAGGTACCGACTACACCATCCATTTCGATGTGCAGATTGCTGCTACGTCGACGATCATCGCCATCCTGAGCATCTGTCTTGCCACCTATATCTATAAAGGTGAGAGCCAGCCCATCGCCGACCGTCTGTACAAGACGTTCCCGAAGCTGCACCGCGCAGCCTACAAGCGTTTCTATCAGGACGAGATCTGGCAGTTCGTCACGCACAAGATTATCTTCCGTTGCGTCTCTACGCCTATCGCTTGGTTCGACCGCCACGTCGTTGACGGCACGTTCAACTTTATGGCTTGGGGTGCCAACGAGGCTGGCGAGAGCCTGCGTCCCTGGCAGAGTGGCGACGTTCGCCAGTATGCAGTATGGTTCCTCACAGGAACAGTTGCATTAACGCTCTTGTTGCTCGCAATATAATTCGTAATAACGTCATAACGTAATAACGACATAACGAAAATGAATATATTAAGTCTATTCGTAGTTATTCCCGCCCTGATGCTTCTGGGATTGTGGATTGCCCGCAACTTGAACCAGGTGCGTGGTGTGATGGTGGCTGGCGCCTCGTGTCTGCTGGCCCTGTCCGTATGGCTGACATACTATTTTGTGACGGAGCGTGCTGCCGGCAATACTGCCGAGATGCTGCTCGTCGCTTCTACACCGTGGTTCAAGCCGTTGAACATCGCCTATGCAGTAGGTGTCGACGGCATCTCGGTAGTCATGCTGTTGCTGTCGAGTATTATCGTCTTCACGGGTACCTTCGCCTCGTGGCAGTTGAAGCCGCTGACAAAGGAGTACTTCCTCTGGTTCACCCTTCTCTCGACGGGTGTCTACGGCTTCTTCATCTCTACAGACCTCTTCACGATGTTCATGTTCTATGAGGTGGCCCTGATTCCCATGTACCTGCTCATTGGTGTCTGGGGTTCCGGTCATAAGGAGTACTCGGCCATGAAGCTGACGCTGATGCTGATGGGTGGCTCGGCCCTGCTGATTATCGGCATCCTTGGCATCTACTTCTTCAGTGGCGCCACAACGATGAATGTCAATGAGATTGCTGCCATGCACAACATCCCGGTCGACATCCAGAAAGTGTTCTTCCCCTTCATCTTCGTCGGCTTCGGCGTGCTGGGAGCCCTGTTCCCGTTCCACACATGGTCTCCCGACGGTCATGCTTCTGCCCCCACGGCAGTGTCAATGCTGCACGCTGGTGTGCTGATGAAGCTCGGTGGCTACGGCTGCTTCCGTGTGGCCATGTACCTGCTCCCTGAGGCAGCCCAGGAACTCTCGTGGATTTTCCTCATCCTGACGACTATCTCTGTTGTTTACGGTGCCCTGAGCGCTTGCGTACAGACCGACCTGAAGTACATCAACGCTTACTCTTCAGTGTCGCACTGCGGCCTGGTGCTCTTCGCCTTGCTGATGATGAGTCAGACGGCTGTCACCGGTGCTATCCTACAGATGCTGTCGCACGGTCTGATGACGGCCCTCTTCTTTGCTCTCATCGGTATGATCTACGGTCGTACCCACACCCGTGACATCCGCGAGCTGGCTGGTCTGATGAAGATCATGCCGTTCCTTGCCGTGGGTTACGTCATCGCCGGTCTTGCCAACCTCGGACTTCCTGGCTTCTCAGGCTTCATTGCCGAGATGACCATTTTCGTAGGTGCCTTCGGTGCTGAGCCCCTCAGCGGCGATCCCAACACCTCGTTCCGCATGGTGGCAACCATCATCGCCTGTACGAGTATCGTCGTCACCGCAGTCTACATCCTGCGTGTCGTCGGCAAAATCCTCTATGGCGAGGTCGAGAACAAGCACTATCTGGAGCTGACTGACGCTACTTGGGACGAGCGTGTCGCCGTTATCTGCCTCATCTTCTGTGTGGCTGGTCTCGGCTGTCTGCCGTTCTTCTTCAGCGACATGATTTCGCCGAGTGCCGGCAGCATCCTGCAATCAATTGGTGTCATGTAAAGAAAGGAGGATAAAGATATGAATTACGGACAATTCCTAAATATGATTCCTGAGTTTTATCTCGTTATCATTTTGTTGGCTGTTTTTGCAGTAGACTTCATCGCCCACAAGAGTGAGAAGAAGCACGATGTCCTCTATGCAGTGACTGTGGCTCTGCTGGCTGTACTGCCTGTACGCATTGCCTTCCTGTCGGAACCCGCAGAGGCCTTTGGTGGTCTCTATGTGGCTTCGCAAATGGCTAATGTCATGAAAGTAATCCTTACAGTAGGTACCCTCATCGTGGTTATCATGGCTCAGCCTTGGCTTAAGACCATCAAGAAGTATGAGGGCGAGTTCTATATGTTGGTCATTTCCACGTTGCTTGGTATGTACATCATGATCAGTAGCGGCAATTTCCTGATGTTCTTCCTCGGACTCGAGACTGCCTCAGTGCCTATGGCCTGTCTGGTAGCTCTCGACAAGATGAAGAAACAGAGTGCCGAGGCTGCTGCGAAGTATATCCTCACCGCTACGTTCTCGAGCGGTGTGATGCTCTATGGCATCTCGTTCCTCTATGGCGTCACGGGCACGCTCTACTTCGACGATATGGCGAAGACCATCGCTGACAGCGCCTTCTGGACAGCCGACTGGGCATTGCTCATCGCTGGCCTGGTGTTCTTCTTCAGCGGTCTGGGCTTCAAGCTCTCGTTGGTGCCCTTCCACTTCTGGACGGCCGACACCTACCAGGGTGCTCCCACGCCTGTCACCGGCTACCTGAGCGTTGTCTCGAAAGGAGCCGCTGCCCTTGCCCTCTGCATCATCTTGACCAAGGTCTTCGGCTCCATGTTCGAGTACTGGCAGATGCTGCTCGGTACGGTCATCGTCCTCACCATCACCATCGGTAACCTATTTGCTATCCGTCAGTCGGAGCTGAAGCGCTTCATGGCCTTCTCCTCTATCTCACAGGCTGGTTACATCATGCTGGCTATTATGGGCGACCCGACGATGGGTGTCACGGCACTGACTTACTATGTGCTGGTCTATGTCGCTGCTAATATGGCTGTCTTCACCGTTATCAACGTGGTGGAGCAGAACGGCGGCAACAGTCAGATGTCGTGCTACAACGGCTTCTACCAGACCAATCCCAAGCTGTCGTTCCTCATGACGCTGGCACTGTTCTCGCTGGCAGGTATCCCTCCCTTCGCTGGTATGTTCTCGAAGTTCTTCGTCTTCATGGCCGCCGCTGCCGAGGGTTCCTTCTGGGTCTACTTCGTAGTGTTCGTCGCCCTTGTCAATACGGTAGTGTCACTCTATTACTACCTGCTCATCGTCAAGGCCATGTATATCACTAAGACCGACAGTCCGCTACCTACGTTCCAGAGCGACGGTAACACCCGTCTGTCACTGGCTCTCTGCACTGCCGGCGTCATCGCCTTCGGTGTGGTGTCGTGCGTCTATGCATGGATAGCTGCAGCTGCAGTATGATATGACGTTTAGCAACTGATAGTTTTGAAATATATTATCAGTATTCTTTTGTCCCTTGCCATGGTGTCGCCTGTTCCCGCACAGGAATATGGAGACAGTGTGGCAAGGGATTCTGTTAAACCCCGCGCTTGGCTTGCTGCCATTGAGAATATTGGCGTTACAGGCTTGATTATGGGGTATAATAATTCTGTCCTCAGTTCATCGCCCTTCTCCAAGGTGACTTTTTCGTCGATGAAGCACAACCTGAAGGATTTCAAGTGGTGGTGGGATGGGGACTATATGTATACGAATACAATCGAGCATCCTTATCATGGTTCCGTCTATTATCTGACGGCGCGCGAGAATGGATTGGGAATTGGTACTTCGTCAATCTTTGCTGTTGGAGGAAGCCTTGTCTGGGAACTCATAGGTGAGGCTGAGCGTCCTTCGTATAATGATATCATAACAACGCCTATTGGCGGTGTAACCCTTGGTGAGCCTTTGCATCGTCTCAGCCAAGCCATTATTGACGATCGTGCCCGCGGTCTGGAGAGGGTAGGGCGAGAACTCTTAGCAACGATTGTTAATCCGATGTGTGGCTTGAATCGTCTCATACGAGGTGAAAGCTGGCGTATACGAGGTGGGCATCGTACAGATCATCTACTATCATCGTCTATTTCAGTCGGCTATCGCTATTTGACCGTTCGCGAACAGCCGAACCTTTCTACAGCTTATATCGACTGGCATTCTACTTATGGTGATGTCATGGGAGCCGAGGGCAATGGTTTATTCGACTATTTCGACCTTGACTTTACAGCTGCTATCGGCAGTCACCAGACAATTCTGAACTACGCCCGTGTCACCAGTCAGCTGTGGCGCAGCAATGGCGCAAAGAAATCGAAGTTGGAAAGTACGTGGGGTGTATATAATCATTTCAACTCTCTCTATGCTGAGCCTGAGTATGATTCTGATGGTGCCCATAAGTTTCGTTACTGCGTGGGTTATTCTGAGGTGGGTTCCATTGGTCCTGGTTTTGCCTACCGTATGAGCGGTCCGCGCTTCAAGTGGGAACAACAGTTCTTTCTTAATGGAATCCTGTTGGGAGCGACACCGATGAAACTGGATAATCGCGATCATCAAAAACTGGGCTATACCTGGGGTAGTGGCTATGGTGCCAAGGCCTACTCACATTTGAAATCTGGTCAGTGGCTGCATGTGGGATTCGATGCGGAGTTCTCGCATCTCTTTACATGGATAGGTTATCAATGCCAGAACTCTATAGACCTGAAGAAAGTGAAAACATCCGATATCCAAGGTGAAGAAGGCAATGCATTGACATTTATCGGTAGTCCTTCGTTGGAGATATGGCCGTGTCGCCAAGTTGGTATTGAACTTCGTGGCCGATATGTATGTCATATATTCAACTACAAATATCATCAGCACACTTCTCGTGATTATGCCGAGGTGATGATGGGGGCTGTCTTGAGACTTTCGAAATAAAAAAACTCGAAAAAGATTTGCTAATTTCCAACATCTTTTGTACCTTTGTGCAATAATTGGAAACACTATTAATTAAAACAATCTCATGGCCAATCCATTTGGAAAGTTATTACACTGGTATTTCAGTAAGAATCTACTTCCTTACTGGGTCATGTTTTTGATTGATAGTTTCATCATATTCTTTTCTGGCTTTTTCATATATTGGGTGTTCCATAGAGCATATCAGACGCTGATTCATTCTGCAAGTCTGTCCATTGTCATGTTTTTCTACATGTTGTTGAGTTGGGCAGGCATGAGGATGTTCCACACCTATTCCGGCATCATCCGCTATTCGTCGTTTGTCGACCTGATGCGTGTGGCATATGCCAATATCATTTCGCTGATTCTTGCAATTGGTTTCCATTTCGTTCTTACGCGGTGCCATGCTCCCCTCATCGAACGCTTGCGCACGGTGGATCTCATCTTGATTTTTGGCTTGTCAACGCTGGTGATGTGGGGTGTCCGCATCATTACAAAGAACCTGTACGAGGTGATGACAAACGGTAAAAAGACACTGCGTACTCTGATTTATGGCTCTATGAGTGGCGCCGTTGCACTGGCAAAGAGTGTGCGTACGCAGGAACCGCGAAAATATGAGGTTAAGGGCTATCTTACCACAGATTCTCATGACCCTCATGACCGACTATTGGGTGAGCGCATTTACGATCCTGTCTACGATAATATTTATGAGGTTATAGAGAATGAGCAGATTCAGGCTGTACTCGTATCATCGTCGCGTACAGAAGAGTTCCGTAACGATAAGGATTTGCAGGATATACTGATAAACGCTCATGTTCGCATTTTTATGCAGTCCATCGAGGCACAGGATTCTGGCGTTTCAAAGCCCGATCTGTCTCAACTGAAGGAGGTGAGTGTAGAGGACTTGCTTCCTCGCGACGAGATTATAGTCGATATGAACTCCATTGCTGCTCAACTGGCGGGCAAGAATGTGCTCATCACGGGAGCAGCCGGCTCTATCGGTTCTGAAATTGTGCGTCAGGTGGCAACTTGTAGTCCTGCAGCAATGATGCTCATTGACCAGGCAGAGACACCTTGTCATGACATCCGTCTGATGATGGCCAAGAAATACCCTAATGTCAAGGCTACGACAATGGTAACCTCCATTGTCCATGCTCGTCGCATGGAGGATATCTTTAGCAGTTTCCGTCCCTACTATGTATTTCATGCAGCCGCTTATAAGCATGTGCCTATGATGGAGGATAATCCCAGTGATGCTATCATCAACAATGTCTTCGGCACCAAGGTACTGGCCGACCTAAGTGTAAAGTATGGCGTCAGTAAGTTCGTGATGATTTCTACCGATAAGGCCGTTAACCCCACGAATGTCATGGGCTGTTCTAAGCGTATCTGCGAGATTTACGTCCAGTCTCTCGACCGTTACCTGTCTGATAAGGGCGAATCATCTACGAAGTTTGTGACGACTCGCTTCGGCAATGTCCTCGGCTCTAGCGGTAGTGTCATTCCTCTGTTTAAAGAGCAGATTAAGGCTGGTGGTCCTGTAACGGTGACCCATCGTGATATCATTCGCTACTTCATGCTAATCCCTGAGGCCTGTAAACTGGTGCTTGAGGCAGGTACGAAAGGTAATGGCGGCGAAATCTTCGTTTTCGATATGGGTAAGCCCGTCCGTATTGCTGAGCTTGCACAGCGCATGATTCAACTAAGCGGTGCAAAAAACGTGAAAATTGAATATACTGGGCTGCGTGATGGTGAGAAGCTCTATGAAGAGATGCTCAGCGACCAAGAGAATACGAGGTCGTCGTTCCATAATAAGCTTCGTATTGCCAATGTCCGTTTGTACGACTATAAGCAGGTCTGCGAGGCCATTTCCGATCTTGTCGAGGTGGCACAGGAGTACAACAACATGGCAACAGTGAAGAAGATGAAGGAGATTGTGCCGGAGTACAAGTCTAATCATTCCATCTACGAAAAACTTGATAATCATGAGTGACTATCAGTATCATATCTTTTCGCCCTATCGCGTCTGTCCTCTCGGCGCGCATGTCGACCATCAGCATGGACTGGTGACGGGCTTTGCCATCGACAAAGGTGTCGACCTGTGGTTCAATGTCCGTGAGGACGATCGTGTCAATCTGTCTTCACTGACGTTCGGGGGCGATGTGTCCTTCCAGGTGACAGTGCCTACACAGGTAAGACAGCACCATTGGGGGGACTATGTCCGTGGCGCAAAGTTCGCTTTGCGTAAGCGTTTCGAATTGACGCATGGTCTAGATGGCGTCATCAAGGGGTCGCTGCCTGTAGGTGGTCTGTCGTCAAGTGCTGCAGTGCTTATTGCCTATGTCATGGCACTGGCTAAGGCCAACGACATTTCCCTGCAGCCTTTCGAGGTTGCCAAGATTGCTTCTGAGGCAGAGCGCGAGTACATTGGTCTGAACAATGGTCTGCTTGATCAGGCGTGTATTGCCTTGGGGCGTAAGGACGGGCTGTTGTTCCTCGACTGCGACAGCAATGACTACCGCATTATTCGACGTTCCGAGCAGATGCCTCCTTTCGAGATTGGTATCTTCTTCTCGGGACTGACGCGCTCGCTTGTCAACAGCGATTATAACCTCCGTGTCTATGAATGTAAGACCGCTGCATGGAATATGCTGGCGTATATGGACCAGCCGCTAAAAACGTTTGACAAGACTTTCCTTCGCGACATTCCCAAGGTTACTTATGATAAGACGAAGATTGCCATGCCTGCCCGCTTCGCGCGTCGTGCCGAGCATTTCTATACGGAGTACCGTCGCGTGCGTCAGGGCGTAACGGCTTGGGAGACGGGTAATCTGCAACTCTTCGGTAAGTTGAGCTTCGCCTCCTGCGAATCGAGCATTCATAACTACGAGTGCGGGTCGCCCGAGCTTATCGCTATCTATGACATTATGCGCTCTTTGCCTGGTGTCTACGGTGGTCGTTTCAGTGGTGCGGGTTTCAAAGGCGCCTGCATCGCCCTTGTTGATCCTGACTGTAAGGGCGAGATAGAGAAGACGCTAACACAACGGTATCTTGAGCAGTTCCCAGAATATGAACAGACGTTTAAGGTGTTCTGGGTGAAACCCGACGATGGTGCAAGGTTTGTTTAGTTCATAATTCATAGTTCAAAGGTATGAAGAACATCGTGATTGCGGCAGGCTATGCAACGAGGCTGGGGGAGTTGACGAGGAACTTCCCTAAACCATTGTTGAAGATTGGTCAGAAATCGATTCTTGGTCGTATGCTTGACGATACCGATCAGATTCCAGAGATTGATGAGCATGTCATCATCACCAATCATAAGTTTGCCCCGATTTTTGAAGAGTGGAAACAAACGGATGGTCGTTGGCAGAAGCCCATCACCATTATAGATGACGGTACGGAGACTAACGAGACGCGCCTTGGCGCTGTCTGCGACTTGCTCTATGCCATGGAGAAACTATCGTTGGACGACGACTTGCTCGTCGTTGCTGCCGATAATCTTCTCTTCTTCTCTTTTAGCGAATTCGTCAAATTTGCCAAAGAGAAAGGAACTTCCTGCATCATGTGCCATGAGCAGCCCTCCATCAAGAAACTCCAGCGCACAGGAGTTGTTGAGGTCGATGCCGACTGGCGTGTCCTCGGCATGGAGGAAAAACCTCAGGAGCCAAAGAGCCATTGGGCAGTACCTCCCTTCTATATCTACCTGCACAAGGATCTCGAGCTTGTCCGCCATTCTGTTGAGAACGGTTGTGGTAAAGATGCTCCTGGTAATCTGGCCCATTTCATGGTCGACCACACTGTGATGCACGCTTGGCCGATGACTGCCGGCCGTTTTGATATAGGCAGTCTTGACACTTATTATGAAGCGGTAGAGAAATATGGGAAAGAATAGTTTTCATTGTATACTCGTAGCTGGTGCACGCCCCAATTTTGTGAAGGTGGCGCCGCTGTTGCGCGCCTTCGATAAGGCCGAGGGTGCTGAGTGTACGCTCGTCTATGCTGGCCGTGAGGACGACCCTACGCTGGAGCCATCGCTCTTCGACGACCTGCAGATGCGCCATCCCGACGTTTTCCTGGGTGTCGACAGCCCGCGCATGAACGAGATCACGGCCCAGGTGATGAGTCGTCTCGACAGCTATCTCGACGAGCATCCTGCTGATGTCGTCATCGTCGTCGACGACCTCGCCTCGACCATGGCAGCCGCAATCACCGCCAAGAAGCGTGGCATCCATGTCGCCCATCTCGTGGCCGGCACCCGCTCCTTCGACATTAATATGCCCAAGGAGGTCAACCGCTTGGTCATTGATGCCTTGAGCGACTATCTCTTCACCGCTGGTGTCAAGAGCAACAGCGTTGCTACCCGCGAGCAGCAGACGGAGAGCGCACAGACCTTCATGGTGGGCAACATCCTCATGGACACCCTGCGCTACAACCTCCCGCGTTTCACGCCTCCCTCCACCATTGACCTTTCGCCCTCCAGCTATATTGTGCTGACGCTGAACCGCCGCGTGCTGCTCTCCGACGAGTCGCAGCTGCGGCAGATGCTACAGACGCTTGTCTCCGAGACGGCTGACGTAGCCATCGTCGCACCGCTGCGTGGTCAGGCTTTGGGTGTCGTCGTGCGTCTCCTGACCAAGCTGGGGGTGTCATCGTCGAAGTTCCGTGTCGTGGCGCCGCTGCCTTATCTGGAGTTTGGCTGGCTCATGGTCCACGCCCGTGCCATCGTCACCGATTCCGGCAACGTGGCCGAGGAGGCGACGTTCAACGGCGTCCCCTGTATCACGCTCAACGACTATACGGAGCATCAGGAGACGGTCACCGTGGGCACCAATGTCCTTGTGGGCAGCGACGTGGCGAAACTCTCTGCCGCCCTCCAGCAGCTGTTGCGTGGTGAGTGGAAGAAATCAGCGCTCCCGGACCGTTGGGACGGCAGGAGCGCTGAGCGTATTGTCCAGATACTGCTTAATCAGTAACTGGTTCGAGCTTGATGCCGAAAAGGTTTACCGACTTGTCTTTTGTCAATTCATGGCTGCCGGCATCGAGTGTCGTGGAGTAGGTGTTGCCTGAACCGCTGATTTTAGTGCCGTCAATCTTGATGCTGGCTGTCTCTGATGGTCCGAAGTATAGCGTCATCTTCATCTTCTGTGTCAACGTGAACTTCACCGATGTCGACGTCTCCATCTTCAAACAGTTAATATATTCTGTGCCGTCGATGGTCACCTTGCCCTTGCTGTTCGAACCGTTGCCGTTGACTGTGAACAGTGTGCTGCTGGGGGTGCCGCTCTTGTCGAACGTACAGAGGATGGTGCCTTCGACAGGATTGTCGGGCGTGTCGGGAATCTCCGGTGTGTCAGGATCCTCAGGCTGTTCGGGATTCTCCGGGGTCTCCGGCTGAGTGCTCTCGTCGCCGAAGATGCCCACGAGTGCCGACTGGTAGCTGTCGAGCAGGCCGCCCAGCACGCTGTCGTAGGCTGAGTCGGTGTCGTCGTTGCCTACATTGTCCTTGAACGTGTAGCTGAAGTCGCCGTGGTTCATGCGGCCAGCACCGTAGTAGCCCGTCACGATACCTGGTACGTCGGCAGCAGCGTCGGGTGTGTAGCTATATATGCGTGTGGCATCGGTGTCGAAGTTGTTGTAACTCGTACTGCCCACTTTCGTCACCTCCGTCTGGGGTACCAGCCCGTCCCTGGTCTCCGTTTCGTATGCGTCGTAGCCCGTCGACGTGGCGTTCTTCTGCGTATAGTACTTGAAGTTCTTTGTCGTGCGGTCGAAGTAGTTGCCGTAAGCCTTGATCATGCCGCCGTCCTCACCCGAGAAGGTGCCGCTGCCCTGGGCGTCCGTACCCTGTAGCGACGAGAGGATGGGCTTCTTCGTCTTCAGGAAGTAGTTGTTCTCGACGAAGACGCTGGCGCCGCTGGTGGCTCCCACGCCGTACTTCGCTACGTTGTCGAAGTAGTTGTTCCACACGTGGACGGTCATCGTACGCACACGAGGATGGCGTGAGTCACTGTGGTCGAACCAGTTGTGGTGGTACGAGATGTAGTTCGGCCCCGACTCGCTCTTCATGCCGAACATATTGGTCTTACCCGTGTCCCAGTAGCGGCAGTAGCTGACGGTAACGTACTTCGAGTCGCTCTTCACGTCCACCTGTCCGTCGCCCTTGTCGTGGTCGCCGCTGCCATGCTTGCCGTAGAACATGTCCAGATGGTGAATCCAGATGTTCGCGTTGTCGGTGTCCAGCGACAGGCCGTCATCCATGCAGCGCATGATGCCGAGGTTGCGGAACTCCACGCTCTTCGTGTTTCGCAGTAGGAAACCGAAGCCTTTGATGGTCGCATCGTCGCCGATGCCCTCGAAAGTAAGGTTCAGCTCCGAGTCGGCCTTCTTGCCCTTCACCTGGATACCCTCCTCCTTACTGCCAAAGTAGTCGATGTCGCTATTTGTGACGAGGCCTATGAAGCGGAAGGCGATGGGTGTAGTATCACAGCCCTTCTCGTAGGCCTCGATGATAGCCTGCAGACCGGTACACTCCGTCTTCGCACCCTTGCTGCTGGTGATGACGCTCGTCTGGATCGTCTTCGCCGTGCCCTTCGTCACGTACAGCACCTTCGCGCCCTGCTTCAGGGTGCCGTCGTTGTTGTAGGCGCCGACGCCGCTGTTATAGTTGAAGTGTGCATAGCCCGTGCGATCGTAGCTCTTCACCGTCAGTCCCGTCACGCTACTGCCCTTCGTGGTCTGCTCCTGGTCGTTGCTGTCTACGGGTATGATCTTCAGCTCGTAGCTGCCGGCCTTCAGTCCCACGACGTCGGCACGTCCGTAGCTGCCGTAGTTGCGCACCAGCTGCTGGTCAATCTTCGTGAAGTCCGTGTATTGTCCGCCCTTTACGTAGACGTTGTATGTCTTCGCGCCCTCCAGCAGGTCCCACTTGGCGTAGAGTGACTCCAACCACCCTTTCGACTCGGTGATTTTCACGTCGCCGTTGACAATTTCACCGGGCTGTGGGTCAGGCGTAATAGGTGTGGGGTCCGTTCCGGGATCCGGGTCGGTGCCGGGATCGGGCGTTGGCGTAATTGTCTTCTTGACGAAATGAATCTTCTGCACATTACCGTTGTACACATCGCCGCCTACCGTCACATTTCCTTTCGCGTCGATGTCAATGCCGCCTATCTCAGCCGTGTTGTAGACTTTCTGGGTGTTGTCATTCAGTGTGATGACGGCTTTGTTGTAGTCGTTGCTGCTCGTCTGCTGGGCGTGGCTGCTGATAAAGGGCAGCAACATGATTATTGTGAGTAGTAGTTGTCTTTTCATCGTTCCGTTATCTTATCACTTTCACAATCCTCTTACCTTTTCTGATAATGTACGCGCTCTTCTTCGGAGCCTTTTTCAGCTGTCGTCCGCTTAGGTCGTAGTAGGAGAGGGGAGCGTCCTTAGCCTCGTCCTGAAGTTCTTTCAGCGCATCGACGACGGTGAAGACGATGGTCACCTCCTCCATGTCGACGGTCTGCGTCTGACCATTGGCTAAATGCAGCACCACCTTTTCGCCGTCGAAGGTCAGGCGTGTCACCGTCTCCGTCAGCTGTTGCTGGCCTACGGTCACCACCTGTTTGTTGTCTGCACTGGTGTTCAGTGTTATAGCCAGCAGCAACGCTATGGCTGCTGCTGGCATAAATAGTGTTTGTTTTTTCATTCTGATGATTTGTTTTTAATAATTCTCCGCCTTCACCTGGAAGTAACTCTGCGGGTGGTTGCAGACGGGACACTCCTCGGGGGCCTTCTTGCCTACGACGATGTGGCCGCAGTTCGAGCACTGCCAGATGACATCTCCGTCCTTCGAGAACACGCGCTCCTTGCGGACGTTGTCCAGCAGTTTGCGGTAGCGCTCCTCGTGGGCCTTCTCAATGGCAGCGACACCTTCGAATTTCTCCGCAATCTCAATGAAACCTTCTTCGCGTGCTTCCTTAGCCATGCGTGCGTACATATCTGTCCATTCGAAGTTCTCGCCACCGGCAGCCGCCTCCAGATTGTCCTCAGTACCCTTGATGGCTCCGCCCTCAAGCAGCTTGAACCACATCTTGGCGTGCTCCTTCTCGTTGGCAGCCGTCTCCTCGAAGATGCTGGCTATCTGTACATAGCCGTCCTTCTTGGCCTTTGATGCCCAGTAGGTGTACTTGTTACGTGCCATTGACTCACCTGCGAATGCCTCCAGCAGGTTCTTCTCAGTCTTTGTTCCTTTCAGATCCTTCATAGTTATTGTTCTTTTATTAGTTAATAGCTTTCTACCGCAAAGATACGACTATTTTCTGAATAATAGTTTATTCCTTCCGGAAAAATGTTACGCAAACGTTTTAGCAGCCCCAAAGCAATTGCTCCTACATATTAACCTCGACGGTATGTTGGCCGGGCGAATAGGGGAGGATATTTCCTTCGATGTGCTGACCGTCGAGGATGACGGCGGCGACACCCTTGTTGTGGCCGTTGGGGTGAATGGTGATGGTATAGGTTGCATCGCGGAAACGACGGCTGACAGTGTAGTCGCCAGCGGTGGCGGGCAGGCAGGGATCTATGCGCAGACCGTCGTAGTCGGGCTTGATGCCGAGGATGTACTGCGAGACGGTGAGCCACATCCAGGCGGCGGTGCCGGTGAGCCATGAGTTCTTTCCCTCACCGGGACGGAAGGCATCCTTGCCGGCTACCATCTGGCAGTTGACATAAGGCTCGACCTTGTGGAGCGTCTGGTATTTCTCCTCGACGTAGGAGGGGAGTATCTTGGCATAGTGGCTCCAGGCGTCGTCGCCGCGTCCGGCGAGACACTCGCCGATAATGACCCATGGATTGTTGTGGCAGAAGATACCTGCATTCTCCTTATAACCTTCTGGGTACGAGCTGATTTCGCCGTATTCGTAAATGTATTTCGTGAAGGCAGGATTGTTGAGCACCATGCCGTGCTCGCACTCCAGATACTTCTTGCACGAGTCGAGTGACTTGGCTACCATACCCTCGTCGGCGCCAATCTCAGCCATTGTACACCACCCCTGGCTTTCGATGAAGATCTTTGCCTCGTCACACTCTTTGGAGCCAATCTTGCGACCATAGAAGTCATAGGCGCGGAGATACCACTCACCGTCCCAACCATGCTTCTTCACAGCCTCGGTCATGGTGTCGACAGCCTGCTGCATGCGGTCGGCCTCTGCGGCGAACCCTGCGGCGAACCGCTGGGCACAGTGACGGCACAGTTCCACGTACTGTTTGCCCGTTACGACGAAGAGACCGGCAATCATGAGCGACTCAGCCTTGGTGCCTTCGGAGACGTTCTCGGTGGTCTGGAACGACTCGTTAGGGTCCCACGAGAAGCAGTTCAGGTTCAGACAGTCGTTCCAGTCGGCACGACCGATAAGTGGCAGCATGTGTGGTCCAAGGTTGTTGATGACGTGATCCATCGAGATTTTGAGGTGCTCGAAGAGTGTAACCTCTGAGCCGGGCTGGTTGTCGAAGGGCACCATCTCGTTGAGGATGGAGAAGTCGCCCGTCTCCTTGATATAAGCCACGGTGCCGAAGATGAGCCAGCAGGGGTCATCGTTGAAACCGCCTCCGATGTCGTTGTTGCCGCGCTTCGTGAGGGGTTGGTACTGGTGATAGCAGCCACCGTCGGGGAATTGCGTCGAGGCGATATCGATAATGCGCTGACGGGCACGTGGGGGAATCTGGTGAACAAAGCCCACGAGGTCCTGGTTGGAGTCACGGAAGCCCATGCCACGACCTACACCGCTCTCGAAGAACGATGCCGAACGTGAGAAGTTGAATGTAACCATACATTGGTACTGGTTCCAGATGTTCACCATGCGGTCGAGCTTGTCGTTACCTGTTTGTACCTTATATATATTAAGCAGGGCATCCCAGTACTCGCAGAGCTCGGCAAATGCCTTGTCGACCTTCTCGGTTGTGTCGAGCTGGGCGATAAGGGCGTGAGCCTTATCCTTGTTGATGACCTGTGGAGCGGAGAATTTCTCGTCCTGCTCATTTTCAATGTAGCCAAGCAGGAAAACAAAGTCCTTCTGCTCGCCTGGCTGTAACGTCAGCTCGATGTAATGTGAGGCGATAGGGCTCCAGCCGTGGGCATGCGAGTTACGTGGCTTACCCTCCATCACGGCATCAGGATTAGCAAACTCGTTGTAGAGGCCCACGAAGGTCTCACGATCCGTGTCGAAGCCCTGTATCTCCGTGTTTACATGATAGAACGCATAGTGGTTACGACGCTCACGATATTCCGTCTTGTGGTAGATAGTAGAACCCTCTATCTCCACCTCACCGGTAGAGAAGTTTCGCTGGAAATTCTCCATGTCGGTAGCGGCATTCCAGAGGCACCACTCCACAAAGCTGAACAGCTTTAAGGTTTTTACTTCGGTAGAATTGTTCTTGAGTGTAAGTTTCTGAACTTCGGCCCATTTCTTGAGTGGTACGAAGAACAGCACGCTGGCTTCAACGCCATTCTTACGCCCCGTGATGCGGGAGTAGCCCATACCGTGGCGGCACTCGTAGAAGTCGAGCGGCGTCTTGCAGGGCTTCCATCCGGGATTCCAAACTCCTCTCTCCTCTTTCCTCTCTCCTCTCTCCTCTACAATGTAGAAGTATCGGCCGCCGTTGTCCATGGGCACGTTATTGTAGCGGTAGCGTGTGATGCGGCGGAACTTAGCGTCTTTATAGAAAGAGTAGCCTCCGGCGGTGTTGGAGATGAGCGAGAAGAAGTCTTCGTTGCCGAGGTAGTTAATCCAAGGCCACGGTGTTTTGGGGTCGGTGATGACGTACTCACGATGCTGGTCGTCGAAGTGTCCGTAACGTTTCTGTTCCATGGGTTATGTTGTTTTGTTTTTATTGATATCTGCGGAGTAGTTCTGCCTCTTTTCGTCGAGCATCGGCCAAGAAGGCGCGGTAGTCGTCGGAGTCTGGGGCGAAGGGACGGTGGGCGAGGGCGGCCTTGATGGGCTTCCACTCACGGAGAAAGTCGTGTGTGCGCTGGCTGAAGAACGTTTCGCCAAAGCGCTCCCAGATGTATTCCACGGCTTGGTCGGAGGGGTGTAGCATATCAGTAGCGTAAAAGCGGTAGTCGCGCAGTTCGTCCATCAGAATTTCGTAGGCAGGGAAGTAGACTGCTTGTGAAGGGTGGAGGGTGGAAGGTGGAGTGAGGATGCTGTCAACGGCCAGCAACAGTGTGGCTTTCGAGAGCTGGCTCTCGTGGTAGCCGTACTTGCGGTAACGGATAGGACTGACGGTGATGATAACACGCACGTCGGGACGACGGCTGCGCAGCTCCTCAATGATCTGCTGGAGCACGTCGGCACACAGCTCGATGCTAAGCTCCTCCTCGGTGAAGAGTGTGGCGGGCCGTTTCTGGCAGTTGTCCACAATCTCGCCTGTCTCCTTGAGCCGGTAGACGTGGTTGGTGCCCAGCGTGATGACAGCGGTGCGCGGTGCACAGTCGCAGCGCTGGACGGTGTGGAGGATGGAAACGGGGTTGTACATCGTGCCGAAGGGGTTCACTGTGGCCTGGAAGTGGTCGGCGACGAAACGCTGTCCGATACTGTCGGCAAAACAGGAGCCAACAAAGAGCATTTCCTCCAGAGGTTCTATCTGGAAGGGTGCCTTTTCTATCGGTACGACAGTGCGGAACTCCATGTCAAGAGGGTGTTTTTTAAGTTTTTCGGGTGTAAAGGTAGTAAAAACTTCTTAAATTTCGAGTTTTTTGGAATAATTATTGTACTTTTGTGGCGAACTCTTAAGATTCTATAACAAACAAGCCATGTCAATACAGAAACGTTCAAGCCTTTTGTCGCGTGAAGGAGTCACAATGTTCTTGCCCTTCATACTGATAACCAGCTGTTTTGCCCTCTGGGGCTTTGCCAACGATGTGACGACTCCGATGGTGAAGGCGTTCTCGAAGATTTTCCGCATGAGCGTCACCGAAGGCGCCATGGTGCAGGTCGCGTCCTATCTGGGCTACTTCGTAATGGCATTTCCTGCTGCCCTGGTTATCCAGCGTTACTCGTTCAAGACGGGTGTCCTCGTAGGCCTGTCGCTCTTCGCCGCCGGCGCTCTGTTGTTCCTGCCTGCGCGGCTGATGGGCTTCTATTGGCCTTTCCTCTTGGCTTACTTTGTGCTGACGTGCGGACTGTCGTTCCTCGAGACATCGTGTAACCCCTACATCTATTGCATGGGTAGCGAGCAGACGGCGACGCAGCGACTGAACCTGGCTCAGGCCTTCAACCCCATTGGCAACCTGATGGGTATGTACGTAGCCATGCAGTATGTGCAGGCCCGCATGAGTCCGATGTCGTCATCGGCACGCCATGAGCTGCCGTCAGAGCAGTTCGAGATTATCAAGGACCACGATCTTGGTGTGTTGGTACAGCCGTATATCTACTTGGGAATCATCGTGGTGCTGCTGCTTGTGGCGGTGTGGATCACGAAGATGCCGAAGGGTGCTGACACCCAGCCGGAGAAAGGCGTGCGCAGCGCTATGCGTGAGCTGATGCAGGTACGCAACTACCGTGAGGGTGTCTTGGCACAGTTCTTCTATGTCGGTGCCCAGGTGACGTGCTGGACGTTCATCATTCAGTATGGTACGCGCGTGTTTATGGCCGAGGGTATGGAGGAGAAGGCTGCCGAGATACTGTCGCAGCGCTTCAATATCGTGGCGATGGTGCTCTTCACGCTGAGCCGTTTCATCTGTACGTTCTTCCTGAAGTATATCGAGCCGAGCCGTCTGTTGTCTATCCTTGCCGTCGTGGCAGGTGTGGCCGCTATCGGTGTTGTCTGCTTCACCGACCGTAACGGAATGTACTGTCTGGTGGCTATCTCGGCCTGTATGTCGCTGATGTTCCCCACCATCTACGGTATCGCCCTGCACGGTGTCGGCGACAATGTGAAGTTTGCTGGTGCAGGACTGATTATGGCCATCCTGGGAGGTTCGTTCTTCCCACCCATTCAGGCCATGATTATCGATACGAACATTACGCTGATGGGACTGCCTTCAACGAACCTGTCGTTCCTGATTCCTCTGATTTGTTTTGTGGTGGTAGCCCTCTATGGCCACCGTTCTTATGTGCGCTTGTACATCACTCACCGCATTTAACGAAAGACCGAAATAAAACGGGCATCGCTTCTTTTGGCGACGCCCGTTTTTTTGTTTCTGTTATTCTTTACGACGCCTGCTTTGGCGCCAGATGGCAAAGCCAACTGTCAGTATCAGGAGAACGTAGCCGATGTAGGCAATGGTCTCCGTTGTGTCAATTGACTTCGGGAAGAAGCTCAGCACCACCTTGTGGCTTCCGGGCTCTACACGCAATGCACGGAGCACGTAGTTGACGCGTCCCACCTCAATGTCCTGGCCGTCGACAGTGGCCGTCCATCCCGGATAGTAGATTTCCGAGAAGACGATGACACCGCCCTGTGTCGACTCTACGTCGTACTGCAGTTCGTTGGGCTCGTAGGCCGTCAGACGGACGATGCTCGTAGAGTCCTGCTGCTTGCTTTCGCCGAGGACGTCACGGAACTTCTCGTCGGCAATGGCCTGACGGCGGAGGTTCATCTTGTCAAGGGCGTCAATCTCCTCATTGGCGTTGGCGGCATACCTGACGTTATCCACGAACCACGCGTTGCCCAGCGTGTAGGGATTCTGTACGGGTACCGTCTTTTCCGACTGCAAGGGCAGTATGAAGTAGCGAGTGTTTAGCATATTCAGCACGGGATAGATGGAGTCTCCCTTGACAAGTGTCATATCTGCGTTGGCAGCGGCGATGGCCTGTAGGGCAGCCGTCATCTCGTGGCTGATATGTGTCTCGATGAGCTCCTGGTAGCGGCGCAGCTTGGCGGCGTGGTAACCGCCGATGGACTTGTGGAAGTAGCTCGTCTCGTTCTCATTGAACGTGTTTGATGCAAAGTTCAGTACGCGGTAGTCCAGCGTCTTGTCCTGGAGGATGGTCTCGTCGGTCTGAGTCTTTACAACGGGCGTCTCCCTGACACTCTCAGGTACGAACATCTCGTCGTTGAGGTAGCGCTTGTTCACCTGCCACAGGTCGATGAGGCAGAGCACTACCAGTGCCCCTACCATGTAGTGCTTCTGCAACTTACCATAGCGGTAGAACATCAGCACGGCCGTACCGACAACGATGATGAAGAACGAGCGCCAGCAGTCAGCGGTGAAGATTACCTGACGGACGCGGCTCAGGTTCTCGAGCACCGTCGCGATGTACTCCTGCGGGATGTACTGCTGTATCTGTGCCATGTCTGTCGACGAGGTGAAGTCAAAGAATGCCTTTGGCATCAGGGCGAAGAGCAGGCAGAAACCGGCGGTGAGGGCGAAGGAAATGTAAATATATTTATTCCCCTTTCTCGTTCCTTGCTCTTCGTTCCCTCGGACAATCTCACGCAGTGCCAGCATGGCCAGCAAGGGGATGGTGAACTCGGCAATGACGAGGATGGACGACACGGTTCGGAACTTGGCGTACATAGGAACGTAGTCGATGAAAAAGTTTGTCAGTCCCATGAAATACTTGCCCCACGCCAGCATGATTGACAGCAACGTGGCGCCCAGCAGAGCCCACTTCATAGGGCCTTTCACGATGAAGAGTCCCAGGATGAAAAGCATCATCACCAATGCTCCTACGTAGACGGGGCCTGCCGTGAAGGGCTGCTCGCCCCAGTATTGGTACCACGGCCCGATGACCTGTGCCAGCTGCGGGTCGCATTTCTCCATGGCCGAGGCGTTGCTGTTCAGGTGGATATGGTGTGAGCCGCCCTTGGCGTTAGGAATGAGCAGCGTCCATGTCTCGTCGATACCGTACGACCACTCGGTGATGTAGTCGCGCTCCAATCCCGACGATGTCTGGTTCTCGGAGTTCTCCTTCACCAGCTCGCTCTTACCACGCATGGTCTCCTGACTATACTGCCACGTGTGGTAGAGGTTCGAGAGGTTCAAGCAGATGGCAATCACAGCCGCTGCGGCACAAGTGGCTGTCGCTTTCAGCCAGCGTGCCATCTGCTTCTGGCGTATGGCCTCCACCAGCCATCCCATCACCATGAAGAAGATGAGGAACAGGTAATAATAGGTCATCTGCACGTGGTTGGCGTTGATCTCGAAGGCTGCAAAGAGTGTCGTCACCGCCAGTCCCCACAGATACTTGCCGCGGTAGGCCAGCACGATGCCGCCAATCATCGGCGGCAGGTAGGCCAGTGCCCATGCTTTCCAGATATGGCCGGCGGCAATAATAATGAGGAAGTAGGTTGAGAAGGCCCAGAGTATAGAACCCAGGCCAGCCAGGTACCAGCGGAAGTCGAAGGCACGCAGCAGGATGTAGAAGCCGAGCAGGTAGACAAACAGATACCACACGTTGTCCGGCAACCACAGATGGTAGGCATTGACCGCATATTGTAGCGGTTTCATACTGTCGTAAGAGGGCGCCGTCTGGTAGGTGGGCATTCCCGAGAACAGTGCGTTCGTCCAACGTGACTTTTTGCCCGTACGCTGCTGGTATTCCGACAGCTCCTGGCCAGAGCCTACTACTGCCGACGAGTCGTGACGGAACAGTATTCGTCCCTCGATATCGGCAGGGAAGAAGTACGCAAATGACACTACGGCAAACAATAAGACTACCACTATGTCGGGTAGCCATTTTTTCAATTTGTTCATCATTTCTTGCAAGAATTTAATATTTCTGTGTGCAAAAGTACGAAAAATTTTGTAACTTTGCTGCCAAATACAGAAAAAACGTATGAAAATAGGTATAATTGTAGCAATGGACAAGGAGCTGCTCCAGTTGAAACAGCTCTTTAACCACGGCAATGTCCGTGTTGAGAAATGTGGTATCGGTAAGGTAAACGCAGCCCTGGGCACCGCCCGGATGATTAATGAGTTCCATCCCGATGTCATCATTAGCAGTGGCTGTGCCGGTGGCAATAACCCCGAGGGTATTGCTCCTGACGATGAGATTCGCGTGCAGGACGTCATCGTGTCCTCGGAGCTGGCCTATCACGATGTCTATTGTGGTAATGCTGTCGGCAGTACCGTCTATGGCCAGGTGCAGGGAATGCCCGCCCGCTTCGGCGTCGACCCCAAACTGTTGGCCAAGGCCACGCAGCTGAACGTCGAGGATTTTGACCTGAAGGTTCACTCGGGTCTCATCGTCACCGGTGACTGGTTCGTCGACTCCAAGGACAAGATGCGCGATATCCTGTCACACTTCCCTGAGGCCAGGGCTGTTGACATGGAGTCGGCCGCCATTGCTCAGACGTGTCTCATCTATCGTACGCCCTTCATCTCGTTCCGTGTCATCAGCGACCTGCCGCTGCAGGATACCGACGCCTCGATGTACCACGATTTCTGGGACAACGTTGCCGACCGCTCCTTCCACGTCACGAAGGCCTTCGTCGAGTCGCTATGACACTACCTTTTCGTCCGAAAAGCTTACCTTTAGCTGTCTAAAGCTTACCTTTAGCTGTCTAAAGCTTACCTTTAGCCGTCTAAAGCTTACCTTTTCGCCGCTAAAGGTCACCTTTAGAATCCTAAAGCTTACCTTTAGCCGTCTAAAGCTTACCTTTTCGCCGCTAAAGGTCACCTTTAGAATCCTAAAGCTTACCTTTAGAAACGTTTCACGCCATGGAACAAAGGTGTGATTTCGGGTGTGGGTCCCTCTTGTATATATATGTATAGTGAAACAAAAAAACAACCTACCTATCCTACCTATCTGCATGTCCCGATTTTAGGTATGGCTGTAAGATAGGTAGGATAGGTAGGATGTTTTCCAGTTAAGCTACTATACATACGCGCGAGGTGCACACCAGCGCCGCCCCCGCATGAACTTGAAAATAATTGATATGTAAAGATGTCGTAAAAATGACTTAATTCTTTGGCTGTGAAGATAATTTTTTGTACCTTTGCGGCCTATAATAAAAAAGTGAGAAATAAGAATACAAAATAGAAACGATGAGTAAGCGATTTGCCGAGCATAACGGCTTGAACCTGACGCAGACGAACAACGACGTTCTGCAGATGTGGAAGGAGAAGAATGTCTTTTGGCGCTCTGTAGAGGAGCGCGAGGGTTGTCCGCAGTTTGTCTTCTTCGAGGGTCCTCCCTCGGCCAACGGTCACCCTGGTATTCACCACGTGTTGGCGCGTTCCATCAAGGACACGTTCAACCGCTACAAGACCATGCGCGGCTATCAGGTGAAGCGCAAGGCCGGCTGGGACACCCACGGACTGCCCGTGGAGCTTGGCGTGGAGAAGGAGCTGGGTATCACCAAGGCCGATATCGACAACAAGGAGTCTGAGCGCTATATCTCTACGGAGGACTACAACAAAAAGTGTCGCGAGAATGTGATGATGTTCACGCAGGAGTGGCGCGACCTGACAGAGAAGATGGGCTACTTTGTAGACCTTGACAACCCCTACATCACCTATGATAACAAATACATCGAGACGCTGTGGTGGCTGCTGAAGCAGTTCTACGAGAAGGGACTGCTCTATAAGGGCTACACCATCCAGCCATATTCGCCGGCTGCCGGAACGGGTCTGTCGAGCCATGAGCTGAACCAGCCCGGTTGCTACCGCGACGTGAAGGACACGACGTGCACGGCACAGTTCAGGATGAAGAACCCGAAGCCCGAAATGGCAGAGTGGGGCACACCCTACTTCCTCGCCTGGACGACGACGCCCTGGACGCTGGCTGCCAACTCGGCTCTCTGCGTAGGCCCGAAGATCGACTACGTGGCTGTGCAGACCTACAACCCCTATACTGCCGACAAGGTGACACTGGTGTTGGCCGAGGCCCGACTGAATGCTTATCTGCCCGCAGAAGGTGAGATCACCGATGGGGGCGAGATGCCTGACTATAATAAAGGTGAGAAGTTCATCCCCTACCGCATCGTGGGCCGCTACAAGGGTAGCGATCTCGTGGGTATGGAGTACGAGCAGTTGATGCCGGCTATCAAACCCATGGGCGACGCCTTCAAGGTGATTCCCGGTGACTACGTGACGACCGACGACGGTGCCGGTATCGTGCATATCGCTCCGAACTTCGGTGCCGACGATGCCTTTGTGGCCAAGAAGGCTGGCATCTGTCCCATCGTGCTCATCGACAAGAAGGGCGCCGAGCGTCCTGTCGTCGACCTGCAGGGTAAGTACTTTGTGATTGAGGATCTCGATGCCGACTTCGTGAAGAACTACGTGAACGTCGACGAGTGGAACAAGTTCGCAGGCCGCTATGTGAAGAACGCCTACGACGAGACGCTGACGGACAAGGATGAGACGCTGGATATCTCAATCTGCATGGACCTGAAGGCCCAGAACAAGGTGTTCAAGATTGAGAAGCACGTCCATAATTACCCACACTGCTGGCGTACGGACAAGCCCGTGCTCTACTATCCCCTCGACTCGTGGTTTATCAAGTCGTCGGCCTGTAAGGAGCGTATGTCCGAGCTGAACAAGACCATCAACTGGCAGCCGGAGTCGACGGGTACAGGACGTTTCGGCAACTGGCTCGACAATCTGAACGACTGGAACCTCAGCCGTAGCCGTTTCTGGGGCACACCGCTGCCCATCTGGCGCTCGGAGGAGGGCGAGGAGATCTGCATCGGCAGCGTTGAGGAGCTCTACAACGAGATAGAGAAGGCCGTCAAGGCCGGCTTCATGCAGAGCAATCCGCTGAAGGACAACGGTTTCGTGCCCGGCGATATGTCGAAGGAGAACTACGACCGTATCGACCTGCACCGTCCGTATGTCGACTACATTGTGCTCTGTTCAGCATCGGGTAAGCCGATGAAGCGTGAGAGCGACCTGATTGACGTGTGGTTCGACAGCGGTTCGATGCCTTACGCACAGATCCACTATCCGTTCGAGAACCGCGAGCTCATCGATAAGGGCCTTGCCTTCCCCGCCGACTTCATCAACGAGGGTGTCGACCAGACACGTGGCTGGTTTTTCACGCTCCACGCCATCGCCACGATGATCTTCGACAGCGTTGCCTTCAAGAACGTCATCTCCAGCGGACTGGTGCTTGACGCCAAGGGTAACAAGATGTCGAAGCATGTGGGTAACGTTGTGAACCCCTTCGACATGATTGAGAAGTACGGCTCCGATGCCGTCCGCCTCTACATGATGACCAACTCGGAGCCCTGGGACAACCTGAAGTTTGACCCCGAGGGCGTGGACGAGATTCGTCGCAAGTTCTTCGGCACCTTATATAATACGTATAGCTTCTTTGCGCTGTACGCCAATGTGGACGGCTTTGTCCCGTCTGCTGCGACATCGCAACAAACGGAACGCCCGGAGATTGACCGATGGATCCTGTCAAGCCTGAACACGCTGGTGAAGAAGGTGACGGAAGAGCTCGACGGCTACGATCCCACAAGGGCTGGACGACTGATTGACGCCTTCGTCAACGACGACCTCTCGAACTGGTACGTCCGTCTGAACCGTAAGCGCTTCTGGGGCAAGGAGATGTCGGACGACAAGCGCTCGGCCTACGATACGCTCTACACCTGCCTGATGACCGTGTCGAAACTGCTGGCACCGTTCGCACCGTTCTATGCCGACCAGCTGTATATCGACCTAGGGGGCGAGAAGGACAGCGTCCATCTGGACAGCTTCCCTGTGGCCGACGAGTCGCTCATCGACAAGGACCTGGAGGCCCGTATGGAGATGGCACAGAAGATCACATCGATGGTGCTGGCTCTGCGCCGCAAGGTGAACATCAAAGTGCGCCAGCCGCTGCAGGCTATCATGGTTCCTGCCACCGACGAGCAGCGTAGGCATATCGAGGCGGTGAAGGACCTCATCATGAACGAGGTGAACGTCAAGGAGCTGCGCTTCGTCGAGGGTGCCGGTATCCTGGTGAAGAAGGTGAAGTGTAACTTCCGCACCATGGGTAAGAAGTTCGGTAAGCTGATGAAGGGCGTTGCTGCACAGATGGATGGCCTGTCGCAGGAGCAGATTGCTGAGCTCGAGGCCAACGGAACCATCGGCATCAATGTCGAGGGTAACGACCTTACCGTGGAGGTGGCCGATGTTGAGATTATCAGCGAGGATATTCCCGGATGGCTCGTCTCTAACGAAGGTTCGCTGACGGTTGCTCTTGAAGTGGAGCTCAACGACGAGCTGCGCCAGGAGGGTATGGCCCGCGAGGTCATCAACCGCGTGCAGAACATCCGTAAGGATAGCGGCTTGGAAATCACCGACCGCATCCGCATCGCCATCGCTCCCCAGACGGAGGTGGAGGCAGCTGTCAACGCCTTCGGTGACTATATCAAGACACAAGTGTTGGCCGACTCCATCGTCATCGAGCCCAACGACGGGCAGGAGGTGGAGTTCGACGACTTCAAACTGAATATCAAAATAACAAAATCCTAATAACAATGGCAGAGAAAACACGCTACACTGACGAGGAACTGGAAGAGTTCCGCGAAATTATCAATGAAAAGCTGGCGTTGGCCAAGCGAGACTACGACCAGATGATGAAAACCCTGACGAATCAGGACTCCAACGATGTCGACGATACGTCGCCCACCTACAAAGCACTGGAGGAGGGTAGTGCCACCCAGTCGAAGGAGGAGATCATCACGATGGCTGCCCGTCAGCAGAAATTCATTCAGGGACTGAAAGCTGCACTGGTCCGCATCGAGAACAAGACATACGGCATTGACCGCATCACAGGCAAACTCATCCCGAAGGAGCGCCTGCGCGCCGTGCCCCATGCTACGCTCAGCGTGGAGTCGAAAATGAACGAGAAGAAGAAGTGAAGTACAGACCCCGTTTCCTTTCCGACGGGTGGCTTGCTGTCATCCTGTTGCTACTCATCCTCGTCATTGACCAGTTCATCAAGGTCTGGGTCAAGACGAACATGACGTTACACGAGAGTATCCACATCACCGATTGGTTCTACATCTCGTTCATTGAGAACAACGGTATGGCCTACGGTATGCAGATTGGCTCGAAGTTGGCGTTGTCGCTCTTCCGCGTGGCCGCCATCGGCCTGCTGGGATATTACATCTGGCTGCAGACAAGGAAGAAGGCACGCACGGGCTACATCGTCTGTCTGACGATGGTGATGGCCGGTGCCGTGGGAAACCTGTTGGACTGTATGTTCTACGGACTGGTGTTCAATGCCTCTTCGCCCTATTACACGAGCTACTTCGTGGAGTTCGGCACGGGCTATGCTCCGTTCCTCATGGGAAAGGTGGTCGATATGTTCTACTTCCCGCTCATCGTCACCACATGGCCCCAATGGGTGCCGATGGTGGGCGGCGAGGAGTTCATCTTCTTCAGTCCGGTCTTCAACTTTGCCGATGCATGCATCTCCGTAGGCGTGGTGCTGCTGGTGCTGTTCTATCGTAGGGAAATCAGTCAAATCTCTCTGAAACGTGAATAAACTGACGCTTCTCTTCTTGGCCCTCTTTGGTCTGCTGAGCTGCAAGCCTGGCACGCCGTCGAAGTACATCCAGCCGGGCGAAATGGAGGACATCCTTTACGACTACCACCTCTCACAGTCGGCAGCACAGTTGGAGGACGGCGTGAGCTATGACCAGCGTAATTTCAACCGTACGGTCAATATGGCTGCGGTACTGAAGAAGCACGGGGTGACACAGGCGGAGTTTGACTCCTCGTTGGTCTTCTATTACACTCATGCCGAGCGTTTCCATAAGATGTACCAGCGTGTGGCTGACCGGCTGAGTAACGAGGCTCTGAAACTCGGTGCTTCCGAGGGTGAGGTGGAGCGTTATGCGACGGTCGGCTTGAATGGTGATACGGCAAGTATATGGGAGGGAAATCGCGCTGTGGCGCTTGTCCCCTATGCACCGTATAACCGTATCAACTTCCGTCAGGTGGCTGATACAACCTACCATAAGGGTGACTCGTTCCTTATGAACCTGATGGTCGACTTCATTTACCAGTCGGGTTCGAAGGACGCTGTGGTATGCCTGGTTGCCAAGCTCGACAACGACAGTGTCATCAGTCGTGTGAACCACATTTCCGTCTCAGGTGTTAACCAGTTGCGTCTCTTCGTTGATGAAGACCGAAGTGTGAAAGAACTCTATGGCTACTTCTATATGGGAAAGGGTGGTGACAAGTCAACTACGCTGAAACTGATGTTCTTGAAGGACATACAGCTCATACGCTTCCATCAGAAGAAGAAAGAAGAGCCTGCACCACAGGAGTCTGCTCCTCGGTCTGCGTTGAACGACAGTGCTGAGAGTATTAAAGATACCATTATAACCAATGAAATAAAACCGAAACAAGAATGAACCTGAAAATCCGTCTGGCATTAATGAACTACCTGGAGTTTGCCGTCTGGGGAGCCTATCTGACATGTATGGGAATGTACCTGAGCCGAATCGGACTCACCTCCCATATTGGTTATTTCTTTGCGATGCAGGGCTTTGTCTCCCTGTTTATGCCCGCAATCATGGGCATTGTCGCTGACAAGTGGATTCCCGCACAGAGGCTGCTGGGACTTTGTCACCTCGTGGCTGGTCTGTTCATGATGGCAGCCGCCTATTACGGACATACTGCCGGCGAGCAGACGCAGTTCTCCATACTCTTTACGCTCTATTCCATCAGCGTCGCCTTCTTCATGCCTACACTGGCATTGACAAACTCCGTTGCCTACAACGCGCTGACAAAGGCCGGTATGGATACCATCAAGGAGTTCCCGCCTATCCGTGTGTTTGGAACGGTTGGCTTTATCTGCACCATGTGGCTTGTCGACCTGCTGGGTTTCTCGACAACCTATATGCAGTTCGTAACTTCGGGACTTTTCAGTATCATTCTCTTCCTCTATACCTTTACGCTGCCGGCTTGTCCGCTTGGTAACAGGGGCGAGAAGAAGTCGCTCGTTGAGGCCTTTGGACTCCAGGCATTCACGCTGTTTAAGAAGAAGGAGATGGCTATCTTCTTTATCTTCTCGTCGCTCTTGGGTGTCAGCCTGCAGATTACTAACGGTTATGCTGCTCCCTACATTGAGAGCTTTGCATCCATCCCTGAATATGCCAACACTTTTGGCGTCCAGCATGTGAACATCCTTTACTCGCTGTCACAAATCAGTGAGACCTGCTGCATCCTGCTGATACCTTTCTTCATGAAACGTTATGGCATCAAACAGGTTATGCTCATTGCTATGTTTGCATGGGTTATCAGATTTGGCTTCTTGGGCATGGGTAATCCTGGTATGCCGGGCGTTATCCTGTTCGTTCTATCGATGGTGGTCTATGGTGTGGCCTTCGACTTTTTCAATATCTCTGGATCGCTCTTCGTCGATAAGACTACCGACCCCAGCATCCGTTCATCGGCACAAGGACTCTTTGTGCTGATGACAAATGGAATCGGTGCTTCTGTTGGTTCGCTGGCTGCTCAGGCTGTCGTTAACTTCAATACGGATGCCAACGGCGTTGTTGCCTGGGATCCCGTATGGTCGACCTTCTCTGTCTACGCATTGGTTGTCGGCCTGCTCTTTGCACTGATATTCCGACCGCAGAAAGTATAGGCAGTGAGCGCAGAAGTGAATCAGCCCAAGGTGCAGCTCTTCTTCCGAGAGATGGCTCAGATTGCCGGCTCTGAAGGGATCTCTGTTGTTGTCCTTTCCGACAGCGCGGGTTGTTGGGCGCTGACCATTATCTGCGATGAACCGATGACGCAGCAGCTGCTTGTACGTTTCAACCATCTGCCTGGTGAACACCAGATGTTGCCAGAGGTGCTGACGCAGATGCTGTTCATCACAACAGCAACGTCGTCAGAAGACTACGAGTTACTGACGTACGACGTTGCAGAAGGACAGTATAAGACGGTACTTGTGAGCCATACCACGGGACACTCCATACCGTTGCGTATGAGTGATGCCCTGTTGCTCAGCACACTTGCCAAGATTCCGCTGTTCATGGAGGAACGTCTATTCCAGCGCCAGCGCTCGCTGTTCACACCACACACCAGCGGTCTGGTGATTCCCATCAATACCATCGGACTGGAGCAGCTGAACGAAGAACTGAAGAAAGCTATTGCCGAGGAAAACTACCGTCTGGCCTCCTCGCTACACGAAGAAATCAAGAAGCGTCAACATACTTGAACGAAACAAGATACGAACATCATTGAACGTCATAAAACGCTAACATCACCCATGAAGGAAACTCGTTATTTCTATGTGCCCAATGCTGCTACTGCCATCGAACTGCCTGATGACGAGGCGGTTCACGCACTGCGTGTGTTGCGCTTGAAAGCCGGTGATGACATCATGCTTATGGACGGTGAGGGTGTATTCTATCAGGCGGAGTTGACGCTGACCTCGCCGCATCATTGTCAATATCGTATCACTGAGACACTTCCTCAGCAGCGTACATGGGCAGGAAACATTCATCTGGCTATAGCTCCGACGAAGATGGCCGACCGCATGGAGTGGTTGGTTGAGAAGGCTACGGAGGTGGGAATCGATGAACTTTCACTTCTCGACTGCCAGTTCTCTGAGCGTCGTCAGATGAAGGTGGCTCGGTTGGAGAAGATCCTCGTCTCGGCAATGAAGCAGAGCCGGAAAGCATGGAAGCCTGTCATTAACGAGATGTCAGCATTTGATACTTTCGTGAAAAGCCATTCCGAGGGCCGACGCTATATCGCCCACTGCTACGAAGAGGTGGAACGCGTGAACCTGTTCGATGAGCTGCGAAAACCTTCCGACGCCGCTGATGCTCTGGTACTTATCGGTCCTGAGGGCGATTTCTCCATTGACGAGGTACGCCGCGCCGTTGCTGCCGGTTTCGTCTCCGTCGATTTGGGGAAGAGCCGCCTGCGTACGGAGACGGCTGGCTTGTCGGCTGTAATGATGATGCACTTAGCCCAACAATAGCCCGTATAAAGTTTCACGATAACTGAAAAAGGCGTAATGAAAACAACAATGATGAAGAACTATATTGCTGTACTTCTGTTCATGGCATCCGTTCTGCCGGTATGCGGTCAGTCGGTCACCTGTCGTGACGTCTTTCGAGAGATGCCTGATTCCATCGTTCCGTATCTCACTGAAAACAACCGCCTTGATATGCTCGACTTCATGGACTCTCACATGAAGGCCGTCGTTCAAAATCGCTTCGATGGTCATAGCGAGATGCTTTCGCTGACAGACGATAGTGTGACGTTAAAGCTGAGTGAAGCACTCCGCATGACCATTTGTCTTGTGGACTGTCGAGAGGAGGTCGATGGAGCCAAACGTCTCATTTGTGTTAAAGAACAGATAGGAATACCTTCCTCATCGGTGTGCAATAAGTGTACATTTTACTCTATAAAATGGCGCGAATTGGATGACAAAATGCAGAAATTGGTTAAATAAATATAATTTTTCTACCTCAAAATAGAATAATAGTTGCATTTATAACAATTATCGTGTATATTTGCAACGTGTTTTTCATGGTATTAGATTATTAAGGTTAATAGAAAAGGAATGTTGTCGTGAGACAATTGACCTTGTTCTCTGTCGCCTTGCGACTATTCGCTATGCGACAGAGAAAAGGAAAAGGGAGCCTGAGAAGGTTCCCTTTTCTGATTTTGTTCACAAGAGTGAACGCGTCCCCGCGTTCGCTCCACTATGTTTATTCGATCACTACGAGTGCCTCGTCTTCCATGACGCTCTGGCCAACCTGTACGCAGATGGCAGTTACCTTGCCGCTCTTCTCGGCCTGCAGGTTGTTGGCCATCTTCATGGCCTCAAGTACGATGACATTGTCGCCGGCGCTGACCTCCTGGCCAACCTCGACGAGAATGTCGGTGATAACGCCAGGCAGAGGAGCCTTCAAAGCGTTGGCCTTGTTGGCTGCAGCGCCAGCCTGGGGAGCAGCGTCTGTGGAAGGAGATGCTGTGGCAGCAGCGGGACGAACCACGGGCTTCTTCTTCTCTGCCTCCTGCTCTTTCTCCATCTCCACTTTGTACTCCTCGCCGTTGACGGTGAGTGTGGCGATGTTGTCTGTTATGTCACCGACAACGATCTCGTACGTGTTTCCATTGATGGTATACTTATATTCTTTCTTCATAGTGTTTTTACTGTTTCCTGTTATTTGTTCAGGGATGAGCTGTCATCGTCTGTGCATAACCGTTCCACTGCGTGGGATGCTGGGTAATCGTGATGATACCCGGCTCCACGTCGTGGACGTTGTTGCCCAGATGCTCGTGCAGTGCAAGAGCTATGGCAGCATATACTTCGTTCTTCATAAATTGTCAATTTATCAATTGTCAATCGTCAATTACATCGGAATGTTACCATGCTTCTTGGCGGGCAGGGCGTCGCGCTTGGTAGCAAGCTGAGCCAGACCACGGCAGATGCGGAAACGGGTGTTGCGAGGTTCAATGACATCGTCGATGTAACCGTACTTGGCAGCCTGATAGGGGTTAGCGAAGAGCTCATTGTACTCGTCCTCCTTCTCGGCGATGAATGCCTTGACGTCCTCGCCGGCCTCCTTCTTGGCCTTGGCCTCCTTGGCGTAGAGCACGGCGGCAGCACCGCTGGCACCCATCACGGCAATCTCGGCTGAGGGCCATGCGTAGTTCAAGTCGGTATGAAGCTGCTTCGAACCCATGACGATGTGTGAACCACCGTACGACTTACGGAGCGTGACCGTGATCTTGGGAACGGTAGCCTCACCGTAGGCGTAGAGAAGCTGTGCACCATGCAGGATGACGGCGTTGTACTCCTGACCTGTGCCGGGCAGGAATCCGGGAACGTCGACAAGCGAGACGATGGGGATGTTGAAGGCGTCGCAGAAACGGACGAAGCGTGCACCTTTACGAGAGGCGTTCACGTCGAGCACACCGGCGTAGCACGTCGGCTGGTTAGCGACGATACCTACGCTCTGGCCATTGAAGCGGGCAAAGCCGACGATGATGTTCTTAGCGAACTTAGGCTGGACTTCGAAGAACTCGCCGTTGTCGGTAATGGCCGAGATGACCTTGTACATATCGTAAGCCTCATTGGGATTCTCGGGGATAATCTCGTTCAGTGAGTCCTCCATACGGTTGATGGGGTCATCGCACTTGCGACGGGGAGCTACCTCCATATTGTTAGAGGGGATATAGGACAGCAGCGTCTTAATCATCTGCAGACCTTCCTCTTCGGTCTTGGCGGTGAAGTGAGTGACACCCGACTTCGTCGAGTGGACGCTGGCACCGCCGAGGTGCTCCTGGTCGATGTCCTCGCCCGTGACAGTCTTTACCACTTTCGGGCCGGTGAGGAACATATAAGAGGTGTTCTCCATCATCAGCGTGAAGTCGGTGAGGGCGGGGGAGTAGACGGCGCCGCCGGCACAGGGGCCGAAGATACCGCTGATCTGGGGGATGACACCCGAGGCGAGGATGTTACGCTCGAAGATCTCGGCGTAGCCTGCCAGTGCGTTGATTCCCTCCTGGATACGTGCACCACCCGAGTCGTTGATGCCAATGACGGGAGCGCCCATCTTCATACCCATGTCCATGACCTTGCAGATCTTCTGGCTCATGGTCTCGGAGAGTGAACCGGCATGAACGGTGAAGTCCTGTGCGAAGACGAAAACCAGGCGGCCGTCAATGGTACCACTACCGGCTACGACACCGTCGCCAGGGAACTGCTTTTTTTCCATTCCGAAGTTGTGGCAACGATGCTCCTTGAACATGTCGTACTCCTCGAACGAACCCGGATCGAGCAGCATATCGATGCGCTCACGGGCAGTATACTTACCACGATCATGCTGTTTCTGGATGGCTTTCTCACCACCACCGAGACGTGCTTGTTCACGCTTCTCGATGAGTTGCTTGATTTTTTCTAACTGCTTTGACATTGTTATGTTCGTTATTACGTTGTTTCGTTGTGACGATAAATTATTCAGGGTGTTCACAGAGCTCAGTGAGGATACCGCAGGTTGACTTCGGGTGGAGGAAGGCAATGTTCAGACCCTCAGCACCCTTGCGGGGCTTCTCGTCGATGAGGCGTACCCCCTTCTCCGAGACTTCGGCGAGTGCGTTGGAGACACCGTCCTCGATGCAGAAGGCAACGTGGTGGACACCCTTGTTGCCCTTGTCAAGCCACTTCTGGATGGTACTTTCTGGCGATGTGGGCTCGAGCAGCTCCAACTTCACTTCGCCACACTTCAAGAAAGCCGTCTTCACCTTCTGGTCCTCAACGACTTCTGTTGCATAACACTCCAGACCCAGCACGTCCTTGAAGAACGGCAGACTCTCCTCAATGCTCTGGACGGCAATGCCCAGATGTTCGATGTGTGAAATCTTCATATTGTTCAGATGTTTGTTACAATTGAACTGCAAAGATACTTATTTATCGTCTAACATGTGCCGTTGCTCGTTGAACATTATCATTTTTTAACGAAGTGGCAGCCATGGTTACTGTTAGGCATTGAGAATGTAGTTGGTAATCCATTCACCGACTTCTTTCGTGCCGTATTTCTCACCGCCGTCCACCTGTATTTCGGGCGTACGGACATTGGCGTAGAGCGAGGCGTTGACAGCCTTGCGGACAAGGGCACCTTCATTGTTGAGGCCGAAGTGTTCCAGTAGCATGGCTGCAGAGAGAATCTGTGCTAACGGGTTGGCAATATTCTGGCCTTTTGCCTGGGGCCATGAGCCGTGGACAGGCTCGAAAAGCGGCGTATGCTCTCCCAGTGACGAAGATGGCTGCAGGCCCATGGAGCCGGTGATGCAAGATGTTTCGTCAGTAAGGATGTCGCCGAAGGTGTTTTCTGTCACGATGACATCGAAGAAACGAGGCTCCGTAAGCACGCGCATCGACGCGTTGTCAATGAACATGTAGTCGGTGGTCACCTTGGGGTATAGGGACTCCATCTCCTTAGCCACGTGACGCCATAGTCGGCTGGAAGCCAGAACGTTGGCTTTGTCAACGACGGTAAGGTGCTTCCTGCGTGTCATCGCCATTTCGAAGGCAACCTTTAGAATGCGCTCTATCTCAGGACGGGTGTAGACGTTGGTGTCGTAGGCTTTGTTGTCGTCCTGATACTTCTCACCGAAATACATGCCGCCGGTGAGTTCGCGGATCACCACGAAGTCGGCACCGCGCAGTAGCTCTTCCTTTAGCGGACTTTTGTGCAGCAGACAGTCGAAAGTGGCTACGGGACGGACGTTGGCATAGAGGCCCAGCTTCTTGCGCATGGCCAACAGACCAGTCTCGGGACGTACCTTGAGCGTTGGGTCGTTGTCGTACTTCAAGTCGCCGACGGCAGCGAAGAGGACGGCATTGGCACGCATACAGGCTTCGTGGGTGGCGGCAGGATAAGGGTCGCCGACAGCCTCGATGGCAGAGGCACCGACGAGAGCTTCCTCATAGTGGAACTCATGATTGAACTTCTTGGCAATGGCATCGAGGACGGCGACGCCCTGATGCATGATTTCCGGACCTATTCCATCGCCCGGAAGAATGGCTATATTCAGTTTCATAATGTGTTGTTTTGTTCGTTTTCTATGATGTTAAGCATCTTGAAGGTAGCCTTGATGGCGGCTTCCGTCTGGTCGGCATCAAGACCGCGGGTGCGCAACAGCCGGCCGTCGGCATCCCATGTGATGACGGTCTGGACCAGAGCATCGGTACGTCCGCCGGGGGGGATGCTCACCTGGTAGTTCTGCAGCAGGGGGAAGGTGCGGTCGAGGTACTTCTTGTAGATGTAGCGTAGGGCCTTGACGAAGGCATCGTACTGGCCGTCGCCAGTGGCGGCAGCCTCGTACTCTTCGCCGTTGATCTCTACCTTCACGTTAGCACCTGGCTTCAGACCGTAGGCGGTGGAGACGACGTAGCTGACGAGTTTGACACGATCCTCCGGGGCATCGTGCTTCAGAACATCGCTGACGATGAATGGCAGGTCCTCCTGTGTGACAATCTCTTTCTTGTCGCCGAGTTCTGTGATACGTTGGGTAACGCGGCGTGTCTGTTCGGGAGTAAGTTCCAAACCGAGTTCCTTCAGGTTCTTGGCGATGTTCGCACGTCCGCTGGTCTTGCCCATGGCATATTCACGACGGCGTCCGAAACGTTCGGGGATGAGGGCGTTGTGGTAGAGTCCCCCCTTTGTATCTCCATCGGCATGGACGCCGGCCACCTGTGTGAAGACATTATCACCGATAATTGGCTGGTTCGGTGCTACGGCGATGCCGCTGTAGCTCTCGACGAGGCGGCTAACGCCGTTAAGCATATCCTCGCGGATACTCGTCTTCGCGTGGAACTGGTCCTTCAGGATTACCTGCACGCTGCTGAGTGGTGCGTTGCCGCAACGCTCGCCTAGACCGTTGACGGTGACGTGCAGCCCGCGGGCACCGCTGAGCACTGCTGCCAGCGAGTTCGAGACGGCCAGGTCATAGTCGTTATGGGCGTGGAAGTCGAAATGGGTGTCGGGATAGCGCTTTACCATCTTCCTGAAGTATTCGATGCACTGTAGGGGGTTCATGATGCCGAGGGTGTCGGGCAGCATGAAACGACGGATGCCGCTGTCCACGAGTTGGTCCATAAGCTCGTAGACATAGAGCGGAGAGTCCTGCATACCGTCCGACCAATCCTCGAGGTAGAGGTTCACGGTGATACCCTTCTTGTGGGCATAGCTGACGGTCTGACGGATGTCTTCAATGTGCTGCTGTGGCGTCTTCTGCAGTTGCTGCTGACAGTGCTTCAGCGAGCCCTTCGCCAGCAGGTTCAGCGTGACGCAGCCACAGTCGGCAATCCAGTCTACACTCTGTCCACCGTCGACGAAGCCGAGTACTTCCACACGTTCCAGCATATCTATCTGGCGGGCGTAGCGGCAGATCATCTTCACAGCCTCCTTCTCGCCGTCGCTGACGCGTGCCGATGCCACCTCAATGCGGTCGACGTTGAGGTCGCGCAGTAGCATACGGGCAATCATCAGCTTCTCGTGCGGCAGGAACGAGACGCCATTGGTCTGTTCGCCGTCACGCAGCGTAGAGTCCATAATTTCTACGAACGGGACGGCACGCTTATATTCATTTATGCGTTCTGCTGTTCCCATAATTCTGTCTTTTCTTTGTTTTGTACGAGGAAGTCAATATCATCAAGCCCATTCATCAGACAGTGCTTTTTGTAGCCGTTGATGTCGAAGTGCTCGCTTCGGCCTGTGGTGTTATTGGTAACCATCTGGTTTGGAAGATCTACCTTAACCTCTGTCTTTGGATTCTCCTGAATGCTCTGGAACAGTTCTTTCAGAAAATCATCACTTACTTGAACTGGAAGAACGAAGTTGTTGAGCTCGTTGTTCTTATGGATGTCTGCAAAAAACGATGAGATAACCACACGAAAGCCGTAACCGGCGATGGCCCAAGCGGCATGTTCTCGTGACGATCCCGAGCCGAAGTTTTTGCCTGCCACGAGGATGCATCCACTGTAAGTGGGGTCGTTCAGAACGAACGACTTATTGACAGTGCCGTCAGCATTGTATCGCCAGTCGCGGAATAGGTTGTCGCCGAAGAAGCGTTCTTCACGTGTCGTTGCCTTAAGGAAACGAGCGGGTATAATCTGGTCGGTGTCCACATTCTCCAGTGGGAGGGGAACACACGTGGAGGTAATTACGTTGAATTTCTGTTTCATAATAGTTTTCTTGGGTCAGTTATTACTCCAGTTACTGCTGCTGCTGCGGCAACTAATGGCGAGGCCAGGATGGTGCGTGATCCAGGTCCCTGACGTCCTTCGAAGTTGCGGTTGCTGGTGCTGACGCTCAGTTTCCCCGCGGGAATCTTATCGTCGTTCATCGCCAGACAGGCGGAACAGCCAGGCTGTCGGATTTCGAAGCCTGCAGCCTCAAGAACCTTGTCAAGTCCCTCTTCACGGATCTGTTTGTCGACAGCCCATGAGCCTGGGACGAGCCACGCTGTCACGCCGTCAGCTTTCTGACGGTCTTTCACAATCGAGGCAAAGGCGCGGAAGTCTTCGATACGACCGTTGGTGCAGGCTCCAAGGAAGACGTAGTCTACTTTCGTGCCTAACAGTTTTTGACCGGGTTTGAATCCCATATAGTCGAGCGCCTTCTGGAAACCTTGCTCCGGCGACTGCGCCTGAGTGGCTGTGTCGGGGATAGCCTCAGTGATACCGATGCCCATGCCGGGATTTGTGCCGTAGGTGATGCGTGGCTCGATATCGGCGGCATCGAAGGTTAACTCCTTGTCAAACACAGCGTCGTCGCCGCTCTTCAGCGTCTTCCAGTATGCTACGGCCTTGTCCCATTCGGCACCCTTCGGGGCATACTCCCTCCCTTTTATATATTCGAAGGTTACCTCGTCGGGGGCGATGAAACCGCCGCGGGCCCCCATCTCGATAGAAAGGTTACAGAGTGTCAGCCGTCCTTCCATCGTCAGCGAGCGGACGACATCGCCGGCATATTCCACAAAGTAACCAGTAGCACCACTGGTCGTCAGCCTGGCCATGAGGAATAGTGCCACATCCTTTGCCGTGACACCCTTGCCGAGTTTCCCGTTGATGGTGATACGCATGGACTTCGGCTTCTGCTGGAGGATACACTGTGAAGCCATCACCATCTCCACCTCGCTCGTTCCGATGCCGAAGGCGACAGCGCCCATCGCACCGTGTGTCGAGGTGTGAGAATCGCCGCAGACGATGGTCATGCCGGGCAGCGACAGACCCTTCTCGGGACCAACGACATGGATGATTCCGTTGTCGGGCGACAGCATACCATAGTGTGTCACTCCAAATTCCTCGGCGTTGCGTGCCAGCGTGTCTACCTGTTCACGGCTGACGGGGTCGGTGATGGGTTTGTCCTGATCGTGCGTCGGCGTGTTATGGTCTGGCATACAAAAGATGTTCTGCGGACGGAAGCACTTCAGACCACGACTACGTAGTCCCTCGAACGCCTGTGGCGATGTCACCTCATGGCAGTAGAGACGGTCAATGTAAAGTTGTGTAGGACCTTCGTCGACGACCTGTACAACGTGCTTGTCCCAGATTTTGTCAAATAGCGTATTCATTGTCTAGTTCTTGAATTTGTTGATACAATCTATGTAGGCCTCCACGGAGGCAGTAACGATATCGGTGTTAGCACCGAAGCCGTAGTAGAGCGAGCCATCGTATTCCACCTGCATGTGGACCTTTCCGACATCGTCCGATCCCTTCGAGATGGCCTGAATGGTGAACTCTTTCAGCGTCATCTGTTTCATGATAATCTTCTTCAGGGCCTTGATGGCGGCGTCGACAGGACCATTTCCGCTGGCTGCCGCTTCGAACTTCTGTCCGCTGATGTCGAGACCGATGGAGGCTACGGACTTTACACCCTTGCCGGTGGTGACCTGCAGGAAGTCGAGACGGACGGCGTGCGTCTCAGCGGTGTCGGCACCGGCAAGCATCAGCACGTCGGCATCGTTGACCTCCTTTTTCTTGTCAGCCAACTGTAGGAATTTCTCGTAGATTTTGTCCAACTTCTGCTCATCAACGTCCACACCATTCACCTGCAGACGGTACTTCAGTGCGGCGCGTCCCGAGCGTGCCGTAAGAACTATTGAGTTGTCATCGATACCCACGTCCTTTGGATCCATTATTTCGTAGGTATGGACATTCTTCAGCACGCCGTCCTGGTGTATGCCACTCGAGTGTGCGAAGGCGTTGCGCCCGACGATGGCCTTGTTGGGTTGCACGGGCATGTTCATCAGACTGGACACCATGCGGCTGGTGGGATATATCTTTGTGGTGTTGATGTTAGTCTCAATACCTAGTCCCTTATGGCATTTCAGTATCATGGCAATCTCCTCGAGACTGGTGTTGCCAGCGCGTTCTCCGATGCCGTTGATGGTGACCTCCACCTGACGGGCGCCGGCCATGATGCCACTGAAGGTGTTGGCCGTAGCCATTCCCAAGTCATTATGACAGTGTGTCGAGATGATGGCGTTGTCGATACCGTCGACATGTTCCTTGAGGTACTTGATCTTCTCGTAGAATTCCTGAGGCAGACAGTAGCCCGTGGTGTCGGGGATATTGACCACCGTGGCGCCGGCTTTGATGACAGCTTCTACGACCTGAGCCAGATATTCGTTGTCCGTACGTCCGGCATCCTCGCAGTAGAACTCAACGTCCTCGACATACTTCTTCGCATACTTCGTGGCAGCCACTGCACGCTCAATAATCTCCTCACGGGTGGAGTTGAACTTGTACTTGATGTGCTCGTCACTGGTACCGATGCCTGTGTGTATACGCTTGCGCTTAGCGTACTGTAGTGCCTCGGCAGCCACGTCGATGTCCTTCTCCACGGCACGTGTTAGTGCGCAGATGCTGGGCCATGTGACGGCCTTCGAGATTTCAATTACACTGTTGAAGTCGCCAGGGCTCGAGACTGGAAATCCTGCTTCGATAACGTCGACGCCCAACTGTTCCAGTGCCTTTGCCACCTGAATTTTCTCGATTGTGTTCAGTTGACACCCTGGCACTTGTTCTCCGTCCCTGAGTGTCGTGTCGAAAATAAACAATCTGTCGTTCATATCTTTTCTTTGTGTCGTTATATAGTTATTGCGTTATATCGTTCTCTCGTTGTTGTCCTACGAAAAAAGCCTTTCACACTCGGAAGTGAGAAAGGCTTCATATCTTATTGGACTTCTATCAGACCTATATGTACGCTTTATCACTTCCGGCCACCCTAGGCAGTCGAATAATAATAATGGCGTTCAGTAGGTTCAGATAGTTCATGCGTTCTGTTCTCTATACCTTATTATATTAGAAGAAGAGATAGCGGTTGTCAACAATGTTGGCTTTCTGGTAGAGCTCCTGCATGAAGCGGCCGGCAGCCTGCATAGCCTGCTGGTGGAGCTGCTGCTCCTGAGCCTTGGCGTCGAAGCTCTGCTCGTTGTTGTGCTGGTCGACGACCTGGAAGATGTAAGCACCGCCATTACCCTTAACGACCTTCGAGAGCTTGCCTTTCTCCAGAGCGCTGACGGCACCCGAGAGAGCGGGCTCGCTGGCACCCGTAGCCTGTACGAAGACAGGAGCACCGAAGGTGATCTGCTTCACGCTGTCAATCTTGGCACCCAGCTTTTCAGCATCGGCGATAGCCTTGACACCGACCAGTTTCTTAGCCAGAACCTCGTACTTCTTGTCGCGCATTACTTCTCCCTTCACCATCTCCTTGACGGCGTCAAGATCGCGATAGCCCACGGGGTGAATCTTTGTCAGAGCGACGACGAGGAGGTTGTCGTTGTTGCCGCACTCGTAGAGGGGCGATACATTACCTTCCTTGGCATCGAAAATCCACTTCATGGCCTCACGTGTGGAACGGAGGTTGGCAACGTTGTGCTCAGAGTTCATGATATCCTGACGCTCGCGCACCTGAAAGCCGAATTTCTCGGCATTCTTCTCGAGGTCCTCAAGGGTCTTGTTCTCGCTGACATACTGTGAGAACTTGTTGTAAGCCTCAGAGTAGGTCCCCTTCGAGAAGTCGATGGTGTGCTTGACGATAGCAACGTCGTACTTGTCGACGAAGTTGCGACGGTCGGTAACCTGTACGATGACGTTACCGGTAGAGAACTTCAGGTTCTTTGTTTCGCCGGTGGCCATGGTGTTCAGGGCGGTCAGATACTCTTTCGAGTCGGCATCGATAGCCGTAGAGTTCTGGTACTGTGCTGATGTGAGCCACTGCTTCTCGCCTGTCTGTCCGTATTTCTTGGCAATCGAGTCGAAGGCGATGCCACCACGGATAGCGGTGTAGATGCTGTCGGCACGCTTCTGAGCCTCTTCGGCGGTCTCAGCGCCAATCTGAATCATGCGGAACTCCACAGAGTCGGGCATCTGCTGCTTGGCGATGAGCTTGACAACGTTCAGAGTGTTGTCGCGCTGGGTCTCGAAAGGCTTAGAGGTCTGGCCTACAGCCATCGAGTCAACCTTTGCAGCGATGTCGCTGGGCAGGGCCTGACGGGTGACGGGGAGACCAACGTAGGGATACTGTGACTGGGCCTTGCGAACAACCTCTGAGGCGACAGCGCCGCTTTCGAGCTTCTGCGAAGCGTCTGTCATAGTCTTCATCAGTTCGGCACGGTCGGCAGCCGAAGCGAGAACCTGGAACGAAACATACTTGATGTCGCGTGTCTCAATAGTCTGCTTGAACATTTCCTTCTGCTCGTTGTACTTGCTCTTCAGCTCAGCGTCGCTCACCTCTACGTCCTTGTCATTGACAGTCGAGTAGGGAAGTGAGGCCAACAGAATGTCCGACTCCTTAGCGCGGGCCTCGAAGGAAGCCTTGGCGCTGACGGGGTTGGAGATCAGACAGTTGGCCAGCAGAGCCTGATATTTCTGGGTGAGTGTCTGCTGACGCAGGTTTTTCTCCAGGAACTGCCAGTAGTCGTAGATGGTTTTGTATTGCTCAGCCAACTGGGGGTTGTTTCCGTTCTGCTTGTAGTCAGCAAGGAACTTCGTGAGCATGGTGACGTCGAAGCGTCCAGTCTGTTGGTTCACGAAGGGGCTCTGCAACAGCATGGGGTTTGTACCCTCGCGGAGGATGTTCTGCATCTCGGTGTCGGTAACCGTCAGACCAAGCTTCTTACATTCCTCGTTGATGATGATGCTGTTGACATAAGTCTGCCACACCTGGTCCTTGATGCTGTTCATCTCGTCCTCGGTGAGGTTGTCGCGTCCCTGGTTCATCTTGACTACCTGCTGGTACTCGTCGACGAGTTCCTGGAACTCCTGGACGTTAATCTTTGTTCCTAACACTTCGCCCACCTGCTGCCTCTGCTGGTTCTTGGTTGCTTCGCAAGAACGGAAGGCTTCTTCGGCAATGAAGGCGAACAGGGCCAGACCGATGACGATAACAAGGGTCGGCCCCCAGCTTCTGATTTTTCCAATTGCTGCCATTTGTTTGTTCTTTTTCTTTTTATTTTATTGTTATTTTCTTCTGTTTTCGCGTAAAACGCGGCAAAGTTACAAAAAAAGTCGGATATAGCGAAATTTTCCGGCAAAAAACTGTCTATTCCGTCACTTTTAGTTGTACCAGTTCTATCTTTGTTGCCGTATTTTTGACAATTTTGAACTCCCAGCGTCCTATTTTCACTACTTCGTTGAGTTTCGGGAAAGACTGGTACTCATGCAGGATGAGACCGCCGACGGTCATATACTCGTCACTCTCGGGCAGGTCCAGGTCGAACTCGTCGTTCACCTTCTCGATCTCCAGTCGTGCTGAGAGAAGGTAGTCGCCGGAGTCGAGTCGGCGGGCGATATACTGTTCTTTGTCGTGCTCGTCCTCGATGTCGCCGAAAATCTCCTCGACAATGTCTTCGAGGGTGATGAGGCCGCTGGTGCCGCCAAACTCATCGACGACAATGGCCATCGACTTCTTCTGCTGCATGAAGGTCTTCATCAGTTTCGAGGCAGGCATAGTTTCTGGGACGAAAGGCATTTCGCGCAGCATCTCTTTCAGCCATCCGCTCTTCTCTTCGGCTGTCTGTCCTAGTTTGAAAAGGTCGCTGGAGTGTATGTATCCTGTGATGTGGTCTATGTCCTCGTGGTAGACGACTACCTTTGAGTGTCCGCTCTCTACGAACGTCTGCTTCAGCTGCTCGATGGTGGCGGTGTCTTCAACGGCATCAATCTCTGTACGTGGTATCATGCAGTCGCGGACACGTGTCTCAGAGAAATCCAGGGCGTTCTGGAAAATCTTAACCTCTTCCTCGATATCGTCGTCACTAGCGGCGTTGTCGATGCTCGTCTGCACCAGATAGTCGAGGTCTACCTTCGTGAACTCGTTGTTGTCCTGCGCTTTCTTCATTCTGACGCCGATGAGCCTCAGCAGTCCTTTCGAGAGTAGTGTGGCGAGTCTCGAGATGGGGTAGAGCACGATGTAGCAGACGTAAGCTGGTACGGCAAAGAACGTCAGCAGCCCGTTGGGGTTCGACTTGAAAATAGTCTTCGGGAGGAACTCGCCAGTGAACAGCACGACGAGCGTTGACAGTAGCGTGTCACAGGTCACGCGTGCAGAGTCGGGGAGGGCATAAAAAATGGTGGCGTCGAAAACTTTTGCGAAAAGTATGCCGTAAATGACCAGTGAGATGTTATTGCCCACAAGCATCGTTGACACGAAGTTGTTGGGATGGCGGTAGAAGATCGCTATGGCGCGCTGTGCAGGCCCGTTCTTCTCGCGGTCAATCTCTGCCCTTAGTCGGTTAGAGCTGACGAACGCAATCTCCATGCCCGAGAAGAAAGCGGAGAAAATCATCGTGACAATCAGTCCAATGATTACTTCTGGTCCTATAGTATCTGGGGTCATGGCGTTGCGGTTGTTTTGGCGTGTTTGACGGTTTGAGGACGTATCGGCGGCAGTGGCTGCTGCTGTGTGGTGTCCTTCGACGCGTTGTCGTTACTCTCCTTGTCCTTATCCATGGAGTCTTTGACAAACGAGCCTTTCGAGTTCGCTACGGTGTAGTGAGTCATGTGTTCATCCGAACGGAAGTAGGTACCCTGAAGCGTACGCTCTGGGGTTACTACGCGGCTGAAGACGTTTGAGTAGAATTCGTGTGAAAGTCCGTCCCAGTAGAGTTCCTCGCTGGTGTAGACCAGACCGTTGACGTTGCGTATGCGGACTCGTCCACGCAACTTCCAAAGTTTCAGTTGGTCGTAGTACCAGGCGGTGTCGGCCTGGATGTAGCCTTCGGTGTGGAACTGCTCGTCGAACTGCTCAAAGAAAATGCCCTTCATGAACTCCCAACGCGACGGTTGGCGGATGGTATTCACGTCCCACCGCTCGGTGATGATGCGATACTTGATGACGCCTGAATCGGAAATCAGGGTGTTGACACCATACGACGTCATCACCGATACAGAGTCGCGTTCCAGAATAGCATCAGCGGTATGCTCCTGTGCTTCGCTGCACGCTGCCAGAAGGGCAGTCAGCGTTACCACTGCCGCGATGGCTGCTGTGCGTAGTGTGCTTATTCTACCTTCCATTTTGCGAACCATCGTTCGTTGAACGTGATGCCAACGTTGATGCGGAACATATTCTCAGTAATGAAGTCCTTGGCCGATGAGTGAACCCACTGTCCGCTGATGTTGACTACCGAGCGGCTGTTGTGCTGGTTTTGGATGGGAAGTCCCAGTCCTAGGCTTACGGAGAAGTCCTTCGGGCCGTCCTGTCCGTTAATCTTATAGTAAGGTGTGCTCATGCCGGCACCGAATCGGTAGTTGATGCGTTTCAAGTAGTGACGGGAGTCGTAGGCATCGGGTGTCCATTCTACGCCGATATTCATCTTCAGACGATCTTTCAGCAGATCTTTCGTTGTATAGTAGCCGTTTGTGTCGTAAGTCGGGAAAAGTGTCTTCCCCCACTGTTGCAACTCTGCATCGGCGGCGACGGTCAGCGACTCGCGGTGATGCCAGGCCAGTCCTACAGCCCACGACCAGGGTAGTTCCAAAGCGTTAATTGCCTTGAACGAGGTGGTGTCGGCAGTTGTGGCATTGATGATGTCAAGCGTGGCGTCGGCTCCCAGTTCGTGACCAATGCTGACAGTGGCACCGAGTGTGACAGCATCGTTCTTGTTTATGGGCTGGTTCCACTGTATGCCGGCATCCAACTTATAGCTGCGCACGGAGGCGGAGTAAGTCTTCTTTAGCGAACTGATGCTGCTGTTCGATGTTAGTACACTACGATCCAGGTCACCCCAGACGAAGCCGCCGTTGACACCAATGGACAGGGGCTTCATGACGCGCCAGCCGACGCCCAGGAAGGCTTCGCGCAAGCCGCCCTCACCGCTGTAAGTTTCGGTGATGGTGCCGTACTGCTGGTTCGTTGTGCTTGTGGTGTAGCTATAGCCAACGTTCGTCAGCGGCAGTACACCCATCGAGACACCGATATTCTGAAAGGCACGGAACGAGGCGACAATGTACTCGAAACTGGCCGTCTTGGCGTTCTGTTTCGTGTTGCCTTCCTTGAAGTTTGTCAGCTGCCCAGTGACGCTGGCGTCAATAATCATCGTCAGTGAGTCAACGTTACCGTAGCTGGCGGGGTTCAGTGTGTTCACACGGTCGCCATTCTGCAAGGCTACGCCTACACCGTTCATGCCGCGGCTCATGCCCTGCGAACGGTCGGAAAGTATACCCAAGCCGAACTGGCTGTAGGGTGACTTGGTAGAGCTCTGTGCCGACATCGTCAGAACCGACGCCAGTAGCAGCGATGAGCATATGAATAGTCTTTTTCTCATTCGTTTCGTTTTATCAGGGTGCAAAGGTATGGAAAAAAAACGGAAACTCTTAATACTAGCGCCACTGATTAACGCAGATTAACACGCCATAGCACCGATTCACGAAAAAACTTCGTACCTTTGTGCCCCGTAAACCCCATTTTAATCCAATTATCAACTATGTACAGCGACCCCAAGCAGTGTCTCTACTGCACTAACAACCAGACGCTCAGCGACCTGATGATTGAAATCTGTACGCTTAGCGTCTCTCGCGCGTTCCTTTTTAAAGAACAGACCTACCGTGGACGTTGCCTCGTGGCCTACAAGGACCACGTCAATGACCTCAACGAACTTTCCGATGACGACCGCAACGCCTTCATGGCCGATGTCGCACGCGTCACAAGGGCCATGCAAAAGGCCTTCAACCCTGAGAAGATTAACTACGGTGCTTACAGCGACAAACTCTCGCACCTCCACTTTCATCTGGCACCGAAATACGTCGACGGCCCCGACTACGGTGGTACGTTCCAGATGAATCCCGGTAAGGTCTACCTCACCGACGCCGAGTACCAGGAGATGATTGCGAAAATCAAGGAGAACTTATAGTAAATGATAAATGAAAAGTGAGTAATCTCATTCCTCATTTCAAATTCCTAAATTCGAACCATGGCAATAGTAAAACCATTCAAAGGAATCCGCCCGCCGCGAGAACTCGTCGAGCAGGTGGAGAGCCGTCCTTACGACGTGCTCGACTCTGAGGAGGCACGCGCCGAGGCCGGCGACAACGAGAAGAGCCTCTATCACATCATCAAACCCGAGATCGACTTCCCTGTGGGCACCTCCGAGTACGATTCCCACGTCTATGAGAAGGCTGCCGAGAACTTCCAGAAGTTCCAGGACCGGGGCTGGCTGGTACAGGACGATCAGGAGCACTACTACATCTACGCTCAGACCATGCAGGGCAAGACGCAGTACGGCCTCGTCGTCTGCGCCCATACCGACGACTACCAGAAAGGTAATATCAAGAAGCATGAGCTGACGCGCCGCGACAAGGAGGAGGACCGCATGAAGCACGTCCGCGTTAATAATGCCAACGTCGAGCCCGTTTTCTTCGCCTATCCTGATAATGCCGTTCTCGACGCCCTCATCCGTCGCTACGCCGCCACTGAGCCCGAGTACGACTTCATTGCTCCCATCGACGGCTTTCGCCACCAGTTCTGGATCATCAGCGACGCTCAGGACATGCAGACCGTTACCGACGAGTTTGCCAAGATGCCCTCGCTCTACATCGCCGACGGACACCACCGCTCGGCTGCCGCTGCCCTCGTGGGCGCCGAGAAACAGAAGCAGAACCCCAACCATCGCGGCGACGAGGAGTACAACTTCTTCATGGCCGTCTGCTTCCAGGCCTCGCAGCTCACCATCCTCGACTACAACCGCGTTGTCAAGGACCTGAACGGCCTGACGTCAGAGCAGTTCCTGGAAAAGCTCCAGCAGAACTTCATCGTCGAGGACAAGGGTACCGACCTGTACAAGCCCGCCGCCCTCCACGAGTTCTCGCTCTATCTGGACGGCCACTGGTACAGCCTGAAAGCCAAGGAGGGAACCTACGACGAGAGCGACCCCATCGGTGTCCTCGACGTCGACATTTCCAGCCGACTCATCCTTAACGATATCCTGAACATCGGCGACCTGCGCTCCTCCCAGCGCATCGACTTCGTTGGTGGTCTCCGCGGCCTCGGTGAGCTGAAACGTCGTGTCGACAGCGGTGAAATGCGTGCCGCCCTCGCGCTCTATCCCGTCACCATGAAGCAGATCATGGACATCGCCGACAGTGGCAACATCATGCCGCCGAAGGCCACGTGGTTTGAGCCGAAGCTGCGCTCAGGACTGGTGATTCACAAGTTAAGTTAGAAATGATAAATGGGGAATGAGGAAAATGTCATTTCTCATTTCTCATTAGTAAAAGTATGACCGACGAGTACAAGACCATCAAGGGCATAGGCCAGGGCTACTACACCGAGAAGCGTAGTAAATTCCTGGCCTTTGCCCATCATGTCGAGAACGTCGACGACGTCAAGGAGCTGCTCGCCGCCTATCGCAAGCAGTACTACGACGCCCGTCACGTCTGCTACGCCTATATGCTTGGCCCCGAGCGTACCGACTTCCGTGCCAACGACGACGGAGAGCCCTCGTCGACTGCCGGCAAGCCCATCCTCGGACAGATCAACTCCGCCGAGCTCACGGACATACTCATCGTCGTCGTCCGCTACTATGGCGGCGTGAACCTCGGCACCAGCGGACTCATCGTCGCCTACCGCGAGGCTGCTGCCAACGCTCTTGCCAACTCTCAGGTAGAGACGCGCCAGGTCGAGGAGACCGTCATCTACACTTTTGCCTACCCCCTGATGAACGACGTCATGCGCATCGTCAAGGATATGTCGCCCCGCATCGTCAGTCAGACCTACGACAATACCTGCGAAATCGTGCTGAGCATCCGAAAAAGCGAGGCGGAACAGCTGAAATCAAAATTAGCGAAATTATCTTTCGAATAAATTTGGTGGTTTCAAGAAAAAGCATTACCTTTGCAGCCGCAAAAGTCCAAAGCTGGCAAGTTCTTTGACATTCACTTAATCGGAAGGTTCAACATAGTTGTCCTTCCTCACGCTCGACCAAATGCAAGTAAACTTGCTTTGGTTCTCGCTTAATCGGAAGGTTGGCAGAGTGATCGATCGCGCTGGACTCGAAATCCGGTATACCCCTTTCGGGTATCGGGGGTTTGAATCCCTCACCTTCCGCAAAGAGAGGTAGAAAGCCTCTGAAAAGCAATGAATAAGGGAACTTAGACGGTTCCCTTATTTTTTATTATTTACAGATTAAGTACACTAGCAGAAATTATTAATTACACTTGATGTGAGTTCTTGGTGATTTATTATATACTACAAGCTATTTCGTTAAATACCCCATGAATGAGAAATTATTTGCAGAAAAAGTCGTACCTTTGCAGCGTTAGGAAATGATAACCATCTTTTGAATAATGATCGTACAATTGACATACAGGCCGACAAGCAGGTTGTCGATGCGCATCGTTAAGAATGGCGATGTGCATGTGTCTGCCCCTATCGGTATGCCGAAAAGGCAGGTGGAGGCGTTTATTAACGAGCATCAAGAATGGATTGTAGAGGCAAGGAGGAAAACGCTGGAGCGACAGAAACAGCGTTTGGAGTTCTTTAATCAGCTTCCGTTGACAACGAAGGCACAAAAGGCAGAGGCCATACAAAGACTGAGGATATTGGTTGAACCAATGATAGAACACTATGCCAGGGTGATGGATGTCAGACCGTCCTTGGTTTATTATAAACCTATGATTTCACGCTGGGGTATGTGCAAGGTGAATGACCGTAGCATCTGCTTGTCTACCTATCTGCTTTTGCTGCCGGAATGGTGTATTGAACATGTTGTCGTTCATGAACTATGTCACCTTTTAGAGCCCAGTCATAATGCCCGTTTCCATGCCCTGATAGACAAATACTGTCCTGGATGGAGAGAAGCACGACTGGTGACTCGCAAGGTGGCAAGGGGTGGTTAATTAACCATTATCGATTAGCATTATCATGAGAACAGCAGCTCGTCCTTGTCGGCTGCCTTCGTGATGTGGATGGTGGCGCCAGGTTGGAGTTCGCCGTTGACGATGCGCTCGCAGACGCCGTCCTCGATGTAGGTCTGGAGGGCGCGCTTCAGGGGACGTGCACCAAACTGGACGTCGTAGCCCTTGGTAGCAACGAACTCTTTGGCCTCGTCGCTGAGGTCGATAGTATAGCCCATATCACTAATGCGGCGGAAGAGGGACGCGAGTTCGATGTCAATGATACGCTTGATGGCGTCGAGGTCGAGTTGGTCGAAGGTGATAATCTCGTCGAGACGGTTGAGGAACTCGGGCGAGAACTGCTTCGACAGCGCCTTCTGGACGATGTTGCGGGCGTACTCTTTATCCTTATCATTCATATTAAGCCCATTGGTGCCGGCAGCGCTGAAGCCAATGCCGCGTCCGAAGTCCTTGAGCTGGCGGGTTCCGGCGTTAGATGTCATGATAATGACGGTGTTGCGGAAGTCAACGAAGCGGCCGTTGCCGTCGGTGAGGCGTCCCTCATCGAGCACCTGCAGCAAGAGGTTGAAAACATTGGGGTGAGCCTTCTCAATCTCGTCGAGCAGGACGATGGAGTAGGGGTGATGGCGCACACGTTCAGTGAGCTGGCCGCCCTCCTCGTAGCCGACGTAGCCCGGAGGGG
>Ga0310786_10000687_pt1 | contig 54019 bp, 56 predicted proteins | sample AusTroGonzalo_MG_FD_203881 | JGI IMG/M metagenome (GOLD analysis project Ga0310786, IMG submission 203881) | Bovine rumen microbial communities from tropical cattle in Woodstock, Queensland, Australia - Gonzalo_03 (v2) (version 2) | ecosystem: Host-associated > Mammals > Digestive system >...
GGATCCAGGATGATATCCCGGTGGTTGGACATGGCCAGGTAAGGCGTGCCCAGGGCCTTGATTTTTTCCAGGCCGTCGTAGGTGAATTCCGTGATGGTGTTGTCAATGACCCACTGGATGGCCTTGGACATGACAATCTGCTGGAACTCGTCTACAGTATGGATGTTACGCAGTACGTCGCCCAGGAAGGTGTTGGGCTTGTCCGGGAACAGGAATTTGGAAATCCACGGAACGTTCGGGTGAATAGATACACGGGCCAGTGCGGCGGCCGCTTCTTCGTCGTTGAAGGGAGCAATATCGCTGAAATCGGTAATGTCCATTACTTTCTTTTTAAGGTTCAAATACAGTTACTTGAGCAGCAAAAATGATGCTAAACTACCTCCTTTCCAGCAGCGAGCTGTCCCCGTAGCTGAGGAAGCGGAAGCCGTGCGAAAGGGCGTAGTCGTAGATGGTGCGCCAGTCGCCTTTTACGAAGGCCGATACCAACAGGATGAGCGTGCTCTCCGGCTGGTGGAAGTTGGTCACCAGAAGATTGACAAGACGGAACTGGAAGCCCGGGACGATGATGATGCGGGTGCCGGCCACAATCTCCTCCAGACCTTCGCGGTCCAGGTAGTCGACAATGGCCTGCAGGGCTTCCTGGGTGCTGTAGGGATACTCCCGCTCGTACGGGGCCCACTGGGCTACATCGGCCGGCTTGCCGGTTTCAATGATGCTCACACCAATATAATATAAGGACTCCAGCGTGCGCACGGACGTGGTTCCCACTGCGATGAGCGGGCGTTTGAGCGCAGCCAGTTCCTTAAGTAGTGCTTTAGATACCGTGAAAGGCTCGCGGTGCATCGGGTGTTCCGACACCAGGGAGCTTTTCACCGGAAGGAAGGTGCCGGCGCCTACATGCAGGCACACGGTCTCGGTCTCGATCCCCTTTTCACGGATGCGGTTCAGGACGTCTTCCGTGAAGTGCAAACCGGCGGTGGGCGCTGCTACAGAGCCGCGGATATGGGCATACAGCGTCTGGTAACGCTCGGTGTCAATGGCCTCGGACTCGCGGTTCAGGTACGGCGGGATGGGAACGGTGCCGGCCAGCTCCAGGACGCGGGAGAACGGAGCGCCGCTGCTCCAGTTGAAGCGGACTACACCGGTCTGGCCCTCACGGCCTTCCAGAACAGCCTCCAGGCCCATTTCGGCAATGGCGGCATTGTTGTCCGGGTTGTATAATTTAAGGGTATCTTCCTTCCACTTCTTGGCATTGCCGATGACGCATTTCCAGCTGCAGGAAGCGGTAGCGGCAAAAGCGGTATTGTATTCGACGGGCTGTACGGGCTCCAGGCAGAACACCTCGATGATGGCACCGGTTTCCCGCTGGAAATGCAGCCGGGCAGGGACCACCTTGGTATCGTTGAATACCATGAGGGCGTTCTGGGGCAGCAAGTCCGGAAGCTGGCGGAAGATCTTTTCTTCCACCGCTCCTTCTTTATAATGTAAGAGCTTGGACGCATCCCTTTCCGGAAGGGGGTATTTCGCAATCCTGCTCTCGTCCAGGCCGTAATTGTAATCCTCTATATGGATTTCAGGAATCATGAGAATCAAAAAATTTGCGCAAAGTTAACACATTTATCGGGAATAAAGAATTCTGAGCGAGAATGGTAGGCAGTTTACAAATGTGTTTACAAATGTGAACACGATGGAAACAAGGAGGGCGTCAGAATTGTGAATATATCCCCTGTTTGTTCAGGTATTTTAACACAAGTTGCTAAAACAGCATAAAGAATTTTTATGGATAGTTTAGCACTTGCAATAAGTGTTGTAAAATCAGATAGTTACGCAAACAATATGCAGTTTTACTACAACTAAATAGGCTTTATATAGGCCCTGGCTGCAGAATCCCCCGTTTTAGGGTATCTATTTGTAATATATTGATTATATACTCAGTATATTATAATTGCTACCTTATGTAATACTATAAGCTATTTTCGGGGTATTTCTCCCCTACCCGTTCAATCCTGTAATCACTTGACATTTGGAAAATTCACAGAAATTGTATATATTTGTAAAGTTAAAGTTGTAAATTATGAATCGACGTCTTTTGCAGTTTTTGCAGGCCGAAAATATCACGCAAGCGCAGTTCGCCGACACGCTCTCCGTAGCGCGCGGCAGCGTCTCGCACATTCTCGCAGGCCGCAACAAACCGGGCTACGATTTCATGGAGAGCCTGCTCCTCCACTACCCCCGTCTCAATCTGGACTGGTTAATGACCGGAAAAGGCCGTATGTACCGCGATGAAGCGGCTTCTGAGGCCCCTGAAATGACTACTGGAGAGCTTTTTCCCCAGATTCAGGCTCCCCTGCCGGCCCGTCAGATAGACCGGATCACCGTTTTCTACTCCGATAATACCTATCAGGAGTTCTTTGCAAAGGAATAATTTGCTAACTTTGCGTACAAATCGTGCGCGAAAATGTTTCGTAAAAGCTATCAGCATCTGGAAACCGAAATCGCCGGCCTGGTTTTTCCCAATCCGGTGGGTCACCCGTACACGCTCTTAAAGCATCGCTTTAAGTGGCTCCGGCGTGCCCCGAGGGCCGGTTTTCTCACGCTGACTCCCCCGCAGGACGATATTCTTAACTGGATCAAGGGGCTCAAGAGCGAGCAGCCGGAGAATTCCCTGCTGGCAGTGAACATCCACACGGACATTATCCGCACATTTTCCCTCGTTTACGACTTCGCAGACTTCATTATCATCGACCCCGACAGCAATGTGGGCATCGATGCCGTGGATATTTCCGACACCCATGACCTCCTGGACGAGCTGGTGAGCCTTCGCCTGTGCTACGAGCGCTACACGCCCGTATTCCTTCGTTTAGGCCAGGGAACCAGCCCGGACGAGCTGAATAGCCTCCTGGGCGCCTGCCAGCTGGATGGTCTGGACGGTGTTGTGGTCCCCGGACTGGCCTCGCTTACCCGTGTACGGGACATCACCCTGGGCCGCGTGCCCATCATTTGCCCGGTCAACAGCCCGGCAGACGGTCTGCAGGCGCTGGAAAATGGCGCCACCCTGCTAGAATTACCTTCAAGTAAAGGTTTAAATAAATTACTTAGTGCGCTTGAGAACAAGCAAATAGTATGATTCACGCATCTATCGTCACCATCGGTGACGAAATTCTGATTGGCCAGGTGCTGGACACCAACTCGCAGAATCTGGCCCGTGCCCTGGAAGAAACAGGCATCCACGTAGTTCGCATGGTTTCCATCGGAGACGCCAAAGAAGAAATCGCCCAAACCCTCCTGCAGGAGCTCAAACGCTCCCAGCTGGTGTTCTGCACCGGCGGCCTCGGCCCCACCAAGGACGACATCACAAAGACCGTCCTGGCCGAGATTTCAGGCAGTAAGGGCTATAAAAAGCACGAAGGACAGATGCAGAAGGTCATCGAGATCCTGCACAGCCGCGGCCTGGACGTGCTCCCCTGCAATGAAAACCAGGCCATGGTGCCCGACAAGGCCGATGTAATCGTGAATCAGCTGGGCACGGCGCCTATCATGGTGTTCCGGGACATGCCCGGTACGCTCTATTCCCTGCCCGGCGTGCCCCACGAGGCCGTAGGCGCCATTCCTTCCATCCTGGAGGATGTGAAGGCCCACCAGACCCTCTCGCAGATCCTGCACCGTAATATGATGGTATATGGCATGGCCGAAAGTGCCCTGTCAGAGAAACTGGCTCCCTGGGAGGACAATCTTCCGAGGGACATGCACCTGGCCTATCTGCCCAATCCCCTCACCGGCATCCGGCTGCGCCTGTCCTGCTACGGTACCGCCAATGGTGATGAGGAGCAGCGCATGGAAGCGGAGCTCGCCAAACTGAAGGATCTGCTGGGTCCCCTGATGTATGCCGCCGAAGACTCCGACCTGGAAACCGCCGTCGGCCGCATCGCCAAAGAGCATGGGCTCACCCTCTCCTGCGCCGAGTCCTGCACCGGCGGTGAGATTGCCCATCTCATTACGTCGGTCTCCGGTTCATCGGCCTACTTCCTGGGCTCGGTCACTTCGTATGCGATTGCCGTCAAGGAGAAGGTGCTGGGTGTTCCGGCCGCTGTCATCGAGCGCCACGGCGTGGTGAGTTCCGAGGTCGCGCAGGCCATGGCCGAAGGTGTCCGCCGGCTCACCGGCTCCGACTATGCGGTCTCCACTACGGGTCTCGCCGGCCCCTCCGGCGACGAGTTCAATCCGGTGGGAACAGTGTGGATCGGGGTGGCCGGACCGCACGGTTCGAAGACCGTCCGCTACGTTTACAAGAATGATCGGAAGCGCAATATTGAGCGTTTTGCAGCCTCTGCCCTCAATTTCCTGCGCTTATACATGCTTGAGGACTTAAATAATTAGAAAACAACAAATGAAACAAAAGTGTTAATCGCTATAACATTTTTGTTTCATTTATCGTAAAACAACGTAAGTTGCTTATTCTGCGCAATTTACAATTCTGCGCCAAACGTCGAGTAAATTCTGCCCGGACACCTTCAAAATGTCAGTTTCGCTGTATCCGCGGCGTCTCATTTCGTCCCAGACGGCGTCCAGCTGTGTGATGTTTTCCACCCCTTCCGGGGTTACTTCGATGCCGTCAAAGTCGGAGCCGATACCCACATGATCGATGCCCGCGAACTTCACCGCATGGTCAATATGATCCACGATTTCCTTCACGCCCGGACGCCAGGGTTTGGTCTCGTCGTACTGGTCGGAGAGGAAATAGGGATAGAAGTTGATGCCTACATAACCGTCCTTCTCCCCCAGTGCCTGGAGCATCTCATCGGTGAGGTTGCGGCGGTGTGAACAGAGCGCGCGGCAGGAGGAATGGGTGGCGATGACCGGTGCTTTGGACAGCTTGATGCAATCCCAGAAAGTCTGATCGGAGGCATGGGACAGATCGATCATCATACCCATGGCATTCATCTCGGCCACCACCTGTTTGCCGAAGGGGCTCAGGCCGCCCCAGCGCTTCCCTTCTGCGGCACTGTCGGCCACGGCGTTGTCGCCGTTGTGCGTGAGGGTCATGTAGCTTACGCCCAGGCGGTAGAAGGTGCGAAGCAGCGACAGCGACTCCTGGATGGGAGCGGCGTTCTCCATGCCCATAAACACGGAAATGAGGCCGTTTTTCATATTATCGGCCACTTCATCCGGGCCGAAGGTCATGACGGCGTAGTCGGGGTTCTCGTCGCAGGCGTCGTAGGTGGCCGACAGCATCTCCATCGCGTAGCGCGTGGCCTTGTCCGGTTCAAACTCCGGCGGGATGTACAGGGCGAAGAAGGCCCCGTCTACTCCCCCGGCCTTCATCTTGGGGAAGTCTACATGTGCGTCGGGATTGTCGATGCCCACGTTGCGGCCGCGCAGGATGGCGGACGGCGTGTCGATATGGGAATCCAGAATCATTATTCTTTCTCTTTATAAGGTGCGAAGGTGGAACGCAGGATTTCGTCTACCTGGATGGTCGGGAAGCCGGCATAGTAGAGGCTGCTGCCGCCCGTCAGGCGTACGCTCAGGAGTTCTTCGGCCAGAACGCGGGCCTCGCAGCCGCCTTTCATATCGGCCTTCACACGCGGTGCCTTCATCTGCAGGCCGTCCAGCTCGGAGGAACGCTCGCAGTGGAAGGAGAAGGTCTCGGACTCGCCGATGACCTTGCAGTGCGCGCTGCCGCTGAGGTCTACCTTCAGCACGGCGCCTTTGAAGCTCATGGTGGTGCGGGAGGAACCCTCGCCCTTCAGGGTGACGTTGGTGGCCACCAGGGCGAAATCGGCCACGGCATGCTTGCTCAGGGCGATGTCGGCGGTGGGCGTGTCGAACTTGAGGTTGCGCAGGATGGCTTTGTCTTCCACCGACAACTTCAGGGAGTCGGAGAAGACGGTGCCGTTGCTGCTCAAAATGGCGTTCTGGTGCAGCGAGACGCTGTTTACGGCCGGCATGGTAACGATGGCGCGCACCACGGGAACAGGGGCGTTCTTGCCACGGTAGATCTTCTTCACGTCGGCGGGAATGGACTTGCTGTCGGCCTCAATGTACAGCACGCCTCCGCGCACGTACACCTGGAAGTAAGGGAGCAGGGCTTGGTCGGCCGTGACCTTTACGTTGCAGGGGCCTTCCTGCAGGGTTACTTCGAAGCGGCTGCTCACACTCAGGGAGTGGAAGGAGCCTACGGGATAGGTCTTTTCTTCCTGCAGCTGGGTGGGATACAGGTCCTGCGCCAGGGCTGCAACACTTAAAGTAATGCTTAAGATAAAAAGAATAAAACGTTTCATTTTATGCTTCTAGTTTTTCCATCAGTTCTGTCCACTCTTCCGTGGCGGCGTCCAGGGAACGCTTCAGCTCCAGGTATTCCCGGGTGAGTTCCATGATGTCGTCGCCGGCACCGGGCGCGGCCAGTACGGTCTCGATTTCCTTCATCCGCTTCTCGTCCTTTTCGATTTCTTTCTCCAGGTACTCGACGCGGTTTTTAATCTTTCGCTGTTCCTTGCTCTGGGCCTTGAAGGCGCTGTTGTCGGCCTTCGGGGCTGCCGGGGCTGCCTGCTGTGCGGGCTTGGGAGCGGCTGCAGGGGCGTTTCTTTCCAGTTCCTGCAGGCTTTCCAGCTTTCTGCGGCGCAGGAAGTCCTCTACCCCGCCCAGGTGCTCTTTCACCTGGCCGTCGCGGAACTCGTAGAGCTTGTCTACCAGTCCTTCCAGGAAGTCACGGTCGTGGGAAACTACAATTAAAGTGCCGTCAAAGCTCTTCAGGGCCTGTTTCAGGACGTCCTTGGAGCGGATATCCATGTGGTTCGTAGGTTCATCCAGCGCCAGCACGTTGTACGGGGAAAGCATGAGCTTAGCCATACCCAGGCGGGCACGTTCGCCGCCGGAGAGCACGGAAACCTTCTTGTCAATGTCCTCTCCCTTGAAGAGGAAGGCGCCCAGGATGTCGCGCAGCCGGGTGCGGATGTCCCCCACCGCAATGCGGTCCAGCGTGCCCAGCACGGTCTCCGAAGGATCCAGAATGTCCTCCTGGTTCTGGGCATAATAGCCAATGTGGACGTTGTGCCCCACGCGGGCCTCGCCGGAAATGGGATCCAGTTCGCGCATGATCACGCGCATGAGGGTGGTCTTACCCTCGCCGTTACGGCCGATGAGTGCCACCTTCTCTCCACGCTTAATCTCAATCTGAGCGTCGTGGAAGACCACTTTCTGGGGATAACCCACTTTCAGGTCCGTGCCTTTGAACACCACGTCGCCGGAACGCTCGGCCGGCGGGAACTTGAGCGCCATCTGTGCGCTGTCGGTCTCGTCAATCTCAATGCGGTCCAGTTTCTCCAGGGCCTTGATGCGGGACTGGACCTGGTTGCTCTTGGTGGGTTTGTAGCGGAAACGGTTGATGAAGTCCTCTGTCTTCTCAATCATGCGCTGCTGGTTTTCGTAGGCAGCGGTCTGCTGGGCAATGCGCTCGGCGCGCAGCTCAACGTATTGGGAATAAGGGACTTTATAGTCGTGGACGTGGCCCAGCAGGATTTCTACAGTGCGGGTGGTCACGTTGTCCAGGAACTTACGGTCGTGGGATACCAGGAGCACGCTGCCCCGGTAGCTTTTCAGGTAATCTTCGAACCACTCGATGGACTCGATGTCCAGGTGGTTGGTGGGCTCGTCCAGGAGCAGCACGTCGGGGCCGGAAAGGAGGATCTTGGCCAACTCGATGCGCATGTTCCAGCCCTGGGAGAAGGTTTCCGTAAGGCGGTCGAGTTCATCGGCCTTAAATCCCAGGCCGAAGAGCACCTTCTGCGCCTGCGCCTCCGGGGAAAGCCCCGTCTCCAGCGCCAGGCGGTCGTTCAGCTCGTTCAGGCGGTCGATGAGGCGGGCATATTCGGCCGATTCATAGTCCGTGCGCTCGCCCAGCTGGGCGGTGATGCGGGAGAGCTCGGCCTCCATGTCCTTCAGGTGGTCGAAGACGGAGAGCACCTCCTCCAGCACGGTGTGCCCGCGGTGGTGCTCCATGATCTGGGGCAGGTAGCCGATGCGCACGCCCTGCGGCCTTTCGATGCTGCCGGAAGTGGGCTGCTCCTCCCCTGTTATGAGTTTCATGAGGGTACTCTTGCCGGCGCCGTTCTTTCCCACCAGGCCGATCTTATCCCCATCGGAGATGTGGAAGTTGATGCAGTCCAGAAGGTTATAGCTGCCGAAAGAGACCGTTACATTATTGACAGATATCATGCTTTACAAAGTAAGATGGAGAGTTCGTACAGGCCGTAAAGCGGAATGGCCAGCACAAACATGGAAAACGGATCGCTGGGGGTGATGAAGGCCGCCAGGATGAGCACGACCACCACGGCGTAACGCCGGCCTTTGCGCAGCATATCCCGATGGACGATGCCCATGGCCGATAATGCCAGAATCACCGTCGGGAATTCGAACAGAATGCCGATGAGGAACACCATGGAGACGAACAGCGACATGTAGGAGCTGAGGGAAATGGTATTCACAATGGCGTCCGAGATGCTGAAGTTCACAAAGAACATCAAGCACACGGGCAGCACCACGAAATACCCTACCGTAACGCCCAAATAAAACAGCCCGGAAGAGAGCCAGAAGGCCTTCCGGACGGCTTTTTTCTCGTGTTCGTAGAGGGCGGGTGCAATGAACTTCCACAGTTCGTATATAATATACGGGAAAGCCAGCACCACACCGCAGAGCACCGCTACCTTCATATAAGTGAAGAACTGGGCGCTCAGCTCGATATTGATAAGCTCCATGGAGAAGTCGATCCCCGGCAGACGGTACAGGAGGAAATCCCCCTGCGTGGGCCAGAGAACGGCTTTGAAAAGGGTTTTAGGAATGCAGAAGAAAACGATGGAAAGCAGAGCGACACCCAGCACTGAACGAATTAATGTTCCCCTCAGTGCCTCCAGATGGTCCCAGAAGGACATTTCTGTCTCCTTGGATGCCACTTATTTCTCTTCTTTGGGTTCGTCTTCCCCTTTGATTTCCTTCTCTACCTCGTTCATCCCTTCTTTGAAGCTCTTAACGCCTTTACCCAGACCCTTCATGAGTTCGGGAATTTTCTTTCCACCGAAGATGAGGAGGATGACGGCTACAATGGCAATGATTTCCCAAGTGCCGAACATGAGCGGATAAATTACAAGCATATCTAGTCGTTTAAGTGTTTTTCAAAGATGGCGGCAATCGGCTCCGGGCAGCGCACGGGGCGGAAGGTCTCCTTGCTGATGAAGCCCAGTACCACGGTGCCGTCGGCCAGGAGCACGCCGTCCTGGTTGTAGACGGCCTGCTTGATGGTCATTTTGGCGAGGGGCACCTTGTCGTATTCGGCCACGGCGGTGAGCACATCCCCCATGCGGGCGGGATGATGGAAATGGCATTCCACGCTCACGATGGGGACCTGGATGCCCAGTTCCTTCTCGCAGCGCTCGATGGGGAATCCCACAGATACCATCATCTCGTCGCGGGCGATTTCAAAATAACGGATGTAGTTGGAATGGTGCACTACAGCCATCTGATCGGTCTCGTAGTACCGAACGGGGAAAGATGTCTTAAAAGTGGCCATACCTATACTTATTTCTTCAGCTGAGCAATCTTGGCCTGCAGGCTCTCGATCTTGGAGAGAGCATCGGCCTCTTTCTTACGCTCGTTCTCGATGACCTGTGCGGGGGCGTGGGCGGTGAACTTCTCGTTGGAGAGCTTGGCGCGTACGCCCTGCAGGAACTTCTGCTGGTACTCGAGGTCTTTTTCGGCCTTCGCGAGTTCCTCGGCCACGTTCACCAGGCCTTCGAGGGCGATGAACATCTCCACGGTGCGCACGAGGAAGCCGACGCCCTGGGCGCTGCCGAAATCGGCCACACGCTCGACGGTGACGTTCGCGAGTTTCTCGACGACGGGGATGACGGCCTCGGGGAATTCGCCACCCTTGATCTTAAGGGTGAGCACTTCTTTCGGGCCGATGTTCTTCTGGCTGCGCACGCCGCGCACGCCGTTGATGGCCTCGGTGGCGAGGGTGAAGTTCTCCAGCACGGCGGCCTCGAAAGCATCGGCCTTCGGGGTGGCGGCGTACATGATGGTCTCCCCTTCCTTGCGCTCGGCCAGGTCCTGCCACAGCTCTTCGGTGATGAAGGGCATCACAGGGTGGATGAGTTTCAGCAGGGCCTCGAAGTATGCGAGGGTGGTCTTATAGGTCTCGGCATCGATGGGCTGGCCGAAAGCCGGCTTGATGGCCTCCAGGTACCAGCTGCAGTATTCGTCCCAGAACAGCTTGTAGATGGTCATGAGGGCATCGGAGATGCGGAACTTGCTGTAGTGGTCTTCCACCAGGGCTACGGCGTCGGAGAGCTTGGCGCGGAACCACTCGATGGCCACTTTCTGGGCCTCGGTCTGGGGTACGTCGGCCACCTGGAAGCCTTTCACCAGGCGGTAGCTGTTCCAGATTTTGTTGCAGAAGGCAGCGCCCTGCTTGATCTGGGCCTCGTCGTAGAAGATGTCGTTACCGGCCGATGAGCACAGCAGCATGCCGATACGCACTGCGTCGGCGCCGTAGGTGTCGATCAGGTCCAGCGGGTTGGGGCTGTTGCCCAGGGTCTTGGACATCTTGCGGCCGATCTTGTCGCGCACGATGCCGGTGAAGTATACGTTGGAGAAGGGCTCCTTGCCCATGAACTCCTCGCCGGCCATGATCATACGGGCCACCCAGAAGAAGATGATATCCGGGCCGGTCACCAGGTCGTTGGTCGGGTAGTAGTAGGCCAGGTCCTTGTTGGGCTGGTGCTCCGGATGACCAGGCTTCTCGGGATCGAACACGGAGATGGGCCACAGCCAGGAGGAGAACCAGGTATCCAGCACGTCTTCGTCCTGGTGCAGGTCCTCGGCCTTGATGTTCGGGTTAATGGCCTGGGCAGCCTTCAGAGCGGCTTCCGGGGTAGCTTCTACCACGTACTGGCCGTCCGGCAGGTAGTAGGCCGGGATGCGCTGGCCCCACCACAGCTGACGGGAGATGCACCAGTCGCGGGCGTTCTCCATCCAGTGGCGGTAGGTGTTCACGTATTTCTCGGGCACGAAGTTGGTGCGGCCGCTGAGCACGGTCTCCAGGGCCGTCTTGGCCAGCTCTTCCATTTTCAGGAACCACTGGGCGCTGAGCTTGGGCTCGATGACGGCGTTCGTACGCTCGGAGTAGCCGATAGGAGAAGTGTAGTCTTCCACCTTGAGCAGGTTGCCGGACTCTTCCAGCAGCTTCACAATCTTCTTGCGGGCCACGAAGCGGTCCTCGCCTACCAGGATCTGGGCCTTTTCGTTCAGCTTGCCGTGGTCGTCGATGATCTCGAGCACGGGCAGGTTGTGACGAAGGCCGATTTCATAGTCGTGTACGTCGTGCGCAGGGGTTACCTTCAGGCAGCCGGTACCGAAGTCCATCTCCACGTAGGAGTCCTCGATGACGGGGATTTCCTTGTTGATGAGCGGGATGAGCACTTTCTTGCCCTTGAGCCAGTGGTGACGCTCATCGGCGGGGTTCACGCAGATGGCGGCATCGGCCATGATGGTCTCCGGACGGGTGGTGGCAATCACCAGGTACTTGTCGGTGGGGTTGCCCTGGCCGTCGGAGATGTAGTATTTCAGGTGATAGAAATGGCTGGGAGTATCCTTGTGGATAACTTCGTCGTCGGACACGGCGGTGAGGGCCTCGGGGTCCCAGTTCACCATGCGAACGCCCTTGTAGATCCAACCCTTCTTGTAGAAGTACACGAAGGTGTTGATCACGGCTTCGCTCAGTTCCGGCTCCATGGTGAAGCGGGTGCGGTCCCAGTCGCAGGAGCAACCCAGCTTCTTGAGCTGCTGAAGGATAATGCCGCCGTGCTCCTCCTTCCACGCCCATGCGTGCTTGAGGAACTCCTCACGGCCGATATCTTCCTTGTTGATGCCCATGCCCTTGAGTTTGGCCACCACCTTGCTTTCGGTAGCAATGGAAGCGTGGTCCGTACCGGGCACCCAGCAGGCGTTCTTGCCGTCCATGCGGGCCTTACGGATGAGCACATCGTTCAGCGTATTGTTGAGCACGTGTCCCATGTGCAGGATACCCGTCACATTCGGCGGCGGAATCACAATGGTATACGGCTGTTTTTCGTTCGGTTCACTGTGGAAGAACTTGTGGGCCAGCCAATAGGCATACCACTTATCCTCCACCTCTTTCGCACTGTACTTAGCTGCTAATTCTTTCATATATCTTTTATAATTCTTCTTTCTCTTTAAAACCCACAAATTTACTCATTTTTTGCCGTCTTTGCAAACTTCGTTTGCCTATGCACGCTGCACCGGAAGGCACGTGTGCGCAAACCCTCCGCTCGCTTCGCTCGCTCCGTCCCTCCCATTAGCTCGCGCTTCGCGCTCGCGTGGGCCCCTCCCTCTAACATGGCCGAGGGTGGCCATGGGTTTGCCGCACACGTGCCTCCCGCTGCATCTTGCCCCACGCAAATTTATTGCGCAAAATGTCCATGTAACTCTCAATTTTATTCCATAAATTTGTGGCATTCAATCAAAGACAATAACCATGAAACGTATCTGTACGCTATTCACTGCACTTTTACTCCCCTTTTGTGTGTGGGCTCAGGGCATCAAGGCCGGCCCTTGGGTGACCGACATTTCCGAGAACAAAATGACCATTCTGTGGACCAGTGAGATTCCCGGAACGGCTTATGTGGAGTTGGAGGATGGGCGTACGCTGTACGATGTGTTTGCCGGACGGCGCATTTTCCGGAAGCTGCACAGTATCACGGTGGATGGGCTGCAGGCCGGACAGGTGGTGAAATACCGCGTGCATGGGACCAATCTGAAGGACGACCGTAACGCCCGTGACCCGAAGTTCGGGGAGAGCTATGCCGGTGAGTGGCATTCCATTAAGATGCTGGATAACAGTGCAAAGACTTGTCGTTTTTCGGTGTTCAACGACACGCACATGAAGACGAAAAAGTATGCGAAGCTGGCAGGGCAGGTGGACTCCGTGAACACGGATTTCCTCTTCCTGAACGGAGACATTGTTTCGGCCGGAAACTATGTGCTGGATACGCTGGTGAAGTATGCCATTGAGCCGATGGGCTCCCTCACGAGCGGCGTGCCGCTGATGTTCGCCCGCGGCAACCACGAGGGCCGGGGCAACAACACATGGCTTATTGCCGATGTCTTCCCGCATGCCTCCCCCGCGCCTTTCTACTATACTTTCCGCCAGGGTCCGGTGGCTTTCATTGTCTTCGACGCCGGTGAGACGCACGACGACCGCAGCATGGCCTATGCCGGTGCGGCGGTGTTCGAAGACTACCTTCAGGAGCAGATTGAGTGGGGCAAAAAGGCCATGGAGGCCCCTGCATTCAAGGATGCGCCCATCAAGATATGCATGTTACACGTGCCCATGATTGACCATGAGGACAAGACGGATTTTCTGCTGCAGCGCTGGCTGAATGTGCACATGGTTCCCATGCTGAACGAGGCTGGCATTGACCTTATGATCGGCGCTGATCTTCACGAGTTTATGCTCTGCGAGGCGGGCACCATGCACAACGACTTCCCTATCCTGGTGAACGACGACGTGCGCCGCCTGGACGTGGTCTGCGACCCCGCCAAGGGCATCGGCGTAAAGATGTTCAACGCCGACGGGAAGCTCGAATTCGAGCGGGAGTTCTACTTGTTGTCCGCGAAGCGGCAATAATCGGCATATACATCGCGCACGACGTCGTCCCAATTGAGGTACAGATCCTTATGGGCGGCGTCGGCGATGCGTTTATACCCTTCCTCGTCGGAGAGGATGTCCATGATGAGGCGGGCGTAGTTTTCTTCGCCGGGGGCCGATACATAGCCGTTTACGCCGGGGGTGACCGTCGCGGCGGTGCGGGCGCCTTCCAGGAATACGGTGGGCGTTCCCTGGGCGGCGGCTTCGATCTGCACCAGCGAGTTGGCGTCGTAAAGGGACGGGAACAGGAAGAGCTTCGCGCGGGAGTAAAGCATCTCCAGCTGCTCCTTTCCGGAGACGAGGCCGCACAGGATGACTTCGTTCTCCAGCCCCTCTTCTTTCACCAGTTTGGCAAGCTGTTCCTCGTCTTGACCTTTTCCTACAAATAACATTCGGAAGTTCTTCAGGCCCATCTTTTTAGCTTGGGCGAGAGAACGCACGGTGAAGTCTATGTTCTTGATGAAATTGATACGGCCGACAAAGAGGAAAACGGTGGCATCGGCCGGCACTCCGTAGGTGTCGTTCACCCACTGGGCGGCGGCATCGGCATCAGCCACGGGCTTATGGTCTGTCGCGTTCAGCCGCACCTTGCACGGCGCGGTGAGGCCATATTCCTTTTCGTAGAGTTCCTTGATGCCGCTGTTCACGGCCCAGCATTCGTCGCACTGGTTGAATACCAGCATAATGCTGCCCATGGCGAAGTCTACGGCCGGTTTCAGCTTGAGCGGCTTTTCGAAGTCCTGGCGGTACTGGGAGTGCAGTGTGGCCACCACCGGAATCTTGTGAATCTTGGCGTACAGCACGCCCGCGAGGCTCACCGCAAAGGGCGAATGGATGTGCACGATGTCAATGCCGCTCAGCACCAGCTGCGCCTCGAATTTCGGGTCCAGGGCGGGCATGGGAACATCGTAGTCGAAATGCAGCAAAGGCAGTGAGTTGCAGCGCACAATCTTGTACGGGAACATTTTATCATCGTCCTTCTTATACCCTTTGGTTTCCGGGCAGAAGACCACGACCTCGCAGTACTGCGTGAGACGGCGGGCATAATTGTCCACCACTTTGATGACACCGTCTACCATCGGGTACCAGGTGTCGATGAAGAGTCCAACTTTTTTCATAGTTACTGTGCAAAGATAAACATATTAGTTGTAACTTCGTCGCATGAAACGTTTTTCCCTTGTCCTTCTGGCCCTCTGCACGGGCGCTATCGCCCTGGCCCAGCCGCATTTAACCGTAAAAGAGTTTTTACGTCTTTCTACCTCCGACACCACCAGCTATGCCGTCACCGGCGTGGTGGAAAAGGTGCGCAGTAGCACCAGCGGCAGTTTTTACCTGAAAGACAAGACCGGCACCATGCTGGTCTACGGCCTGCAGGACCCCGCCAATCCGGGCGCATCCTTCAAGCAGATGGACATTGAAAAGGGAGACACGCTCACTGTTCTGGGCCGGTTCACCATCTACGGGGGCACCACCCTGGAAATGAAAGACGGCCGCCTCCTGGCCAAGTCCAATGGCCCCGACCACGACCTCCCCTTCTACGACCGCATGGAACGTCGGCCTGTCTTTGAGGGAAAGGAAGGCCGAGATGCTCAGAAGGCATTCCAGGCCTGGGTGCAGTCCCACGTGAAGCCTGTTCCCGGCGCCGCTGGCTGTGTCACCGTGAACTTCGTTGTGGGCCGCAATGGCCGCGTGCAGGAGGTCCAGGTGACCAAATCCCCTTCCCTCGCCCTCTCCGCCGAGGTCGAGCGCGTTGTCAAGAGCTCCCCCAAGTGGAAGCCCGGCATCTATGACGGCGCCCCCGTCCGCATGCCCATGACTATTTCAGTGGAATTCTAATCCCCATGCCCGGCCCCGACCGGGCATCTCTTTTTCCCCGCACCGGGGGCCGGGAGCTGGGGCCGTCTGGACACGAAGCCGCAGGCGCTCCTGACGCCGTGCCGCCCTTGGCGCCAACAATGTCCCTCCCGCTGCATCTTTCCATCCCTCATTTTGGCCCCGACCGGGTGTCTCTTTCTCCTTTAACGGTTGTTTTTCCGGCAAATATATTCTATATTTGTTGTGTATTTACCGACTATTCATAACTTGCCTGTTAAACCGAAACATGACTTCATCCAGTTATTGTTTTACGTGCGTTGAAACCCTCCTCACCTCGAAGGGCTGCAAGTTATCCCTATATGCCAGAGACCCCCGTCCCTGGCATTTTTCGTCGCGATCAAACCTATTTATATTTTAGCTTTATGATTCAACAAAAAAAGACGGACTACGAAAGTCCAACTACAGCCATCCTCGATCTACGTGTCGAGGGTTTCATTTGCCAGAGTATTCCTGGTTCCACCATCAATCCGTTCGAGAATGACGGAGATCCGATTACCTTCTAATCGTCCTGAGCATTATGAAAAAGACTGTTTTCGCTTTTGGGATGATGCTCGCAGTAACATTGTCTCTGACCAATTGCTCCAAAGAAATTGACGCTCCTGCAAGCAATCAGGAGGTCGTAAAAGATGGCGTCCCCTTTGAATTGTTTGCTAATGCTGCCGAAACTAAAACGGCCATCACCGGCTGGGCCACAAGATGGGTTAACGATGATAAAGTGAATGTGTTCCACGCCGTTGCCGGTAGCACGACCTATTATGATGACGGTCAGTTCTCCGTTGACGCGACGGATCTTACCGTAGGCCGTTTCACAGGTACCATCTCCCCCGAGAATCTGCCTGTTTCCGGTAAGTATGACTGGTATGCTATTTATCCGTATAACTCGTATATCAAGTCTCCGGAAAATACCGGAGCTAATCCTGGACGAGTATCAATCGGAAAGAATTATAGTAGCAATAAGGTTCAGCCGCAGGTTCAAACTGGAAATAGCACCACTAACCATCTTTCTGGTAATTATTTCCCTCTTTATGGCGTCGCGACTAACGTGGATTTCGATGCCTCCCCGTCCATTACGCTGAATAACATTGTTTCCGTTATTGAGGTTAAGGTTACTAACAGGAACGATGATCCTCTGACGGTTAACAGTGTTTCTTTCACGGCTCCTGAAGGAACTTCCATTGTCGGTAATTTTGTGGTTAACTATAAGGCTAATCCTATGACTTTCACGGATTACAGTACTCAAACCAGCAACACGGCTGACTTGACTGTTAACTCCGGGGAGGCTCTCAATAAGAACGAATATGCTTCCTTCTATATCGGTATAAAGCCTTTCACTGCCACCGCCGGCCAGACTCTCAAACTTACCGTCAATGGTTACGAAAAGTCCATTACCCTTTCCTCTAACGTAACATTCGCTTCCGGCAAGATCAAGACGCTTAACTTCAACTTTGATCCGGATCCTCAGGCCTCTACGACGTTTGTGTTCAATACGGATGCCGGCATTGCCGAGTTGGGAATTGCGAAACCCGCATCTGGTGCTGGAACAAACCTTACTGGTCCTTATACGAAGAACAATGTTTCCATTTCTTTCGCAAAATCCAGTGCCTCATATGATTCTAGAGTATGGAACGCTAGTGGAACTCTTGATCTGAGAATTTATAATCATAATATTATTACATTCAATGCCCCGACCGGTTATAACATTGTGAAGATTATTTTCAGCAGCAATGGCTCCTACACTGCTGACGGAGGGACTTATAGTGGCGCCACCTGGACCGGTTCTGCTTCTGAAGTTGTTCTTACTAAGGGAAGTAGTACCCATAATATCAATACTATTCAGGTCTTGTGCAGTCAGCAGCTGGTTGTTCCTACAATTTCTAACACTTCTGTAAATGATGCTGATGTCCATGGCGCTACCAACCTCACTAAGGATATCGTTCTAAGCCACTTTGATTCAGCTCCTTCTCTGACAGCTACTCCGGATGGAACGGTTGTTACGGCTGCATCTGTTGATAATGTAACAGCCTCTGGCGCTACGGTTACTTACACGCTTGCCCCCAACTATTCTGGTGCAGCGGCTGTAGGTATCATCACAGTCTCTGATGGTGCTGGTCATGAAGGAACTATCACAGTTAATCAGGTTGCCGACGTCTTTACGGTATCTCGTACTTCTATTGAGCTATATGCTAATAGTGGCGCTTATGCAACCATGACCGTCAATTCTGACTATGATTGGACGATTGATGATTCCAACCTTAATGGCTTTACGGTTTCTCCCAACAGCTTTACTTATGCTGGGAACCGTTCTCAGACTGTAACGATTACGGCAACTGGAAACAACGCATCGGCTTCTCCTGTTGATCTGGATGTTTTCTGCATCACCCGTACGGCCGACTCTAAGAATTCTGATGTAATCACTGTCATTCAGAAGTCTGCAAAACTTGCTACCCCGACCCTCACCATTACTCCTGACTCAGCGAACAAGAAGTTTACTGTTTCTTGGACCGCAGTAACCAATGCCACCAAGTACGCTTACTATGTCGAGGATAAAGACAATAACGATTTTGTCACGCTTACTGAAACGGCCGATGCAAGTACCAGTAGCTTTGAGGTCTCCGGCATCACCCTTGGCGAAAACTATTATGTCTATGTATGGGCAGAAGGTAATAATAATCCTTGGATTGATTCCGAAACGGCTACCGAAACAGTGAAGGTCAATGAAGGGGCAACAAGAGAGGTTATTTCTGGCACCTTTACGTCTTCAAATGGCACCCTTACTTTGACAACAACAAGTGGTATTACCATTACTCAAAGCAAGACTGCATCAAATGCAACCGCCCCTAATGTCTCTTATAATACAGCCACTACACTTCGAGTGTATAAGAACAACAAATTATCTTTCAGTGGAAAAAATATCACAAAGATTGAATTAACACACACGGACTCATATAAAGGCTGTAATGGCATCACTGCTAACACGGGAACGTATTCGCAGGGAACAACATTAAGTACATGGACTGGAGAAGCGACGAGTGTAGAAATTACAAATACGGGTGATGATAATAAACAACTTCGGCCTACTCAGATTGTTGTGTATTATACAGACTAGCCTTAGATAGGTTTTACCATTTTTGTCGCAGCAACTCGGTTGGGTTGCTGCGACTTTTGTTTTGTGTGGGTGGACCTGGTCCAGGGGTTTGGGCGTTTTCCTTAAGTGGCTTATTGTGAATAGAATACGTAATCTCCTCCCTCCTCGCTGGATGGGAGGAGATTTATTATTTGTTTAATATTCAACAAGTTAACAAACACGGCCCAATGACGGTGAGGAAGGGATGACCTGTATTGGGAGAGATGCCCGGTCGGAGCCGGGCATGACGGATGAGGGTGCCAGGCATGACGGGGTTGAAACCGGGTATGATTGAATCGATAGGGATGACGGCAGGCTGGAGGTCTGTGTGGTGCCCGACGGGTATAGCCGTCCACGGCATATGAGTGGAAGGGGCCCGTTGGCTGGCCGTTCGCTCTGCGGACGAGCCAGACAATGGGAAGGACGGAGTGGAGCGCCCCAGCGCGGAACGGAGCCCTCGGGCACCACACAGACCTCCCGCCTGCCGGTGATGACGGTGAAAAAAGAGATGCCCGGTCGGGGCCGGGCATGACGCGAAATCAACTACTTCGCCGCAATGCACTCGATTTCGACGAGGGCACCTTTCGGGAGGGTCTTGACGGCGACGGCGCTGCGGGCCGGGAAGGGTGCCGTGAAGTAGGAGGAGTAGACCTCGTTCATGGCGCCGAAATCGGCCATATCGGCCAAAAATACCGTCGTCTTCACCACATTGGAGAGGGTGAGCCCTGCCTCGGCCAGGATGGCCTGGATGTTCAGGATGGACTGCCTGGTCTGCGCCTGGATGCCCTCCACGAGGTTGCCGGTGGCGGGGTCAATGGGCAGCTGACCGGAAAGGAAAACAAGGCCGGCGCCACTGTCGATGGCCTGGCTGTACGGGCCGATGGCGGCCGGAGCTTTGGATGTGCTGATAGGTTTCATATATCTCAAAAATTAGTTCTTCTTCTTAAGGACTCCCCTTACGGGCTCGGCTTCTAAAGGATTATCCGGCCAATGGTGCTTCGGATACCGCCGCTTCAGCTCTTTACGCACTTCAAAATACGTCCCGCTCCAGAAACTGGCTAAATCGGAAGTGAGCTGCACCGGCTTAAAGCCCGGCGAAAGCAGTTCCATCAAAACAGGCCGCAAGCCATCATCTACCCGGGGCGTTTCGGTGAGCCCGAAACACTCCTGGAGGCGGACCCTCAAAACGGGCGCATCGGCCCCCTGCCTGTATTCCAGCGCGATACGGCTGCCTGTCGGCACCGTGATGTGCGTGGGGGCAATGCGGTCCACCGCCTGCTGCTGCTCATAGCTAAGCGCGCTCCAGACGACGGCCTTGAGGTCGATCTTCTTTAACTGGGAAACGGAGGATTCGTTAGATAAAAAAAGTGGCACCCAGTCATCTGCCTGCGCCAGAATTGCCTCCGTCGATCGAAGAGGTAATTCCAACCCTGGGTGCCACTGACTTACGGTGGCGATGCGTTGCTGCAAGTTTTGCACGTCTTCGTTAAAGTCGAACAGCGACGTACCGTCCTTTTTAGCTATATCAATGATAACTTGTTGTATCTGTTCCTTTGTGGCGGTCAAAGGCTTGCTATCCAATACGATAGCGCCGATGCGCCGCTCTTTGCGGGCTACCACGCATCCCTGCGTTTTGTCCCAGAAAATGGTCTCACGCTCTGTAGCAAACGGGGCTAAATCCTCCGGTGCTACCGGTGCTGCCAAAAACGCGCGGCCTACTCCCCCGGGCTTGGCTGCCATCTGGGCAACCGCAATCCACTCTTCCCCTCTGAGTTCCTCTTCCACTGCCACTCTGTCTCCAGAAGCTAGCAGATAGCCGCCGTTCCATGCTTTTGCTATCCTTTCCGGATAGGCTGCTGCCAGCAGGGCCCCTACCTCGTAGGGATCGGCCTTAAAATCGGCCAGTTTCGGGTCCCGGAGCTCCAGCAGGTCGGCCATGCGCCGTGCGAGGGATTTGCGCGCGGGATTATCGGCCCGTAAAAGCATGTTCGCCAGACGCGGGTGGCAAGGCTGCGCGGCCATTTTGCGGCCATGCGCTGTGATGCTCCCCTGCTCGTCGAGCGCGCCCAGATTTACTAGCAATTTTCGGGCCTCGGCTACATGATTTGCGGGCGGCGGCGTAAGAAAATGCAAATTTTTTAAATTCTCTCCCCAGGCGGCCACGTCCAGCACTAGCGATGACAGGTCGGCGTGCAGGATTTCGGGCATTCTGACAGGTGTCATGCGGGTTTCACTGCCGGGCGTCCAGAGGCGGAAACACACGCCCGGAGCCACGCGTCCGGCGCGTCCGGTGCGCTGCACGGCCATGTCCAGGCTGATGCGGGCCGTCTCCAGATGGCTGAGCCCGCTGCGCGCGTCCACCACCAGGTGCTTGTACAGGCCGCCGTCGACGACAATGCGCACCCCCTCGATGGTGAGCGACGTTTCCGCGATGGGCGTCGCCAGCACGACTTTTCGCTCGCCGGGACGGCTGGGGGCAATGGCCGCCCGCTGCTCCTCGAAGGCCAGCATGCCGTAAAGGGGGCACACGCGCGTGCTTCCGAGGGCCTGTCCCAGCAGCTCCGTGCAGCGGCGGATCTCGGCCTCACCCGGGAGGAAGGCCAGGATGTCGCCCTGCAGCGAGCGATGCGCCTCGCGGATGGTGTGCGCGACGTCATCGGCCACCGTATCGGGCGTTGCTTCGCGGGCCGCGTAGCGCACCTCCACCGGGAACATGCGCCCCTCGCTTTCCACCACCGGCGCGTCCAGCTCGCGGGCGAGCATTTCCGTGTCCAGCGTGGCCGACATAATCACGATGCGAAGGTCTTCCCGCACCAGCGCCTGCGCCTGGCGGCTGAGGGCTAACGCCTCCTCGCTGAAGAGGTTGCGCTCGTGGAACTCGTCGAAGATGAGCGTCCCCACGCCCTCGAGCGTCGGGTCCTCCAGCAGCATCCGCGTGAGGATGCCCTCCGTAATGACCTCCACGCGCGTGCCTTGGGAAACGCGCGAGTCATTGCGCACGCGATAACCGACGGTCTCCCCTGCTTTTTGGCCGATGACCCACGCCATGCGCTCGGCAATCTGCCGGGCAGCCACACGCCGCGGCTCCAACATCAGGACTTTCCCTTCGGGGCGGCCCTGGAAGATGGTCAGGGGCAGCACGGTGGATTTACCGGCGCCCGGCGGCGCGGTAATGATGAGCCGCGTGTGCTTCTCCAATATACGATTCACCTCCCCCGCGATGCTGTATGCCGGGAGGGAGGTGATGTCGTTATGCAATGTGAGCTTCAATTAATAGTTCTTGAATGTTGTCCAGTCGGTTGAACTTTCGCAGATTTCCTGGAGCGGGACGGGCAGGTTCTTGAACAGGTCCAGACCCGTCCATTCTTCCAGCTGGTCCACGGAAACGGTGTAATTCTGATAAGCCGATGTATTCTCGCGCAGGTCTTCGCGGTGCTCCAGCCAGAATCCTACGGCACAGGCGCCGTTGACATTGTTGTTGCTGTCGCGCTTAACCTTCAGAAGCGCTTTCCAGTAATAGTTCGGGATGGGAAGCGTCTTCGATTTGGAATAAATGGTCTCGACGGCTTCCGGCTGGCCTTTCTTGTAGAAGGCTGCGCCGGTGACCACGTATACGGTGTCGGTTTTCACGGCACTGCGCACAGCCGCTTCCAGATCCATCCAGATGCCTCCGTTGAAGCCGTTCTGCAACTGCGGCGTCATGTTGGTGGGATAGTAAGTCTGCGTCTGCATGTCCACGACGTTGTTACGGTCGGCGTTGGGAATCTGGTGACCGCGGGCGTAATATTGCTCGGAGAACGAGGTGGGCGTTACGCTTACACCATATCCGCTGGAGAGGTTCACCTGCTTCTCCTGCGGAACCTTCGGGTCATAAATCCCCCATGTGTCTACGCGTCCGGTAGTCAGGTGGTCGCTGCAGATGGGATAGGCTACCCAGTAGGAAATAAAGGTCTCGGGGTCGTAGAGCAGGGTGTAGTTACGCTGCTCGATGCCGCCCATGGGCGCGGTGTGCGTAACGTTATAGAGGTCGCTCAGGCTGGAATCCGTGGTGCCGGTGAGACTCTCCACGCTGTAGCCGGGAAGCTCCAGCCAGCCGGCGGCTGCATAGCTGCGGGAAGGGGTTTCGAACGACAGGACACTGCCGGTAAACTCCTCGTAGGTGTTCGTTGCGGTGTTCAGCCACTGGATATAGGCCTTGTAATAGTACTTGGTGAGTTCGCTCAGGTTGCTAAGCGTTGCCTCGAAGCTGCCCATTGTAGCAGAGCTTCCGCTAACGGTAACCTTGTCTGTGAGGTTGTTGGCGTCGGTTCCGTAGTAGAAACCGGCCTCGTAAATGCCGCCGGCAGCCTCGGTGAAAGAACCGGCGACTTTGGCCGCGTTGCATTCAATCTCGGATGCCTCGCCTGTGGTGATGAAAGGCTTGGGCGTCCCGCTTTCCCAGGTGACATCCATTTCAATGATGTCTATGGCCGACTGTTTGGAACGGACGCCCACGAAGGCATAATTCTCCGTGAAGAGAACCGTCTCCGTTACCACATCGCTGGCAGAAGTATTGATGGTGGCGATGAGCGTTCCCTTCTCCTCGTTATTGAACAGGTCGTTCGGTGAGCTGTAGGGCGTATTCTTTGCATACACATCCACGGCGCGGCCCGAGTATTTACCCAGCTTCAGCGTGACGGATTTGACGAAACCGGCCGATGCGGTGGTGACGATGCCGGCGTAACTGCTCGAGGCAGCCGTGATATCAGTTCTAAGGCCGATGCTGCCGTTGTCGCGCTTATTCGAATGGCCGGCGTATACGGCCGACGATGCTGTGCCCTGCTTGCCGCTCCAGGAATTGTAGCTGGTAGATGAAATACCGGTAAAATCGGCATTAATGACATCTGTACGTGCGTTCACGATGCCCGTCACGCCCGTCATGTCCACGCTGAACTTGGTGAGCTTGCTGTTCTTGAATTCAAGCGAACGGCCCAGGGAGCCCAGATACAAGGTTTTGGTGTAGGTCTTCTGGTCGGTGACCACGCTCACGGTAAAGTTGTCCGAGAGGGTTACCTCGGCCAGGCGGAACCAGACGTCGATGTCTCCGGTAAAGGTGGTCGTTTCTGCGGGTGTTAGCGTAATGGCATTTGTTCCGACTGTCATTTCGTCTGACAGTTCATCGGTCTGGTTATTCAGCTCATAACTGCCGGCGATTTTCACATTGTCCGTCGTGGAGAAGATAATCTTCTGGATGGTTTCGGTGGTGGAAGGCGCCTTGATGCTCATGCGGGCCGTGCCTCCCAGTCGGGAGAAGGAGGCCTCGATGTAAGCCGGAAATGACGTTCCGGAGTCAAGGGGATAGGAAACCAGGACATCGGCCGCTGGATCAAAGCTCCCGGTGGGGAAAGACTGCGCCTGGGGCAGCGTTATCTGGAAATAATGCCCGCCCACCAGCGTCAGGGCCGATGCGGGATAAACGAAACAGAAATGCGAATTATCTTTATTGCCTGCTTTTGTATTGTGGACATAAGAAAAGTAGAACTGGGCTGTACTCCCGCCTAAATCCAATGGAGTGGAAGTAATCAGATAGGAATAACGGTAAAAATCCCCTGCATAGACCCATGTATCCGTCTGCATGCCGCCCAGAACGTCCCCTGTACTCCATAGCACGTCGAAATCTCCGTTCCCCTTTTCATTGACGACGGTTTTGGTTTCGGGTCCTTTGGCAAGAACCTTTAATTGAACAGTCTTCATTTCTTGCTCCATTTTCATGCTGGAGCAGGAAGCAAACATCGTGAGGGCTATAATACCAAGCCCGAGCATTTTCTTGTTGTTCATAAGGCTTCGTATTAGAAAGATTCAGGATAGTCAATGATATTACCGTTGCCGAAACTGGCACCGGCTTGTCCCGGAGTTCCATAGTTGCTTAGATCCAGGATGCATTCACGCCCTTGCAACAGAACAACGTCCGTCATGGGCGGAAGGTAGGTCTTCAGGTTATTCATCCTATGTGTTAATTATGATTGAACTTGCGAATATAGCTATAATTTCGTAGTTTTGTGTGTACTTTTCGGTTGAATTTATAGTAAGCACAAAAATGGATAACAATCAGCCCAAACAGCCCCAGTTGAGCCTGGAACTCAATCCTCAGCTCACCAAAACCTCGTATTCCAACCTGGCCATCATCTCGCACTCCCGCTCGGAATTCGTGATCGATTTTGCCGCTACCCTCCCCGGTCTTCCCAAGGCCGTGATCGGAGACCGCATTATCATGACCCCGGAGCACACCAAGCGCCTGATGAACGCCCTCTTCGACAATATCTCCAAGTACGAAGCCCAGTTCGGTGTCATCGACCTGAACGGCGGAAAGGGCCCTCAGGGCGGTGCTACCTTCAACCTGGGAGACTTCGGTCCCATGGGCGGCGGTGCCAAATCCTAAACACCCTGGCGGTTAAGTAATTGATAAATAATTAAATAGCACAGAAGACGGGTCTCATTTCGGGACCCGTCTTCTGTGCTAATGTGTTAATAGTCTGGAGATTAAGTGCCAGGAGCTACTTGATGTTGTAGATCTTATCCAATACAGATCCGTCGCGGTTCATCACAATGCCCACCACCTGGCCGCCGAAAGGCAGCGGATCGGGCGTGCCGATGATGGAAGTAGCCTTGGCAGCCAGCTCCTTGATATCCACGATCTTCAGACCGGCAGCTTTCAGCTTTTCGGCAATCTCGGGACGGGCCGGATTCACAGCGATACCATATTCGGTAACAACCACATCCACGGACTTGCCGGGGGTGATGAGGGTGGTTACCTTGGGCACCACGCAAGGGATGCGGCCGCGCAGCAGCGGGCACACGATGATACTCAGGGCGCTGTCGGCGGCGGTGTCCTGGTGACCGCCGATGGCACCGCGGATAATACCGTCGGAACCCACCAGCACGTTCACGTTAAACTGCGTATCTACCTCCAGGGCGCTCAGGATCACGATATCCAGGGCGTGGGTGGCAGAACCCAGGTGCTCTCCGGAAGCGTATTCCACGGCGGATACCTCCTGGTGGGAAGGGTCGTTCTTGATGGATTCGGCCGCCACCTTGTCGAAGGACTGCACGTCGATGAGTTTGCCGATGAGTCCTTCCTCGTGGAGTTTCACCATGTGGGCGGTGATGCCGCCGAGGGCGAAGCTGGCCTTGATGCCACGGTTAATCATCTCCTCGCGGATGTACTTCACGGCTGCCAGGGAGGCGCCGCCGGTACCGGTCTGGATGCTAAAGCCATCCTCGAAGTAACCGGAGTTAATAATCACTTTAGCAGCCTGTTTGGCAAGCAGAATATCGCGCGGGTTCTTGGAGTCGCGGATGGCGCCGGCGGCAATCTTGGAGCTGTCGCCCACGCTCTCTACCACTACTACGCTTTCTACGTCGGCTGCAGAAATGGACTGGGGCATGTTGGGGTATTCCACCAGGTCGTCGGTGAGCACCACCACGTGCTTGGCGTAGCGGGCATCCGGCAGGGCGTAACCCAGGGAGCCGCAGATGCTCTTGGCGTTCTCGCTGCGGGAGAAACCGCAGGCGTTGCCCAGTTCATCGGCCGAAGAAGCGCCCAGGAAGGCTACATCGATCTTCAGCTCTCCGTTCGCGATGGCGCTGCCGCGGCCACCGTGGGAGCGGAACACCACGGGTTCCTTCATGAGGCCGTGGGAAATGGCATCGGCCAGGGTGCCACGGAGACCGGACGTGGAGATGCCGGTGATGACACCGTTCTTGATATGCTCCACCAGCGGAGCGTGTACGTCGGAGAGGCTGGAAGCGGCCAGTTTGAGGTCCTTGAAGCCCATCTCGGCGAGTTTGTCTACAACCAGGTTCACCACTTTGTCGCCGCCGCGGAAGTGGTGATGGAAGCTGATGGTCATGCCATCTTTCAGGCCGGAACGCTTGATGGCCTCTTCCAGGGTAACTACTTTGCTGTTTCTCATTACACTTCCTCCTCAGAAATTACACCGGCAGCTACAGCCAGGGCGATGGTACGCTCGGCGCGCAGCACAACCGGACGGTCTACCATTTTACCGTTCACGGCAATTACACCGGAACCCTTGGCCTGGGCCTCCTTGATGGCGGCCACCACGGCGCGGGCCTTGGTGATTTCTTTCTCGGTGGGCGTGAACACGCTGTTCACCACCTCAATCTGACGGGGGTTGATGATGGATTTGCCGTCGAAGCCCAGCGTCTTAATGAGTTCCACCTCCTTGCGGAAGGTCTCCATGTCGTCCAGGTTGGAGTACACGGTATCGAAGCAGGCGATGCCGGCGGCACGGGCGGCCACCACAATCTGCTCACGGGCCAGCAGCAGCTCTGCGCCGCCCGGGGTGCGGTTGGTCTTCAGGTTGGCGCTGTAGTCCTCGGCGCCCAGGGCGATACCCATCATGCGCTTGGAAGCAGTGGCAATCTGGTAGGCGTTCACAATACCCAGGGCGCTCTCAATAGCAGCCATGATCTGGGTGCGGCCCACTGCACCGATTTCTTCTTCCACCTTGAGGATTTCGGCCTCCAGCTCGCGGACTTCATCGGCCGTCTCGGTCTTCGGCATACGGATGACCTGTACGCCGGCCTTCACCACGGCCTCTACGTCTTTCTTGCCGTAGGGGGTGTTCAGGGGGTTAATACGGACCACCATCTCGGTGCCGCCGAAGTCGATGGACTTCAGGGCGTTGTGCACCAGCAGACGGGCGGCGTCTTTTTCCGCCATGGTCACGGAGTCTTCCAGGTCCAGCATAATGCTGTCGGGGCCGTAGATATGGGCATCGGCCATCATTCCCGGGTTATTGCCGGGAACGAACATCATGGTTCTCCTTAGTCTTTCCATACGTCGTTTCCTGTTGCGCGGACCGCCGCTGCAGTGACGCGGGCGCGAATGGTACAATCGAGGGCACCTTTATCCACGGCTTCCACATGAGCATCCTTGATGCCCATGCCGCTGAGGGTGTCCGTAATGACGGCCTTGATCTGGCGGCCGAACTGTGCGGCCACGGAGCTCTGCAGGTCTACCTGCAGGCCTTCTCCGGGGTCGATGGTGACCATGATGTCACCGCTTTCTAAAGTTCCAGCTGTAGCTTGTTTCATACGATTATTGTTGATGGGCTGGACGCAAAAGATCCAGCACTACTTTTACAGGGTTGAAGGTTTCAATGGGGACCTCGACAAAGAGCGTGTTCCAGTTGCTCATGGCGCCGTTCCACAGGCCCGGGAGTTCCAGGGCCTTGAGCTCGCGGCCTTCGTAGCTCTTGGAGCTTATGAAGCCGGCTTCGGGGTCTACGTACTGCAGGAGGTCGAAGTGCTCTCCCTTATAGTTATAGAGGCAGCACACGAGGTCTACGGGGTTGAAATGCGTGGCGTGGGACATGGCTTCCATGGCGCCGGCGTCTTCCTTGTTAATCTGGACGCTTTCCAGAATCTGGAGGCTGGTGCTGCCGTCCTTGCCGGCGATGACGTAGGGACCGCCGCCGGGCTCGCCCTCATTGCGCACCATGCCGCACACGCGGATGGGCCGATTCAGCTTGCCGCGCAGCAGTTCCACGCGTTCCTCCTGGGTGCGGGCCAGCGGCAGCTGCACGCACAGCTCCTTGTCCAGGAAGTTCTCAATCTCGTTGCAAAGCTGCACGGAAGGATCCTCGTCCAGCTTATGCAGGTAACCGAAGATCTTGTCCCGCAGCTGCAGGGCCGCACCCATCAGCACCTGCTTGTACTGGGCGGTGACGGGCAGCAGTTTCTCGTGGGCTACATTGTCGATGTTCTTGATGCTCACCAGTTCATCGGCCACCTTGTTCAGGTTGTAGATGAGGGCCCCGTGGCCCGCAGGACGGAAGAGCAGGGTACCATCGGCCTTCCTGAACGGCTTATTCTCCGCGTCGACGGCGACGGTGTCGGTGGCTTTGTCCTGATAGGTGAAGGTGATGTTATACTTGACGCCGTAGCGTTTTTCGTATTCCGGAAGGATGGAGCCGATGGCTTCCTCGAAGAGTTCGCGGTGCTCCGGGGAGATGGTTACGGTGAGGTTGCAGGTGCCATCGGCATTTTTCATGTACTCCTGCGCCTCCACGAGGTGCTCGGCGATGGCGGTGCGCACTTCCCCGGCGTAACGGTGGAATTTCAGCACGCCCTTGGGTTTGCAGCCGTAGTTCAGGCCGTCTTCTTTGAGGAGTTTGCGGAGGGCGTCCTTGCGGTAGTCTTTATCGTCTTTGGGCTCGCCGAAGAGCTCCCTCGTGTAGAAGGCGAAGTACTTGATATGTGCGGCGAGCTGCGTGCCGGGGGCATCGGCCTTCAGGTCCTCCCCTGCTTCCAGCTTTTCGAGGCCGCTGAACATGTCCTTGAACATGCGCGACGCGGCGCCGGAGGCGGGCACGAACTTGCTTTTTCCTTTGATTTTCGCGGTTTTATAATAGGCGACGGCTTCTTCTACCTGCTGGGCGCTCTGCACTTTGATGCCGCGTTCCGGGGTTGCAGGCCCCACGATTTTCATCCAGGGGAAGCCGTGTTTGAACTGTTCAATCTGCTCTTTGACCTGGCGCAGTGTGGCTCCGCGCTCTTCGATCTGCTGAATGTCTTTAGGTGTGAACATAGTTATTAGTCTAGTGTGTGTTATTCAATGTAGAACTCCCGCCGGTAGTTGTATTCACTGCGCAGCTTCTCAAAGCTGTCCGGGTTGGTGCGGAAGAGGAAGTCGTCGGTGAAGATGGGATAGTTGTACTGCAGGATGGCAGCAATCTCCCCTTGCGTCTTTCCCTTGAGGTCGATGGCCACGGGCTTGAGGTTTTCGTCCTCGGTGGCCGGGCGGAAGAAGCGCAGCTGCTCGAAGCCGAAGTGCCGTGCGACGGCCTGTACGGCCTGGGCGGTGCCGTTCTGCTTGCCCTGGTAGGAGTATCCGGCGATGTGCGGCGTGGCGATGTCGCACATCTCGATGAGGTTCACGTTGGGGGTGGGCTCGTTGCACCAGGTGTCCAGCACCAGCGCGCCCAGCTTGGGACGGGCGTGCATGAGGGCCGATTCGTCCACCACCTCACCGCGCGAGGCGTTGATGAAGATGGTGCCGGGCTGAATGAGCTCGAAGAAGTTGTGGTCTGCCATGCCGCGGGTTGTCTCGTCCAGGGGCACGTGCATGGTGACGACGTTGGACTTCTGGAGGAGCTCTTCGAGGGAAACGAAGTTCTCGGGGCCCTCTCTCTGGGCGCGGGGCGGGTCACACAGGAGGACGTTGAAGCCCAGGCTGCGCGCCATGGCCTCCACCTTCTTGCCCACGTTGCCAACGCCGATAATGCCGATGGTAGCTCCCTCCAGCTTAATGGCGCGACGGGAAGTGATGCCGTACAGTGCGCTGAAGACATAGTCTGCAACGCCGCCGGCGTTGCAGCCTTCGGCGTTCTGTACGTCGATGCCGTGCTCTGCGCACCAGGGAAGGTCGATATGATCCATGCCGATGGTTGCGCTGGCAATCATTTGCACACGCGTCCCCGACAGGGTTTCTTCGTTGCACTTGGTGCGGGTGCGGATGATGATGGCATCCGCGTCAATCATGGCTTCATGGTTAATGGACCGGCCGTCCATGTACACTACCTCTGCATAGGGCTCAAGAACGCCCTTCAGGAAGGGAATGTTGGTATCTGCTACTATCTTCATTTTATCACTCTCGCGTCATGCGCGCGTACGTCTTACAAAGATAGTAAAAACGCACGACATTTGGAGGGGTTTTGCTTTCTTGTGAAAATTTTTGAAAATTTTTCCGAAAAAGTTTGCAGAGTCAAAAAAATGCATTACCTTTGCAATCCCAAACGGGAAACACGGGGTATTAGCTCAGTTGGTAGAGCGTTTGAATGGCATTCAAAAGGTCAGGAGTTCGATTCTCCTATGCTCCACAAAAAATGAGGTTCGGCTTAACGCTGGACCTTTTTTTGTGGCCTTTTACGTCATGCCCGGCCCCTCCCACGTCATGCCCGGCCCCGACCAGGCATCTCCTCTTGCCGCGTCGACACAAAATCGGCATTCTGTGCATTCTGTTTGTCAACGCGGCAACGTTTTTGGCGATTTCGGCCATTTTCCTTGCCGCGTCGACACAAAATCGGCCTCCTGTGCATTCTGTTTGTCAACGCGGCAAACTGCGGAAAGCCCCCCTCTCACGTCATGCCCGGCCCCGACCGGGCATCTCTTCATGCCGGAAAGCGGAAAACTCCCTCCGGGGGGACTCCGGTCGCTTCGCTCCCTCCGGCCCCTCCCACAATCTACTGCGTCCCCGCTCCGCGGGAACTTGTATCTTGCGGGCCCCTCCCCCTGCCCTTGTCCGGGGGTGGACAAGCCCCCCGGAGGGAGTTTCCCCCTTTCCAGCACGTGGCCAGGACCGAAATCACGGGTTTTTGGTCCTGACGGAGTGCTGCAGCACGCGGCGAAGACCGGATTTCCGGGATTTTGGTCTTCCCGGTGTGCTCCGTGCTGCTCTAAAAACCTTGTTTCTGCCTCATTCTTTATTTATCTGCATCAAATTTGAAGAAATGATGCAGAAAAAGAAAATTATGATGCGCGGGAAATGATTCCCCCGCCGTGCTTCGCGCGCCCCCTTCGGTCTCCGAATTCTCATTTTGCCGCTCAATTCGTGCGTTTAAGTCAACTATTTTCAGTTAAAGACAGTTTAGGAAGTTAATATGCTAAAAGTGGGGAGAAAAGTTTGAAAAGTAGGGAGAAAAGTTTGAAAAGTAGGGAGAAAATCCTCCAACTGCTCAAAGCTCATCCCGTGTACTCCGCGAAGAAACTGGCCGATGCCATCGGTATCACGGAGAAAGGTGTGGAGAAGCAACTCGCCTTTCAGGTTCATCATCTGCGGCGTGTTAAAGGTCCGGGTGCAGTTTCTTGGAAATCTTGAAGCTGAATATCAGAGATTTGATGTCTCCTTTGGTAATGGATGTGTCGGCAATGTCCAGATGCTTTCCCAGGAAGCCTTTGTTGAGCGTGCATACGATGGTGTTTCCGTCCTGACAAAGGAGATCCTTCTGTGCGCCGTTCTTTTCGGCGAACATGTCAACGAGTGCGTTCAGATTGTCCATCGCCTCCTGATAAGTCGTTCCAAAATCCAGCAAGACAGCCCCGCCGGGGAGACTGAACGTGGAGTTCGAATCCTCCGTTCCAAATGATAAGGAAATCAGGGTGTGGCTGACACAAAGCAGGAAACTGGGGCTTCCGTCTGCGGCCTTGACTTTATACATGGTGATTTGCTTGCCCTGGCCGATGCCGCCAATGGAATCGTCCGACTCAATCGAGGCTACTTCCATACAGCCTCCGGCGGGGATATCTCTCTGTGCGTATGCACAAAGGTTTATGCAAATCAGTGCGAATGCAAGAAGAATCTTTTTCATAGCTATTAGTTTTCTGTTCAGTTGCAAATATAAGAATATATTTCTTGTCAGTTAAAGTGTTGGCAAAAATGTGTACCTTCGCGCCATGATAAAAGTCCTGTTTGTTTGTCACGGCAACATCTGCCGCAGTCCCATGGCGGAATTTATTCTGAAAGCGCTGGTGAAGGCCAGAGGGCTGGAAGACCAATACTATATAGAATCGGCCGCAGTCTCCACTGAGGAAATCGGCAACCCCATCTATCCCCCGGCAAAACGCTGCCTCGCGCAGCATGGCGTCGCATTCGACAGCGCCAAGACCGCCCGGCAGGTCACCCGGGCCGATTATACCCGCTTCGACCGCCTCATCTGCATGGACGCCTCCAACCTCCGGCTGATCAGGCGCATCATCCCCGAAGACTCGGAGGGAAAGATCCATCTGATGATGTCCTACACGGGTGTAGGGCGCGACGTAGCCGACCCCTGGTACACCGGCGACTTTGAGGAAACCTTCCAGGATATTTTGGCCGGCTGCGAGGCAATGTTAGGCTAAACCCTTGCAAATTAGCTGGAAATCGCTATCTTTGAATGCCGATAACTATGAAAACTGATAGCCGATGTTCGACAGCTTCTACAATAACCTAATTGCAGAAGACCGTTACCGGATGATTCTGGACGGTCTCCAGGTTACCCTCATCATAACGCTTTGGCACCATTCTGGGCGGCCTTGTATGCTGGATGCGCATGAGCCGCAGGCCCTGGTGCCGCGAGGTGGTGGAAGAAGCCACCGAAAGGGGCTTCCGCGTGAAACTGATAATCTAAACTGAACTTATGAATAACAGATCTTTCTCAAGCAGATTAAGCTGGAGGATTATCGGCATTGTTTCCGTGATCTTCTTAGCCTGCTTTATCCTTGTGGGTGGAGTGACCCAGTATATCCTGGAGCACGAGACCGCCCGGACCGCCCCGCTGGTTTTGGCGATATCGCTGCTGGCGGTGGGCATCCTGGGCCTTGTCATTGTGTTTTTTGTGTGCCGCCGCCAGATTCGCCGGATGACGCGTCCGGTGACGGAACTCTCGGTGTCGGCCCTCAATATGGCCAAAGGTAACTTCAAGGCCAGCCTGCCCGACATCTCCAGCAAGGACGAAATGCGGCGCCTGCGGGACAGCTTCGCTTACCTGCAGAACTCGATTTCCGATTATATCGGCCAGCTCAAGACCACGCGGAGCGACAACGAGCGCATGGAGTCGGAGCTCAACGTAGCGCGCACCATCCAGATGGGCATGCTCTGCACCGACTTCCCGCCCGAGCTGCACGCCCTGCTGAAGCCCGCCAAGGAGGTGGGCGGAGACCTCTACGACTTCATCCGCAAGGGCGACGTCCTGCATGTCGCCGTGGGCGACGTGAGCGGAAAAGGCGTCCCCGCCGCGCTGGTGATGTCCATCACGCGGGCCATGCTGCGCTTCGTGGCAACCTTGGACCTGCCGCTGAGCGAGTCGGTGTGCCGAATCAACAATAGTGTGGCCGATGGCAACAGCAACGACATGTTTGTGACGCTGTTCATCGCGCGCATCAACCTGAAGACGTACCGGATGGACTACTGCAACGCCGGTCACAACCCGCCGGTGCTGATCTCCCCCGACGGCAAGGCCCGCTTCCTGCCGGTGAAGAGCAACCTCGCCGCCGGCCTGGTGGAGCACTTTGAGTATGAGGCCGAGTTCGTGGATTTAGAGCCGGGCACGCGCCTTGTGGCCTACACCGACGGCGTCACCGAGGCCGAAAACGAGTGCCTGGAACTCTACGGAGAGGACAGGTTATTGCGTGCGCTGGAGGAGATTAAGGCCGATATGGACGAGGAAGCCGTGGTGAACAGCATCTACGAGTCCGTGACGGGTTTTGCGGGGAGTCGCCCGCAGAGCGACGACATTACGATAATGAGTTTGAAGGTATGAAGTACATATATATCTTGAATGGCCGGGCCGACAAGGCGCCCTATTATGAGGAATTCTACGCGCAGTTGAAGGAGATTCCCCACTTGCACGAGGTATATACCACCCAGGGAGAAGGCGACGCCACGCGCTTTGTGCGGCTTTTCTGCGACCTGCACCCCGAGGAAGAGGTTTGCTTTGTGGCCTGCGGCGGCAACGGCATCATCAACGATGTAGGTTCCGGCCTGGTGGGCTATCTGCTCTCCGGGGAGCCGGTGGCCAATAAGAGTATCGCCGTGCTTTATTTCGGCGGCGCCACGCAGGATTTCATCATCAACTTCCCGGGGCGTAACTTCTGCAGTGTGAAGGATATGCTTGCAGGAACGGTGACGCCTACGGACGTAATCCGGGTGAACGACAGTTTCTGCTTCAACGTGTGCAATCTGGGCTTCAATTCGAGGGTCGCGTCGCGCGCCAACGAGCTCATTGCCAAGGGGAAATCGGCCCACGAAGCCTACACGCGCGGCGTGATAAACGCCATCCTCACCAGCCGTTACAACCGCATCCGGGTTATGGTGGACGGCGAGCGCATTGCCCGCGGGCCCATGGTGCTGTGCACGGTGGCGAACGGACGGCGCGTGGGCGGCGAGTTCAACTGCGCCCCCGGTGCCCTGATGGACGACGGCCTCATGGACGTGTGTTACTTCCGCGCGATGAGTCTCCTGCGCCTGCTGCTGCTCATTCCGCCTTACCGCAGCGGAGAGCATATCGGCAGCCGAGTGGGCGGAAAGAAGGTCCTTTTCCGGCATGCCCGCGAGGTGACCATCAGCAGTAATGACTTGATAGACATTTATATTGACGGCGAGCAGCTTCCCGGTTCCCAGTTCCAGCTGACCATGCTGCCGGGCGCGCTGCCGCTGCGTTTACCGCCTGTTGCTGAATGATCAATTGCCGGTATTACGGTTCGGTTGAAGCGCCGAAATATGTGCTTGTGCAGGTTTCTGCGCGGCATGAGCTGCCGTTTCTGGAGGAGGAAGCGAGGCTGCTTTCTTCGTCCTGCGTTTTGGTGGCGGTGGAATTGGAAGACTGGATTGCCGACCTCATGCCCTGGCCGGATACGAATATCACCAAGGGTCCGGTTCGGGGTCAAGAGACCCTTTCATATATATTGTCCGAGCTGGTTCCTTCCCTGCATGCACGTTACGGTCCCCTGCCCCTTATCCTCGGCGGGTATTCCCTGGGCGGGCTGTTTGCGCTGTGGGCATCGGCCCAGACAGACTGCTTCAAGGCCGTCGCGGCGGTTTCTCCTTCGGTATGGATCCGGGATTGGCTGCCTTTTGCCGAGATGCATCGGCCCCTTGCCGAAGCCGTTTATCTGAGCCTCGGGGACCAGGAGGAACATGTGAAGAATCAGGCGATTGCGCGCGTTGGGAATGTCCTGCGGGCGCAGTATGTGCTGCTGAAAGATGCAGTGCCCTGCACGCTGGTCTGGGAGAAAGGCGGGCATTTTGCCGACAATGCCGGCCGCCTGGCCCGGGCTTTTAACTGGACTGTAGCCAGGCTTCCATAATTTCTACGGCCCGGGTGAGGTCTTCGCGGAAGCTGCTGTGCTCGTGCAGGAAAGCGGGGTTTCCGCCGGAGAGTTCGTCAAACAGTGCCTCAGACATGCCGTTTGCATACGAGGCAATGCAGTCCTCGATGTGGTCCATCTCCTTTTCGGAGGTGGAGTACGCGTATACCTTCAGTTTCTGGTGGAAGAAGGCGTAGGCCTGTTCGACGGAGTTTCTGTTCACTTTACTTAACGCAGTTCAGTTTTTCCTGGTAGGCATAGCCCTGGGTGGCCAGGAGGCGGTCCATTTCTGCGCGCTCTACGTTGTAGCAGTTGCAAATCTGGTCCAGGTTGTCGAAGAGCTCGTCCCGCAGCAGGAAATTGATGGACGAGACCAGCATGGGAATATCGTTGAGAGGAAGATGATCCATTGTTTCGTTTATTTTGGGTCGCAAATATACAACATTTTGGTGGTTCTTTTTAGCTTGTGCAGCGGCTTGGCACAAGCGGGTGCTTACTTTGTACCCGTTAAATGATTTGAGCCATGTTTGAGATTATTCTTTCCCTCGCTTTGTACATCGGAGCCCTGGTGCTCCTGCTGAAAGGTGCCTTCATTTACTGCAGCAACAGCCATGATCGCGTTGTCACGGAGCCGTAGTTTTGGGAGATTCGTTTTTCTTTGTAACTTTGACCATACTATGGTGAAGACAAAGATATATAACGGAATCGAGCGGCCACTGTTTACGCCCGAACAGATTACGGTGCTGCAGCCCGACGAAGTGTTCTGCTTCGGCAGCAACCTGGAGGGCATGCATGGCGGCGGGGCTGCTTACTATGCCTGGAAGCACTTCGGTGCGGTCATGGGCTGCGGTGTGGGCCTCCGTGGCCAGAGCTATGCCATTCCCACCATGCAGGGCGGCGTGGAAACCATCAAGCCCTATGTAGAAGAGTTCATCGAATTTGCCAAGGCTCACCCCGAACTTTTCTTCTATGTTACGCGCATCGGCTGCGGCATTGCCGGCTTTAGGGACAAAGAGATAGCACCCCTATTTGCAGGAGCGCTTGAACTGGAAAACGTATGCCTTCCAGAGAGTTTTCGCTAAGTTATTTTCTGGGAAACCACGGCCACACGCGGTTCACGCGGCGGCAGTAAGCCTCATATTCGGCTCCGTATAGCTTACGGAGCCATTTTTCTTCTGTATGCTTCATGGTAAGGGCCATCAGGCCCCAGAAGATAAACGGCAGCACCAGCAGCCAGAGATTTCCCGCGAAGAAAGACACCCCGATACATATGAACATCCAACCCGTATAGAGCGGGTTCCGGCACCATGCATAGATGCCGTCGGTGACCAGACGGTTGTTCCGAATGCCTTCGTCAATGTGCGAGCGGAAGAAGGCATGGCCCCAGATGAAGATGCCAAGGAGTATGGTGAGAACCCCCAAAATGGTCATAGGGGTTTTCAGCTCGGGGATCACTCCGCTGTCCAGGTATCCCCTGCCGGACAAATACATGCCAGTTAATGTAAGGATTACAAACACCCCGATGAGATAGGGGCCGATTCCGAAAAAGGGTAAGTGTTCTTCTTTCTGTTTCATAGCAAGGGCAAAGGTACATCCTCTTTCGTGCAACCGGGTTGCGATTGTGCGGGAATAGTCTTACCTTTACATACGATATGGATTTCAAAGAATTTGCAAATAAGGAAAAGCCCGTCGTCTTGCTCATTCCGGGGCTGGGCGTTTCCTATGAGATATTCCTGCCGCTTATTGACATCCTGAAAGACAGGTATGCTATTGTGGCTGTGGGTATTGACGGATTCCTGTTGGGGAAGCCGTCCTGTTTTACTTCCGTGGATGACCAGGCCGGGCAGATTATTCAGTATGTCCGGGAACATCTGAATGGACATTTGGATGTTGCCTATGGCCTGTCCCTGGGCGGAAAAATCCTCTCTAGGATTCTGGAGCGGAATGAGATTGTTATAGACCATGCCATCATGGACGCCGCTCCCCTGCTGCCGCTGCCCAAGTGGTGCGTGGATCCGCTGCGGTATTACCAGAGCCTGAATGTCTGGACTTGCTACCATTGGACCGGTTTCTGGAAATGGGTCTTCCACTCGCACTACTTCGATGTGCTGCTGGAAGAATGCAAGAAGGTATGGCCGTCCGGCAAGGGCAAGGCTGTTCGCGACGGATATAAAGACGTGTACACGAATAAGTTGAATGCGATATTTGGGGCCGATATTCATTTCTGGTACGGAACCAAAGAGGCGTTTGTAGCCCGGCCCCAGGCGGAACATTTGCTGGCAATTTGCCCTTCTGCGCATGTGGAAGTATTCCCCGGGATGAACCACGGCCAGCTGCTCGTTGATCATCCGGACGAGATTGCCAGGCGCATTACTTCCCTGTTATGAAAATCGAAGAAGCCATGGTGTACCTGCTGGCCACCAGAGAGCGCGGAATGAAAACCGAGCAGCTTGCCCGGGAGATGGCCCAGCGTGGACTGGTGTCACGGCCCATCGATGCCCGTGTCATTGCCGCCATCGTCTTCAAACACCCCGAAATCTTCTGCTTCAACGAAGGTCGCGTTCGGCTCCTGATGTAAACTCTCTCCAGGGTGTTTTACCTAAGTGTTTGAAAACCAATAGATAACATGTTTTCCTCCCGGCATTTCGACCGGGGGGAATATGTATATGTTGTTGATAATTAACACGTTAATTAAAACGGCATTGCTGGCGCTGCGCCGTGGACGCCTTCTGGACACCGTTCTGCCATTTTGGTGTCCGCGCACGGTTAAAAACGCCTTCCGGACACCGTTCTTCCATTTTGGTGTCCGCGCGCTTTACACCCACTCGAAATTAGAGACTCCGGCGGCGAGTTCGAAGTGGTATTTGACAATGCCCAGATCAATCTGGGTGTAGCCCCACAGGGAGGAGAAGGTTTGGGTTTCGACTTTGTTGCCGGGGTGCAGGATGAACTTGAACTTCTGCTGGTTCACGGCCGTGGGAGCCAGCAGGGCGGCATCGAGACCGGCGCGGAACCAGTCGGGGACGGGTCCATCGGCCTCAAAGAATTTGTCGGCCGGCTTTATGGGGTGCTGCGTGCCGGCGGTGGCACCGTAGCCCAGGGAGATCAGGCAGTGGATGGTTTCCCCTTCGTTTAGGCTGAAGGCGGCGGGGACTTTTTTGTAGGTCTGGCCCACCCAGCAGCTGTTCAGACCGAGGGTCTGGGCCAGGAGGACGATCTTCTCGCCGTAGTAGCCCACCTTTTCTTCCCATTCTTTGCCTTTCGGCGCGGCCATTACCAAGTAGTTCTTCACACCGGAGAAAGTGCCGTAGGTGTGCAGCAGGCTGCCGAAGGCCTTCGGCTCTTTTACAATCAGCTGGATATGCAGGCCGCTTTCGGCGTTTGCGTCTTCTACGGCGCTTCGAAGGGCGGCCAGTTTGGATGTTTCAATAGCCTGGTCCGTGTATTTCCGGACCGAATGACGTTCTTTTATTGCTTCAAGTAATTCCATATCTTATTCAAAAATGAGCGTGAGCTCGGATTTCATGCCGTTCAGCTCCACCGTGTCCTCGGCTTCGGGCTTGATGCACTCGGGCTGGTCGCAGAGGATGCGGGTACGAAGGCCGCGGGTGCGGGTGGCAACGGCTTTGTCGGCGGGAAGATGCATTGTGGAGACGGCGCCAATCTGGTTCAGGGACAGGGTGCCCGTGAAGGAATCGGCCTTAATATTTACGTCGGAGCTCAGGTCCAGCTCCGTGTTGCCCTTGATTTCGGCGACGGCGATTTCGTCGGCCTTCCCTTCGAACTCGAAGCGCTCGTATTCGAGGTGGTTCACGGTGAGCTTTCCGGTGCGGGCTGCGACTTCCACTTTGCGCACGTAGCGCTGCGGGAGGATGATTTCCACGTGCAGGGCCTCGCGGCAGAGGGTTTCGGTGATGCCGTCGCGGAGCTTCAGGTTTACATCGGCACTCTTTCCTTCGGCGTCTACCTTTATTTTGATGAGGCCGGAGACATCGGCGATGTCGTTCGAGGAGCAGACGACCTCCAGTTTTTCGGTTTCGCTGCCGCGGACACTTACCTCGGCGGCGCAGCCCAGCTTGATGTCAAAGTCCTGCACGGCGTCGATGTCGTGCGCGACGCGGCTTTCATAGAAGAAGAGCTTCTCGGCGAGGGCCTTTTCCTCGGACAGGAGGTCGTCCAGGCTGATTTTGAACATGCGCGAGAGCATGATCAGATTGCCGATGTCCGGCAGCCCTTCCCCGCTCTCCCATTTGGTGATGGCCTGACGGGAAACATTGAGTCTTGCCCCGAATTCTTCCTGGGACATGTTTGCTCCTTTGCGGAGCGATTTGATTTTTTCTGACAGTTTCATACGTTTGCTTTTTTTCGGCAAAGGTACCTTCCGAGGCCCTTCCCGTCAAGCATCAGGACTTTACATCGCCGGTTCTTTTTGCTACTTTTCGTGGCATTTGCCGGGCGTGACGCAAAATTAAGCTTTTTCCGGGTATTTTCATGTATGATTTGGGGAATTGGAAGATAATCATTACCTTGTGCCGAATGAAGAAGATACTTTACATACTGGCTGCTATTTGCGGCATAAGCTGTTCTAACGACATGAGTACTACCATTTACGATTTCAAGGCCCAGAACAACAAGGGCCAGGAAGTGGACTTCGCCAGTTTCAAGGGGAAGGTCCTGCTCGTGGTGAACACCGCATCCCAGTGTGGGTTCACTCCTCAGTACGATGGCCTGGAAGCTCTGTACCAGCAGTACAAGGACAAAGGCCTGGTTGTGATTGGTTTCCCCTGCGACCAGTTTGGGAATCAGGAACCGGGATCCAATGAAGAAATTGAGGCTTTCTGCCGACTTAACTTTGGTGTTACATTCCCGCTGATGGCCAAATCGGACGTTAACGGAGAGAACGCAAATCCCATTTTCAAGTGGCTGTACAGCGAAAAACCCTTCGCTGGCTTCGGGGATTCCGAACGCGGTGCCAGCATGGATGTGATGCTGTCCCGCATGAATCCGGACTATGCCTCCAACCCGGACATCAAGTGGAATTTCACCAAATTCCTCATCGATAAGAAGGGGCATGTGGTAGAACGTTTCGAGCCTGTTGTCTCTCCGGAAGCACTGGCAGAACAGATTGAGGCACTATTGTAGGGAATGTCCTAATACAAGTATTAATCGGCCTAAAAGTTCTTGTCGTTTTTTACGACCTTTGCACGGACTTTTAAGGCCGATTTTTATGAAGAAAGCTTATCTATATTATGTGGCAGCCATCCTCTGGGGCGTTCCCGGTGGCATTATCGCCGCAAAGGGAATCAGGGCATATCTCTCACTGCCGGTGACCTGGTGGCTGTTTGCCATCACCGTGGTGGTTTTACTGGGGTTCTACTTCATGTTCACCCGGATTGTAGACCGGTATGCAGCACGGATTGAAGCGCTGCCTTGCCACAGGCCCTCTGTCTGGCAGACCTTCCCGCTGAGGGGGTGGGTGCTCATCGTGTGCATGTCGGCTCTCGGCATGGCCCTTAAGTTCGTCGGGGTGCCCGTCGAGTTTACGGCCTCGTTCTATTCCGGTCTCGGTCCCATGCTCCTCTACGCAGCGGCACGGTTTGTCTACAAGAATTTCGCAAAGACTCTTGCGTAATTAACTGGTTTGTAGTAATTTTGTCTCGAAAGACACCTATTAAGAAAACATGCGGTTTAATTCGGGACATATAAAAGTGGTCCTTTTATAGTTATTTTTATATGAAAGGTATCACTAAAAAGCAATTTTACATTCAGTTGATTACAGCCCTGGTACAGCTGGGGCTTGGTATATTCTGGCTCATCAGCGGCGTCGCGTCCAAGGTCCCCGTTCCTTTGATCCTGGGCACCATTATCCTCATATCGGCCATCATCATGATTGTTACCATCGTTATGGAGCGGAGGAACCACTACATTGAGGACTCCCGCCTGAGCAAGCAGTATCAGATTGCGATGAACGGCATGGCCATGCTCAGCGGTCTCATCGGCCTTGGATGCATCCTAGCCTTCACCTTCGCCGCCATCTTCTCATAGTGACTTAACCGTCCACTATACTTCGACCCCCGTAGACACCACCCTCCAGGCCCCGCGCTTCGGAGGGTGGTGGCACTATTAGCGGGAAAAGGAATCATCTGATTACTGGACCGGGAAATTGAAGTAGGTGTCCGGATAGGGCTCGTTCTTCAGTGTGAAGTGCCACCATTCACTTTCCAACGGTTTGAAACCGTGGCGCAGCATGGCGTCCCGCAGTATCATGCGGTTTGCGAACTGCTCGGGGGTGATGCCCTTGTAGTCCGGATGGCTTTCTTCGCCGAACCAGTCGAATGTTCCGCCCATATCCACTTCCTTTTCCGTGTTCATATCAAAGAGGGTCAAATCCACGGTAGAACCGCGCGTATGGCCGGATTTCTCATAAATGTATTCCTGCTCAAACAGAACAGGCTTGTCCAGCATGGGATAGAAGTAGCGTTTGGTCAAAGTATCCGTCGGGTCTTGTGACCAGCGCACGAAATGATCCACGGCGCACTGGGGCCGATAGGCATCGTAAATCTTAAGCCTATACCCTTTCTGCACCAGTTCGTCGCTCACGGCTTTCAGACTGTCGGCCGCCTCGCAGGTGAGCCAGGCCGTAGGGGCCTCGTAGCCGTCGATACGTTTTCCCACAAAGTTATAGGTGCCGTAATAACGAATTTCCAGAATGACGTCCGGAACCACGTCGGTGATGCGCACAAAGCCGCTTTTTAAGCGTTTGAATTCTTCCTGCGCCTTGGCCATCTGCTCGCGGAAGGCGGGGCTGGTCTGCAGGCGGGCATAGCCGATACTGGCCACAGGCCGGCTGGCATCTACGTCGCTCTGCCAGTGGCAGCCGGAGATGACGCGGCTCTCGCCGGAGAGCCATGCGCGGTGGAAGATGGCTTCGGCCTGCGCGGGGTTAATCTCGGCCAGTAAAAGCGCGCACGCCCATGCGCGGATGGTGTGCCCGGAGGGGTATGAGCCTTCGCCGGCGAGCCACTCGTCGTCCTGCGGGAAGATGGACGGCTCCTTGAAATAGGCGAAGGGCCGAATGCGGAAGTAGTGCGCCTTCGGCTTGAAACGGATATTCTCAATGGTGGTGATGCCGCGGGTGAGCACCTCATAGATGGCAGGTGTCTCTTCCTTGGAGATTCGCATGCCGCATGCCTCTCCCATGATGGTGAGGGTGGTGTCCATGCTCCAGATAGCGTCGCGGATGGCCATTTCCCGCCGTGCCGGGTCCTTGCGCTGCTCCTTGCCCCATATATAGCGAAGGATGTCCCGGTTGAACTCCTGGCTGGGGTCCTCCGGCGGCGCCGGCACACAAAGCACGGCGTCTGGCATCTGATCTTCAGGAATATACGGTTCGAACTCCTCCTGTGCAAAAGCGCACACTGTCCACAGCATCAATATAGCGGCTGCAAGTTTTCTCATGGCGTTAATGTTTAGTATTATTAGCCAAAGTTAGTAATTTTTTCGGTGCAGCGCAGGCGGGAGGGCAAAAAAGACCCCCGGTCGGAGCCGGGGGTGACGTATAAACCCGGTCGAAGCCGGGGGTGACGTAAAACGGGATTATTCGAAGAAATGTAAGTAGACAATATTGCTGTTGAAGGAGAGGGCGTGGCGGACGGTGCCGGTGGCGGGGTTGTAGGCGAAGAGGCCGGACTTGTTCTCGCCGTAGGCAGAGAAATAGACCTCGCCGTTGTGCGCTTCGATGGCTACGCTGTGACCGTCGGTGTAAGGGATGCCTTCGATCTTCTTGATGGTTTTGGTATTGAGGTTCAGCTCAACGGCCATGGAGTTGCGGGCGGTGTAGGGGTTGTCGCTCATGAGCTCCATGATGGCTACGTAGGCCACCACCTTGCCATTACCGATGTACTTGCAGTTGTAGATGGAGGAAGCCTTGTAGTCGCAGCCCTCGATGGGCGTGTCGCTGATGTCCCAGGTCTTGGCGGGATTGAACTCCTTGGTGGCAGCGTCAATGCAGGCGAAACCGTTCTTCAGATACTCCGGATTGTAGCCGAAATAACCCGTGCAGGCCATGTAGATGTCCTTGTTCTCGGTAGCGAAGATCATATCCTTCAGGAAAGGACGCGTGGGGAAGCAAAGGCCGCTCTTGGTCTCGTGCAGGACCTTCACCACCTCGTCGGTAGCCGTGTCAATGACCACAACGTCCACCTGACGATAGTCGTCGTAGGGCATCCAGTTGGAGCCAATCTGGTCCAGCGTGAGATAGTAATAACCGTCCAGGAGGATGGCCGATGCGGGGTCGGCGCTGGTGTCACCGTGTGCATAGGAGGTGAGGTCGATGATGCCCGTCTGCTCCATCGTCTGCTGGTTGATGACAAGCACCTTGCCCAGGTTGTACATGGGCACATAAGCCTTCGTGGCCGAAACTGCCGTCAGGTTCACCGGATAGGAATTGGGGATGATGTCAAGCTCCCCTACCAGCTTCAGCCCTTTCTTGGTGTGTACATACTTGGAGAAGTTCTGGTTGCCGGCCGTGCCGAATTCCGGGAAGACATACACGTCGTTGCCTTCCACCGAAATGGTGGCCGAAAAGCCAACCTGGATACCCTTGGAGAGGTCTACGGTGCCGGCAATCTCATTGATCTGCTGCAGGTAGGACATGCCGCTGGCTCCGTCGGAATTCTTCACGGTTGTCTCCAGCAGGATGTTACCCTCGCCTCCAAGAAGCTCGGCATCTACGGTTTCATTCTTCTGGCAGGATGCGGCCACTGCCAGCACCACTGCACTCATTGCAATAACTTTTTTCATAGGTCAATTTTATCTGAAAATGTAACGTAATTTAATGGCAAAACTGCGGCCCGGCAGCGGCTGGTTGAACTCCGAAAGTACCTTCGCATCGGTGGCGTTCTTCATCTTGCCGGAGATGAACAGGCGCTGGTCCAGGAAACTGTGTTCAAAACCCAGGTCCAGCGTGGTGCAGCGCGGAATGCGGCGCTTGGTATACTCTGTGACTTCGAAGTCGTAGAGATACTCTTCCACAAAAGCCAGGTCGGCGAAAAAGCGTGTGTTTTGTCCCCTGCCGCCGAAGAGGTTCTCCCGGTGGAACTCCAGGCCGGCATTGGCCATGAAGTACGGGATATTCGGCATGCGCTTTCCTTTGGTCTGGTTGGGGAGGTTACTCCCCTCTTCGCATTCCCGCACATCGCGCAGGTCCTGGTAGGTAACGTTTCCGTAGGCATAGAGGAACGGGAAAACATCGGCCTTCACTTCCAGCTCGGCGCCCAGCGTACGCATCTCGCCGAAGTTCTGGTACTGTGCGCCCAGGATGCCCTTTGCGTAGCGGATCATGTCCTTCAGGTACATGTAATAGCCGCTCAGTTCAACCTGCAGGTTGCTGGGCTTGGTGCCCGCTACGTCGTAGAGGAGGCTCGCGTTTACGCTGAGGTTGCGCTCCGGCATCAGGCGCTCGGACGGGGTGATGGTGTAGCCGTCGCCCAGGAGTTCATTCTCGGCGGGGATGCGCACATCGTATCCGCCGGAGATCTTGCCCATGAAAGCAGGCGTGAAGCGGTAACGGAAGGCATCGCTGAAGCCGAAACTGGTCTTGTTGATGCTGATATCTTCCGGCGGCGTGTTCACATAGATGTTTTGGTAGCAGGTATGGGTGGAATACCAGTAAAAACGGGTGGTCAGGGAGTTCAGAACGCGGTCGTCGGCCGAGCGTAAATCGTAGGTGAAGCCGCCCACCCAGCTGCGCATCTTGGAATCAAACTCCGTCTTCTTGCCAATAGCCGTTTCCTTCGCAGGGTCCGAGGGACTGCCATCGGCCAAAGTAAATAAGGAGTTAATACTTACAGAGTTATGAACGTCAATCAGGTACTCCAGATTGAGCTTATTTACAAAAGTAACTTTTTTGTTAAGTGAGTTGGAGGGGTATCGGTTGCCCACTTCTCCCCCTAAAGGAGAGGGTGTGGGGTAGGCATTTCCCTTCCAGTCGTACCAGAGCTTGGCGGTATCCACTACACAGGCCTCAGAATAGGCCAGTGCACTGGTCATATCCAGGTCCAGACCGGGCAGGAAGAAGTCGTCTTTCTCCAGTTTGTTGGAGATGAGCATCATCTGGGAAGTTGTATGCGCCTGGCGGATATCCGTCTCAATCCCCTGCACGTTCTTATACGTACGTACATAGGCCGGTTCAAACTCCACCTCGTCGAACCACCACTTCTTGGCCTTCAGGCTGCCGCCGATGAGTAGTTTCTGGAAGTTGTCGTGGTCCCGGCGAATCATCAGGCCCTTCTGGTACGGGGATTCCATGGTGTAGTTGTTGTCGGAGTAAGTGTATCCGCCGCCCAGGCCGAAGACCAGGCCCGCATCCTTCAGATTGCGCTTGAACACCGTCTGCGTTTTGTGCGTATTGAAGGACTCAATGGAATAGCTTAAATCGGCATAATGGCTGGGATACTCTTTGAGGACAATGTTTACCGCGCCGCCCATGGAGGAACCGCCGAACTTCGAGGGAACCACGCCCTTGTAAATCTCAATGCGGTCAATCATGTCCACGGGGATGTCATTGAGGTCCAGGAAGTCGGACTGGTCGTTCAGCGGAGACTCGTCAATGAAAAAGCCGATACGCTTGCCCTCCAGGCCGCGCACGCTCAGGCGCGAGGTGCTGCCGACGCCTCCGGAAGCGCGGACGGTAACGCCCACGGTCTTCGCAAGAATCCCCTGGACATCGCTCACCGTTCCCTGCAGCTGTTTCATACTAATCACCGAAACCGGCATGGCTTGTTCCCGCAGCTGGCGTGCTTCGCTCTTTCCCATCACAATGGCCTGCTCCAGCGTAAGCGGGGATGCAGCCATGTCAAAGCGAAGAGAAAGCGTCTCTCCCTGCTTCACAGTAACTTTCTTAGACTGAGTAATATAACCCATGTAGTCGGCCGTAACAGTATAGGAACCTGCCGGGATCTGGGCAAAAGAAAAAACGCCGTCGGCGTTTGCAGTTTCCCCCTTCTTCAGTTCTTCGATCATGACCATGGCGCCCGGCAGGGGGTCTCCTTCGACGCCGTCCAAAACAATACCTTTAATCTGTGCTGCCCCATTCTCTGTGAAGGCGCAGATGCCAAGCCAAGTTGCCGCAAGGGCAACCCACATCTTCTTCTTAAGCATACTTGAATAGTTTTCGGGTGCAAATTTCGGGGGAAAAGACAAGGCAGTCAATCCTAATAAGTTGTGATTTTTTTGTATATTTGCTTGGATGTTAGGAATGATCTGGAAATCAAATAACGTGTTAGAGACCACGCGCCTACGGCTCCGTCCCTGGAAGGAGTCAGACGCCGCTGCGCTCTTCAAATACGCCTCAGACCCCGACATCGGTGCCCGCGCCGGCTGGCCCGTGCACACTTCCATCAACGACAGCGTCCAGGTCATTAAAGATTACTTCAGCAACAACCACAGCTGGGCCATCGAGCTCAAGGAAACCGGCGAGGCAATTGGCTACATCGGCTACTATCCCTTCGAGGAAAGCAATATCGCCATCGGCGAGGACGACGCAGAGGTGGGCTACTGGATTGGCAAGCCCTATTGGAACCAGGGCCTTTGCACGGAAGCGCTCCGGGCCATGGTAGACCTCTGCTTCAACAAGAAGGGTTTCATCACCCTCTGGGGAGATTATTTCGAAGACAATCCCGCCTCTGGCCGCGTCATGTCCAAGTGCGGTTTCCGGGACACCGGGGAGCTCCGCTGGCTCAATCACGTCTCCCAGGGAATCGACCGTCCCGTCAAAATCATGCGATTAGATTACGCGCTGTAAAAAAACGGCACGCCTTTTGACTACTAAGCCGCTCAGTATGAAACGAATCTGGCTTAGTTTAGTAGGATGCCTGCTCGCGGGCGGCATCGGCCTGCATGCGCAGGAGGAGAAGAAGGCCGACACGCTTGTCCACCATCGGCCCGTCACCATCAACCTTTCTGTCGACGCCCCGGAGGCGTCGCAGCCCTTTACGCTCTCTCTCCCGGACCCCGGCGAGACGAAGGAGCAGCGTGCCGCGCGCATCAACAAGGAGACCTACCATCGCGTGATGACCTCCGTGGAGCACGACCTCTCCTGGTACAAGCCCCGCAAGCTCTCCCAGGCCGAACTGGCGCTCCTGAGCATTGGCGCGCTTTTCCTCAAAGGGCCTTATTCGTTCCAGCAGGGCACGCGCCCGGTGATGAGCGCATCCAATCCCTTTATGTACAACAAGGAACCCGGCGGCGCACCCATCGTTCACCCCTACTCCCCCGCCGCATTTCCGCAGTGCATTCAGTTAGAGTATGACTTTAAATCATGTACCTATAAAGAGGTGATGGTCAAGTGGGAAGACGTGCAAAAAAGCATGGAGCGGAGGTACGGTCCTCCTATCTCGGACCCCATCCCGCGCATGCAGTTTCATTCAACGGACCGGCTGGCCCCGTAGATTTACCAGGAAAGGGCTTCTGCGGTGCAGGCGGCCAGTTTTTCCTCTATCTGGGCCGGCGTGCTGTAGTCCATATTCCAGGCGGCAACGGTTGTGAGTTCGCCCCAGTTCCAAAGGGAGCCAAGGGCCTTCAGGTAAGGCGTGGCCTGCTCCCGGGGAGAACCTGTGGGGATGTCCATGCCGCGCGTTGTGATGTAAAGCACCTTGGGGGCCTTGCAAAGGCCTACGCAGGTGGAACCGTTGTCGGTAAAGGTGATATTGAAGAGCGATGTCTGCTCGAAGAATGCCTTCAGCACGGCCGGGAAGCTCATGTCCCAGAAGGGAGCGGCAATGACAATGCGCTCGGCCTCGGCAATGGCCTTGGCGGCTGCGACGGCCCAGGCGGGGTTCTCCCCGCGGGAACGCGGGCCGTAGTCCGTGAGCGGGAGCACGCCGGGCATATCGGCCAAATCATATCTTACAATATCATATTGCGAAGCCAGAGCGGCTACAACGGGTTCTGCAATGCGGAGCGTGCGGGAATCCCCTTTTCTGATGCACGCGTTAATGAAGACGAGTTTTTTCATGGCCGCAAAGTTAGCAATATTTGCTATCTTTGTAAGCATGAACGCGACAATTACTGCTTTATTGATACCTTTTTTAGGGACGGCACTGGGATCGGCCTTTGTCTTCTTCATGAAGAAGGAGATGCCTTCCCTGCTGCAGAAGGTTCTGCTGGGCTTTGCGTCTGGCGTCATGGTGGCTGCCTCGGTGTGGTCGCTGCTCATTCCGGGCATGGAGCTCGGGGGCGTGTGGCCGGCCTGTATCGGCCTTCTTGGCGGTTTCGCCTTCCTGCTCCTCATTGACCAGGTTACCCCGCACCTGCACCCGGTGGGCGGCCCGGAAGGCCCGAAGAGCAAGCTCTCGAAGACCACCATGCTGGCCCTCGCGGTTACCATCCACAATTTCCCGGAAGGCATGGCGGTGGGTGTGGCCATTGCCGGCGCTTTGAGCGGCGGTACGGGCATGACGCTCGCGGGTGCCCTGGCCCTTTCCCTGGGTATCGCCATTCAGAATGCCCCCGAAGGCGCCATCATTTCCATGCCGCTTCGCGCTGCCGGCAACTCCCGCATGAAATCCTTCATCGTGGGTGCCCTCAGCGGCATTGTGGAGCCCATTGGCGCGGTGCTGGTGATTCTCCTGGCGCATGCCGTAACGCCCATGATGCCCTACCTGCTGGCTTTCGCCGCGGGTGCCATGCTCTATGTGGTGGTGGAAGAACTCGTTCCCGAGGCTTCGCAGGGAGAACACTCCAACATTGCAACCGTTGGCTTTGCGCTGGGCTTTGCCCTCATGATGGTGCTGGATGTGGTAATGGGCTAACTAATCACTGTAATTGTGGTCCAATACAATGCTCACCGGGACATCCGGCAGGGCTTCTTTGAGTTTAGCCAGTAAATACTGTGTAAAGGCGGCTTCGTCGCGGATGGTCAGGTCCGGAACCACGTCCACCGACACAGTGCCGTTTTCTTCGTGGAATAAGAATCCATGTACCTGCAGCACGTGCTCCTGGTGCGTGAGAATCTGCACCACTTCTTTCTGCAGCTGTGCCCGCTCGTTGTCCCCTGTTGCGCAGGCGTAGATGCCTACAGTCATCACAATGCCGTGGTTCAGCAGCATTTTTTCGGCAATTTCGCGGGTGAGCCGGTGAATCTGGTGGGCGTTCATGGTGTCGGCCACGCTCACGTGCAGCGAGCCAATGGAGAGGTTGGGTCCGTAGCCATGCAGGATAATGTCAAACACCCCCTGCACGCCGGGAACGGCGCCTACTTCGGTCTTAATCATGTGCACCAGCTCCGGCGAGGCCTGTGCGCCCAGCAGCTGGTTAATGGGAGCGGCCAGCATCTCAATACCGGCTTTGATAATCACAATAGAAATGAGCGCGCCCAGGTAACCGTCCAGGGACACGTTCCAGAGCAGCATGATGCCGGCAGAAACCAGGGTGGCAAGGGTAATCACGGCGTCGAACAGGGCATCGGAGCCGGAAGCGATGAGCGCGCCGCTGCCCAGTTTCTTGCCCTGGGAGCGCACGTACCAGCCCAGCAGGAGCTTCCCCACAATGGCGGAAATAATGACCACCAGGGTTACCGTAGTATAGGTGGGCACCGAAGGATGTAGAATTTTGTCCACGGACTCCACGAGGGAAGTAATACCCGTCACAAGCACAATCACGGCAATGATGATGGCGGTGAAATACTCCACCCTTCCGTAGCCGAAGGGATGCTTGCGGTCGGCCGGACGCTCGGAAAGTTTTGTGCCGATGATGGTAATTACGCTGGAGAGCGCATCGCTCAGATTGTTAACGGCATCGAGCACGATGGCAACGGAACTTGCCAGGATGCCTACAAGCGCCTTGAACCCCGCCAACAGCACGTTGGCGACGATTCCCACCACACTAACACGGATGATTTGTTTGGAACGGGACATAATTGTGTCAAAATTATACAATACAAATTTAAAAAAATTCCGATATTTGCAGCATGAAAAAAGTGTTAGTAGTAGTCGCGACGCTTCTGGCCGCCCTTAGCTGCACCCAGAAGACCTCCCTCCACAACGGAGACCTTGTTTTCGTAGGCCTGCCCATGGATTATTGGGCCGACAGCACCTCGATGGATGCCGCCATCTCTGCCGCCACCGGCAAGAAAGATGCGCTGAACCTTATTCACGTGGCCATCGCCGAGGTAAAGGCCGACAGTGTCTGGATCATCGACGCCACCATCAAACGCGGTGTAGACCGTCACCCGCTGGACACCTTCCTGCGGGATTTCACCCTGCACGACGGCAGCTACCCCGCCATCATTGTCAAGCGTGTTCATAACAGCTTTCTCCACAGAATCAATGTAGATAAGGCCGTAGAAAAGGCCAAGAGCTTCTGTGGCCGCAATTACGACTCCCGTTTCCTCCCGGACAACGAGGATCTCTATTGCTCCGAACTGGTTCAGGACAGCTACATGGACCACGACGGTTTCCCGCTCTTCCAGAGCGCCCCGATGAACTGGCTGGCCCCCGACGGCTCCATGCCGCCTTACTGGACCAAGCTCTTCGCCATGCTGGGCATGGAAGTCCCGCAGGGCGTCCTGGGAACCAACCCTCAGCAGATGTCCGAGGCCGAGTTCCTGGAAACCGTGGACGTAAAATTCTAAAGGAGTTTCAATGCAATAGCGGCGCAGGCTTCTGCGTCGGCAAGCGCGTGGTGGTGGTTCTGCAGGTCGTATCCGCAGGCTGCCGCCACGGTGTGTAATTGGTGGTTGGGTAGCGACGGACCAAAGTGCTTCCGCGAAGCCGCCAGCGTATCCTGGAACCGGTATCCGGGATAATGCAGTCCATAGGCATCAAACACGCTTTTGAGGCAGTTTTCGTCGAACCGCGCATTGTGTGCCACGAAGGGAATGTCCGGCACCCTGTCGGCCTCAAAAGCGGCCAGGATATGGTCCTCTACCTGGTCCCACACTTCGGGGAACTGCGGCGCGTCGTCGGTGTCCTGCGGCCCCAGGCCGTGCACCCGCTGGCAGAACACGTTATAGTAGTCCGGGTAAGGGTGGATGAGGCTGTAAAAGCGGTCTACCACTTCCCCGTCGCGCACGATGCAAACGCCCACCGAGCACACGCTGCTGGGGCTGTTATTGGCGGTCTCAAAGTCAATGACTACTCCGTGTACCATATCTCCCTGTAAAGCTTTTCGGCCATCATGCGCGCGCCCGCCATCTGCGGATGCACGCCGTCCATGCAATAAGAAGAATCGGTGAAAAGGTCGCCGAGGTCAACGTATTCAAGGCCGATGGCCTCCGCCACCTCCCGCACCGCAGGGCGAACGCCCTCCTCCATCACCTCCGGATAGATGCCCAGCACGGGAATCTTGAGCGGAAGGAATGCGCGGATAGGGCCGACACAGATAACCCGCGGATGCGAAGGCAGGTCTACATAAGACTTCACCAGCCGCTTGTAGTCCTGGCGGAAGATGTCGGGGTCCCAGTTACGTTTCTTGGTGTCATTCGTCCCCAGCATTACCAGCACCACGTCCGGCTGCCATGCCAGGCTCTCCCGGTAAGGCCTTTTCCGGACATAAGGGGTGTCGGCGTCGTAGCGTGCAGCAGCATCGTTGCAGCCGAAGTTGCGCACCTCATACTCCGCTCCCAGCAGTTCCTGCAGCACCGCAGGATAGCTCTGTTTCCACGGCATCAGCAGGGTAAAACCCCAGGTGATGCTATCCCCTACACATGCAACCTTCACTACTTCTCGTATTTGTGGAAATTGTATTTCTTTCGCAGATCCATCTGCACCTCTTCACTCTGATTGGTGAAGAACATCTTGAATCCCGGGCAGAAATTGATGTGCCAGCGCCAGAAGCGCCCTTTCAGCGATTTCGGGTTCTTGTCATAGCTTTCGCGCAGTTTGCAGTTTGCGCACGGATACTGATTTTCCATAGTTATTGTTTAGTTAATATCGTCAATGCCTTGGCCAACTGATCCGGGCAGCTCGTACCCCTCCCCTTGCAGTCAATGCCTTCCAGCCGTTTAATCACCTCCTCAATCTTCATCCCCTCGCACAGCTTTGCCACGCCTTGCGTGTTCCCGTGACACCCCTTGGTGTATTGAACCTTGCGGATGATATCCCCTTCTGTCTCAATATCTATTTGCACCGAGCACACCTCTGCGCACGTTTGGAAAGACGTCTTCCGGATCCCCTCCTGCGTCGTATCATTAATTAGCTTAACTTCGTACATTCTCTCAAAATTTCCACAAAGTTAGCTTCTTTTTCCTTTTGTTGTACACCCTTCGTCATGCCGTCGTCATGCCCGGCCCCGACCGGGCATCTCGCCTCCCCAGGGGCCGGGAGTGGGGCCGGCGGGCCAACGAAGGCGTAGGCGCTCCTGACGCCTTCTAAGGCTCCGCCAACCCCACTCCCGCCCCCCGGCTCGTGTGCTACAACCACCCCCTCATTTACGACCATAATTGCGTATGCCGACTCTCAAAAAACGTAATCGGCTAAAAAAAATGTCGATTTTTATATGTTTTAGCCGATTCATAAAAAAAACACATGCAGATTTTAATGTTTTGATCGTTCATATCGGAAAAATTACCATATTATTGTCGTCCGGTTCTCCACGGTGGAGAGCCGGATAATTTTTATCATTTAAACCATGTATCAGAATCAACTGACAAAGGAGCAACAGCAGTAATTTATGGAGCTCCTCAACGAGTACGAAAAGTACCGGAACCTCTCCAAAGAGGAAAAGGAAAATCTGGTCGTCCAAATCACATCAACCACGTATATCGATCTGTTGTGTGATTGGGCCTTCAAACATTGTTTTGGGCACAACAAGGAAAACCTGATGTTACTCCTGAACGATTTTATTCCGGAAGAAATCATTGACATTGAGTATGATCCCAACGAGACCGACTTGTTTCGTGGCTGCGACAAGCAAGTCATCATGGATGTCATTTGCCACACCAAGGATCGGCAGTTCATTGTAGAAATGCAGAAATGTGGCAGTAATGAATTCCGAAACCGTATGCTATATTACGGAGCTTCCTCCATTACACGACAACTGAACTCGGGAGAAGGTTATGACAAACTGGTACCGGTCTACGTAATTTGTTTCATGAATTTCTTTCTTATCCACGACACAGACCAACTTGTCTACCGTTATCAGATTCGGGAGCAGGATTCCGGAGAACTCTATGGCCAGCAGTTAAACATCATCTTTTGTGAACTCCCCCGCTGGGTTAAACCGCTGAGCGAAGCGAAAACGCCGATCGAGGAATGGTTTGACATTTTGCAGAATATGAGTAACTTTGCAGAAAAGCCAGCCTCCATCAGCAAACGATACGACTCCATTTTCGCCGCTTGTCAGCGTGGCCGGCTTAAAGGAAAAGAACTGGAACAATACTTTCGCGCCATGATTACAGAAAGAGAAGAAAAAGGTATCGCCGCCTTCTACAAAGAAGAAGGTCTCCGTGAAGGCTT
>Ga0310786_10000689_pt1 | contig 54014 bp, 39 predicted proteins | sample AusTroGonzalo_MG_FD_203881 | JGI IMG/M metagenome (GOLD analysis project Ga0310786, IMG submission 203881) | Bovine rumen microbial communities from tropical cattle in Woodstock, Queensland, Australia - Gonzalo_03 (v2) (version 2) | ecosystem: Host-associated > Mammals > Digestive system >...
GCGCACGCTGGTCATCGGCAGCAATATGTGGCAGAGCTACGGCACCATCAAGGACCTGAAGGTTCCCGAGGGCGACAAGAACATCATCCTCTCCTTCCACTACTACAACCCCATGATCCTGACGCACTACGGGGCTTGGTGGACGCCCATCGGCAAGTACACCGGAAAGGTGAACTACCCCGGCATCCTCGTGTCGAAGGAGGACTACGAGGCAGCCCCCGACTCGTTGAAGCCCGAGCTGGAGCAGTATCTCACACAGGAGTGGAACATCGACAAGATCCGTCAGGACTTTGCCGATGCCATTGCCGCAGCCAAGAAGTACGACCTCCAGTTGTTCTGCGGCGAGTGGGGCGTCTATGAGCCCGTCGACCGCGAGCTGGCCTATAAGTGGACAAAGGACATGATGACCGTGTTCACCGAGAACAACATCGCCTGGACGACCTGGTGCTACGATGCCGACTTCGGTTTCTGGGACCAGCAGAAGCACGAGTTCAAGGATAAAGGTTTGGTTGACTTGTTGTTAGGAGAGTATTAAACTATGAAACAGGACGGAATACTGCGTGTAGGCATCGTCAGCACGGGATGGATTGCTGACAAGGCCGCAACCACGCTCAACGGATTGGCCAACTGCGAGGCCTATGCCGTGGGCTCACGAGCGCTCGACAAGGCCGAGGCGTTTGCCGCGAAGTGGAATATCAGAAAGGCCTACGGCTCGTATGCTGAACTCATCGGCGACCCTGATGTCGACTTGATTTACGTGGGTACCCCCCACTCTCACCACTATGACGTGACACGCGAGGCGCTGCTTGCTGGAAAGCCCTGTCTGGTCGAGAAGGCCTTTATGGCCAATGCCCGGCAGACAGAGGAGATCATCAATCTGGCGCACGAGCGCGGCGTGTTCCTTGCCGAAGCCATCTGGACACGCTACCAGCCCACCGTGGGTATCGTTCGGCGACTCATTGCTGACGGGCGCATTGGCCAGCCACGGCTCATCACCGCCACGCTGGGCTACTCGATGGGCAACAAAGAGCGCATCATGCGCCCTGACCTCTGCGGCGGAGCCCTGCTCGACCTCGGTGTCTACGCGCTGAACTTCGTCCGGATGTTTACTGACAGCGACATCCAGAGCATCGACGGCCACTGTGTGAAGAGTGCAACGGGCATGGACCTGACGAACGCTATCACGATCATCCTCAACGACGGCATTCTGGCCAACGTGCAGTCATCGGCAACGTGCGTAGGCGACAACATTGGCGTCATCGCAGGCACCGAGGGCAACCTCATCATCGACAATATTAACAATCCGCAGACCATCACGGTAAACGGCCCTGACCGCACCTTTGTCGAGACCATCCGCGTGCCTCAGCAGATTACCGGCTACGAATATCAGTTCCTCGCCTGCCGCCAGGCCCTCCTCGACGGTCTCCTGGAACCACGCGAGATGTCCCACGCCGAAATGCTCTACATCATGCAACTCATGGATGGTCTGCGCCGCAAGTGGGACGTAAGCTATCCCATGGACTAGAAACTACAAAAAACAACACAAATGAAAAAACAGTTCTTACTGACCACACTGGCAGCCCTGTTCGTCCTGCCGGCCGTCGCACAACAGAAGACATCACCGTCGTTCGACGAAGTGTTAACCAGTCGCCGCAGCATCCGCAGCTACGACGCCACGAAGAAAATCTCCGAGGCAGAGGTCAGGCAGCTCATGGAGGCCGTACAGGAGGCGCCGTCGTGGGCTAACCAGCAGCCCTCGAAGTACTACGTCGCCATGTCGGCCGAGAAACTCGCCGCCGTGAAGGAGCTCATCGGTGGCAACAAGCGCAACGTGCAGGACGCCCCCGTGCTCATCGTCTCCACCTTCGAGCGCAGCAAGTCCGGTTTCTTCCAGGGCAATCCCGCCAACGAGGTGGGCGACGGCTGGGGAGCCTACGACAATGGCCTCTCCAACTGCTACCTCGTGCTCCAGGCCCGCGCCATGGGCTTCGACACGCTCATCATGGGTATGCGCGATGCCGACAAGCTCCGCGCCCTGTTCAACATCCCCGACAGCGAGGCCGTCATGGCCGTCATCTCACTCGGCTACCGCAAGGGCCAGCCCGTGCAGCCCCGCCACCGCCCGCTCGACGACGTCGTGAAGTTCTATAAATAACAATACGATGAAACGAACTCTTACTTTGATTCTCGTTGCTCTCGCGACGCTGGCTTCGCCGGCGAAGCGCCTGGAACAGCACTGGGATGCACAGCAGCGGAAGCCCCGTACCATTCGTAGTGGTGAGTTGTGGTACGACGACAGTGGACGCCACATCAACGCCCACGGCGGCGGCATCATGAAGTACGGCGACACCTATTACTGGTTTGGCGAACACAAGAGCGAGCACACCAGCGACGCCCTGGTGGGCGTGATGTGCTACGCCTCGACGGATCTGGTCAGCTGGCGCAACTGCGGTGTGGCGCTGAGGGTCATCAGTGACTGGCCCGGCCATGACATTGAGAAAGGCTGCATCCTCGAGCGTCCGAAGGTCATCTACAACCCTGTGACGAAGAAGTTCTGTATGTGGTTCCACCTCGAGCTGAAGGGCAAGGGCTACAGTGCCGCCCGCTACGGCGTGGCCGTGGCCGACCGTCCCGAGGGTCCCTACAAGTTCCTCTACTCCTCAAGGGCCAACGCCGGCACGTGGCCCGTCGAGGGCTCGCCGATGAACTTCGACGAGTACCTGAAGCGCGACTTCGGCACCGGCCAGATGGCGCGCGACATGACCCTCTTCGTCGACGACGACGGCAAAGCATATCACATCTTCTCATCGGAGGAGAACTTCACCCTCCACATCGCAGAGCTCACCGCCGACTACCTGCACCACACCGGCCGCTACACCCGCATGGCCCCCGGCGGTCAGAACGAAGCGCCGGCCATCTTCAAGCACGACGGCACCTACTGGATGATCACCTCCGGCTGCACTGGCTGGGCGCCCAACGAGGCCCGTATGTTCTCCGCCCCCAGCATCTGGGGCCCGTGGACACAGCATCCCAACCCCTGTCGCGGTCCTAAGGCCGACAAGACCTTCAACGGCCAATCTACGTTCATCCTGCCCTTTAACGGCCAGTATATCTTCATGGCCGACATCTGGCGCCCCAACCACCCCATCGACGCCCGCTACATCTGGCTGCCCATCGACTTCGAGGACGGCAAGCCCGTTGTCTGCTGGCGCGACGAATGGGATATAGACACACTAACCAAATAACCATTTACACCATATCGTATGATGAGAAAACAACTAATCCTCCTTGCCTGCTGCAGTCTCTTCGCACTCAGCAGCAACGCACAGCAGCAGCTGGGCCAGCGGCCCCGCGTCAAGTCACCCGTCGTCAACCAGGACGGCACCGTCACCTTCAACTTCTACGACCCCTCGGCACAGCGTGTCAGCGTCAATGGCGACTTCGAGGAGATTCGCAACCAGCGGCTCGACATGACGAAGCAGGAGAACGGCGTGTGGACGGTGACCACAGCACCACTCAACCCCGAGCTCTATTCCTATAGCTTCTCCGTCGACGGCCAGCGCTTCGTCGACCCCGCCAACAGCTACGTCAACCGCGACATCTCCACGCTGAGCAACATCTTCATCGTCAGCAAGGGCGCCGACGACAAGGGCCACCTCTACTCCGTCAACAACGTGCCCCACGGCACGCTCTCACGCGTCTGGTACGACAGCCCCACCCTCGGACAGCAGCGCCGCATGACCGTCTACCTCCCACCCTCGTACGACGGTAAGAAGCGCTTCCCCGTGATGTACCTGCTCCACGGTCACGGTGGCGACGAGACAGCTTGGGGCGACCTCGGCCGCACCTCGCAGATCATGGACAACCTCATCGCCGAGGGCCGTTGCGTGCCGATGATTGTCGTCATGCCCAACGGCAACCCCACCTGCAACGCCGCACCCGGCTGGTGGCACGAGGGTATGTACACCCCCGACGGCAACGCCTTCAACCAGCGCGGCGCCAAGGCCACGATGGAGGAGAGCTTCATGGACATCGTCCGCTACGTCGACAGCCACTACCAGACCGTCGCCGAGCGCAAGGGCCGCGCCGTCACGGGCCTTTCGATGGGCGGTGGTCACACCTTCGGCATCTCCCGCCTCTACCCCGAGACCTTCGACTACTACGGACTGCAGTCCGCCGCCTGCCGTATGCCCCGCGAGATTGTGCCCAACACCCCGAACGCCAATCGCGAACAGGACTTCGACGGACAGATGAAGCGCCTCTTCGACTCGAAGCCGAAGCTCTTCTGGATAGCCATCGGCAAGGAGGACTTCCTCATGCAGATGAACACCGAGCTGCGCCAGTACATGGACAGCAAAGGCTATCCTTACGAGTACTACGAGAACGACGGCGGCCACATCTGGCGCAACTGGCGCATCTATCTGACATTGTTCGCCCAGAAGATCTTTAAGTAGTTTGCCAAACGCAAAATGTTGCGCAACGCTTTGCGTTAAGTTTTCTGCACAAATTAATTGTATAGTGTTGAATAATACTTATCTTTGTGCAGTCTTTCCAACACAAAACTTTTATATAAACTGCTTCTATGCAAAGAGCCACCCGTCCCGAAAGGGCAGGTGGCTCTAAACTATCAAGGGGAGAGAGGTTTTACTTCTCCTCCGTATCAATCAGCTTCCAGCAGCCGGCAGCCAGTGCACCGCCTACCAGCGGACCAACGATGAACACCCAGAGCTGCTCCAGGGCCTTGCCACCTTCGAACAGGGCGGGACCGATGCTGCGGGCGGGGTTCACACTCGTACCGGTGTAGTTGATACCCACCAGATGGATCAGAATCAGCGACAGGCCGATGGCCAGACCGGCGAAGTTGTTCGTGGCACCGTTGGTCTTAGCCGTAGCGCCCAGCACCACCATCACGAAGATGAACGTCAGGATAATCTCGGCCAGCAAGCCGTTCACCACATTCTCCGAGGAACAGGCGTTAGCTCCCGTTGCCGTACCGCGAGCCAGTCCGGGGTCTGTCGACACGAGCAAGGCCAGCAGGGCGGCGGCGATGATGGCGCCGATGATCTGGAACAGCATATACATACCACAGTCCTTACCGTTCATACGGCCACTCAGGAACACACCCAGCGTAATGGCGGGATTGATGTGGCATCCCGAAATGCCGCCGATGGTGTAGGCCATAGCCACGACAGCCAGGCCAAAGGCAAAAGCTGTGCCCACGACGGAGGCCGTGTCGACACCACAGTTCAGACTCACGGCAGCGCCGCAGCCAAGGAACGTCAGCACGAACGTGCCAAACAATTCAGCAAAGTACTTTTTCATAAGCTTTAGTGTTTAGTTGATTATATAGTTAACGGTTTTCGCTTGCAAATATAGGCAAAATAACGTTAACGGCCAAACTTTCCCGCTACTTTTTTTACGCAGGTCAGGCCCGTTACTGTCCGCCGAGCCGCGAGAAGTAGTCGGCGATGTCGTCCCACGTCTTGAAGGTGTCTGTGCCGAAGGGGATGAGGGTGGCCATGCCGGCGTCGCCCCCGCGCCCCCGTGCCCCCGTGCCCCCTTCTATCAGGTAATCCCCATACAGCAGGTCCTTGCGGTTCGTGAAGAGGGTGTGGCCGTAGGCCGGGACGTTGATATATTCGTAGAGCCACGACAGGGTAGCGGCGTAGTCGGCGCCATCGGTGGTGGCGGGAGCGACGAAGTAGAGCTGATAGGTCTCCAGCAGGGTGCGGACGGTCTTCTGTGCCGAACTCTGCGGCTTCCCCCACCGGTCCCGGAGGCTCTCGACATCGATGTAGACGATGGGACGCTCGCGGCCGGACTGACGGTCGTCAATCCAACGGATGACGGGAACGACGGAGTGCATGAACGACTGGTCGTTCATGCGGTGCTCACCATGGAAGCGCACGGCCTGGCGGTAGTGTTCACGGAACAGGTCGTAGGTGTTGACGGTGGTGTCGGCATCGCCGAAGAGTCCCCAGACGCGGCCGCGCTCCTCGTCGGTGACAGCGCTGAAGCACTGGTCGGTCATGTCCTTATACTCCTTGACGAGCGCCTTCGTCACCATGAACTCCTGCACGCCGTCCTTACGGGGATTCTGGAAGGTCTGCGCACCGGTCATGCCATGCTCCTTCATCGTGTCGGCCATGCGGAGGGCGGGGTTCACGAGGATGCGGTCGTAGCCGTAGAGCATCTCGGTGTACATGCCGCCCATCGACGTGCCGATGATCAGGTCGGGCTGCTCGCTGGCACACAGCTCAAGCAACAGCGTGATAGCCTCCTCGGGGTGGATGGGCACGTCGGGGGCTATCACCGTGGCCTGCGGCAGTACCTCGCGGATGCGGGTGACAGTACCCGACTGTCCGCTGCTGGCGAAGCCATGGACGTACATTACTTTCTTCCCGGCAAAAAGCTCAGGGAACTGCTTTACATACGGATTACTTGTCTGCTCCATACTATCAATTATTTAAAGAGGACGACGCCCTGCTGTCGCATACCGTCCATCATGATCTTCAGCGGACGGTCGAAGCGGACGTGGCGGACGTATTCCGTCTCCTCGACGGCGGGCATCTGGTCGAGTATCTGCTGCTGCAGGATGCCGTCGCCGGTATAGGTATTGATGGTGAAATAGCCGACGCCGAACGACGTGAGGTTCTGGAAAAAGTGCGTGCCCTGCGAGGGGTCGACATGGTAGTTCTTCAGGCCAGCCTCAACGATGACACGTGCAGCGGAGATATGCGGCCACTTCACGGGGATGCCCAGCCAGTAGTCGCTGGAGCCCCAACGGCCCGGGCCGATGAGCACGTAGTTCCGGCCCTCGTCGAGGAAGCGCTGGTTGATGCGTTCGATATGCGACGCGATGGTGGGGTTGTTGGCAGCAGTGAAGTCCTCGCCGGTCTTGACGTAGACGACATCTGTGACATCCTCGCTGATGCCATGGCCCAGCGAGTTATAGCTGCGTAGCAGACACTGCTCGTCGGGAATCTGCTGGAGGTCCTCGTCGAGCACCTGCTTCGAGTCGACGATAGGACGTATCTGGAGCAGATACAGCTCGCCCGTCTTGTCGTTACGCAGATTGCAGGCAAACTCAATCTCCACGGGACGCTTCATGGCGTCGGAGCCGAACTGCTGCGTCATCTGCAGGAGCTCGGGCAACGGGAAGATGCCCTGCTGCAGGACGCCGCAGAAGGAGATAATCTTACGGCCACCCTCGTAGATGCCGTCGCGGATGACCTGGTCGACGGGGTCGAAGGTCGAGGCGATATATGTCAGCACACCGTCGGCATCGGCCTGCTTCACGCGTACCTTCTTTATATTAAAGCCGTCGTCGACCTTGAAGTCATCGCCGACATGTGACATGTCGAGGGCATAGAAGCGCGTCTGCGTATCGCGCAGCGCCGTCTCCATCTCGCTGGTCTGTAACACCTGTGTGGGGTGGTAGGGCGACACGCGCAGCGTCTGTCCGCCGTCGACGATGTACTTGCCCAGTCCCAGCGCCAGCGAGGCGATGCCCTCCTCGGCGGTCTCCTCGCCGATGGGGTAGTAGTTCAGCGAGCGCAGCACGCCGCTGAACGTCGGATAGTAGAGGTCGCCATGCTTCTGTCCGATGACCTCCTGCAGGATGACGGCCATCTTCTCCTGGTCGATGACGTTCTGCGTAGCGAGCATATAGGCCTTCGAGTCCTTGTAGTAGACGGAGGCATAGACGCCCTTGATGGCGCAGGCGAGCATACGCAGCATCTCGTACTTGTCGCTGAGATAGGGAATCATATAGGTGGAGTAGATGCCGGCGAACGGCTGGTAGTGGCTGTCCTCGAGCAGCGACGACGAGCGCACCGCGATAGGCGCGTCGATGGCGTCGAAGAACGTGAAGAAGTCGGCTATCAGCGAGTCGGGCAGCTGCGCCTTGAGGAAGTGCTGGAGGATGACCTCGTCGTCGGCATCGCTGAGGGCGATGGACCAGAGGTTGTTCTTGTCCATGAACTCGTCGAAGAAGTCGGTACACAGCACGACGGTCTTCGGGATGGTCACCTCGGCCCCCTCGAACTGGTTCAGCTCGGGGTGGTGCTTGATGACCTTATCGAGGAACGCCAGGCCACGGCCCTTGCCGCCGAGCGAGCCCTCGCCGATACGTGCGAAATGGGCGTAGCGGTCGAACTTCAGGCGGTCGAACTCGGCGACGATGCCGATGTTCTTCATCCGGCGGTACTGGACGATGGCGTCGAAGATGATCTGTCGGTGGGCATCGACATCCTGCAGCTTGTGCCACGTGACGTGCTTCAGGAACGCCGAGACGGGGAAGATGGCGCGGGCGGTGAGCCAGCGGCTCATGTGGTTACGGCTGACGTGACGTGTCAGCGAGTCGGCGGGAATCTTGAAGATATTGTCCTGCAACTCCTTCAGGCTGGAGACACGCGCCACCTCGGCCTTCGTCACAGGGTCGCGGAAGACGAAGTCGCCGAAGCCCATGTGCTCCTCCATGAGGTGGTGCAGGTCGACGTTCATCTTCGTCGAGTTCTTGTCGATGAAGTGGAAACCCTCGGCCTTAGCCTTCTCGGCATTGACAGCCTCCGAGGAGTCGAGGATCAGGGGCACGTACTCGTCGCGACGACGGATCTCGCGCAGCAGCTTCAGGCCTGCCTCGGGGTCGCCCTCCTCGACATGGCTCAGGCGCCCGGGGATGGTCTTCATGGGGAAGCGGGTGTCGCTGATGACACCCAGCGTGTTCTCGTGATACTTCTCGTAGATCTGCATCGCCTCCTCGTAGTTTGTGGCGAGCACCACCTTCGGACGTCCGCGCTTACGCTGTGCGGCGGCATGGGGGTTCAGGGCCTCGGTCGAGAAGCGCTTCGACTGCGCCAGAATATAGTTGTAGAGGTTCGGCAGCACGCTGGAGTAGAAGCGGATGTTATCCTCGACAAGGAGGATCATCTGCACACCGGCCTCACGGATGTCGTGCTCGATGTTCATCTTGTCCTCGAGCAGTTTGATGATGGACATGATGAGGTTCGTGTTACCCAGCCAGCAGAAGACGTAGTCGAAGACCGACATATCCTCGTCCTGGATGCGCTTCGTGATGCCATGTGAGAACGGTGTCAGCACCACACACGGGATGTCGGGGTGGGCGGCCTTGACCTCACGAGCCACGGTGAAGGCGTCGTTGTCGGCATTACCCGGCATACAGATGACCAGATCGATGTCGGTGGTACGCAGCACCTCGTTGGCCTCGTCGGTCGTCGACACCTGCGTGAAGGTGGGCGGGTAGCGCATACCGAGCTCCATGTACTCGTCGAAGATTTTCTCGTCGATGCGGCCGTCGTCCTCAAGCATGAACGCATCGTAGGGGTTGGCCACGATGAGGACGTTGAAGATGCGGCGCGTCATCAGGTTGACAAACGACACGTCCTTCAGGTAGAACTGGTTCCACTCCTGTGGTATGGTGGTAGAGTCGGTCATATTACATATACAAGTTTACTACGATTTTATTTTTGACCACGAAGTTCTTTCTTTTGACTACGAATTTCACGAATTTTTGCTGCGCCAGTCACTGCGAATTGATTTCGAATTTATCGAATTATTTTTGACCACGAAGTTCTTTTTCTTGACTACGAATTACACGAATTTGCTGCGCTCTATTTAATTCGTTCAATTAGTTTTAATTCGTTTTTTTAATTTCTATGCTCTTGTTAATTCGTTTAATTCGATCAATTCGTAGTCGTAAAAAAAACATCCGTACTTGTTTTAATTCGTTTTAATTCGTTGTCTTATATTTCTCGACTCTTGTAAATTCGTATAATTAACTTCGTTGATTTCACTCACGCTCGGCATACTGAAAGTAAACTTTCGTCTGCACTCGCTTATTCGTGAAATTCGTTTAATTACTGCGTTCCTCGTGGGTCTTCGACAAATCTCGTAGTCGTAAAAAGTTTGTAATCTGTGGTTGTTTTCATACATGCGAAAGTAAAATTACATGTAGCCCAGCCAGCGTAGGATGTCGTTGAGGTTCGCTACCACCATCAGCAGGATGAGGATGCCGAAGCCGACGTACTCGGCGCGTATCATGAACTGCTCGGAGGGCTTGCGGCGCGTGATGGCCTCGTAGAGGAGGAACAGCACGTGACCACCGTCCAGGGCGGGAATGGGCAGGATGTTCATGAAGGCGAGGATGATGGAGAGGAATGCCGTCATCTTCCAGAACATGTACCAGTCCCACATCGGCGGGAACAGGCTGCCGATGGCTCCGAAGCCGCCCAGCGACTTCGCACCGTCGGCGGTGAAGACGTACTTCATATCATCGACATAGCCAGCCAGCACGTTCCAGCCGTACTTGATGCCGGCGGGGATGCTCTCAAAGAAGCCGTACTCACGGGTGTAGGGCTTATAGATGTCGGCGAGTGCCTTCGCTACGAAGCCAATCTTCAGGTCGGGCGTCAGCACGATGCTGGCGGTGTCCACCCGACTGTCGGCACGTTCGATGACGACCGTTGCCTGACGCACCTTCATGCTGTCGGCAGGGGTCTTGGCGACGGCCAGCACATCGCTGAGGACGCCTATCTGGTCTGTGAACTCATTGTAGGAGTCAACGGGAGTGCCGTTGAGGGCGAGAATCTTGTCGCCCTTCTGCAGGCCGATTGCTGCGGCGGGTGTCTCGGGCAGCACGCTGTCGATGACTGCGGGCAGCAACGGACGGACAAACGAGGGCTCGGCTTTGAGCATTCCCAGGAGGTTCAGGTCGCCGGGCAGCGTCAGCGACATCTCCTTGCCGTCGCGGACGATGTCGACGCGCTTGGCCTCACTGAGGTCGCGGTAGAGGTCGGCGGAGAAGTCCTTGAACGCACCCTTCTCCGTACCCACGAGGATATCGCCGTCCTTGAAGCCGAGGGCCTTGGCCTCCTTGTTGAACTTCATACCCAGCGACATGTCCTTCACGGGGATGTAGGTGTCGCCCCAGTGGAACAGGATCATCGCATAGATGAACAGCGCCAGGAGAAAGTTCACCAGCACGCCGCCCACCATGATGAGCAGACGCTGCCACACGGGCTTCGTGCGGAACTCCCAAGGGTGTGTCTCCTCGCTGAGCTTCGTGTTCGTCTCGTCGATCATGCCGTCGATGGCACAGTAGCCGCCGAGCGGCAGCCATCCCAGGCCATACTCCGTTCCGACATACTCCTTCTTCGTGACCTTCGTGACCTTGCCGTCCTTGTCGGTCTCCTCAATCTCCTTCTCAGGCACCACCTCGGGCTTCAGCTTCAGCAGCCGGCGCACCCACGTGTCGTAGGTGCTCAGCAGGTGGAACTGCGGATTGAAGAACAGGTAGAACCTCGTCACACGCACCTTGAAGAGCTTGGCGAAGGTGAAGTGCCCCAGTTCGTGGAGCAACACAAGCAGGCTTATAGCCAGCATGAACTGTAACAGTCTTATCAGAAAAATTTCCATTATTTATTTGTCGTTATTTCGTTATGACGTGATGTCGTTATGACGTTATTTCGTTATTTCGAGATTAATTCAGCAATTCCGTTGCGATGCGACGCGCTTCGGCGTCGGTCGCGATGTATGTTTCGTAAGTCGGATTCTTATCGAACGTGGCGCGCTGCATGGTCTCGGCAATGACGTCGCCCATCTGCAGGAAGCCACAACGGTCTTCGAGGAAGGCGCGGTTCACAATCTCGTTGGCGGCATTGACGATACACGGCATGTTGCCGCCACGGTCCAGTGCCTCGTAGGCCATTGCCAGACAGCGGAACTTCTCGAGGTCGGGCTCGAAGAAGTCGAGATGCTGGGCAGCAAAGAGGTCCAGACGCTCGCTACTGAGCGGCAACCGGCGCGGGAACGAGAAGGCGTACTGTATCGGCAGACGCATATCGGGCACGCCGAGCTGCGCCTTCACACTGCCGTCCTGGAACTGCACGGCCGAGTGGACGATCGACTGCGGGTGGACAAGCACCTGAATCTGCTTGGCGTCGACACCGAAGAGCCACTTCGCCTCGATAACCTCAAAGCCCTTGTTCATCATCGAGGCGGAGTCGATGGTGATCTTCGCACCCATGTCCCATGTCGGATGGCGCAGAGCGTCGGCCTTCGTCACATGGGCTATCTCCTCCATCGACTTCGTGCGGAAGGGACCGCCCGAGGCCGTCAGCAAAATCTTTTCTATCGGGTTCTGATCTTCGCCGACGAGACTCTGGAAGATGGCGGAGTGCTCACTGTCGACGGGCAGGATGGGTGTGTGGTACTGCTGTGCCAGCTGAAGTATCAGCTCGCCGGCCACCACCAGCGTCTCCTTGTTGGCCAGGGCAATGGCCTTGCCGGCCTTGATGGCGTGGATGGTGGGCGACAGTCCGGCAAAGCCGACCATGGCAGTCAACACCATGTCGATGGGGCCAGCCTCCACAATCTCGTCGAGCGCCTGAGCACCGGCATAGACCTTCACGTCGGGCAGGTCGTCCATCAGCCGGCGCAGCTCGTCATAGCGCTGTTCGTTGGCGATGACGACGGCAGCGGGCCGGAACTTGTGAGCCTGTTCTGCCAGGAGCTCCACCTTGTTGTTGGCCGTGAGGCAGTAGACCTCATAGAGGTCGGAATGTTCCTCGATGACCTCCAGTGCCTGGGTACCTATCGACCCCGTAGAGCCGAGAATGGCTATTTGCTTTTTCATTTGACTATTTGACGATTTCACTATTTTACAATTCCAACAGCCCCTCGGGGATGTCGATGGTGATGATCCTGTTTTCCTGATCGATGTCGGTGATCAGTTCCTCAGAGGCGGGGATGAGTGTGCCGTCCTCCAGCTCGAAGAGCAGGTTGACAGTGGTATCGTCGATGGCGGCGATGCGCCCCACCCTCTTGCCGCTGGCAGCATCGACCAGTTCGAAGCCCACGAGCATCGCCAGGGAAGGGACGTCGCCCTCATCGTCGGCCAAGGCACGGGGGAAGAAGACGTCACAGCCCGTCAGCTCACGGGCACGCTCCTGGGTATCGATATCCTCGAATTTCATCAGGGCGACGCTATCGCTGCGGAAGCGGTACTCCTCGATGAAGAAAGGCACAAGGATACCATCAATCTTCAGGATGAGGTAGTCGGCGTCGACACGGTCGAAGATATCGTCGTCGAACTGCAGGGTCACCTCGCCCTTCACGCCGTGGACCTTGCCCATGCGGCCAATCTTGTAGACTTCCTCTTCTCTAATCATGGGGTCTATGGGACTTGCGTGTTAATCCTGTCGTGTAATCTTTGCTCCGAGGGCGTTCAGTCGGCCTTCGATGTTCTCGTAGCCGCGGTCTATCTGCTCAATGTTGTCGATGCGGCTGGTGCCGGTGGCACTCATAGCGGCGATGAGCAGGGCGATGCCCGCACGGATATCGGGGCTCGACATACGTCCGCCGCGCAGGGTAATCTTGCGGTCGTGGCCTACGACGACGGCGCGGTGGGGGTCACAGAGGATAATCTGCGCACCCATGTCAATGAGCTTATCGACGAAGAACAGTCGGCTCTCGAACATCTTCTGGTGGAACAGCACCGAACCACGGGCCTGAGTGGCCACGACGATGAGCACGCTGAGCAGGTCGGGCGTCAGACCCGGCCACGGGGCGTCAGCCAGTGTCATGATGGTGCCGTCGATGAACGACTGTATCTCGTAGTGGCGCTGACGGGGAATCCACAGGTCATCACCCTCCACCTTGATCTTCACGCCCAAACGGCGGAAAGCGTCGGGGATGATGCCGAGGTTCTCGACAGAGACGTTCTTGATACGGATGCCGTCGCCACACATCGCCGCCATACCGATAAACGAGCCCACCTCGATCATGTCGGGCAGGATGGTATGCTCGGCACCGTGCAGCTCGTCGACGCCGACGATGGTCAGCAGGTTCGAGGCGATGCCGCTGATACGGGCGCCCATGCTGTTCAGCATGTGACAGAGCTGCTGCAGGTAGGGTTCACAGGCGGCGTTGTAGATGGTCGTCGTACCCTTGGCGAAGACGGCGGCCATCACGATATTGGCCGTTCCCGTCACCGATGCCTCGTCGAGCAGCATGTACGTGCCCTTCAGCCGACGGGCGCTGATCTCGTAGACATCGCGACCCTCGACATGATTGAACTTCGCGCCCAACTTTTCGAAACCCAGGAAGTGGGTGTCCAGTCGGCGCCGTCCTATCTTGTCGCCACCGGGTTTGGTGATGACGGCCTTGCCCATACGTGCCAGCAGCGGACCGATCATCAACACCGAACCGCGCAGCGCAGCACACTTCCTGACAAACTCGTCGCTTTCCAAGTAGTCGAGGTTCAGCTCGTCGGCCTGGAACGTATATGTCCTATTCTCGCACCTCGCACCTCGTACCTCGCACCTCGCTTTAACCTTCACACCAATATCCCTCAACAACTGGATGAGGTTGTTGACGTCGCGGATGTCGGGGATGTTACTGATGGTGACAGGCTCGCTCGTTAGCAGCGTGGCACAGATAACCTGCAGAGCCTCGTTCTTAGCGCCCTGCGGGGTGATGGTTCCACTCAGCGGATGACCGCCTTCAATGACGAATGATGCCATTGCTTACTTTCTTTTTTTCTTCGGTTTGCTGACTTCGGCAGTAGGCGCCGTCACCTTCTCAAACTTGAACTTGTTCAGGTCGAGCTGTATGACGCCATCAGTATAGCGGGCCAGGTCGTCGGCCACTTTCTCGTTGTCCATGGAGCCGTGACCCCATGTCACCAGGTCGCGTTTCATCTGGTTGGCCGTCTGGCGCACCAGCTCGTCACGCTCAGGACCGGCAGGCATCCGTTTCAGCTGTTCGAACAGTTCCTCCAACAGCTTGCCGTAGTGGCGCTGGCGAATCCTGCTCTGCGGCAACGGCAACGACTGCGGCTTCGAGTGAATCTTCTCTGCCTCCGACACGTCGTAGGGCCAGTCGATGTCCAGTTCCTTGCCACTCATCAGGTAGAGGTGGTCCCAGAGGGTATGCGCGAAGTCGGCACTGCCGCGCAGCTGTGGCATCTTCGTCTCCATCAGCTTGATGATGGTGCGGGCACACTTGTTGCGCTCCTGTTTCGTCGGCAGGCCGATGGCGTAGTCCACCATCTTCTGCACCTCGCGACCGTACTCCGGCATGATGAGCTTCTCACGCTGGGTGTTGTAGTCTAATCCTTTTATATCCATAATTTTACAATAGTTTCTTAGGCATTTTCGCCACAAAGTCCTTCAAATAGAACGGGACGAAGTAGGCCACGTCCTCGAACTGCTCCTGAAGGAAACGGCGCTCGGCCAGCGGCATCATCCACTTCGCCAGCGGCTCCACACCCTCGATGTAGCGGGCGTTGGGGTGCAGGATGACGTCCATGCACTTCTTCGCACCGTTGCCGAAGAAGTAGACGGGCTGACGGTCGAGCCACTCATGGTAGGTGTCCTGGTCGACGATGTCGGCACGCACCTCGCGGACGGGTCTCAGGGCGCGGTCGTAGAGGGCGGCATAGACCTCCATGCGGCGGGCGTCGAGCATCGGACAGAGCAGCGCTCCCTCCTCGATCTTCTCGCCCAACAGCAGGGGCACGCACATCAGCTCCAGCGTGGGGACAGACAGCAGCTTCAGGTCGCGACCGTAGCAGATGCCCTTGGCCATCGACACGCCGATGCGCAGACCAGTGTAGGAACCGGGGCCGCAGCTGACGGCGACGGCATCGAAGGGAATGGCGTGGCTGTCGGTAAACGACAGGGCCTCGTCGACCATCGTTGCCAGATGCTCCGCATGGTTACGGTCCTCCTGCTGGAAGATGACCTGAGCGTCCTCGCTGACAGCCACCGAGCAGAGGTCGGTACTCGTTTCTATATGTAGTATACAAGCCATATCTCGGTTGTTATTATATTAAGGTGCAAAGTTACGAAAAGTTGAGAGCAGAACAAAAAGAATTCATTCTTTTTTATGCCGAGACAGAGTAACTTCGCGATTTTAATCGCAAAGGTACGGTTTTTCCCGCGAATTTGTGCACGTTTCACGGATGGTAAACCTTTTTTAACGCTTCGCGCACTTTTTTCCTTGTTTTTGTCTTTTCTAAGAAAAATGATTTTCAAAAATGCCAAATTGCCTACACTAACCTGCAAACACGCTGTGGTTCAGAAAGTTGCGGGAGTGTAGGCAAACTCTTTTAGTGTAGGCAACAAAAGCGCCACTTTAGAAACGTCCCATGGCGTGGGACGAATGAAAAGCGCCACTTTAGAAACGTCCCATGGCGTGGGACGAACGGTAAGGTCAGCATACCATTCGCAACTCTTGCCTACACTAAAAACAAGTTGCCTACACTACCGCAAAGCACTGACTTTCAGTGCATACAGTGGTTAGTGTAGGCAATTTGGCATCAACATTTTGTCACGCGCGAGAGCGTAGGCGCTCGTACATTATTTAAGACAACTTTCGCAAGTCGTATGTCTTTGAAGTTAACGTAGTTATCTGCGAGCGGGAGCACCAGCGCCGGGAGCACCGAAGCCGAAGCCACCCTGTGCCTGAGGCGCAATCTCGGGCTCGCCGAAGACAGAAGCCTCAGCGTCCTTGTCGTTCAGCTTGAAGACCATGAACTTCGGATTCTTCTCCGTGCAGGGAGCCCATACACCACCCTTCGGGCCGTTGGGGTCGCTATACTTGGCGAAGTTGGTCCAGGCGGTGAGCATCTTCTCGGAGAGGTCCCAGTCGCCCTTGGTCCAAGGACGCCAGCAGTGCTTCAGGCTCTTGAAGACAAACCAGAGGTCGCTGCTGTGGAAAGCACCACGCAGACGCTGGGTGACCTCAGGATGAGAGCCGTCGTCGGGCAGGGGGCGGGCAAACTCATAAGCCCAGGCCTTACCGCCCTTCTGGGCGCGGACCTTACAGAACTCAGCGATGTTGGGAGACATGTTACCCATGTCGTTCAGGGTGAAGCCAATCATATAAGGTACGTCGGCCAGGGTACCCTCACGGGTAGCGTCGTCAAAGCTCTTCACGCTGACATAGCCGTCGATCATCGGCATAAAGCCCATGCCCATACGCATCATACCCATCATACCGCCACCCTGAGGAGCAGGGTTGTTGACCTGCTGATAGATAGTAGGCAGGGCGAAGACGGTCTCCGTAGAGGCCTGACGCATCTTCTGAAGGTCGGTCATACCGGCCCAGTCGAACATCTTCTTGGCATTGTTGGCTGCGTCCTCAATGGAGCCACCGCTATAACGGCCACCCATCATGCCACCACCATTGGGGTTAGGGATGCTCAGGCCCTGGGCACTCATGATGACAGCCTTGTGGAACAGGCCGCGAGCCAGAGGAGACTCACAGAGCGTGCGCACGCTGCCGCCGCCGGCACTCTGTCCGAAGATGGTGACGTTGTTGGGGTCGCCGCCAAACTGTGCAATGTTCTTCTTGATCCACTTCAGAGCCTCGATCTGGTCGAGGATACCGTAGTTGCCAGAGACCTTGTTAGGACTCTCCTCGGCGAGTGCGGGATGACAGAGGAATCCGAAGATGCCCAGACGGTAGTTGATGGAGACGAGCACCACGTCCTTGGCACCCCACTCCTGCCCGTCGAACTCAGGCTCGGAGCCAAAGCCCTCACGATAGCCACCACCATGTATCCACAGTGCCACAGGCAGTTTCTTGCCTACCTGTCCAGGAGCCTTCGTCCACACGTTCAGGTACAGACAGTCCTCGCTGAAAGCAGCCTCCTTGCCATAGCCCCACTCGGTATAGTAGCCACCGGTATACTGGATGGCCTGATAGCTCGGACGACCGAAGGTGTCGCAGATCTTCACACCCTTCCAGGGCACGACGGGCTGCGGTGCCTTCCAGCGGTTCTCGCGGATGGGAGGAGCGGCATAGGGGATGCCACGGTAGACATACACATCAGGATGGTCGTCGGCCAGAACACCCTGAACCTGACCACCTTCGATTGTTAACACGGGGTTTTCTGCTGCGTTGGCAGACATGGCTGCCATCACCAGGAATGCAAGAAAAAACTTTTTCATCATTAAATAAGGTTTTGGTTATTGGAATGATGGTGCAAAAATACGTAATTTTTCCGAGATTGCAAGCATTTCTGTTTTTTTATTTGCATTCTTTTCGCTAAATCGTTTTTTTGCACTACCTTTGCACTCGCTGGAAAAATAGAAAAAAGGTTTTATGAAGTTATCAGAATTGAAAACAGGAGAAAGCGGTGTCATCGTCAAAGTCCTTGGACACGGTGGCTTCCGCAAACGCATCATCGAGATGGGGTTCATCAAGGGACAGACCATCGAGGTGCTGCTCAACGCGCCCCTACAAGATCCCGTGAAGTACAAACTCATGGGCTATGAGGTGTCGCTGCGCCACGACGAGGCCGACATGATTGAAGTGGTGTCGGAGGCCGAGGCGAGAAAGAGAATATTCGAGGTACGAGGTACGAAGTACGAGGTGCGAGAAGAGGAGAACAAGAGCTCTTTTGTCGACAAACCACTGACGGACAGCGAATTGCGAAGCGAGGCGTTACGTCAGCGCCGCCATATCAACGTGGCACTGGTGGGTAACCCCAACTGCGGCAAGACCTCGCTGTTCAACTTCGCCTCGGGGGCCCACGGTCACGTGGGCAACTACTCGGGAGTGACCGTCGACGCCTCGGAGGCCCACGCCTCGTTCTTCGGCTACGAGTTCAGCCTCACCGACCTGCCGGGCACCTACTCACTGTCGTGCTACTCGCCCGAGGAACTCTATGTGCGCAGCCATCTGTCGGAGCAGATGCCCGATGTGGTGATCAACGTCATCGACGCCTCGAACCTCGAGCGCAACCTCTACCTGACGACACAGCTCGTGGACATGGACCTGCGCATGGTCTGTGCACTGAACATGTACGACGAGTTCGAACGGCGCGGCGACCAGGTGGACCTCCACACCCTGAGCACCCTCTTCGGCGTGCCGATGGTGCCGACATCGTTCAAGAGCGGCATGGGTGTCGAAGACCTGTTCCGCATGGTCATCAAAGTGTACGAGAACGCCAGTACGCAGGCCCGCCATATCCACATCAACTACGGACACGAGATAGAGGGCGGCATCAGCGAGATACAGAAATACCTGAAGACCGACGAGCATATCCGTCAGCACTACTCCACCCGCTACCTGTCGCTGAAACTGCTCGAGCACGACAGTCAGGTGCTGGACTACCTGGGCAAGCACATGGCCGGCGAACAGCGTATGCAAGTGTTCCGCGACCTGGCGACGGCCCGCGACCGCGCCTCGGCCCGTGTGAAGGAGGAGACGGGCAGCGACTCCGAAACCGCCATCATGGACGCGAAGTACGGATTCATCAACGGTGCACTGAAAGAGGCGGGCTACAAGACGGGCTCGAAGGAAGACACGTACCGCACGACGCACCTGATAGACAGTGTGCTGTCGAACAAATACCTGGGATTCCCCATCTTCTTCTTCATCCTTTTCATCATGTTCCTGACAACGTTCTGGCTGGGACAGTACCCCATGGACTGGATTGAGTGGGGCGTCGACTGGCTTTCGGAGAAGCTGAACACGCTGATGCCCGAAGGACCGGTGCGCTCGATGGTGGTCGACGGTGCCATAGCCGGTGTGGGAGCCGTCATCGTGTTCCTGCCACAGATACTCATACTCTACTTCTTCATCTCACTGATGGAGGACTCGGGCTACATGGCCCGCGCCGCGTTCATCATGGACAAGCTGATGCACAAGATGGGACTGCACGGCAAGTCGTTCATACCGCTCATCATGGGCTTCGGCTGTAACGTGCCGGCGGTGATGGCGACACGCACCATAGAAAGCCGCCGCTCACGTATCATCACGATGATGATACTGCCCTTCATGTCGTGCTCGGCCCGTCTGCCCATCTACATCATGATAGCCGGCACGTTCTTCACCTTGCAGTATCAGGCGTGGGTGTTGCTGTCGCTCTATGTCGTCGGCATCATCATCGCCGTCATCATGAGCAAGGTATTCTCGTCGCTGGTCGTCAAGGGTGAGGACACGCCGTTCGTGATGGAGCTGCCGCCCTACCGCTGGCCCACGACGAAGTCCATCGTGCGCCACACGTGGGAGAAAGGCAAGGAATACCTGAAGAAGATGGGTGGCGTCATCCTCGTCGCCAGCATCATCGTCTGGGCACTGGGATATTTCGGCACGATGGGTGTCGCCCCATCGCTCGAAGAGAGCTTCATCGGCACACTGGGACACATCGTTGAGCCGCTGTTCTGGCTCCAGGGTTTCAACTGGCAACTCGACGTCAGCCTCATCTGCGGCGTCGGAGCCAAGGAGATCGTCGCCTCGACAATGGGTGTGCTCGGCGGACTGGAGGGGCTGTCGCCGCTGACGGCCTACTGCTTCCTGCTCTTCGTACTGCTCTACTTCCCCTGCATCGCCACCGTCGTGGCCATCAAGCACGAGACGGGCTCCTGGCGCTGGGCCTTCTTCGCCGCCATCTACACCACCGTGGTGGCGTGGGTCGTCTCGGCTGTCGTCCATCAAGTGGGGCTGCTATGGTGAAGAATTAAAGAATTAAAGAATTGAAGAATTGAAGAGTTGAAGAATTGAAGAGTTGAAGAATTGAAGAATTGAAGAATTGAAAAGGGAAAAAGGAAAAGAGAAAATTGTAAACTGCGTTTTGCAAAAGACCGACAGAGTGTCAGAGGAACTGCAAATAAACGTCAAAATTGTCGCGCGTCAGCCGAAAAACTCTGAACTCTAAACTCTAAACTCTAAACTTTTTTGTACCTTTGCGCTCGATTTGGAATTTATCACTTAATAAACTATAAGAATTATGGTAAACTACAAGGATTTGGGTCTCGTGAATACCCGCGAGATGTTCAAGAGAGCAGTAGCCGGTGGCTATGCTATCCCCGCTTTCAACTTCAACACAATGGAGCAGATGCAGGCCATCGTTCAGGCCGCTGTCGAGACAAAGTCTCCCGTCATCATGCAGGTGTCGAAGGGTGCCCGTAACTATGCTAACGCTTCTATCCTCCGCTACATGGCCGAGGGTGCTGTGGCTTATGCCAAGGAGCTGGGCTGTGAGCATCCCGAGATCGTGCTGCACCTCGACCACGGTGACAGCTTCGAGCTCTGCAAGGACTGCATCGACATGGGCTTCTCTTCAGTGATGATCGACGGTTCGCACCTCCCCTACGAGGAAAACATCGCTCTGGCAAAGAAGGTTGTTGACTACGCTCATCAGTTCGACGTGACCGTCGAGGCTGAGCTGGGTGTGCTCGCTGGTGTTGAGGATGAGGTCAGCGCTGCTGAGTCTCACTACACCAAGCCCGAGGAGGTCATCGACTTCGCTACCCGCACGGGCTGCGACTCGCTGGCTATCTCTATCGGTACCTCTCACGGTGCTCACAAGTTCACTCCCGAGCAGTGCACACTGGTCAACGGCGTGCTCGTTCCGCCGCCATTGGCATTCGACATCCTCGCTGAGATCGAGAAGAAGCTCCCCGGATTCCCCATCGTGCTCCATGGTTCTTCTTCTGTTCCCATGGACGAGGTGAACACCATCAACCAGTACGGTGGCAAGCTCGACGCCGCTATCGGTATCCCCGAGGATCAGCTCCGCAAGGCTTCTAAGAGCGCTGTCTGCAAGATCAACATCGACTCTGACTCGCGTCTCGCCATGACCGCTGCCATCCGCAAGCACCTCGCTGAGCATCCTGGAGACTTCGATCCTCGCCAGTATCTGAAGCCCGCCCGCGAGAACATGAAGAAAATGTACATCCACAAGATTGTCAACGTCCTCGGTTCTGACGGTAAATTGGCGATTCAGTAAGTGGAAAGCTGAGCTTGCTCATGCTTTCCCGAGCGTAAGCCAATTCGACGAAGTCAAATTGCTCAGTGCTAAGAGAATAGGGATTCTCCCCAAAAGTATAGGGAAACCGGCAACCTGTTTTAGGGATGCCGGTTTTCTTTATTTCTGTCACCTCACTATCTTTGCATCGTCAAACCAATAAAACTATACGACGATGAAAAGAATAATGATGATCTCCATGCTGGCCGTTATGACGGCCGTGCCCTCAATGGCACAATACACAAGGCGTCCCTACGTCCGTCCCATTGCTCCATCCTATAGGACGCCCTACGCCACAACCCCACGTCACTACAGCGCCACCGACAGCTACCTCGGACTGCGCCTCGGCGTTGGTGCTGCTACCGTTAATGCCGAAGACCGCTATCTGGACGGTGGTTCACCAAAGGCAGGTATGAACGTCGGCATGGTGGCCGGCATCCAGGTGGCCCCGGCTACCCCACTCTATCTGGAGACGGGACTGTCGTATGTTGAGAAAGGCGGCAAGAATGGTACGTACACCTATAACATGAACTACCTGGAGGTGCCCCTGCTGATGAAGTACCAGTACAACATCGACCCTGTGACGAGCATCCAGCCCTTTGTGGGTGTCTACGGTGCGGCGGGTGTCAGCGGAAACATCAAGGAGCTGGACCGCCGGATTGCCTACAGCTCGTTCGACGAAGATGCCTTCAAACGTCTCGATGGCGGTGTGCGCATAGGCTGCAGCCTGCAGTTCGACCTACTCTATGCGGAAGTGGGCTACGACATCGGACTATCCAACGTCAGCCGTGACGACTTCAACACAGCACATACAGGATACCTCTTTGCCAACATTGGCATGAACTTTTAACTTAGTCAGCAAGCGGTTGCACACAGCGCTTGATCTTCCAGCCGATGGCGGCCACAACAATGGTCATCAGTGGACTGAGGATGTTGAAGAAGCAGTAAGGCAGGTAGGCGATGGTGGCAACGCCGAGGACGGTGCTCTGCGTCATACCGCAAGTGTTCCACGGCACGAGGACGCTCGTCACGGTGGCGGAGTCCTCGGCCGTACGGCTTAAGAGGCGCGGCTCATAGCCCTGTTGGCGATAGACATTCTGAAACATATTGGCCGTCAGGACGATGCTGATAAACTGGTCGCCAGTGGTGATGTTCAGGAAAAGGCCCGTGCTGGCCGTCGACGCCACCAGTCCCACACGGCTGCGTATCCAGCTGATGACCACACGGGTGATACTCTCTATCATGCCGCTGGCCACCATGACAGCACCGAAACACATGGCACAGATGATGAGCCAGATGGTGTTGAGCATTCCCGTCATGCCACCCGTCGACACCAGCTCGTTCAGTTCGGCGCTACCCGTCTCGACAGACGTGGCACCATAGTAGGTGATGGCCAGTCCCTTCGTCAGTGCAGCCGCCGTTCCCAGTATGGGGTCGGCGGCTATCTGTGTCAGGATATGCGGCTGCAGGATAAGGGCCGTCATTCCCGCCATCAGGGCCGACAGGAAGAGCACGATGAGCGACGGCACACGACGCATGATGAGCACAGCCGTGAGCACAGGCACGAGGAGTGTCCACAGGGAGATATGGAACGTGGCCGACAGGCCCTCGGTATACTGATGGACGTGAACGGCACTGTCGCTCCCCTCGCCCACCAGTCCGATGACGGCAAAGATAATCAGGGTAAGGGAGAACGACGGAATCGTGGTCAGCATCATGTAGCGGATATGCGTGAAAAGGTCGACGCCCGTCGACGACGAAGCCAGGATAGTGGTGTCGCTCAGTGGCGACATCTTGTCGCCGAAATAGGCACCGGAGATGATGGCACCCGCCGCCACAGCCTCGTTGATGCCCAGGGCGTGGCTGATGCCCAACAGTGCCACACCGATGGTGGCGATGGTCGTCCACGAGCTGCCGGAGAGCAGCGACACCAGTGCACAGATAATACAGGCACAGACCAGGAAGAACTGTGGTGACAACAGCTGCACACCATAATAAATTAAGGTGGGAACGATGCCGCTGACCATCCATGAGCCCGACAGCATACCTACCGCCAGGAGGATGAGGATGGTGACGGCAACACCGCCTAAGGTCTTCGCTATCTGCTGGTCGAAGGCCTTCCACGGCACACGGTAGAAGACCATCGAGATAAACACGCAGACAGCCATTCCCATGAGGAGAGCCACCTGACTGCCGCCACTCAGCGAGTCACTACCGAAGAGCGTGATTACCACGGCCAAGAGGCCGATGAGCACTGCTATCGGTATGGCAGCAACGAGCGGATGCGGGAGGCGTCCATGGTCCATGGGTAGTAGTCAGGCTCTATTTCTTTGGCTGTTCGGCCTCAAGCTTGTCGACGGCACCGGTGACGGGATTCAGCCACAGCCGAGTGCCGTAGTGTTTGTTGAAAAGCTCACCGCTGAGGAGCTCAACGTTTCCAAACTGGGCGGCGGGCATCTCCTTCTGGCTGACGATGTTCAATCCATGACAGATGATAGAGCGCAAGCGTCCCGGCACATTGTAGTAAAGAGAAGTATTCTCCACCTTTTTCTTCTTGCCATCGGCAATAGCCTTGGGCACGGTGTTCAGGTCGGTGACGGTGATGGTGTAAGGCTCACCACTCAGGTCGTCGGCATCGACCATGCCGAAATGACGCGAGAAACGGAACAGCATCTGGTTATCGATATTCCCAGAGGGATAGACATAGAATGTGTACTCCGTCGTGTCACAGACACTGGTGCCGCTGAACAGACTGGTCAGTGCACGGTCCTGAAGGTCTATCTGGTCGAGCATCATCTTCATCTGCTGGCCGTCATGCGGCATGAAGTCGGCCTGGCCCTTGACGAGCAGACTGCGGTTCTCACGGAGGTCATAGATCTCCTGGGCCGTCAACTGGGCCATCTTCGCCAGACTGCCTGCCGCCAGTATCTCCTCGGTCAGGAACTGGTGGGGATCAGGCTGCGGTGCCTTCTTGGCAGCGACAAAACGTTCGGGCAGCTGTTGCGGCGTCCCTTGAGCGTTGATGGCCAGCAGGACACCATCCTCTGCCAACGCGACGTTGGTCGCAGCTGTCTTGTTATTGAACTTGACACTATAAGCCTTTGTTGAGTCGGCCACACCAACGGCCATCTGGTTGACGGCAATAATGCGGTGGCTAACACCAGCCTCATCGCCCACGCCGTTGAGGTGCAGGTAACGCTGTGCGTAAGCGGCATACTCGCCGGGCTGGAAGGTTGTTTTCTCGGCAAGCACGGTAACGCGGATGGCCGTCTTTGGCAAGAAGAATACGGCACCGTCGGTAGTAACGCCTGCCGTATACGTGTTGACTTGTGTCTGTGCTGTCAGAGCACTGCTGACGAGCAGCAGACAGGAAAGGATTGTATGTTTCATGTTAGTCATTGAGTCGTTTGAAAGCTTTGGGCAGATAACGGATGATGTCGCTGGCGATGAGGCTCTCCTCACCCAGGTCGCGTGCCGCCATGTCGCCAGCCAGACCATGGAGGAACATGCCGACGATACAGGCATCGCGATGGGCGTAGCCCCTTGCCAGGAGGGCGGTGAGTATGCCCGTCAGCACGTCGCCGCTGCCGGCAGTAGCCATACCGGCATTGCCCGTGGTGTTGAAGACGATATGTCCGTCGGGACAGCAGAGTGCCGTGCGGTGACCTTTCAGAATGACGTATGCCTGCAGCCGCTGTGCCAGGTCGCGCGCCTTCGACAGCCGTTCGTAGCTGTCGGCGGAGTGGCCCTCCAGACGGTCGAACTCCCCGGGATGGGGTGTAAGGATGATGTCCTTCGGCAACTGCTGTATCCAGGCATGGTGGTTGGCCAGCATATTGATAGCGTCGGCATCGCAGACGAGCGGACACTGCGTACGGCGCAGCTGAGCAATCATGGCGATGCTCGTCTGCTCTGTCGTACCCAGTCCCGGACCGATACCTACGGCTTGGAAATCCTCAGTCTCGACAGCCTCCGAAAAGGTTGTCTCCTCGCGGTCTATCTGCAGCACTGCCTCAGGGACGGCCGTCTGCAGAATCACGACATTCTTCTTCGGCGAGTGGACGGTGACCTTACCCACACCACTGCGCAGACAGGCCTGTGCAGCAAGGACGGCGGCACCTGCCATGCCGTAGCTACCGGCAATGAGCAGCGCGTTGCCCATCGTCCCCTTATGCGAGAAAGCATCGCGGCGCAACAGACTGGAGCGTACGTCGTTCTCCTCGAGCATGGTGTACTGGGCTTCCATCTTGTCGATACCCTCCTTACTCAGCCCTATGCTGAGCACCTTGACTTCGCCAAAGAACTTCTGGTTCTCGGCAAAGAGCATACAGAGCTTCATCTGTCCGAGCGTCAGTGTCTGGGTGGCACGAATAATGTTCGCACTGACATTATAGGTATTGTCCTCGGTCATCAGTCCCGAGGGCACGTCGATGCTCACAACCTCGGCTGACGAGGAATTGATATACTTCACCAACGAGGCAAAACCACCCGTCAGCGGTTTGTTGAGCCCCGAGCCGAAAAGTCCGTCGACAACCAGCATACCCGCTCCCAGCTGCGGCGGGTCAAACTCCTGTGTCACCACGGTCAACTGGCTACCTTTCTTCTCCTCCAGACGCCGACAGTTCTCCCTGCATTCGTCAGAGAGATGTCCTAATACGTTGAAGAGATAAGTCTGTACTCGGTAGCCCTGTTCCTGTAACATCCGAGCTACAGCCAACGCATCGCCGCCGTTATTGCCAGGACCGGCAAAGACGACGACAGGCACCGCGGCACTCCACCTCATGACGATGGCATTCGTCAGGGCTTTGGCTGCACGTTCCATCAGGTCAATAGACTTGATGGGCTCGTGCTCTATCGTAAATTTGTCCAGCTCATGTATCTGAGCACCGGTAAATATCTTCATTCCGAGGGCAAAAATACGAAAAATATGCTAATCTGTAGCAGAGTTTGGCAGAAATTTCGTAATTTTGCCGCAAATTTTAGCAAAAAGGAGCATGAACAGGGTTAAAATCAAGGACAAAACGTTTAAAGTGTCGATACCAGAGACGGTCATCAAGGAACGAATCAAAGCACTGGCTCAGCAGATGAGTCACGACCTGGAGGGGAAGAACCCGCTATTTCTTGCCGTCCTCAACGGCTCGTTCATCTTCGCCGCCGACCTGATGCGCGAGATGACCATCCCGTGCGAGATATCGTTCGTCAAGCTGGCCAGCTACCAGGGGACGACATCGACGGGCGAGGTACAAGAAGTCATCGGCATCAACGAAGACCTGACAAATCGCACGGTGGTCATCGTCGAGGACATCGTGGAGAGCGGTCAGACCATGCAGCAGATGGTTGAGACCTTAGCCCCCCACCAGCCTGCCTCAGTGCAAATCTGTGCGCTGTTCTTCAAGCCCGAACGGCTGAAAGAAAACCTGAAACTCGACTACGTGGCCTTCGAAATCCCCAACGACTTCATCGTCGGCTATGGACTGGACTATGACCAGCAGGGCCGCGGACTGAAAGACATCTATAGTCTGGTTACAGAATGAGATTCATTAAGCTCCCCCACATGCCCAGTGACGTTGAGACGCAGAAAGGCGATCTCATGACTGACCTGTGGTTCAAAGGAAAAGAATCAAAGAAACAACAAGACAAACAAGACATAAAAATCAACATGAAGAATATCGTGATTTTCGGTGCCCCCGGTTCAGGAAAGGGCACCCAGAGCGACAAGCTCATCGAGAAGTACGGCCTTAACCACATCTCTACCGGCGACGTGCTGCGCGCCGAGATTAAGAACGGCACAGAACTGGGCAAGACGGCCCAGCAGTTTATTGACAACGGACAGCTCATCCCCGACGACCTGATGGTGAGCATCCTGGCATCGGTGTACGACTCCTTCGGACGCGCACACAAGGGTGTCATCTTCGACGGCTTCCCCCGCACCATTCCGCAGGCCGAGGCCCTGAAGCAGATGCTCGCCGAGCGTGGCGACCGTGTGGCTGCCATGCTGGAGCTGGACGTCCCCGAGGACGAGCTGATGAAGCGTCTCCTGCTGCGCGGTCAGCAGAGCGGACGTGCCGACGACAACGAGGAGACCATCAAGAAGCGCCTCGTCGTCTATCACTCACAGACACAGCCACTTATCGAGTGGTACAGTCAGGAAGGACTCCACTACCACATTGACGGTCTGGGCGACCTCGACCGCATCTTCGCAGATATCTGCAAGGTTGTCGACAGCTTATAAAAATAGCATCGGACTCTACGGACTGGCACGGACTAACTGTAAAAAGGTATCCGATTAAGTCCGTAAAGTCCGATGCAAAAATACAGAACAGATGCCCGAGAGTAATTTCGTAGACTACGTAAAAATCCTGTGCCGAAGCGGAAAAGGCGGCAAGGGATCGATGCACCTCAAGCACGTGAAGTACAACCCCAACGGCGGCCCCGACGGGGGCGACGGCGGCAAGGGGGGCAGCATCATCCTGCGTGGTAACCACAACTACTGGACGCTGCTGCACCTGCGTTACGAACGCCATATCTTCGCTGAGCACGGCGGCAACGGCGGCCGCGACAAGTGTCATGGCACCGACGGCAAGGACGTCTACATCGACGTGCCACCAGGAACCGTCGTCTACAACGCTGAGACGGGAAAGTTCGTCTGCGACGTAGCCTACGACGGGCAGGAGGTGATGTTGCTGAAAGGCGGTCGTGGCGGTCTGGGTAACTTCCAGTTCCGTTCGGCCACAAACCAGGCGCCACGCTATGCGCAGCCTGGTGAGCCGGCACAGGAGATGACTGTCATCCTCGAGCTGAAACTGCTGGCCGACGTCGGCCTGGTGGGCTTCCCCAACGCCGGCAAGTCGACGCTTGTCAGCGCCCTGTCGAACGCCAAGCCGAAGATTGCCAACTACCCCTTCACCACGATGGAACCGTCGCTGGGCATCGTCGGCTACCGCGACCAGAAATCGTTCGTCATGGCCGACATCCCCGGCATTATCGAGGGTGCTGCCGAGGGCAAGGGCCTTGGACTGCGCTTCCTGCGCCACATTGAGCGAAACTCCCTCCTGCTCTTCATGGTCCCCGGCGACACCGATGATATCAAGCGCGAGTACGAGATCCTGCTCAACGAGCTGCGACAGTTCAATCCCGAGCTGCTGGACAAGCACCGCGTCTTAGCCATCACAAAATGCGACCTGCTGGACGAAGAACTCATCGAGATGCTCCGCGCCGAACTGCCCGAGGACCTGCCAGTAGTTTTCATCTCAGCCGTCACCGGCTTTGGTCTTGACGAACTGAAGGACGTACTATGGGATGAGATGAACGCCGAAAGCAACAAACTCGCTGCCATCACCACCACCGAGTCGATAGCCCACCGCGACAAGGACATGACACGCTTTGCCGAGGAACTGGCCGACGAGGGCGAGGACGAGGACATTGAGTACATTGACATCGAAGATGCTGATATTGAGGACCTTGAAGATTTCGAATACGAAGACGAAAACGATTGAACACCTATTATATAAATATAGCGCTGCGCCACCCTCTCAGGGCGGCGCATTTTTATTAAAAAATTTTCGAAAAAGATAACATCTTTATCAGATATTTTGCGTATATTTGCAACCGAAAACAAACAAGGCGGACATATCCCGCCGCAGTCATTAATTTAAATTACTTAATTCTATGCAGAAAAGATTGTTCTTTCTGGTGTCCTTGCTGTTGACACTCTCGTTGACAGCCATGGCGCAAATCACGACATCGAGCATGGCTGGTAAAGTGACCTTCGACAGTCAGTCTGGCGAAGAAGTTATCGGTGCAACTGTCGTCGCAGTGCATACCCCCTCTGGTACGCGCTACAATGCAGTGACCAACACCACGGGTCGTTTCTCAATCCAAGGTATGCGTACCGGCGGTCCTTACGAGGTGACTGTCAGCTACATTGGTTATCAGAACAAGACCATCAAGGGCGTTATGCTCCAGCTGGGTGAGACCTACAACCTCGCCGTTTGGATTACTGAGAATACCAACGAACTGGGTGAGGTCGTCATCAGCGGTAAGGCCACGAAGCTGACGGTAGAGAATATGGGTGCTGCCACGAACATCACCAGTACTCAGATCACCAATCTGCCGACGGTGAGCCGTTCTATCACCGACATCACACGCCTGTCGCCTTATGGCGGTAACGGCATGAGCTTCGCCGGTACCGATGGCCGTCTAGGTAACTTCACTGTTGACGGTGCCAACTTCAACAATAACTTCGGCTTGAGCTCGGCTCTGCCTGGTGGTGGCAATCCTATTTCCATTGACGCCATTGAGGAACTCCAGGTGGTTATTTCCCCGTATGACGTTCGCCAGACCGACTTCATCGGCGGTGGTGTGAACGCCATTACGAAATCAGGTACGAACACCTTCAAGGGCACGGCATATATCTACCATAAGAACGAGAACATGCAGGGTGACGCTGTCAACCGCGTACAGATTCAGGGTGCTCGCGAAAAGAGCTCAAACACCACCTATGGTGCAACGCTCGGCGGCCCGATTATCAAAAACAAGCTGTTCTTCTTCGTCAATGGTGAAATGTCAAAGACCCCGACTGTGGTCAACCGCTGGCGTGGTTCTGAGGATGGTGTCTCTGACGCTACGAACTACATCTCACGCACTAAGCTCTCTGACCTGGAGACAGTATCGAATTTTGTCAAGGAGAAATATGGTTACGACACCGGTTCTTGGACAAGCTTCCCCGCTGATGAGAAAAACTACAAATTGCTGGCACGCTTGGATTGGAACATCACCGACAAGCACCATCTGGCACTGCGCTACAACTATACTAAGGACGAGGCATGGAACCCTGTGAACCGCTCGTCTATGGATGGCGGCACTGCTTCTGCCTACGACCGTATGGGACTGTATTCCATGTCGTATGCTAACTCCATGTACTCTATGGACCGCACTGTCCATTCGTTTACGTTCGACTTGAACAGCCGTCTGACAGAGAATCTGTCTAACCAGTTCTTGGCAACCTATTCAAACATGAAGGACCCCGTCCGCAGCTCAAATTCAGCAGAGTTCCCCTTCATCGATATCCTGGATGGTGATGGCCAGAACTATATTGCACTGGGTTACGAGCTGTTTACATGGAACAATCAGGTAGGTAATACTGTCTTCAATGTCAAGGATGACGTGACCTACTACATGGGTAAGCACAAGATTACTGGCGGACTGAGCTACGAGCATCAGATGGCCGACAACCAGTATATGCGTAATGGTACGGGCTATTATCGCTATGACAGTCTTGACGATTTCCTCACCGGCGCAGCTCCTCACATCGTCAACCTGACCTACGGTTACGGCGGCGAATCAAAACCCGCTTCGCGTGTACAGTATAACAAGATTGGTGTCTATCTGCAGGACGACTGGAACATTCTGGACAACCTGAAGTTGACCTACGGTCTGCGTGTCGATGGATTGTTCTTTGACAATAGCGACCTGATGACCAACAACTATATCTATAATCTGGACTACTTTGGCAAGCATATCGATACCGGCAAGTGGCCTGACAATAGCATCACCTTCTCACCGCGTGTCGGTTTCAACTGGGATGTCTTCGGTGACAAGTCACTGAAAGTGCGTGGCGGTACCGGTCTGTTCATGGGTCGTCTGCCTTTGGTATTCTTCACGAATATGCCAACTAACTCAGGTATGATCCAGAATAACGCCAAACTCAGCAGCGATGGTCTGCGTAGCTCGGACAAAACTGACATGAGTCAGTTCGCCGGCGGTCTGGTGACCGATGCTAACGGTCATGCTACTATTGCAGCCCTCAAGGAGAAACTTATCTCTATGGGTTATCCCAACACGATTACACCTGATGATGGTGTCAAGCAGTCGACTATCAACGCTGTTGATCCGAAGTTCAAGCTGCCTCAGGTGTGGAAGACCTCTATTGCTGTAGACTATCAGATTCCTGTCTCGTTCCCCTTCACCGCTACCATTGAGGGTATTTTCAACAAGACAGTCAACGCTGTTTGTCTCTCTGACTGGAGTATTCCCAATGTTGGTGGCTTCGCACGCCTCAATGGTGTCGACAACCGTCCTATCTATCCTAACGGCTACCGTGTAGCCCAGGGCGCTTTCGTGCTGGAGAACACCTCTAAGGGTTATGGCTGGTCGTTCAATGCCAAACTCGAGGCACAGCCGTTTGAGTGGTTGAGCATGATGGCTTCTTACACGCACACAGTGAACAAGGAGATTACCGGTATGCCCGGTTCCAACGCCGAGTCGGCCTTCACATACGTGCCTACCGTCGAGGGTCCGAACTTCATCAGACTGCACAACTCTCAGTTCGTTACTCCCGACCGTATCGTTGCTAACGCTACCATCCACGACAAGAGCGGCAACCACTACTCACTTATCTACGAGACATGGCGCGGCGGTTATAACTACTCGTTCATGACCACTAACGACATGAATAACGACGGCTACAACTACGATGCTATGTATATCCCCACCGATGGCGAGGTTGCAAACAATCAGTTCCGCTTCGTCTCTGAGGACGACAAGACACGCTTCATGGACTTTGTCCACAACACGGACTACCTGAAGGATCATCAGGGTGAGTATGCCGAGGGCTACAGCGTCTACTCTCCTTGGGTACACCGCATTGACTTCGGCTACAAGCACGACTTCAAGATTAACGTTGCCAACACCTCTCATAAGTTGCAGCTGAGCTTTGACATGAAGAACGTCCTGAACTTCTTCGACTCATCATGGGGCGTCAGCAAGTATCTGAATCCCGAGATTGGCACAGAGGCTCGTATCCTGAAGTACGAGGGTGTAGATGCTGACGGCTTTGCTACCTTCTCTACCAAGAAAGGCATCGATGGCAAGACCAAGCTGTGGGCTCCCAGCTATACACTCGGTCAGTGCTGGTATGCTTCTATCGGTATTAAGTACTTCTTCAATTAACAGCTAAAAGGATACAGAATTATGAAACTAAGATATTTTATTCCGGCCATAATGGCCGTTGTGGGCACCCTATTTTCGGCTTGCTCAGATGACAATGACCCGACATACCTGGACGAGGTAAGGGTGTCACAGTCTTCTATTGCCTTCCCTGCTGAGGGTGGTTCGGTTACCATCAGTCTGAAAGCGGTGGCTGACTGGACAATAGGAACTTCCGAAAAGGGAGGTATGCCCAATTGGGTCACCATCAGTCCTGCTTCAGGCGAAGCTGGCAGCCATGAGGTGACATTCACTGCTACTGCCGCTACCGACAGCCGTGAGGCCACGCTCTTCATTGAGTGCGCCGGTGTCAAGCAGAATCTGAACCTTATACAGCAGACTGAGAAGCAAGAGCTCGCAGTCGTTCCTATCAGTAATGTCATTGCCGGTGACGACGGCACCACCTTCCGCGTACGCGGCGTTTGCGTCACCAATCCTAATAATGAGTACGGAAACTGGGACATCGAGGACGAGACTGGTAAGGTTTATGTCTATGGAACTTGCGACAAGAAGGGTAACAAAGGTAAAGGTACCTACCCCGTCAGCGGTAAAAATGACGGTTGGGACTTCGGCGTAGGTGACATTATCACCGTCGAGGGTCCGCGTAAGACTTACAACGGAACCATCGAGCTCGTTGACGTGACCGTCATCGCCATTGAGAAGTCGCTCATCAAGGTTGACTCATTCGACGTGGCAGAACTGCCCATCGAAGGTGGTGTAGCAACTGCAGCTGTGACCTGCAAGGGCAATGGCATCTCTGTCGAGATTCCTGCTGAGGCTCAGAGCTGGCTCTCTATTGCCGGTATCGACACCAATAAAGGCACGGTGGCATTCCGTGCTATGCCTAATACCGGCGGCGACCGCTCGGTAACCCTGACCTTCAAGACGACTGACGACGCAGGTAAGGAGTACACCTCTCAGGCTACTCTCGCTCAGAAGGGTGCTATCCTCGAGGTTCCTGTCAAGGACTTCCTCGCTGCTGCCGTTGGTGATACACAGTATCGTCTGACGGGTGTCATCATGGAACTCTACAACACCTCCAAGGGTCTTGCAGGTTTCTATATCCAAGACTACTCTGGCAAGACTCTGATATACCAGCCTTCTGGCTTCACTGGTACAGAGGCTAAGGTGGGCGACATTGTAACCGTCGTCGGTAAGCGCGGTGCTTACAACAACAGCCCGCAGATGACAAGCTGCTTACTGGAGGAGGTAAAATCTGTTACAGAAATCAGCCTTGCTGAATTCCTGACAAAGCCCGATGACGCCAACACCTACTACAAGGTGACGGGCACCATCAAGTCGCTGCTGAACAACAAGGGACAAGAGAACGACTACGGCAACCTCTATCTGACCGACGGTACCAACGAGCTCTATGTCTATGGCTGTTACTCAGGCTGGGGTGCTCCGAAGGGTGATGCCCAGAAATACTTTATCCGCGACAATGGTCTGGCTGTTGGCGACGAGCTGACTATGATTGGCTACAAGGCCACATATAATGGCCTGATTGAAATCTGCGGTGGAACCTGCTTCTCGTTCAAGAAGGCACAGGCAGCCAATACCCCCGGCTCTGTAAACAAACCGTTCACTGTACCCGAAGCTATCCAGTATATCAACGATGGCGGCAACGACGAGGTTTACGTAAAGGGTAAGGTTTCAAAGATTCAGAACCAGTTTGATGCTGAAAACGGCTATGGAACATTCTGGATTTCTGAAGATGGCACTTATAGCGATAATGACAACAGTAAGGACTTTGAGGCCTATCGCGTCTATTGGTTTGGTGCTGAGAAGAAATGGGTAGAGGGCAATGCTCAGGTTGCTGTTGGCGATGAGGTTGTCATCTGCGGTAAGCTTACCAAATACACCAACAAGTCTGGTGTGACCACATTTGAGACATCTCAGTATAAAGCATGGATTTACTCACTGAACGGTAAGACGGAGTAAATCGCAGTCTTTACTAAATAAAATCCCGCTTATCTCACTTGCTGAGGTAAGCGGGTTTTCTTTATTATAATAGGTGGAACTTAAGCGGAAATAAGTGGCACTTTAGAAAAAATAAGTGACACTTTAGAAAAAATAAGTGACACTTTAGAAACGTCCCATGGCGTGGGACGTTTAACATTTGTTTAACGTTTCCTGCGGATGGCTCCCTTGGGGTCGATTGTTGCCTCACTGTGGGGAACATCTTCCTGTGAGAGTTGACGAATCTGACGTGCTACGCTGTGCGTCGCATCGCGACGAGGTCCAACGCCTTTCTGCTGGATAAACGAGTGAATCTGTCCCCCAAGGAAACGGCCGTGACGGTCTGTTTTCACTTCTATAACTGGAGCGTAGCCGGAGATACCCTTGAGATTCATACCGTAAGGCGTACAGAAATTGCCGAGGCTGTAAGCGATGAAACGTCCCTTGTAAACCTCTGTGGCACGGACGACATGCGGTCCGTGACCATAGACAATGTCGGCACCATGGTCTATGCAGAAATGTGCCAACCTCCGCAAGTGCCCGCGCTTCTCCTTATAGAACGTCTCCATAGAGTCAGGGAGATGACTATACTTCGAGCCCTCGGCACCACCATGGAACGAGACGATGACAATATCAGTGCGATGTACAAGATCGTCGACGATGCGGCCTACCGTCGTCAGCTCCGTCTCCGTATGACGCAGGGTGTAAGGGTTATGACCGAAGGCGCAGAGCCCTATCTTCAGTCCCTTACGCTCGATGACGGCAGTCTCCACACGTCCTTCCAGTCCGGCGTACTTGATACCCTGCTGACGCAGGACATGCTCTGTGGAGGCAATCCCCTCGGGGCCGAAGTCATTGGCGTGGTTGTTGGCCATACTCAGGAAGTCGTAACCGGCATCACGGAGCCACTGCCCATAGGTCGTAGGGGTACGGAAGGCATAGGAGTTTGGACCCTCCTTGGTGCTCTCGCCGCCATCGCAGATGGCACCCTCGAGATTACCCACGGCAAGGTCGGCGCGACGTAGTATAGGCTTCACGTCGCGGAACAGATAGGCACCCTCATGGCGCGGGAGCATGGTGTCAGGATAAGTGGTACCCATCATGATGTCGCCGGTCATGGCAACGGTAAGGGTATCAGTAGAAGGATGAGCAGGGTGTGGGGTGTTACTAAAGCACGCGGCGCACACCAACAAAGCGGCGAGCATAGAATCCGTCGTTAGAGTTAGTAATGGTGACGCCCTTCGAGGTGCTGGCGTGGATGAAACTGAAGGTCTGTGTCAGCGGATCGACGTCAATGACGATACCCACATGACCGACATTACGACCGGAGCGGGGACTGGTGAAGAACACCAAGTCGCCGCGCTGCATCTCGCTGCGCTTGACGGGCATATTCTTTGCATACTGATCACGGCTGCTGCTGCCAATCTGCATACCTGAACGGCCGAAGACATAGCTGGTGAAACCTGAGCAGTCGAAAGCCGACGGGCCCTTGCTGCCGCTGCGATAGCGGGCACCGAGGTGCGACATGGCTTCATCCATGATGTTATTGATGGTCAGAGCGTCGTAATTCAACACATCACCTTCCTCGCTATACAGAAAGTCGTAATTATCAATCTCTTCGACACGCTCCTGAAGCTCAATCTTCGGAGTCTGTTTAACGGTACGCTTCTTTCGCACTTTGCCATTGGCAATATCGCCGATAGCGAAGCACATCAGTAGCGCTAAAAGGAGGATTCTTCTGGTCATGCGGTTTGGTTGTTGTCGGATTGTCGATTAGTTATACTTCAGAATCTGGCCCATCTTCAGGCGAGTATTCTTACTGATACGATTCAGCTTACAGATAGCATCCACAGTGGTGTGGCGCTTACGAGCTATAGAGTAGAGCGTCTCGCCCTTCTGTACCTTGTGCAGGTGTGTGGTGGCCGTGGCGCGCTGAGCAACGGCATTGGCACTTCCCGGTGTGTCGAGTTTGTCCTCGCTGACGACACTGCCGCCGACGCCACGCAGACGGGTGGCCTGTGCCGACTCCTTCGAATAGGTGGACTTGCGGAACATATAGTAGTCGCCGACAACGTCCTGATTGCGGAAGTCAAACATCAGTGCGGGATTCAGGGCTACGCCACAGAGACGGGTCTCGAAGTGCAGGTGCGAACCGGTAGAACGGCCGGTGTTACCACCAAGGCCGATGGCATCGCCGGCACGGACATCCTGATCAGGCTTGACGAGGTGCTTCGACATGTGACCATAGATGGTCTCCAAACCATTGTGGTGACGGATGACAACATAGTTACCGTAGCCACCGGCCTCGTACTGTACCACACGGACCTTGCCTGAGAATGCGGCACGGATGGTATCGCCGATATAAACCTTGATGTCGAGTCCTTTATGCTGACGTCCCCAACGCGAACCGAAGTTCGAGGTGAGCACGCGGCTATCTGTAGGCATACAGAAATTGCGCAGGTCAATGCGGAACGAATCGGGCACGGCCGTAGCGCGGTGAGCGTAGTGGTTCTCCCAGTCCTCATAGAGGTCGGCAGCGGGCGACTCCATCTGCTCATACTGTATCAAGCGGATAAGTGCTACGGAGTCTACTGCTTTCATCTTACGGTCGATGGGAGCCTGACGAGCCAACAAATCCTGTGCCTGTATCGGCAGGGTCATTAACATCATCAGGGCTGCTACGATTATCTTAAGTTCCTTCATTTTCTGTTTAATTTTTTATACGGTTTCCATGCAAAATTGAAAACTTGTTGGCAAAGGTAACAAAAAAAAAGCGGGCAGCCAAGGCTTCCGCATATCTGTTAACAGGATTTGGTGTCTTTTAACACTCAATTTTCACTTCTCTACTTTTTTTCACGCTTCACAAGCCCCTTTCCTTAAGAAATCGCTCCCCAGTTAATCTGGAGTTTCTTCAGTTCGCGCAGCCGCTGCCACAGCAACTGATAGCGCGGCGACTGGCACTGCGGATCGTCATCGATAATCTGGCGGGCCTCGTCACGAGCCATCTGCACCAGCTGACCGTCCTGTGCGATATTGGCTATCTTCAGGTCGAAGGCCATACCGCTCTGCGCCGTACCCTCCAGGTCGCCGGGGCCGCGCAGTTTCAGATCAGCCTCAGCAATACGGAAGCCGTCGTTCGTCTCGCACATAATATCTATACGCTTGCGCGTCTCCGCAGACAATTGGAACGGTGTCACGAGCAGACAATACGACTGGTCGGCGCCACGTCCCACACGACCACGCAGTTGGTGGAGTTGGCTCAGACCGAAACGCTGAGCATCGAAGATGACCATCACCGAGGCATTGGGCACGTTGACGCCTACCTCGATGACCGTCGTAGCCACAAGCATCTGGGTCTCGCCGCTGACAAAGCGCTGCATCTCTGCCTCTTTCTCGGCGGGTTTCATCTTGCCATGAACCTTGCTCAGCCGGTATTCGGGGAAGGCCTGACACAACACCTCATAGCCCTGTTCCAGGTTCTTCAGGTCCGACTTTTCGCTCTCCTCTATCAACGGGAAGACGACATACACTTGACGGCCCTGCTGCATCTGCTGACGCATACCGTCAAAGAGTTGGGGCTGGCGATTGTCAAAGAAGTGGTGGGTGACGATGGGCTTGCGTCCCGGCGGCAACTCATCGATGACGCTCACGTCAAGATCTCCGTAGAGGGTCATCGCCAACGTCCGCGGTATGGGGGTAGCGGTCATCACGAGGACATGGGGAATGGCGGGTGCGGAGACGCCGTCGGTGGTTCCTTTCTCCCATAGTTTCGCACGCTGCTTCACACCGAAGCGGTGCTGCTCGTCGACGACGACCATACCCAGCCGTGCAAACTGCACATTATCCTCGATGATGGCATGGGTACCGACGAGGATATGAACCGTGCCGTCCATCAGGCCATCAAGCACCTCCTGACGGCGTTTACCCTTGACGATTCCCGTCAGCAGCTCCACGCGCACTGGCATCTCGTCCGTTCTCTGGCCATCGGCACGCCGGCCTTCACCCAGAAACTCCCGCAGCGTCTGCAAGTGCTGCTCGGCGAGGATCTCCGTCGGTGCCATGATACAGGCCTGGAAACCGTTGTCCAGGGCTATCAACATCGACATCAGCGCCACGAGGGTCTTGCCCGAGCCCACATCGCCCTGCAGCAGACGGTTCATCTGGCGACCACTACCCATGTCCGTGCGGATCTCACGGATAACACGTTTCTGCGCCTCCGTCAGTGGGAACGGCAGGTGGTCGTGATAGAACGTATTGAACAACTCGCCGACGCGGCTGAAGACATAACCACGGAACTTACGGCGCTGGTCGCTGGCATAGCGCAGGATGTTCAGCTGAACGAAGAAGAGCTCCTCGAACTTCAGACGCACACGGGCCTTATCAAGCTGACGGGCGTCTTGGGGGAAGTGGATAGCGCGTAGCGCCTCGTCACGGCCGACGAGGTGCAGACGCTGGATGATGAAATCGGGAAGGGTCTCCGCCAACGGCTCACGCAGGGTGTCGAGGAGTCGGCGCACCAGCTTCTCGACTGCCCGCGATGTCATGCCGTACTTCTTCATCTTCTCCGACGTGTGGTAGTAGGGCATCATGCCGCCACACCACTCCTTTCCCTCCTCGTCAGGCTTTGCACCACCCCACTCTTCCATGTCGGGATGCTGCACCTGGATGCGGTTGTTGTACACCGAGGGACGGCCGAAGACCAGGTAGTCCTTACCTATCTTATAACTCTTGATGGCATACTTACCACCATTGAACCACACCAGGTCCATGATGCCCGTACCGTCGGAGAAGTGGGCCACGACGCGCTCCTTGCGCGCGCTCATCTTAAAAGTCTCGAAGCTCAGGATATGACCGACGACCTGCACGAACGGCATATTACCCGTCAGTTCATGGATGGAGTACACCCGCGAACGGTCAATATGCTTGTAGGGATAATACTCCAGCAAGTCACCATAGGTCTCGATGCCGAGCTCCTCGCTCAGCATCTTCCTGCGCTGCGGGCCCACACCCGCCAGGTACTGTATGTCTTGCTGCAGTATGTTCATTCTAAAGGAGTGCCTCTGCGACTTTCAGGTCGTAAGGCGTGGTAATCTTGATATTCTCACGGTTGCCTTCGACGAGGGTGATGTCATAGCCATAAGCTTCGACCACACTGGCATCGTCGGTAAAGCCTTCGTTATAGGGCTGGCGGTTGGCGGCCTTGAGCAACTGGACATCGAAAGTCTGGGGCGTCTGCACCAGACGATAGTCGCCACGAGGCACGGTAACGGACTCTTTTTTGCATCGAACTTTCTCGGACTCTTCTTCCATCTGTGCTTTAGATGCTTCTGCCTGTGACTGTCCGTCCAGTACGCAGCCACACAAATGCCGCAAGGTCTCGACGACGGGGATGACGGGAACGACGGCCTTGGCCGTGCGTGCCGTCTCGTAGCAGCAGCGGATGACGTCGATGCTGGGGAACGGTCGCACGCCGTCATGGACACCGACCACGCCCTCGGCATCGTCGGGAATCAGAGCAAGACCGTTCTGCACGGAGTGGAATCGCGTTTCTCCGCCATTAGCCAACAGATAATCCATTTCGAAATGATACTGTTCGCAGAGTTGTCGCCAGTAATCCTGCTGAGCCTCGGGCAACACAAGGATGATGCGCACATCGGGCAATGACTCGCGAAAGCGCTCGATGGTCCGCATCAGCACCGGCCTCCCGCCTATCGGTAGGAACTGCTTGGGAATATCACCTCCCATCCGCAGGCCCTTCCCGCCTGCCACAATAATCACGTATTCTTGCATTGAATTCTTTTATTTTTGCATCAAGTGCTTAAATCGCATACCTTCGGCAACCTGATCAGCAGTCTGCTGATTGACTAACTGGCTGAGCAGCTCGTAGGCATAGGGGAAGGCGGCGGCAGGACCTTCGGCGGTGGTGATGTTGCCATCGACGGTGACGAGGTCGCCAGTATACGTTGCACCCTCCAGCACCTTCTCGAAGCCTGGGTAGCAGGTGGCACGCTTTCCTTCGAGCAGTCCCAGCGGAGCCAGCACGACGGCAGGGGCTGCACAGATGGCGCTCACCTTCTTGCCTGCAGCTGCCTGGTCGCAGACAGCCTTGCAGACTCCCTCATGGTCATAGAGGTTGCTGGCACCGGGCATACCGCCGGGCAGCATCAGCAGGTCAGCATCCTTGTAGTCCGACTGCTCGAACTGGATATCGGCCTCGATATTCACACCGTGAGCCGACTCCACCAACGGGAACTCCGTCGTACTCACCGTTACCACCTCTACGCCACCGCGGCGCAGCACGTCAATGGGAATGAGGGCCTCGACATCCTCGAAGCCGTCAGCCAGAAACACATAAACTTTTGCCATATTCTTTCCTTTTTAGGTTTTTCGTTGTAATTTCGACGCAAAGTTACGAAAAGTCGAGCGCAAAACAAAAGAATGAATTCTTTTTTTTGCCGAGACGGAATAAGTTCGCGATTTTTAATCGCAAAGATATGAAAAAAAAAGGGAAATTGCAAGAAAAATGTTACCTTTGCAGCCGAAAAAGCTAAAAACACCGAAACAAGCATGAAGATACAAGCCATGATGGGCGGTCTGGCCCTAGCCTGCGCCCTGTCACTGACTGCTGCCGCCGCCGACTTCGGAAAGACGGTGACGTGGGACCGCCACAGCCTCATCGTCGACGGACACCGTGTGACGCCTGTCATGGGCGAGGTGCACTACTCGCGCATCCCCTCCGCTGAGTGGGAGACGGAGGTGCGTAAGATGAAGGAGGGCGGTGTGACGATCATCGCCACCTACGTCTTCTGGAACCATATCGAAGAGGAAGAGGGCATCTTCCGTTGGGACGGCCAGCGGTCGCTGCGCGACTTCCTCGAGGTCTGCAAGCGTCAGGAGATACCCGTCGTGCTGCGCCTGGGCCCGTTCTGCCATGGTGAGGTGCGCAACGGCGGCATCCCCGAGTGGATGTTTCAGAAGGGGTGCCGCATGAGGGAGCAGAACGCCGTGTTCATGGGCTTTGCCGAGCGTCTCTACCGCCAGATCTTCACACAGGTACAGGGTCTGCAGTGGAAGGACGGCGGCCCGGTCATCGCGGCACAGTTCGACAATGAGTACCGCGGACGCGGCGAATACCTGATGGCTCTGAAAGACATTGCCCGGAAGACGGGCTTCGACCTGCCTTTCTATACCCGAACCGGCTGGCCCGAGCTGCGTACGCCCGTACCTTTCGGCGAGATGCTACCTCTCTACGGCGACTATGCCGACGGTTTCTGGGACAAGGAGGTGACGGAGGGCTGCGGCAGCTACTACAAGGCATTCAACTTCAAGGCGTTCCGCTCGTCGACGGCCATCGGCACCGACCTCCTCGGCAAGCAGGAGGCCACCGTCAACAAGGGCGATGGCGACTACCCCTACTTCACCTGCGAACTGGGTGGCGGCATGGCCACGGCCTACCACCGCCGACCTTATATCTACGCCGAGGACACCTACGCGATGGCCGTGGTGAAACTGGGCTCCGGCTCGAACCTTCTGGGCTACTATATGTATCACGGCGGCACGAATCCCGAGGGACGTCTGCACAAGCTGAACGAGTGTCAGACATCGCCCGGCACGGCAAATAACGACCTGCCGCAGCTGACCTACGACTTCCAGGCACCGTTGGGCGAGTTCGGACAGAAGAATGCGTCCTACTACCGACTGCATCCCCTGCACCTGTTCATGCAGGACTACGGTGAGATGCTCGCTCCGATGGAGGCGACGTTCATGTCGCCACAAGACCTGAAGCAGGGCTCCGACAGCACGTTGCGGTGGTCGGTACGCGGCACGGACAGCCAGGGGTTCATCTTCGTCAACAACTACGAGCGCTTCGCCAACCTCTCGGCAAAGAAGGCCGTGACGCTGGAGGCTTGCGGCATCCGTCTGCCCCGCCTCACCATTCCCGCCGGAACAACGGCCGTCTTCCCCGTGAACATCGACGGCATCCGCTATGCCACGGCCCAGCTTGTGGCACGCCGCGACGGCAAGATATACATGATGCAGGTGAAGGGCATCCCCACAACCATCTGTCTGCAGAACGGCAAGACGCTCCGCAATGTCAAGGCCCGCGGCACGTCGCGTCCCGTCTGCGCGAACATCTACCTGCTGACACAGGACGAGGCCGAACACCTGTTCCTGACGGAAGAAGCCCCAAAGACCACGAGCCTCAACATCGCCTTTACGAAGGTGAGGGAGGCCGGTCCGCTACGCACGATAAAGAAAGGTAAGGCCAAGGTGGCCGAGGCCCCATCGGAAGAGGAATGGCAGCAGGCGGCTGTCTACAGGATCAGCACTCTACCCGCCGACTCCGCCCTCCTGAGCATCGACTACCAGGGCGACTGTGCCCGTCTCTATGCCACCGTCCCTGCCGCCAACGGACAGGCACAGAAGGTGCTCGTCGCCGACAACTTCCAGTACGGCCGCCCGTTCCTCTACGGACTGTGGCGACTGCCGAAGGGTGCCACCACGCTGGAGCTGCACATCCTGCCCATGCAGGGCGCGGCTCCTATCTACCTGCCTCGCGAGGCCGACAGGACTGACGGTGAAAGTGTCAAAAGAATCATTATCATATAAGAAACTATGGAAAAGAAACTCAGGCCCGGCACGCTCTGCGTGCAGGCCGGCTACAAAGCCAAGAACGGAGAACCTATCGAGGTGCCCATCATCCAGTCGACGACGTTCAAGTACGACGACTCCGACGAGATGGCACAGTTGTTTGACCTGAAGAAAGAGGGCTATTTCTACACCCGTCTTCAGAACCCCACCAACGACGCCGTGGCCGCAAAGATTGCGACACTGGAGGGCGGCGTAGGCGCCGTGCTGACCTCGTCGGGTCAGGCTGCCAACTTCTACGCCCTGTTCAATATTTGTCAGGCCGGCGACCACTTCGTCACGTCGAACGAGATCTACGGCGGCACCTACAACCTCTTCGGCGTCACGCTGAAGAAGCTCGGCATCGAGTGCACCTTCGTCAGCCCCGAGGCCAGCGAGGAGGAGATCCAGGCTGCCTTCCGTCCCAACACGAAGGCACTCTTCGGCGAGACCATCACCAACCCCGGTTGCGCCGTCCTCGACATCGAGAAATTCGCACGCATCGCCCATAAGAACGGTGTGCCCCTGATTGTCGACAACACCTTCCCCACCCCCGTCAACTGCCGTCCCTTCGAGTGGGGTGCCGACATCGTCACCCACTCCACGACGAAGTATATGGACGGTCTGGCCACACAGGTCGGCGGCGTCGTCGTCGACAGCGGTAACTTCGACTGGTTGGCTCATGCCGAGAAGTTCCCCGGCCTCTGCACCCCCGACGAGTCGTACCACGGCCTGACCTACGTGAAGGCCTTCGGTAAGATGGGCTACACGACGAAGCTCGTGGCACAGCTTATGCGCGACCTCGGCTCCATCCCCGCCCCGCAGAACTCGTTCCTCCTGAACATGGGTCTGCAGACGCTCCACCTGCGTATGGCCCAGCACTGCAAGAACGCCCAGAAGGTGGCCGAGTTCCTGCACGCCAGCGACAAGGTGGCATGGGTACACTACTGCGGACTGAAGGACGACCCCTACTACGAGCTCGGCCAGAAGTACCTGCCCAACGGCTCCTGCGGTGTCATCGCCTTTGGACTTAAAGGAACGCGCGAGACGGCCATCAAGTGGATGGACTCGCTGGAGATGATTAACATCGTGACCCACGTGGCCGATGCCCGCACCTGCGTGCTCCATCCCGCCAGCCACACCCACCGTCAGCTCAGCGACGAGCAGCTGCGCGAGGCTGGTGTCGCTCCCGATCTGATCCGTCTGTCGGTAGGCATCGAAGACGTGGAGGATATCCTCGACGACATCCGTCAGGCCATGGAAAAAATTTAAAAAAGCCCCGCTTTTAACAAATAGTAATCAATATTTCAAAAATATCCGACAATTTCCTTGGAAGTTGCCGGATATTTTCCTATATTTGCACAGTCAAATAACATAATGACACCTTATCCTAAAACAGCATACTATGGAAGTAACGAAGATTATGCAAGACCTGGAGCGGAAGCACCAAGGCGAGCAAGAGTATCTACAGGCAGTCCGCGAGGTGCTGGAAAGCATCAGCGACATCTATAACCAACACCCCGAGTTCGAGAAGGCGAAGATCATCGAGCGTCTTGTCGAGCCGGAGCGCATCATCACCTTCCGCGTGCCCTGGGTCGACGACAAGGGCGAGGTGCAGGTGAATCTTGGCTACCGCGTGCAGTTCAACTCGGCCATAGGCCCCTACAAGGGCGGCCTGCGCTTCCATGCCTCCGTCAACCTCTCCATCCTGAAGTTCCTAGGCTTCGAGCAGACGTTCAAGAACGCGCTGACCACGCTGCCCATGGGTGGCGGCAAGGGCGGCAGCGACTTCTCCATCCGCGGCAAGAGCGATGCCGAGGTAATGCGTTTCTGCCAGGCATTCATGACGGAGCTGTTCCACCATATCGGTCCCGATGAAGACGTGCCGGCAGGCGACATCGGCGTCGGTGCGCGTGAGATAGGCTACCTCTACGGACAGTATAAGAAGCTCACCCACCAGTTCCAGGGCGTACTCACCGGCAAGGGCCGTGAGTGGGGCGGCAGCATCCTGCGCCCGGAGGCTACGGGCTACGGCGCCCTGTACTTCGTCCAGCAGATGCTCACTGAGCATGGCTTCGACATCAAGGGCAAGACGGTGGCCCTCTCGGGCTTCGGCAACGTGGCCTGGGGGGCTGCGAAGAAAGCCACGGAGCTCGGGGCGAAGGTTATCACCATCAGCGGCCCCGACGGTTACATCTACGACCCCGCCGGCCTCGATGCCGAGAAGATCGACTACCTGCTGGAGCTGCGCGCCTCGGGCAACGATGTCTGCCAGCCCTATGCCGACGAGTTCGACGGTGCCACGTTCTTCGCTAACAAGAAACCGTGGGAGCAGAAGGCGGATATCTACCTGCCCTGCGCCACACAGAACGAGCTTAATGGCGACGATGCCGACAGGATTCTGGCCCACAAGCCCCTCTGCGTGGCCGAGGTGTCGAACATGGGTTGCACTGCCGAGGCCACCGAGAAGTTCATCGCCGCCCGTCAGCTCTTCGCACCAGGCAAGGCTGTCAACGCCGGTGGCGTAGCCACCAGCGGACTGGAGATGACACAGAACTCCATGCGTCTGTCGTGGACGGCCGACGAGGTAGACCGCCGACTCCACCAGATCATGGCGGGCATCCACGAGCAGTGCGTCAAATATGGTCGCCAGGGCGACTACGTGAACTACGTCCGTGGTGCCAATATCGCCGGTTTCATGAAGGTTGCTAAAGCTATGATGGCTCAAGGAGTAGTCTGAGCCATCAAAGGTTTCACTTCGAATGGCGCAGGGTATAGTCTGAGCCATCAAAGGTTTCACTTTGAATGGCACAGGGAGTTGTTTAAATGAGAAATGAGGAATGAGAAAATGAAGAAATTGAATTCCACGATAGAATGGCAACGCACAATTGTTTTGTGTGGTATACTTTGGGGTGCGGTTCATTTCTCATCCCTCACTTCTCATTTCTCATTTCTGAGTGCCCAGGACACTCAGAGTGGCAAGGCGTCCTATTACGCCCGGAACTTCAACGGCCGTAAGACGGCCAGTGGCGAACGCCTGCACCGCGACTCGTTCACCTGTGCCCATCGCAACTACCCCTTCGGCACCATGCTCCGTGTCACCAATGTGCTTAATAACAAGCAGGTCGTGGTGCGTGTCAACGACCGCGGTCCCTTCCGCAAAGGGCGCATCATCGATCTCTCATGGGCTGCTGCGAAGGCCATCGGCATGATTGCCCAGGGCATCGCCCCTGTCACCGTAGAGCGGCTCGACGAATTCAATGTCCCCTTTAAGCCCGAGGAAGAGACACTGCCCAAGCTCGAGCTCGATATGGCCGACGTCGAACCGGACGACTCCGCCACCGTCGCCAAGTGGCGACGGTAACAAAACAAGAAAACGGCTGGAAGCTCTTTCGCTTCCAGCCGTTTTCTTTGTCACACCAACTTATTACTTCACTATCACCTTACGTCCACCCACGATGTAGAGGCCCTTCTTCGTCGGACGGTCTACGCGCTGGCCACCGAGGTTGAACATACGGGTGTCGGCCTTGCGGATTGTCGTCACACCACCGATAGCCGTCAAGTTCTCTTCCTCAATGTCGATGGTATTGGCGGAGCCTGTCGAACTCGACGGCAGCTCAACGTAGTAACCATCGGTGATGCCCTGTGCCTCGTCGGACGAAGCATTGACCAGCTTGTTGAGTGTTGGATTGTAGACATAGATGTCGTAGCCCGGTTGTGATGCCGTGCTGGGCACACCACCGTTGTCAATAGACTTTTGCCCATAAGGAGTACCTGAAATCAAGGGAAGCTGATCGGTATGATCCAGCAGATAGCGATCCTGCCACGTCTCACCATCTTTCAGTCTAAGTATGAACGGTGTGTGCGACGGAATGGCGTCAACAATGTACTCATGGAGTTTACCTGTCTCGTCGTCATACGTCACGATTACTCCTTCCAACCCCGTGCCAGCAAGACTCACATTGGCCGGGAATGTCTCCACAACCATATCGCGGCTCTTGTCAGCAGGATGGTAGATGAGAGACATCCCCTCCATCTGGCCGATAGTTGATGCCATATTACCGTTATAGACTATCTGTCCGCCTACAGGACCATATTGCTCTTTGGGGACATAGGCTCTCATAATAGCCATATCAGTTGAATATCTTCCAAACCAACCATTTTGGAGTTTCAGGTTGGGCAGATAATCAGAAGCCTTCGGACCGTCGAAGATGATGCTGATGTAGCCGGAGGGGCTGTTCACATCACGGAAAGCATCCTGACAAATCTCCAACTCCGTGTTGTCCTGGCGTGTGAAGTCAAACTTCTGGGCATCCTTCACCAGTGTCACATTCTTGAATGCTCTCATTCCAATCTTGTTAATCGTGCCGAGTTTGATGTCGTACAAGCGGCCATTACCGTCAGCAAACGCATCAGCAGCAATCTCGGTGATGTTGAACTTCCGTCCCCAATCGTCTTCACACGGCTTGGTGCCATCGATTGCAAATTCCGCCGTAGGACTCAGGAATTGGTCTTGTGTCCAGACGACCTCGCCCTTCTGCGTTGTCTTGTCAAACGACTTCACATCGAAACACTCCAGGACATTGTTCGAATAGGCGCGGTTGACGTCATAGGCTCCTGCCTTGATCTGACTGGCGTAGATATTCGTTTTCTCAAAGAACGTCTGGTAGGCAGTGACGCTACCCTTCGGGACGAAGAATTCGAAGTTGGCGATGGCGTCTGAGTAATGAGCATCAGCCGACAATGCCAGCGGCGTCTTGACGTTCATAACCACCTTCCGCAGGTTCTTACAGCCATCAATCATGCCGTCCTTCTTCTTGTCGACACCGATAGAGGTTACCGAACTGGGGATATAGATCTGGCCAAGGTTGGTACAACCTGAGAAGAGACCGGCGCCCAGTGAAGTCACACCCCAGGGGATTCTGACCGTGCCAAGGTTCTCACAACCGGCGAACGTCTCCGTTCCCACACGGGTCAGTGATGGCGAGAGTTCCACCCTTGCCATACTCTTACAACCGGCAAACACGCGGTCGCCAATCTTCGTCACTTTTGAGGACAGCGTCATCTCGGTGAGGCCTGTACAGCCTTCGAACACGCCGTCGCCAAGCTCAGTGATTCGAGCCGGCAGGGTTTTCGGATTATAGGACGTACAGTAAGCAAAGCAATGGCTCGGAAGCTTCGTGACATTGCTGGGCAGCGTCACCTCCTCCACGTTCGAACCGGCAAACAAGCTGTCGCCGATAGCTGTAACGTCGAACTTACGTCCCCAGGCATCGGTGAACGTTCCCGTCACATTCACCACCTTGTTGCCACCGAGGTGAGGCAGATAGACGGCTGTTGCCGTACCATTGGCACTACCGCTGGGCAGACTGGTGACGGTCAGACCGAATTCACTCTGCGTAGCGAAGTCGAAGCCACCGGCGGTGATGTGGTCAGTCTTGAGCTGGTTCTTATAGTCACTCCTATTCTGTGCCGTTCCCACTTGGCCGACTGGCACGCGCACATAACATTTGCTGGAATTCACGTTCTGCCAGAAGATGGCTGTCGTAGTGGTACCAAAAATGCCATACACGTTCATATCATCATCTCTATAAGCAAGCCTCGGCAAACCATTGACAACGAGGTTCGTCAGCGCACTGCAATCCTCGAAGGCATCACTATCGACAAATGTGACAGTTGAAGGCAATAGCACGCTCTTCAAGGACTTACAGTTCTTAAATGCCTCATACATAATCTTAGTTGCGCCATCGTAAGGCACCTCGAACGAGGTCAGGCCACTATTCATAAACACCTGGTCGTCAACTTCCTCAATTCCCAGCGGCCAACGTATAGTCTTCAGCGACTTACAGTCCTTGAAGCAACATTGTCCGATGCCGGCTCTATTCATCTTAAGCGGTAACTCGACCGAGGACAGCGATTCGCAACCCTCAAAGGCCGAGTTCTTTATTTCTTTCACCTTGGGCAATTTCACGCCAGTCAGGTTCTTACAATTCTTGAATGCTTCATTACCCACTTCCTCGATATTAGGGCCAGTGAGGGTGCCATTGATGGTCACCATGTCTTCGCCTGCGTTGCGACCAATCGAAACTACATCATGTGAATGCCCAAACATATCATTCACACTTGCGGGAATCGTGGCAGTCATCAAGAGCGAGGCCTCAGCGGTGCCGTCTGAATACAAGCTAAAGCCAATCTTGTCCACCAGGAAGTCATAGGCACGTTCATAGAAGTTCTTGAACTGCTTCCAATAGGTATCCTTTTTATAATGATTGTCAAGCATATAGTACCGAACAAGCAGCGTGGCATTCTTATAATTGGAGCCAGTAAAGGTGTTGTCATAGCTCTTCGGCATCGTCTTCATGTTACAGACTACTGTTGTCAAGGCCGTACAGCCCTTGAAAGCCTCCGTTGTCTCCCAGGAAGTGACAGTCGATGGGATAACGACATTCTTGATGGACGTGCTACCTGCGAAGGCACGGGCATTGACTGTCTTCACGCCATAGGGGATGGTAATGTCCGTCTGTTTGGTGTTAGCAAAGGCAGCCTGGCCGATATTGGTCACTGTTTCCAACCAGCCATTCTTCGTGTTTGCCGGCGGACAGAATTCCAGCGTTTTACCGCTGCTACTGTACAGCCAGCCGTTGTTCGTCTGGAACGTGCTGTTGTTGTTGACCGTAATGGTTTCCAGATTGGTGGCACCGGCGAAGGAAGAGCCGTCAGCGGTCGTCAAATGACCTGCAAAGGTGACGGTCTTCAGAGCGGTACAGCCCGAGAACACCTCGACACCTAATTGCTTCACACCGGTCATCGTCGCCGTCGTCAGGGCACTGCAGTTCTTGAAGGCGGTATTATCCACCTTATTAACGACACCAGTGATGGAAACACTTGTCAGTGCCTTGTTACCCATGAAGGCGCTCTCGCCGATGCTGTTAATGGCATTGCTGACCTTGAGGGTCTTCAGGTTTGAGTCGGCAACATTGTTGGCATGGGGGGCGATGGACTTCACCGTCCACGACTCGTTGTTATACGTCAGCTTTTCTGGAATCGTCCAGTCGGTGCTGGTGGTAGCCACACGACCTGTCACTGCCACATACCTATAGAAATCATCGGTTACCACCACCATACAACCACCTGCCTTGAAGTCGTAAGGAACTATGCTCTGCTGCACCGTGGCGTTCGTACTGAATACCGTCGAAGCCTTATGGGCAGCCAAATCGGCTGTGTAGGGAACATACACGTTCACATTCTTGTTAAAGATGGCGGCACTGCCTGTAAGGGCTGTCTTGTGACAGACGAAGAATTGTGTCAGCTTAGGACAGTTCTTGAAGGCATCGGCCAAAATTTGGCTTACGCCACTCGTCAGCTCCACCTTGGTCAGTTTGGAGCAACCCATGAAGGCTTCTTTGGCTATAGTGACGAGATGACCACCATACTCCACCCTAACGGTCTCCACATACTGGCTGGCTCCCGAGGTGCCACCCAATCCACTGATTTTCGTTACGTTGTAGGTGGTCCCATTATAGGTCACCGTGGCCGGTATGACCAGATTCTTCACCTGGGCTGAATTATACCCCGAGATATAGTTCTTAACCTCAGCCGTCGAGCCACTGGCCGAGTACTTGAACTGCCCCGACGAGAACGTCACAGCCCACGTTGCCACACTACACAATATGGCACATAAGGAGAGTAATAGTCGTTGTTTCATAATGGTTAATATTTTAATGGTTGATCGTCTTGGCTAATTTGGTGGCAAAGTTAACCAATTTTTCGCTAAAAATCGTTACCACCCCCTAAATTTTGTTAAAGCAAAGCAAAAAAGAGCGGCCACCCCACAATCTGTGAGGCTGCCGCTCAGCATTTTCTTCTGTCCAATTTACCAATACAGCGTGTCGTCACCGCTGTTCGAAGGGTCGTAGCCACTTTCGTTCTGCGTCTTCGTCGACTGGCGCTGCTGGGTAGACGACTGTGTCTGCTGCGTAGACGACTGGCGTTGCATGACGCGTTCCCGCTGTTGCTGCACACGCTCCTCAGCCTTCTGGTCGGCAGCCCTGCCGACAGCAGCCCCAACCACAGCGCCGCCGGCCATACCAACTATCTGTCCGACGTTACTGCCACGCCATCCGCCAGAGATGCCACCAATGGCAGAGCCAAGGACGGAACCCAACTGTGCACCGGTATAAGCACCGGAAGCCTCGTAAGTGCCACAGCTGCTCAGCAGCAGCGTTACGCCCAATAGACAAATAATTACTTTCTTCATCGTCATTACTTTTTAAAAGTTCTCGGTGCAAAGATACGACAAAATATGTTTACCTCCAAGTGGAATTTCCCTAAATCGCCATAGGCATTTCCCTAAAACTCGAAGTGCTGGTAGTCCTTATGCGACTTCCAGTCGCCGCCCCACTTGAACCCATACTTCTTGAACAGGCGGACGCAGAGATCGTTGGCCGTGATCTTGTAAGGGAACTGGCGGCTACGGTCACAGTAGGCCTTCGCCGTTGCTGGCTGGACGAACAACGTACCGTCCTTGCGTCGACGACAGTAGGGGTTGTAGAGCGTGTTGATGTCCACTGCCAGCCCACGGGCATGTTTCGACAGGTTCTTACTGCCAGCAATAACACGGAAGCAGAAGCACGACGAGTTGTTGTCGCGCATCTGTCGCTCGTCGTCGGCATCATAGACGTCGGGCAGCACCATACGCTCTATGGGGTAGCGCTGCTCATAGAGCGTGCGCAGAATGGTCAGCAGCTTGTCGGCTATCATGCTATTGCACACCATCTCGCCCCTGTGCACACGTCCCTCATGGTCGATGTGCAGCACACGCAGGTACCGCAAGTCGGCACGGCCGATGTGCGGGTTGTCGTGGTACGTCTTACCCTGCATCAGCGTCCAGATGCTGTCAGGGATAGCCTCGCTGGTGAAGTCGGCAGTCTGTTGGGCGGTAGCCGTGATAGCAAGCAGCAACGCCGTCAGAAAGAAAAGAATTCGTCTCATACCCCAATAAATTTGGCGTCAGCCAACACTTCTTAATTCAAAATTCTCATTCAAAAATCAAAGGGACAGGATTGATTTGAATGTCAACATCCAATCAAAACCTGTCCCCTGATTGATAACTTAGTTCTGAGCCTTATTCAGCCTTTGCCTCCTCAGCGGGAGCCTCAGCAGCCTCAGCAGCGGGAGCCTCAGCAGCCTCAGCAGCGGGAGCCTCAGCAGCCTCGGCCTTGGGAGCAGCCTTGCGCGAACGACGGGTCTTCTTCTTGGTCTCGCCCTTAGCCATTTCGGGATCGAAATCGACGAGCTCGATGAAGCAGACCTGAGCGGCGTCACCCTGACGGGTACCCAGCTTGATGATGCGGGTGTAGCCACCGGGACGGTCGCCCACCTTCTCAGCTACAGTAGAGAAGAGTTCCTTGATGGCCTCCTTGTTCTGCAGGTAGCTGAACACGACGCGGCGTGAGTTAGTAGAGTCCTCCTTACCCTTAGTAATCAGGGGCTCCACATACTTCTTCAAGGCCTTTGCCTTGGCAACGGTCGTAGTGATTCTTTTGTGCATGATCAGCGAGATAGCCATGTTAGCGAGCATGGCACTGCGGTGAGATGCAGTACGACCGAGATGGTTGAATTTCTTGTTATGTCTCATTGTTTGACTTTACTTTTTATTGGGCAAACTTCAATTCTTCAATTTTTCAATTTTCGAATTATTCCTTGTCCAGTTTATACTTTGAAATGTCGGTTCCAAACGACAGATTCAGACTCTCGAGCAAATCATCAAGCTCCGTGAGCGATTTCTTACCGAAGTTGCGGAACTTCAGGAGGTCGGTCTTGTTGTACTGTACGAGATCACCGAGGGTCTCGACGTCGGCAGCCTTCAGACAGTTCAGAGCACGAACAGAGAGGTTCATGTCGGTGAGCTTCGTCTTCAGCAGCTGGCGCATGTGCAGTACCTCCTCATCAAACTCCTGGTTGACCTCGCTCTCGGTGTTCTCGAGCGTGATCTTCTCGTCGGAGAAGAGCATGAAGTGATAGATGAGGATCTTGGCAGCCTCCTTCAGGGCGTCCTTCGGGTGGATGGAACCGTCCGTAGTGACTTCGAGGACAAGCTTATCGTAGTCGGTCTTCTGCTCGACACGATAGGGCTCGACAGCGAACTTCACGTTGCGGATAGGGGTGTAGATAGAATCGATGGGTATGACGTTGACGTCGGTGCAGAACTCACGGTTCTCATCAGAGGGAACGTAGCCACGACCCTTATTAATGGTCAGATCAATCTGCATCGATGCCTTGGAATCTAAATGACAAATCACCAAATCGGGATTCAGCACCTCAAATCCAGTCAGATACTTGCCAATATCACCGGCTTTAAACTCGGTAGAATTCTCAACAGTGATGGAGACTTTCTCGTTCTCGAATTCTTCCACTACTTGCTTGAACCTAACTTGCTTCAGGTTCAAGATAATGTTGGTAACATCTTCCTTTACACCAGGGACGGATGAGAACTCATGCTCAACACCTGCAATGCGGATGGTGTTGATAGCATAACCCTCAAGCGATGAAAGGAGAATGCGGCGCAGGGCGTTACCGATGGTCACACCGAAGCCGGGCTCAAGCGGACGAAATTCGAACTTGCCGAACTTGTCGTTGGCCTCCAACATTACTACTT